>Ga0209834_10000089_pt1 | contig 51656 bp, 52 predicted proteins | sample Mar14236cmmetaG_FD_184134 | JGI IMG/M metagenome (GOLD analysis project Ga0209834, IMG submission 184134) | Marine hydrothermal vent microbial communities from Guaymas Basin, Gulf of California to study Microbial Dark Matter (Phase II) - Marker... ... | reverse complement strand
GTAAAGGAAAAGGTGTGCAACTCGCTGCAGGAGGCGCTGGCTTTTGCCAGGGAGATGGGCTTTCCGGCCGTAATGAAGGCAGTCGGTCTCGTTCATAAATCGGATGCAGGAGGAGTTATTACCGGCATTGCTTCCGAAAAGGAAGTGGAGGAAAGTTTCGGGAAAATTATGCAAATAGAAGGAGTCGACAGCGTTTTATTACAGCCTATGTTACAGGGTACGGAACTGTTTGCCGGGGTAAAGCGGGAACCCGGCTTCGGACATATCGTTCTGTGTGGACTGGGAGGTATATTTATAGAAGTGTTGCGTGACTACATGGCTACCCTGGCACCACTCGAAGAGGAGGAAGCCCTCTATTTGATCCGCCACCTGAAAGGCTATAAACTGTTCAGGGGAACTCGGGGTAAACCGGGAATAGACGAGCGGGCATTTTCCAGGATCCTGATGGCTCTTGCCCGCATGACGGAGAAATATCCTGCTATTGCGGAAATAGACCTGAACCCCCTCCTGGCGGAAGAAAACAGGATTACCGTCGTGGATGCAAGGATAAGAATCGAAAAATGAAAAGTGCCTGAAATTAATAGTTGCGGTTTTGTAGATAAGGCCCTCAGGGCCTTATCTTAATAATCTGTTATCAACGGAAATAATAACGGAAAAAAATAGGGTCAACCTGTGACCTGTTCGGATAGTTTGGCAAATTATATTATCCTAAATTATGCATTAGGAAGCTCGAGAGAGATGTATTGATGTGTTAGTTGTAGTTAATCCTTTGCTCCGCTGAAGCTACGCGAAAGCGATTAGCACTGGAAAACATTTTTGTTTTTCTATTGTGGATTTTGGGTTTATCATTTCAGGAGAATATATTTTCATATTTTTATCCGAAATTCCGTAACCTATCTTTTATCATGATTAAAATTTATATTTGTACCTTTGTTTCTTAATAGAATGAACTGGCAATAAATAACAAATATGGAAAAAATAGGATTGTTTTATGGCCCGGAAGGAGGGAGTGTTGAGAAAGTTGCCCGGATGATTAAGGATCGTCTGAAAGACCGGGGAGATCTGTTATTGGTGAAAAACAGTATGGCACAAGACCTGGAAAAATACAGGAATATCATTTTTGGCATCTCTACCGTGGGCACGGAAACCTGGGCCATGGAAAGCCCTAGTGATGACTGGGCACGTTTTATGCCTGAGCTGAGAAAAGTAAATCATCATGGAAAAACTTATGCTATCTACGGGCTGGGAGACCATATTACCTATTCCAACCATTTTGCGGATGCTATGGGGGTCTTGGGCAAGGAACTGCTCAGACAGGGAGCCAGGATTGTCGGACAGGTGCCGGTAGTGGAGTATGAATTCGATGATTCAGAAGCTGTGATCGATGATCATTTTATAGGCCTCCCGCTGGATGAGGATTATGAATCGGAAAAAACCCCGGAACGACTGGATAAATGGCTGGCCAATATCCTTAAAGAATTCAGCTAAAGAATAATAAATGGAGGGCAGCAAAAATTATGCTACCCTTTTTGTTTCATTGAATCCTGTCTTTATGAGAAAAACACCTGTTGATGCACAGATCGTTGAAGAGGTCATTCGGAAAAGTTGTTTGGAAAGGGTAGGGAAAGGTTCTATCCGGGAAATCGTCCGTACCGTAAATCAACTTCAGGAACGTTCCGGCATACCTTATATCCGCATGGAAATGGGAGTGCCCGGACTGCCGGCAGCGCCTCCTGGTGTCGAGGCCGAAATAGAAGCGCTGAAAAGAGGGGTGGCAGCCAGTTATCCGATGATCGAAGGCGTAAAAGAATTGAAAGAAGAGATTTCCCGCTTTGCCAGATTGTTTATGGATATCGAAGTTGATCCCAAAGGATGCCTGCCTACCGTAGGCAGTATGATGGGTTCTATGGCTGCTTTCATGGTAGTCAACCGTACCGATCCTGCCAAGGAAGGAACCCTCTTCCTCGATCCGGGATTTCCCGTGCAGAAACAACAATGCCACGTACTGGGACATAATTTTATGTCATTCGATGTCTATGATAACCGGGGTCCTAAACTGAAAGAAAAACTGTTTGAATACCTTGAAACAGGCAAAGTATCCAGTATCCTTTATTCCAGTCCCAATAACCCTGCCTGGTTTATCCTTACCGAAGAAGAGTTACAGATTATCGGCGAAATGGCGACTGAGTATGGGGTGATAGTCATCGAAGATCTGGCTTATTTTGGCATGGACTTCCGCAAAGATTATTCAAAACCCGGAGAACCGCCTTATCAGCCTACCGTGGCAAGATATACAGATAATTATGTGTTGCTGATATCCAGTTCCAAGTCTTTTTGTTATGCCGGACAACGTGTCGGAATGATGATTATATCGGACGTGCTTTATAATCGCCGTTTCCCGGCCCTGAAACGCTATTTTCCCTCTTCGGAGTTCGGCTATGCCATGATCTACGGAGCACTCTATTCCCTCTCGGCAGGCGTATCTCATTCTTCACAGTATGCTTTGCAGGGAATCCTTAAAGCGGCTAATGACGGAACATATAATTTTGTGGAGCAGGTGCGTGAATATGGCAGGAAGGCCGCTATTATGAAAGAGATATTCACCAGAAACGGTTTCCGGATCGTTTACGACAAGGATGTGGACCAACCGATAGGCGATGGTTTTTACTTTACGGTATCTTATCCGGGACTTTCCGGGGCGGAACTGGTGGAAGAATTGCTTTATTACGGTATTGGAGCTATTTCACTGGAGATAACCGGAAGCAATCGTACCGAAGGAATACGAGCCTGTGTCTCCCAAGTCATGCCTGATCAGTTTAAAGACCTGGAAGAGAGACTGAAATGGTTCCGGAAAGATCATCCGGTGGCTTGAAATTGTTAAGGAGCAGTTTTTAATATGACAAAAAACAGGATCAGATATTATTTGAAAATATTACTTTTAGGCCGGTTAAAATAAAAATATATAATTATGGCTAAAGTCAAGGGGGCGATCGTGGTGGATACGGAACGATGCAAGGGCTGTGAGCTTTGTGTGATCTCCTGTCCGACCCATGTGATTGCCATGTCCAAAAATGTGAACAGCAAAGGCTATCACTATGCCTATATGGAGAATCCCGATGCGTGTAACGGATGTACCAACTGTGCTGTAGTATGTCCCGACGGGGTGATCACGGTTTATCGTATGAAAGTGGAGGAAAAAACCGAAGTTTGAAAAAATTGAAAAATATGGAAGAAGATTTTGTATTAATGAAAGGAAATGAGGCCTTGGCCGAGGCAGCTATCAGGGCGGGTGCCGATGGCTATTTCGGATATCCTATTACGCCGCAGAGTGAGGTGATGGAATACCTTACGGCCGCCAAACCCTGGGAACGTACCGGGATGGTGGTATTGCAGGCCGAAAGTGAAGTGTCGGCGATCAACATGTTGTATGGTGGCGCCGGCGCCGGTAAGAGGGTTATGACCTCTTCCTCCAGCCCGGGGATAAGCCTCATGCAGGAAGGGATCTCCTATATCGCCGGCGCCGAGCTGCCGGTGGTCGTCGCCAATGTTGTGCGGGGAGGCCCGGGATTGGGGACAATCCAGCCCTCACAATCAGATTATTTTCAGGCCACCAAAGGCGGAGGCCATGGCGACTATCATCTGCTGGTACTCGCACCCTCGTCCGTACAGGAAATGGCCGATTTTATGCCCCTGGCTTTCGACCTGGCTTTCAAATACCGCAATCCGGTTATGATCCTGTCCGACGGGGCCATCGGCCAGATGATGGAGAAAGTGAAATTCCAGCCTCAACGTCCCAGAATGAAAGATGAAGAGCTGCCGGATTGGGCTACCACCGGTAAAAAACCGGACCGTGAACGGAATATCATCACCAGCCTCGACCTGGATCCCTATCGTCAGGAACGGTTTAACCGGAAACTGATCGAAAAATACCAGAAGATGAAAGAGGAAGAGGTGCGGTACGAAACTTTCCAATGTGAAGATGCCGAGTACCTCTTCGTGGCATATGGCACCAGCTCCCGAATATGCCAGAAATCAGTTCAGCTGGCCCGGGAAAAAGGCATCAAGGCAGGCCTGTTCAGACCCATCACCCTGTTTCCGTTCCCGGAAAAACAAGTGGGAGCCCTTGCCGACCAGGTAAGGGGGATGCTGAGCGTGGAAATGAGCGCCGGCCAGATGGTAGAAGATGTACGGCTGGCGACGAACGGAAAGGTACCGGTCGAACATTATGGCAGAATGGGTGGAGTGATCCCTGCTCCCGACGAGATCGTAGAAGTGTTAATACAAAAATTTATCGGAGGTTGATATGGCTGACATAGATATTAAAGATATTGTAAAGGAAGAAAATATAGTCTATAAAAAGACCAAGGTTCTTACCGACAAGGTGATGCACTACTGTCCGGGATGCGGACATAGTACGACCCACAGGATCATCGCCGAGGTGATCGAGGAAATGGGTATCCAGGACAAGACCATAGGCATTGCACCGGTGGGTTGCTCGGTATTCATGTATGATTATATTGATGTAGATACCCAGGAGGCAGCCCACGGCCGGGCACCGGCATTGGCCACTGCGATCAAAAGACTGCTGCCAGACAGGTTTGTGTTTACTTATCAGGGTGACGGCGACCTGGCGGCCATCGGCACGGCCGAGACCATTCATGCCTGCAACCGGGGTGAGAATATCACAATGATATTTATCAACAACGGGATATACGGGATGACCGGCGGCCAGATGGCCCCTACCTCCCTGGAAGGTATGCGTACTTCAACAACTCCCTACGGAAGGGATCCGGGTCTTATGGGACATCCGATAAAGATGACCGAGCTGGTGGCCCAACTGCCAGGAACTTACTATGTGACCCGGCAGGCTGTACATACCCCTAATTTGGTGCGGAAAACCAAAAAAGCCATACGCAAGGCCTTTGAATACCAGAAACTCAACAAAGGCGTTTCTTTTGTGGAGGTGGTTTCCAATTGTAATTCGGGATGGAAAATGACACCTGTGAAGGCTGTGAAATGGCTGGACGAAAACATGCTTTCTTTCTATCCGCTGGGAGATATAAAAGTACCGGAAAAATAATTAAAACTAAACAGGAAAATATACGATTATGACTGAAGAAATTATCATAGCCGGTTTTGGCGGACAGGGAGTCCTTTCTATGGGGAAGATCCTTTGTTATTCAGGCGTAATGCAAGGTAAGGAAGTGAGTTGGATGCCTTCTTACGGACCAGAGATGCGGGGGGGTACGGCCAACGTGACCGTCATTATTAGCGATGAACGTATCAGTTCGCCTATTCTTAATGCGTATGACACGGCCATCATCCTGAACCAGCAATCGCTGGATAAGTTTGAAAAAACGGTCAAACCGGGAGGGATTCTTCTGTATGACGGCAACGGCATCTCCCGGCATCCTGAACGTACGGATATCAATATCTATCGTGCTGATGGTACGGAGGAAGCTGCTAAAATGGAGACCACCCGTACCTTTAATATGATCATGCTGGGGGCCTTTCTGAAGATCAAACCCATTGTCGAACTGGATAATGTGATCAAAGGTCTGAAAAAATCCCTGCCCGAACGTTATCACCACTTGCTCCCCCTGAATGAAAAAGCCATTCACCGCGGCATGAAAATTGTACAGGAAATAAATGTGGCGGAGAAGGTGCGATAGGATCTGATAGTAAGGCCCTTGCTTTATCGAACCTTATGATTGTTGTAAAGTAATGTCTGATAAGTGCTTTTAATCCAATGTAAAAAGTTCTTCATCAGCGATCTCTTCCAGCAACCGGAGAGCCTTGTCAATTTGTTTTTTCTTCCCGTCAACATCCAGCCATATGCCTCCTTCGGCACCACCTACACCCCCCCCGGCCATCAGCCTGGCTTTTACACCAAAAAGAATTTTTAGTGCTTCAATCTCCGTAATAATATCCCCGGAAACAGGCATTAAACGCAATCCTTTGTTTCCCGGGTTATTCACAAGTGCTGCTACCTCGTCGATATTGTCATATATCCTTTTCTCCAGTCCGACAGGAATAATCAGTTTTATCCTTCTTCCGATAACGGCTTGCAAAAGTGTCAATGTTGTGCCACCCTTTGGGTGTGCAATGAAAATTCCTGCTTTGTTTTGATTGGGATTTATGCAATTAGCCCCTTTCAGAATAATATCTCCTTCAACGAGTTGATCAACCACGTCAAAAATAGTTTTTCCTTTTTGCCATACTCCTTGTGAAATAATCACATCCCCTGCAAAAACATTTTTTACTGTTGCTGAATTATTATTGATAGCAGGGGTTGCTATTCCCCTGAAAAAATGGTTTCGTTGAAAGCCTTCCGACTGATCCAGCTTTTTCAACCATTCTTCGGCAATATATCCGTTGGTGGTGCCTGCAATGATAACCACCGTTCTTTTTTCAATGGCCTCTTTTACCGGGGCATATTCCAAAAGTGCTCTGGCAATCAGTCTTTTACCGGCTGCAGGTGTAAGCATGTATTGGATCATTATCGTATATATTTTTATTCACATTAATCATAGTCAAATCCATACTTTTTTATATCCTGAAAAATTGCAAATCTTTGCTTGATTTTTCGAGGATGCTTGCCTGTCCGACGACTGGAGCTATCCAAGCGGAAAAATAAAGTTTTTCGGTACTCTAAACTTTTAACTTTCATAAAAATGCATATCCCTGATATACTCCCACACTTTCTCCCGGAAAAAGAACCGCATATTCTTGCCTTTCCCGATAGCCTGCCGGAGGAAACTGGAGGAGATCTCTATGAGCGGGGCCTGCGAGACAGTAATACGGGCTTCTGGTAACAATTTCTCCACAGAAGGATGCAGTTGTTGGTTTTCGGAGCCTTTTCTGGGATATACAATGATTTCGTAGTTTCTGACAAGATGTTCAAAGTTTTTCCATTTATAAAGGGTGACCAGATTGTCGGTGCCCATGATCAGCACAAATTCCCGTTGCGGATATTTTTCCGACAGGTAAGCCAGGGTGTCAATGGTGTAGGAAGGTTTGGGCAGGCGGAACTCGATGTCCGTAGCCCGGATACGTGGATCATTATCCAGGGCCAGGTTAACCAGTTCGAGGCGGTGGTATTCAGGCAGGAGAGAAGCACGTTTTTTCAACGGGTTGTGAGGAGATACTACAAACCATATCTGTTTCAGTCCGGCATATTCCAAAAAATAATTGGCAATGGCCGTATGGCCAATATGTACCGGGTTGAAGCTTCCAAAAAAGAGTCCGGTTTTCATTTTTCTATGAAGTTTTTCACGATATCTTCGGCTTTTGGCAGGCTCTCTGCCAGTTTGTCATTGACCAGTTTGATATCGAACTTGTCTGCATATTTCATCTCTTGCCGGGCTTTTGCCACCCGTTCCCGGATACTTTCCTCGGAGTCGGCGGAGCGGTTGCGCAACCGATTATGCAGTTCTTCAATGGAAGGAGGCATCACGAAAACAGCCAGCGCTTGTTTCCCATACAGCTTTTTAATGTTCAGGGCTCCTTTCACATCCACATCAAATACCACATGGTATCCTCTGTCTAGGAGCCGTTGTACTTCCGATTTCAGTGTGCCGTAATAGGTCCCTTTGTATACTTCTTCCCATTCGACAAAAGCATCTTCTTCGATCTTGTTTCTGAATTCATTCATTGATAAAAAATAATAATCCTTCCCATCTTCCTCATGATCCCGCCGGGGCCGGGTGGTGGCTGATACCGAGAATGCCAGGTTGGGAAATGTCTTCAGCAGGTGTTTGACAATAGTGGTTTTTCCGGCACCCGAAGGCGAAGAAAAGATCAGTATCTTTCTATCTGGAGGAGAGGTACTGTTCTGTCGGTTTTTTATAGGCATAAACAAATTATTTAAAGAACGTTGAATGTCTGTTCCTTGATTTTTTCCAATTCATCTTTCATCATGACCACCAGTTTCTGTATGTTGGTATGGTTGGCTTTGGAGCCCAGTGTGTTGATCTCCCTTCCCATTTCTTGAACAATAAAACCCAGTTTTTTCCCGATATTACTACCATTGTTCATGGTTTCCAGGAAATATTCGCAGTGGTGGGCCAGTCGGATTTTTTCTTCGTTGATGTCCAGTTTGTCCAGGTAGTATGCAATCTCCTGCTCAAAACGTTCGCGGTCATTGGTGTTTATACCTCCCAATTCATGGAGATTCTTCTCCAGTCGGTTCCGGATCGTTTGGATCCTCTCATTTTCAAAGGGGGAAACTTGCTCTAAAAGATCCAGGATGGAATATACATGAGTCTGCATGTCTTTTTTGATGGAACTGCCTTCCTGTTCACGAAAACGGGTTACTTTGGCAATGGCTTCTTCCACAGTCTGAACAATTTGTTGCCATTCGGTTTCATTGATCTCAAGGAAAGTATCGGCAAGTACTTCCGGCCAGTGCAACAGAGACTGGATGAGAGGTTCTTCGGACCGGATATCCAGCTCTTTTGCCATATCACGTAATTGGCGGAGATAATGTTTGACTGCTGTTTTGTTGACTGCTGGATAAGTTTCACCGGTAAAGTCCAACACGGTCATGGAAAGATCTATTTTGCCGCGTACAAGTTTTTCTGTCAGGATCTTCCTGATGATAATATCTTTATTGCGGTAAGCTGCCGGAAGCCTTGTAGATATATCAACCTGCTTGGAATTCAGTGATTTGATTTCCACTGTTATCTGTCTGTCAGGGAAATCTTTGATTGCTTTCCCATAGCCGGTCATAGACTGAATCATGTTTTCTGTGTTTATGTTAAATGAACAAATTTACGATAATTTATGGGAGGGGAAAAATAGCAAGCTTTGTGTTAAAAATTTATTAGCTGAAATTCATTAAATTAGTGTGTTTCGCACACGAAATCAGCAAGCTTCACTTGCACAGATAATAAAAATGATTTTTCACGGAAATGTGTATCTGTGTATTAAAAAGTGATTGATTTTAAGCATAAAATATAAGACATTCAATTATTTTTTTATTCTGTGTTATTTTATTTGATGTACACTTCTATGATCTTTGCTTCTTCTTCAGGTTTAAGCCTGATGTCTTTCAATACGGCAGGGATCAATATGCTTTCGCCCATCTTTAATGTGGAAATTCCGTTTTCATGTTCAATTCCGGTTGTTCCTTCAACCCCGATATAGATAACAAAAGAATCCAGATCATAGTAATCTTTTTCCAGAGGTTTGTTGAAATGTATGAACTGAGTATTGAAATAATTACAATGTACAAGGTCGATGGTTTGATTAAGATGATCTTTGTAAGGGATTTTATACTCCGGATAATACTTAAAATCTATCACGTCTATTGCCAGGTCAGTATGCAGTTCCCTGCTTTTGCCGTTGGCATCCACCCTGTCCCAGTCGTAGATGCGGTAAGTGATATCTGAAGTTTGCTGAATTTCAGTGAGCAGAATGCCGGCGCCGATGGCATGAACACGCCCTGGCGGGATAAAAAATACATCACCGGCCATAGCCTCTTCGCTGTTCAATATCTCACGGAGGGTTTTGTTTTTAAGATGTTGTAGATATTCTTCCCTGCTTACATCATTATTGAACCCTATAATGATCTCCGAGCCAGGATTAGCTTGGAGAATATACCACATCTCCGTTTTACCATAGGCATGATGTCTCTGAAAAGCAGTTTTATCATCGGGATGTACCTGTACAGACAAAATATCACTGGCATCGATAAATTTTATAAGCAAGGGGAATTCCACTCCGAATTTATCATACACCTTGTCACCGACAAGATCTCCCATGTAGATTTCTACCAGCTCTTCCAGATTGTTTCCGGCCAGGAAACCATTTTTTACAACCGAAATATTCTCTTGCACACCGGATATTTCCCAGCTCTCGCCGACTTTCTGCATGTTTCCGGTATCTTTATGAAGAAAGTTCCTCAATTTGTCGTTGCCCCATATTTTGGTTTTATAGATAGGATGAAAAGAGAGAGGATAAAGTGATGTCATGACATAAGATTTTAATCAGGTTGATAGTCTGCAATGTACACATTTTTAAGAATATACGCTTCCTGTTCGATAACTTTTTTATGTAATGGATGATTGCGGTAGACATTCAGGTCGTTAGGGGAATCAAACGTGCTGCCCATCACGATATCCCACGCATGGAGGGAGGCGTTGAAATTGATGCCTGCCTCGTATTCCCGGATGGAAGGGATCTGTTCTTTTAGTAGTGATAAAAAAGTATTTTCTGGAAAATCGATTTGTCGTTTTTTCGCCGTTTCATTAAGATTTCCGGATAATTTGAAAAAAACGATATGTCGAATCATTGCAGATGAGTATTTGAATGTTTAAATTGCTGCGGTATTTGTTTATTGGTAACTGCGAAAATATAAAAAATGTTGATTGTTGGCATAGCCGGAGGTACTGGTTCAGGGAAGACCACCGTGGTGCGCAAGATCATCGAACGGCTACCGGCCGGTGAGGTAGCTGTCCTGCCTCAGGATGCCTATTACAGGGACAATAGTCATCTGCCTTTGGAACAACGGCAGGAGATCAATTTTGACCATCCTTCATCCATTGAATTTTCTCTACTGGTAAAGCACCTGAAAATGCTGAAGGCCGGAAAAACCATCCAACGACCGGTATATTCATATCTTTCCTGCACACGAGCCCGTGAAACGGTGACGATAAGTCCCAAACATGTTATTTTGGTTGAGGGTATTCTGATCCTGACGAATGAAGCACTGCGGGAACAGATGGATATTAAGGTCTATGTGGATGCTGATGCCGACGACCGACTGGGAAGGGTGATCAAGCGGGATATACGCGAACGTGGCCGGTCGGTGGACAAGGTATTGGAGAGATATGACAAAACTGTGAAACCTATGTATCTGCAGTTCATCGAACCTACAAAAAGATATGCCGATATTATTGTTCCTCAAGGGGGTAGCAATGAGGTGGCTATTGATATCCTGACAACAATCATCGAGAAAAACCTGAAGACTCACCTGTAAATATGTTTTCTTATGCCGGATAAAGTTCCCATTCAGCAGATTCTGTTCCTGGATATTGAAACCGTGCCGATGACGGAAAAATTTGATGAGATGCCCGGAAATTTTAGAAAATTATGGATTTGCAAAGCTAATAAGTTATGTGGAGAAGAGGGAGAATCGGCGGAAGATAAATTTGAGAGGGCTGGTATCTATGCAGAGTTTGGCAAGGTGGTTTGCATTTCCGTGGGGATGTTTCATCAAAAAGAAGGAAAGTGGCATTTTCGGTTAAAATCATTTTTTGGGGAAGATGAAAAAGAAGTGCTAAAAGAGTTTATTGCTTTATTGAATGGCATGAGGGATAAAAATCCTTATTTGTGTGCACACAACGGAAAGGAGTTTGATTTTCCCTATTTGGCGCGCCGCATTATCATAAACCGGTTGAAACTGCCTGCTTTGCTTGAGGTGGCCGGCAAAAAACCATGGGAAGTACCCTTCCTGGATACCATGGAACTATGGAAATTCGGTGATTATAAGCATTATACTTCTTTGGAATTGCTGTCAGCAGTTTTTGACATTCCCACATCCAAGGATGATATTGACGGAAGCCAGGTAGCAAAGGTGTATTATAAAGAGAAAGATCTGAAAAGAATAGCTGTATATTGTGAAAAGGATGTCCTGACGACGGCACGTGTTTATCAGCGATATTTGGGATTAGAACCAGTGTCGGATGAAAAAGTGGTCTCAGCTACAGATCTGCAGAAAAAAGAATAAACATTATCCACGGAAATCCAGAATTTTTGTAACAAAAAAATCCGGTTGCTCGGCATGTAGCCAGTGTCCGGTACCAGGGCTGGTCACAACTTCGGCATAGGGAAAATGTTTTTGGATAATCAGTATGTCCTCTTCAGTGATATATTCTGAGTTTTCCCCCCTAATGAATAATACTGGAATCGAAGTAATCTGCCGATCCTTTAATACGGAGTAGCTGTCAAGTCCTTTCAGGATATTGGGGAGTTGTTTGTATAATACAGGTAGGTTTATTTTCCATTTGAAACCGTTGTTATTATATCTGGCCAGGTTTTTCAGCAAAAATTGCCTGGTCCTTTTTGAAGGGATGGTTGGCTTCAGGGCTTTCATTACTTCCTCTCGGGATGAGAAAGTCTTTAAATCCAGATTTAGCATGGCTTCCATCATCTTTTTATGCATTTGGAAAGAAGTGCCGGACCCTTCCCTGACCTGATATGTGCGAGGTGAAATGTCGACTACAATAAGAGCATTTACCTTTTCGGGATGGCATACTGCATAAAACATCGCTGTCTTGCCACCCATGGAATGGCCCAGAAGAATGGCTTTATCTATCCGTTGATCCTGAATGAATTCATCCAGGTCATCACAAAGAGCAGTGAAATCATGGACAGGATGATGCGGAGATTGTCCGTGATTGCGTTGATCTACTAAAAAAACATGATAATGATTTTCCAGTTTCCGGGCAATGGAAAGCCAATTGTCTGACGAACCGTACAATCCATGCAGGATGATCAAAGAAGGTCCTTCTCCCAGTTCTCTGTGGGCAAGTTTCATGGAGCTCAGCGTAATTGTCGCAGATACATTTGGATAGTGTTTTCCAAACCGTAGAATAATGCGTCGGAGATCAAAGCATGCCCGATGGATACTTCGGCAAGATGAGGAATATTCTGATGGAAGTATTTGAGGTTGTCCAGGTTCAGGTCATGACCCGCATTGATGCCCAATCCGAGGCTGTGGGCCAGTCTCGCTGCTTCAAGAAAGGGCCGGATGGCTTCATCCCTGTTTTTATGGTAATTGGAAGCATAGGGCTCGGTATATAATTCGATACGGTCGGTGCCGGTTTCAGGAGCGTATCTGAGGTTTTCCGTACAGGTGTCTACAAAAATGGAAGTACGGATTCCTTTTTGGTGCAATGTGCTGACGATTTCCGTAAGAAAGGAAAGGTTATTTTTTATCTGCCAGCCGGCATTGGAAGTGAGAGTATCAGGAGGATCAGGTACCAGAGTTACCTGGTCGGGTACGACTTCCAGTACCAGCTCCATGAAACGTTTTCCCGGATAGCCTTCCACGTTGAATTCGGTTTTTAGGACAGGCCGTATATCCATGACATCTTGGTACCGGATGTGCCGTTCATCAGGTCTTGGATGAACGGTGATTCCTTCTGCCCCGAAACGTTCACAGTTGATGGCAGCTTCCAGGACATTCGGAATATTTCCCCCCCGCGCGTTCCGTAGTGTTGCAATTTTATTTATATTTACACTTAAACGTGTCATAATTCTTGTCTTTTTGTATTATCTTTCGACAAAGTTATAAGATTTTTTTGGGGATTAACGAATATGTTAGCGAAAGATTTGATATCAGACATTGTTCCTGCCCTTCACACCTCCGACACAGGACAAAAGGCATTGAACTGGATGGATGTATTCCGGGTATCCCATCTGCCGATCATTAATGACAAGGAATTCCTGGGATTGATTTCCGATACAGATATCTATGACATGAACATGGCGGATGAACCTATCGGAAATCATAAACTTTCTCTCTTCAGCCCTTTTATTTATATGGATCAGCACATTTATGAAGTGATTGAGATTGTTGCCCGCCTGAAATTGACGGTGGTCCCAGTACTGGACCGGCAAAAGAATTATCTGGGAATGATTACCAATCATGACCTGGTTCAGTATTTTGCCGGACTGACAGCTGTAAAAAATCCCGGGGCTATCTTGGTACTGGAACTTCATCAAAATGATTATTTTCTGAGCCAGATAGCACAGATTGTTGAGTCAAATGATGCCAAGATTCTGAGCTTGTACATTCAACCCCATGATGATTCGACGAAGATGGAAGTGATATTGAAAGTAAACAGAACGGATGTCACTTCCATTATAAGTACTTTTGAGCGATATGATTATAATGTAAAGGCATCATATATGAACAATCGGGAAATGGAGTCTTTTTATGCCAGCCGGTATGATGAATTTATGATGTATCTGAGTATTTGATTAAACCTGACAAAATGAAGATTGCTGTTTACGGGAAAAAAATCACAGCTGAGTTTTTTCCTTATTTTCAATTGATGTGTGAAAAATTTAGGCAATACGGTGCTGAGGTGTTAATGTACAGGGAGTTATATGAGAATGTAGCGCATAATTTTGATTATCAGGTTAGCCACAACTACCTGTTTGAACAACATTCCGATTTGGATAAAGATATTGATTTTTTGCTTAGTGTAGGTGGGGACGGAACTTTCCTGGAGTCGGTCTCGTTTGTTCGTAAAAGTTTAATACCAATTATTGGAATAAACAGCGGTCGCCTGGGTTTTCTGGCTACTATCTCACGGGAAAATATCAGCGAATCCATTGATGCTATTTTTAGCAGGAAATTTACCCTGGAAAAAAGATCATTAATTGAGCTGGTGAACCCAGGCGGTGTACTGAAAGAATTTCCTTTTGCACTGAATGAGTTTGCTGTGCAGAAAAAAGGTACCGGCATGATCAGTATCGAAGTGACTATGGGAGGAAATCATCTCAATACCTATTGGGCAGACGGCCTGATTATTTCCACCCCTACTGGATCTACCGGCTATTCCATGAGTGTAGGGGGGCCTATTGTTATTCCCGGTTCAAAAAACTTCATTCTAAGTCCTATAGCCCCGCATAACCTTACAGTCAGGCCAATGGTAATCCCTGATGATCATGAACTGACAGTGCGGGTCTCGACACGCCAAGATGCCTATTGGGTATCAATGGATTCCAGATCAGAAGTGTATACAGGATATGCTCCTTTGAAAATCAGAAAAGCAGGCATTTTTATTCATGTTCTCAAACTGGAAGGAATGGATTATTTTGAGACTTTAAGGTCAAAATTGATGTGGGGTGCTGATAAAAGGGGGTAATCTGTATTTATTCTGAAAGGTCCTGAAATACATTTTGTTGTTGTTCTTTGACCGGTCTGGATATTTATACCATTTTATTCGAAGCAGGGAAATCGGAGTTATTTGATTGGTTTTCAAATAAAATGAACAGGAATGGAAAATAGTGAAAAATTTTTTATATTTGTCATAAAGTATTCATAATATGAGAGAGTTATTTGCCAGGGTAACGTTGTTTTTCATTATATTTTCTTTGTTTGCTGTTACCGGTCAATCCCAGATATGGAAACTGCGGAGATATGAAATGAGTGGGGGGGTTGGGATTGTTAATTATTTTGGGGATATTGGCGGTTATTCCCCGGGAGAAAATTTACTTGGATTGAAAGACCTTTCTTTAAATAGCACCCGTCCCATGTTGTATTTTGGAATGAGGTATAAGCTTTACGAAATAAGCTGGCTTAATTTCAACCTTGTCTTTGGAGGGTTGCACGGTTCTGATATCGGAGGCGTTAATGATAAAAGGGGAATAATATTCAGGTCTTTTCTTGTTGAACCTTCCCTGCGTTATGAGCAGGCGATTATCAATGGACGTTCCAACCAAAGTTATCTCATGATGAAAGGCAGGGACATAACTTCCTTTACCAATAGGGTGAGTGTTTATGTTTTTGCCGGTCTGGGGGCGGCCATATTCAACGTCAGATCCATAGAAGATCCTTTTAACAGGATGAAAACCGGCACCAAAGGGACTCTGAGCATTCCTGTTGGTGCTGCCCTGCGGTTTACTTTTGACCCGAATTGGGATGTGGGTTTTGAAATAGGACCTCATTTTACATTGACAGATTATGCCGACGGATTTTCCTCACAATATTCCAAATTTAATGACCTTTGTTTGTTAACAAACGTTCATGTTATTTGGAAACTGAGAACCTCCAGAAAGAACCTTCCCATCTTCAGGTTATAGGAGCAAAAAAAAAATGTATGAAAAAACATTGGTTACTCCTCATCGTCCTGACAGTATCAGGATCGCAAGCTGTTTTTGCGCAACGGAAAGCCAAAATCATTCAGAATATTGGAGTATTTTCCGGCGGTTCTTATTACTTTGGAGATATTAACCCGGAGAAAATGTTTTATGATTTTTCCCCTGCTTTCGGGGGTTTTTATAATTTTTGGATTAACAATAGATATGCTGTACGGGCAAATTTTTACTATGGAGGACTGAAGGCCAGCGGGCAGGATTTTGATTATTTATTCCTGCCTTTACGTAATGCTTCTTTTTCGGAATCTTTGCTGGATATGGCCATCCAGTTTGAGTTTAATTTTCTGCCTTACGGGTATGATCCCAGAAAAAGATTGTTCACTCCATATGTTGCCGGTGGTGCAGGATTTGTTTTTGTTTTCGGAAATTCTCAGATAGCTACCCAATTTGTTCTTCCGGTGAACCTTGGGATCAAGGTCAATGTCAGCAAAAAGGTAGATGTAGGGGCTGAGTGGGGTTTCAGAAAAACATTTAATGATAACCTGGATGAATGGTCTCCTGACAATAATGAATATTCTAACTTTATTTTGCCCCCCGATGTAAAATCTTTTTCACATAATAATGATTGGTACTCATTTGTTGGTATATTTGCAAGCTTCAAAATATTTTATAATCGGGAAACGTGTCCTGCATACTGGGATTAATGATAATTAGAAGATGGCTTTGAAAGATAATATAGATAGAAACAAGATACCGGTTCATGTGGCAGTCATTATGGATGGTAACGGCCGTTGGGCCAAACAAAAAGGAAAGGAAAGAGTGGTTGGTCATCAGCATGGAGTGAAAGCCGTGAGAGAGGTGACGGAGGCTGCTGCTGAACTGGGGGTGAAATATCTGACTTTGTTTGCTTTTTCAACCGAAAATTGGCAACGACCTACCGATGAAGTAAATGCCTTGATGTCCTTACTGGTAACAACACTCAATGCAGAGATCAGTACGCTGATGGAAAATAATATAAAGTTACAAACCATCGGGGATCTCACTATTATGCCCGGCCAGGTAAGAAAAAAACTAATGAAAACCATAGACCAAACTGCTGCCAATAATGGAATGACACTCATATTGGCTTTGAGTTACAGCGCACGATGGGAGATAACAAATGCAGCCAGGGAAATAGCCCGGAATGTTTTAGATGGTAAACTGGATGTTGACAGAATTGATAAAAACCTCTTCTCGGAATATTTACAGACAAAAAATATCCCTGATCCCGATATATTGGTTCGTACGAGCGGGGAATACAGAATCAGCAATTTTCTCTTGTGGCAAATAGCTTATACCGAGCTGTACTTTACGAAAAAATTGTGGCCGGATATCCGGAAACAAGACCTGTATGAGGCAATTATCGACTACCAGCGTCGGGAAAGAAGATTCGGACGTATTAATGAACAATCAAGAATGAATGTAGATCGGTAAAGTATTGTGTGTTATGTGGAGAAAATCTTTGTTATTGCTCGTATTTGTTTTCGTAATTCAGTTTGTTTCTTTTTCACAGGATACATTGAGACAAAACTTACCCGTTATGAATTATTCCAAACCGGAAAGTTATATCTTGGGTGGAATATCCATATCCGGGATCAAGTATCTGGATAAGGGGATATTAGCGCAACTGACCGGTTTAAATATAGGACAACGTATTCAGGTGCCTGGCTCGGAAATTACCAATTCTATAAAAAAACTATGGAAACAAGGTTTGTTTTCCGATATTATGGTTACCTATACCCGGATTGATAGCGGGAAGATATATTTGGACTATTGGTTACAGGAAAGACCCCGGCTGTCGAAGATTGAGTTTAAAGGAATCAGGAAAAATGAACAGGATGACCTGCAGGAAAAAATCAATGTGCTGGCAGGAAGTCAGGTAACAGAGAATCTTATCAACAATACCCGCAAGATCATCCGTGAGCATTATATTGAAAAGGGATTTCTGGATGTCTCGGTAATTATTAAACAAAAAAAAGATCCACACTTTCAGAACAGTGTATTGTTGGTGGCTGATATCAACAAGAGAAAGAAAGTGAAGGTGGGCCTGATCGATTTTGAAGGAAATAAGGTTTTTTCTGATAAGAAGCTTAGGCGTGTTATGAAAAAAACCAAGGAAAAGAACTGGAATATCTTCAAGGCCTCCAAGTTTGTGGAAAAAGATTACAAGGAAGATAAAAAGAAATTGTTCGAATTTTACAATGAGAACGGTTATCGGGATTTTAAAATTCTAAGTGATTCGATATACACTCTTGAAGATAACAGAATAGCACTTATAATAAAGATTTACGAAGGAAACCGGTATTATTTCAGAAACATTACCTGGGTAGGCAACACCAAATTCCCTTCAGCCTTGCTGAACCAGCGTCTGGGTATTAAGAAAGGAGACCCTTATGATCTTAAGTTGTTGAACAAAAGGCTGAAAGAGGATGAAGATGCTGTACATTCTATTTACATGGATGACGGTTATCTGTTTTCGGATATTACGCCTGTTGAACAAAAAGTTGAACATGATTCCATAGATCTCGAAATGCGTGTTTACGAAGGGGAGCAGGCTACAATCAACAAGGTCATCATCAAAGGAAATACCAAAACGAATGAACATGTGGTCAGGCGTGAATTGAGGACCCTCCCGGGTGAGTTGTTTAGCAAATCTGATATTGTCCGTTCGGTGCGCGAGCTGGCCCAGCTGGGACATTTTGACCCTGAAAAGATCAATCCTGTGCCTATCCCCAATCCGGCCAGTGGCACGGTTGACCTGGAATATAATGTGACTGAAAAAGCCAATGACCAGTTTGAAATTTCCGGAGGATGGGGTGCTAATATGCTTGTGGGAACGATAGGTGTACGGTTTAATAATTTTTCGGTCAGAAATATTTTTAACTCCAAGGCTTGGCGGCCTATTCCAACAGGTGACGGCCAGTCGGTAAGCCTGCGTGCCCAGACTAACGGAAAATATTATCAGGCATATAGTTTCGGGTTTACAGAACCCTGGTTTGGCGGGAAAAAACATAATACATTCTCTTTTTCCGTTTATCGTACCGGCCAAACAAACGGACGAAAAAAGGGAGATTTATCACGCCAGTCTTTGAATATTTCAGGAGCAAGTGTGGGGTTGCAAAAAAGACTGAAATGGCCCGATGACTACTTCAGCCTGTATACCGGCATCTCATTTCAGAACTACGAACTGAGAAACTGGAACCGTAGTTTCCTTTTTGAAAACGGGAATTCAAACAATTTTAGCTTTACCACTACCTTTGGAAGATATTCAGCCGGACCGAATCCGATATATCCGCAGGGAGGTTCCAATATCTTTCTTACTCTGCAAATAACCCCTCCCTATTCATGGTTTAATAATAAAGATTATTCGAGTCCGGAAATGATTGATAGTGAGTTTTATAAATGGGTTGAATATCATAAATGGCTATTTAAATCCGATTGGTACCAGACTTTGGCGGGAAAATTAGTGTTACGTACCAGGTTCGACTTTGGTTATCTCGGGTATTATAACCGGGATGTTGGTCCTTCGCCTTTTGAAAGATTTGATGTAGGCGGTGACGGAATGTCCGGATACAACCTTTACGGAGTTACCACCGTCGGCCTTCGTGGCTACGAAAACGGTTCTTTGACACCTTACAAAAAGAACAGGCGGGGCGAATACAAAAAGGCAGGAAATGTGTATCAGAAAGTGACCCTTGAATTGAGATATCCCATTACCCTGCAGTCACAGGCTACCGTATTTGTCCTGGGTTTTCTGGAAGGAGGAAATGCCTGGAGCAGGATCCAGGATTATAACCCGTTTGGGATCAAAAGATCTGCCGGTATTGGATTACGGGCTTTCCTGCCTATGTTCGGATTGCTCGGAATTGACTGGGGATATGGCTTTAACTCTTTACCGGAACAACCCGGTCCCAGCGGTGGCCATTTCCATTTCACCATTGGTCAGGAATTCTGATTTTATGTTTAACATAATAATTTAGGAGTTATGAAAAAGTCAATAGTTTTAATTTCGGTGATAATCTTGTCTGTCGGTATAAGTTGGGGACAAAAATATGCTTTTGTGGATACTGAATATATTTTAAACAATATTCCTTCTTATAAAGCAGCTCAGGATAAATTGAATACCCTCTCAAAACAGTGGGAGAAAGAAATCTCTGACAAATATGCCGAGATAGATAAGCTGTACAAAGCCTATCAGAATGAAGCGGTTTTGCTAACCCCGGAAATGAAGAAAAAACGGGAAAATGAAATCATCTCAAAGGAACAAGCGGCAAAAGATCTTCAGAAAAAATATTTCGGCCCTGAAGGAGATCTTTTCAAAAAAAGAGAAGAACTGGTCAAACCTATCCAGGACGAAGTTTACAATGCCGTAAAGAAATTAGCCGTTGAAGGAAATTATGCTGTGATCTTTGATACGGCAGGCGGACCGGTTTTTCTGTATACAAATCCGCGTTATGATCTGAGCGATCAGGTTTTAAAACAAATGGGATATAAAGAATAAAAAATTACTTACATTTGTTGCTGAAATTTACCGAATTTTATATTTGAAGTTTAACTAAAATAAATAACCAGATGAAAAAAAGTATTAGTGTTATATTGGTGTTGGTTTTGTTTGGATGGGGGTTGTCGGCACAGGCACAACAGAAATTTAAGTTCGGGCATATTAACAGTCAGGAACTTTTGCAGGCTATGCCCGAAAATGATAGTGCACAGGCTCATCTGCAACGTTTTGCAAAAGAATTACAAGACCAGTATGACGCCATGCAGGTGGAATACAATAAAAAGGCCCAGGAATTTCAGGATCAGCAAAACAACCTGACTGATTTGATCAAGAAGACGAAATTGGAAGAACTGCAACATATACAACAAACAATGCAGGAATTTCAGACCAATGCCCAGCAGGAGATGCAGAAAAAACAGGCAGAAGTGCTTCAGCCTATCATTGACAAAGCCAACCAGGCGATTAAGGAGGTAGCTCAGGAAAATGGATTTACCTATATCTTCGATATCTCCAGAGGTACCATACTTTATTTTTCTGATCAAAGCATTGATATCTTGCCATTGGTAAAAAAGAAACTGGGGATCCAGTAAAAAATATGTCTTTAATTTATTATCTTAGAAGGCCATCTATGGGATGGTCTTTCTTTTTTTGCAAAAAACATGTCTTATGAAGAGGAATGCCAACAGGCCTATTGGTGTTTTTGACTCGGGGGTGGGAGGACTGACTGTAGCCCATGCCATCAAACAGAGGTTGCCGGAAGAATCCATGATCTATTTCGGGGATACAGCCCATCTGCCGTATGGGGAAAAATCACCGGAAGCCATTCTTCGTTATGCGGAAAGAATTACCCGTTTTCTGATTAATCAAAACTGTAAAATGGTAGTGATTGCCTGTAATACCGCCTCATCGGTTGCTTATATACCGTTAAAGGAAAAATTCGGAGAGGAAGTGGAGATTGTGAATGTTATTGATCCGGTAGTGGAATATTATCTGGATCACCTCGCTCCTGCCAGGGTAGGGGTGATCGGTACCAAGGCAACCATCCGCGCAGGAGTGTACGAAAAAAAAATAAGGGAAAACAATCCCGAAGCCAGGGTCTTTTCCAAGGCAACACCCCTGCTGGTGCCGATGATAGAAGAAGGCTTTATTTTTGATGATATTAGTAATGCCGTTATTCGGGCCTATCTGTCGGATGAACCCCTTCATTCGGTGGAAGCACTGATCCTGGGTTGTACTCATTATCCCATCATCAAGAATCAGATCAGTAGGTTTTATAATTTTTCCATAGAGATACTGGATTCGGCAGCTATTGTAGCCCGTGCCGTGAAAGAACTGCTGACCGGAAAAAATTTACTATACAAAGAAGGGAGTGGAAAAGATGTTTTTTTCGTGTCGGATTACACCGAATACTTTGAGAAAATATCAGGCATGTTCTTCGAAAAAACATTAACCTTAAAAAAACTGGACCTGTGGAAGGACGGATGACAAACAATGATTGAGGAGCCGAAATATATTTGTTTATTTTTAGCTGTAGAAGGCGAATCATGGTCTTCCATTCATTTCTGGTGGTGTTTAACCTGTTTGGCTGGATCTGGAAAAAGACCCGCCTGGTCAATCTGATTACGCTGGGTCTGACAGGCGCCTCCTGTACCCTGCTGGGAATATTCTATGGTCCGGAATATTGCCCCCTGACCGACTGGCATTTTCGCATTCTCGGACATCCGGGCAAAACCAATTTTCTTTTCCCGTTCGTATATGCACTATCTGGTACAACGGCTGGATCATGTTGATTTTACGACAATTTTGGTAGATAGAGCCACGCTGATTGTATTTTTCGTAGCCCTGGGACTGTCTTTGTATGTTAACTTCAAAAAGAAGGTAAACTGAACATCGGCACCGGGGGTTACAATGTCATTTTCCAAACCATATTTATTTTGTGTTCAGTAAACCTGATGCTTGCTTAATCCGTCAGTGGACGGACAAGTCCTACAGTGGACGGACAAGTCCTACAGTGGACGGACAAGTCCTCCCATATTTGTTCATTGGGAGATTTGTCCTTATAATCTCTTTATTTCCTGAGCGTAGCTTTTATCCTTTTTGTATGAAAAAGTAAATCAAATGCTCCGGTTACAGAGGGGATAACTATGTCGGATACAGCCAGGGTTTCTGTAGCAGCTCCTTCCGGTCCGGTAATGCATATTCCCAGCCGGGCTGCCTGCAACATTCCCTTATCGTTCAATCCGTTCCCAATAGCAACACAGTATTGGGAACCCAGTGCGTTTACGAAATTTTCTTTTTGACGTACCTGGTCTTCGGGTGTCAGTAAATGCAGATGACAGGGAAGAGTCCTGAACTGTGTGACAGCAGTGCCAAAAGTATCTGCCGTCAGAACATAAACATCAAGAAGAGTTGATAACGCCCGTATTCTTTCTTCCACTCCCGGTAACAACTGTCCGTCCAGCGCCAGGGTTCCGTTCAGGTCCAGCACAAGGTATTTCAGTTGCCATATCTCTTGCTTTCCGGGAATGCTTATCTCAATCATTTCTTTTTTTGTCAAAATATACGCAATTCTCTTAATAAAACAAGAACCTGCACGGGATACCAGCTAACTATAAACTATTTTCCTTACCTTTGCGGCCTCAATAAAAGAAGGAATATTATTAAAATGCAATCAATCAGGAACATAGCTATCATCGCCCATGTGGATCACGGGAAAACAACATTGGTAGACCGGATTATACAGGAATGTGAAGTCCTGGACAGCCGTAAGGAAATGGGGAATCTGATCCTCGACAGCAACGAACTGGAACGGGAACGCGGGATCACCATTGTTTCAAAAAATGTGTCGGTACGTTACAGAGACGTAAAAATAAATATTATAGATACACCTGGTCACTCTGATTTCGGTGGAGAAGTAGAACGGGTATTGCGTATGGCTGACGGTGTTTTACTGTTGGTGGATGCTTTTGAGGGGCCTATGCCCCAGACCCGTTTTGTACTGGGAAAGGCTGTGGAAATGGGGCTTAAACCCATCGTGGTGATCAATAAGATAGACAAACCCAATTGCCGCCCCGAAGAGGTGCAACAGGACATCTTCGAACTGATGTTCAGCCTGGATGCTACGGACGAACAACTGGACTTTGTAACCGTATTCGGCTCTTCCAAACAGGGCTGGATGACCCTCGACCTGCAGGATCATTCCGAAAACATACGCCCCTTGCTGGATACAATACTGGAAGTGATTCCTGAGGCTCCTTATCAGGAAGGACCTGTGCAGATGCAAATATCTGCCCTGGATTACTCCAACTTTGTAGGACGAATTGCCATAGGCCGTGTTTTCCGGGGCAAACTGGACAGCGGAAAAGAATACCTGTTGTGCAAGCGTGACGGTAGCATGAAACCCGTTAAGGTGAAAGAGCTTTATGTCTTTGAAGGCCTTGGCAGGGAAAAAGTAACTTCTGTGCGCAGCGGCGATGTATGCGCTATTGTCGGACTGGAAGGTTTCGACATCGGAGATACTCTGGCCGATCCACTTAAACCGGAAGCCTTGCCCCGCATAAAGGTGGACGAACCTACCATGAGTATGTTGTTTACCATCAATAATTCACCTTTTTTCGGACTGGAGGGGAAATTCGTTACCTCACGTCAGTTGCGGGAACGTTTGTTCAAGGAAACGGAAAAAAACCTGGCATTGCGTGTCGAAGAAGCGGGTTCGGAAGATAAATTCCTGGTGTATGGGAGGGGAATACTGCATCTTTCTATCCTGGCTGAGACCATGCGGCGCGAAGGGTATGAATTCCAGGTAGGAAAACCCCATGTGATCATTAAAGAAATAGACGGCAGTAAACACGAGCCGATGGAGATACTGGTGGTGGATGTACCTGAAGAATATTCGGGAAAAACTATTGACATGGTAACCCAGCGCAAAGGAGAGATGAATATCATGGAACACAAGGGGGATATGATCCATCTGGAATTCTCCATCCCTTCACGGGGTTTGATTGGTCTGAGGGGAAGTCTGATGACCGCCACTGCCGGAGAAGCTGTGATTTCCCATCGCTTTGAGAAATATGCTCCGTACCGGGGTGAGATAGAAACCCGTAATAACGGAGCTCTGGTATCCCTCGATACCGGCAAGGCCCTGGCATATGCCATTGACAAGCTGCAGGACAGAGGCCGTTTTTTTGTCGAACCCGGCGAAGATGTCTACAAGGGACAAGTAGTTGGAGAGCATACCCGCGACAAAGATATGGAAGTGAATGTGCTGAAAGGAAAGAAACTGACCAATATGCGGGCAGCAGGCTCGGATGCCGCTGTAAAGATTGCTCCTAAAACTAAATTTTCCCTCGAAGAAGCTATGGAATACATTAGAGACGACGAGTACCTGGAAATCACTCCCGGAAACTTGCGTATGAGAAAAATGCCCGGTTACGATAAAAACAAATCCTGACCTATTTCAGAATAAACTCTTTTTCTTCAATACCTTTCTGGAAAACCGTTTGAAAAACTTTCAGAAAGGAACTACGTGTTTCCCTTTTTCCGATAGATCCTGGAGAAGTATGCCTATCTTTATCTACGTAGTATCCTACGTAGATAGTATTTTGTATAAATCTGAAACTCAGATGATAATAATTTATCTAATAGTAAGTATCTCTAAAATTATATAAATTTGCAAAAAAAACCGGTCTGGATTCTTTCTGAATGCAAAATTCGGATTAATTTTGTTAAATAAATTTAAAATACAACAAACTATGAAGCGTTTCATCTTCCTGATAATCTATGTGTTGCTTTTTTCAACAGTTGCTGAGGCCAAAATATGGTTGCCTTCCATATTCTCGGACAATATGGTATTACAACAAAAATCGGAGGCAATGATCTGGGGTTGGACTACTTCTCCGAGTGAAAAGATTACAATCTCAGGTTCATGGAATAACGATCTTGTAACGATCAAGGCTTACCAAGGAGTATGGTCCGTTAAATTACCGACACCTGCTGCCGGAGGACCATTTGAGGTTACTATCATGGGGCATGACACGCTTTTGCTGCATAATGTGATGATTGGAGAGGTGTGGATTTGTTCCGGCCAGTCCAATATGGAAATGACACCTGAATGGGGTTTGTTTAATAGAGAAGAGGAAATAAAAAATGCAAAGTATCCGGAGATGCGGTTTTTCATGATTCCGAGGCATAAGGCAAATGCTCCACAGGATGATACGCCCGGCTACTGGACCGAATGTACACCGGAAACGATGCTTCATTTCAGCTCGACCGGGTATTTCTTCGGACGGGAGTTAATCAAAACGTTACATGTGCCGGTAGGTTTGGTTTATTCCACCTGGGGAGGAACGCCGGTGGAAGTATGGATCAAAGAAGGCCTGATTATGAATGATCCTGAACTGGAAGCAGCAGTAAAAAAACTGAAAGATGGTTCCGGTCGCCCCACCAAGCCTGGGTCAGCTTATAATGCCATGATTCATCCTCTTATCCCCTATAACATTGCCGGGGTCATATGGTATCAGGGAGAGTCTAATAGGCATAATGCCTGGTCATATTACCGTTCTTTTCCTCTGTTGATTACTTCCTGGAGAGAAGAATGGAAAAAGGAGTTTCCGTTTTATTACGTTCAGATTGCCCCGTTCCGGTATCAGGGCAGGGATTCGCTGGGTGCTGCTGTGGTCAGGGATGCTCAGTTAAAAACGCTTTCCGTAGTGCCGCATACCGGTATGGCCGTAACCATGGATATCGGGGATCTGACAGACATTCATCCGAAAAATAAACAGGAAGTAGGTAGACGACTTGCACTATGGACCCTGGCAAAGGATTATAACATTACAGGGATCAAATACAGCGGGCCCTTATATAAATCTATGGAAATCAAAGGAAAGAAAGCAATTATATATTTTGATCATTCCGATGGAGGCTTGGTGAAAAAAGGTAAAGAACTAACTGATTTTTATATCGCCGGCAAAGACAGAATCTTTTATCCTGCTAAAGCCAAAATAAAAGGGAATACGGTAGAGGTGTACAATATAAATGTCAAGGAACCTGTGGCAGTACGTTTTGCCTTTTATGATGCAGCTCAGCCCAATCTCTTCAACAAAGCGGGGCTGCCCGCTTCTCCTTTCCGAACCGACAATTGGAAGATTAGATAGGAATAAGACAGGGAAGGCAGCAATAAACCGTATTGTTTCTAAGTCAAAGGCTGTCAATTTCCATCAAAAGAATTTCCCGGGGTACGGCTTATAACTCTCTTTGAGGAGAAGTCAAAACTTTCCGGGAAAGTTTTGGGTGAGATGTAATAAAGAAATTTTTTTATAAATCACGATTACATCAATTTTCATGTGTCTTGAAATTGCTCAGATCGTTGTTGGCTTCTTTCAGAATACTTGTCCCTGTCATACCGCTCAGAATGGAGTTGTTAATCCTGTTTTCCATCTCAGTTAACTGGTTGTTAACCTCGTTAAGATCGAACTCCTTCTGTGCCAGTTGCCTCTCAAACTGTTCATCGTAAACCTTATCTTTTGCATCACTTTCATAAAAGTGTTTCTTCAGATCGTGCACTTCTCTTAGCAAAGATTCTTTTCTGTCTTTTAGTTTGAAAACCTGGGTAAGCATGGTCTTGGCATCAGCATCCGTTATCACATCGGCCCAGGCACTGACAGAGGTAATACACTCTTCCTGCAGGATGTGACATTTTTCGATAACCTCTTCAAAAAAAGTTACGGTCAAATCATAAGCCGGATCCTTTTTGTCCAGTTTCCTGATACAGGCTTTAATTCTTTTCTCCGTTCGGAGAAGATTAAAATAGATAAGTTTAAGGTTCTTTATGGATACTTTCCCCCGGTTTATCACCAGGTCTTCATTGTGTATATCTATCCATTTTTTTATAATGAAAGCCCCTAGTATTGATGAAAGCAAGGCAATCAGCAGGATTACATACAAATGAATATTAAAACCTTCCGTGTCCTGCAGTGCATGAATGATGATAACAAGAGACGCACCTAAAACCAGGACCCATGGATCCAACATGATCTTTATAAATATGATCCACCTCTCGTTGAGTTTTGTTTGTTTCTTCATTGGCATATTTATCTTATAATGTGATAATATTTAAAACAGAAATATACAAAATTAAATCTGAAAAGTTTGGATATTTTTTAGTTTCCGGAAAATGGCATCAAATATTCATTCTTCTTCCGGGGGGTTCTTTATTAAATGTTTTCTGATATGTTTGTAATAGTAGATGATCCCTGCGATGGCCGTAAACGGAAAAAGGATAAATCCCAGAAGCCAAACCAGCTTGTTAAACAATGACTTATTTTTATCCCTGATAATGCCGGATATACCAATGATTATATAAATAAGGCTGATTAGCATACCGGTAAGTAAAAACTCACTGGCCCCGGTATGATGTTGTGTTTTATAAAATGCGCCAAGCAATATCAGGACAATTCCGGCAATTAAACTGAATTTATACAATTGGTACTTGTTCATGATATCAATAATCATTTGTATGGGAAAACCATCTGAGATCCTTGATTATCTTAAATATATTCCCGTAAAATTACCTCATAATAGGCTGCCCTTGTCTCGGAAGAACATATGCCGGATAAAATGCCAGTCAAAACAAAAAAAGCAAGAATAATACGAGTGAATTTCTTTTTCATATGTCTATTCTATGACTTGAATGTAAGAATAAATTTTTTGCCAATTTAGCAATAATTATGTAGAACTGCCAATCAGAAATTTTGTCGTATGGGTTATTATCTATATATTCATGAAGTTAACCATTGGCAGGATTTTTGTTAATTGCGGGGTGGATGTACAAGGGAAAAAGGGAGATGAAATTATATGGAGTATAAAGACTATTATAAAATATTAGGAGTAAGTAAGAAGGCCTCTCAGGATGAAATCAAAAAAGCCTATCGTAAACTGGCTGTAAAGTACCATCCTGACAAGAACCAGGGCAACAAGGCTGCCGAGGAACGTTTTAAGGAGATCAATGAGGCGTACGAAGTACTTGGGGATCCTGAAAAAAGAAAGAAATACAATGAGTTGGGAGCTAACTGGAAACAATACCAGGATGCAGGATTCACCGGACAAGCCTATGGTTTCGGTGGCGGACGTCCGGGAGGGACACATTACTATACTTTTAAAGGAGATCCGTCCGATCTGTTCGGCGGGGATTTTTCAGACTTTTTCAAGACCTTTTTTGGAGGAGGTATGGGCAGCCGGTTCGGGCGAAGTGATTTCTGGGGTTCGGAATACGAACAGCCGGGTTCCGATCTGACGGGAGAAATACATATTTCTCTGCAGGAAGCCTATCACGGGACCCACCGGGTTGTAAACCTCGGAAAAGAAAAGATAAGAGTAAAAATAGGCCCGGGAGCTTATGACGGTCTTAAACTTAGAGTGAAAGGAAAAGGAGAAAAAAGCCGGGGCGGAAAAGCCGGGGATTTGTACCTGACCATATGCGTAAATAAAGATCCGGTTTTTACAAGAAAAGGAGATGACCTGTATGTGGATCTTCCGGTAGACCTTTATACAGCCCTGCTGGGAGGCAGAGTAAATGTGCGCACCCTCGACGGCCTTATCAAAATGAATATTCCGGAAGGGGTTAAGAACGGCCAATTGCTGCGCCTGAAGGGAAAAGGAATGCCTGTTTACGGAAAACGTAATACATACGGTGATCTGTATGCAAGTATTCAGGTAGTTTTACCGCAAAAACTTACCCCCGAACAAAAAGAGTTACTCCGCAAAATGAAGGAAGCCGATAAACAACATATATAATATAAAATATCGAAAGTTTAAAACATGAAAAAAAGAGATAAGTTTTCACTATACTATTTTTTGGGAATGATAATCTTTTTCATCGCGTTGGATTCGCTTCTTTTCCCGGGAAACCCGGGAAACAAAATTATCCCCTATAATGTATTTATTCAGCAGGTGGATTCCGGAAATGTCGAAGAAGTGGTTATTTTCCCGGACAAGATCATCGGGGTATATAAATCGAAAGATCATAAAGCGCGAAATATGGAAATCACCAAGGCCCCGGAAGCTCCCTGGCGGTTGAGGATACAGTCGATCGAAGAACAGGTGAAACGACAGTTTATTGTTCATCGTTTGCCGGATGTACGAGATGATATGCTGTTGGAACGTCTCATGAAAGCGGATGTTAAAACGGAAGGTAATTTTAAGGGTAACGGATTACGCAATTTTCTACTGAACTGGATATTGCCTTTTTTGTTTCTGATGATTTTGTGGGGGGTTATGTTCAAGAAAATGGGACATGGAAATCCGATGTTGGAAATAGGTAAAAACAAAGCCAGGATTTTATCTGAAGTGCCGGATAATCCGGTGCGGTTCACAGATGTGGCCGGTGTTGATGAAGCGGTGGAAGAAGTCAGGGAATTGGTGGAATTTCTCCGGAGCCCTAAAAAATATACCCGTTTGGGAGGCAAACTTCCCAAGGGAGTTTTGCTGGTAGGTCCTCCCGGTACCGGAAAAACTTTGTTGGCCAAAGCCGTAGCCGGTGAGGCCGGTGTGCCGTTTTTCAGCATGAGTGGATCAGATTTTGTGGAAATGTTTGTTGGTGTGGGGGCTGCCCGTGTAAGGGATCTGTTTTTACAAGCCAAAACCCATGCCCCCTGCATTATCTTCATTGACGAAATAGACGCCATCGGAAAAAGCCGGGCACAGAATGCTGCCTATGGCGGAGGGTATGACGAAAGAGAAAACACGTTGAACCAGTTGCTGGTGGAGATGGATGGTTTTGACGCAAGTATCGGCGTGATTATTATGGGGGCCACCAACCGACCGGATGTGCTGGACCCGGCTCTGTTGCGACCGGGCCGTTTTGACAGGCAGGTGCTCGTGGATAAACCAGATATGAAAGGCAGGGAAGCCATCTTTAAAGTGCATACCCGTAAACTGAAACTCAGCGTAAAAGTTGATCTTAAAAGACTGGCTGCCCAGACCCCCGGGTTTGCCGGCGCCGAAATCGCCAATGTTTGCAACGAAGCTGCCATACTGGCAGTAAGAAACAACCGGGACGAGGTGACTATGTCGGACTTTGAAGCCGCTATTGAGCGGGTCATCGCAGGACTGGAAAAGAAAAATAAACTGATTAATGAAAGAGAACGGAAAATCGTGGCTTATCACGAGTCGGGCCATGCCATCGTGGGATATTTTACACCCGGTGCCGACGAAATACAGAAAGTGTCTATAGTACCACGGGGTCTCGGAGCTTTGGGATATACCCTGCAGATGCCACTGGAAGACCGTTATCTGATGTCAAAAAGCGAACTCTTGGGAAAGATCAAAGGATTACTGGGAGGACGTGCTGCAGAAGAGATTGTGTTCGGGGAAATATCCACAGGCGCTTCCAACGACCTGGAAAAAGTAGCTCAATTGGCCAGAAACATGATAACCGTCTATGGGATGAGCGAGAAAATGCCCAATCTATCGCTGGTATCCCATTCTTCACCCAATTTCCTGGGTAATGGTCCGGGGCTGGAAAGAAGATCCGAATACATTGAAAAGATTATTGATGAAGAAGTTACCTTTATCATTAATACATGCTATGAAGATGCCAAGAAAATTCTGAAAGAAAAACGGGACTTGCTGGAAAAAATGGCATCCACTCTGCTCGAACAGGAAGTGATTAGTTATCAGGAGATAGAATCCATCCTGGGGAAAAAACCCTCAACTTCTTAATCTGATCCTGTAACATCCGTACAGGCCGTTTACGCAGGAGATGTAAGGTGAGACAGTTGGTTATCTTTGCACATGCACCCAATAATACTGGCCTGTATGATCCTGCAGGACAGTACTTATATTTTGGCTTGTTATCAGCAGAATCTGAGGAAAAAATCTTTTGTACTCCCAGACAAAAAGAATACCTCCCAGGGTAGGTTCATCTACATCATGATAATCCAGTGTGATTTTCTCAGGGGGATGATCCGTGGAAAAGCCCCTGAACGTATTTTGCATATACCTGTGTGTTTCCAGCAAATGGCTTCCTGAGGAATCCAATGTAAATTCAAACTCCCCTCCGTAAACTACCGTTCCGTCCGGTTGCATGCCGGGAAATGCCCGGACTGTAAAGGTTTGATCTTCGTTTTTATGTACATAAATATTAAAATGGATATGCAGGGTATCCGTCACCGGAGACATCGCCTGCTGTGCCGTGTGCAATGCTCTCATGTAAGGTAGCACAAATGAATCACCCGGAAAACGGTCTATTACATGAATGGTATAGGTTGTATCTACCGTCAGATGATAATCAGGGGTGAATTTTCCATTTACATACTTCCCGTAAAGCACATGCCAGGTACTGTCGCGGTCCTGATAGCAAAAATAATCATCACCTGAAGCGTTCATTTGCTTTCGGGAAAGATAATCCGAGGTCAGCCAAAAAGCCACGTCATAGTCATAGAGCCGGGAAGCGATTTTAAATGTTTTGTTAAAAAGCTCTACATCAAATTCTTCTTGGGTGTTTTGCCCGGAAAAAGAGAAGAAAATAAAAGGAAGCAGAATTACGCTAAAAAGAACATATTGTTTTCTCATAGAGATTTGCTTAATAATGATTAGTTTAAATGAAAAGCAGCAGTAAAATACTGACAAGTATATAAATGGAAAAACCGATGATAACATTTTTACGAATCTTTTTAGCACCAAGGATGAGTGCATAGATCATCTTAATAATGTTGTTGCTTATGGTAGCGATCAGGGTGGTATGCGCAACCAGACCGATTGGTATTTTCATCCCGGTATCCTGAAACAGATTCAAAATATAGGGATCAATATCGGTTACCCCGACAATAAAGGAGAGGACGTTGACGCCTGCATGCCCGTAACGGTTTATCACAAAATGTGTCAGAAGGGAGAAAAAAGCAAAGAGCAGTCCAAAGATAAGGGCTGTTTTAAACTCCAGCGGATTTCTTCCTTCATTGACCTCATATTGTGTAACATCAGGGTAAGGGGTAAGCTTAATTTGTGTTAGCACAACGATCCCCCCGATAATAATCAGTATCAGGAAAGGAACAAGCAGTTTCAATGCTACTTCCTTGTTAAAAAGAAAAGCCAGCAGCAATATCCGCAAGTACATCATGGCGGTAGCTGCGATAATGCCGGGAGGGATCTTCCCCTTTGCTGATTCTTCTTGACTTTTCCGTGCCAGAATGATCGTCGTGACCGTACTGCTGTATATCCCTCCCAAAAGAGCCGTAATTATAGTTCCCGAAGCAGGAAACACAAATTTCTTTAAAAGATAACTGAAATATGAAATACTGGATACTGCTACAATGGACAGCCAAATCTGGTAGGGGGATATGGGAATGGTTTTTGATATGGGTTTGTTGGATAAAAGAGGCAGGATTATGCCGGCGATCACGACAAATTTGGACAGGGTTAAAAATTCGTCATTGCTGAACTTTGTGGAGAATTTGAAAAGTTCTTCTTTAATATCAATCAGTACCACTACCGTGACGCCAATCAACAGCGCCATCCAGGGAGGTTGAAGATAGATCAGAGGCGTGAGGGAATAAGTAATCAGGGCGACAATGACAGAGGTGAGTCCAAACTGCTGACTGTTGCGTATTCTGAAAAAATAATAAACCCCCAGCAGGAGCGACAGGATGGTGCCTCCAACAAGAAAAGGAACCATAGTTACCGGCGCGATGATGTATAAAATAAACCCCAGAATGCCGATCAGTGTAAAAGTACGGTCGGTGCCAAAAAGAAATTCCAGTTTTTTTTCATCATGATGAACCCGCTGTTCCAATCCTATAATCAGGGAAAAAACAGTAACAACCAGAAAATTTATCAGGTCCTTGGGTATATGTTGTACAACCTCCATCGTAAATCGGATTTAGCCGGATGATCAGGTTACAAAATAACAAAAATTTTGAACTGTTTTATCTTTAACTTCTGAAATGCTTGCGGTAAGACCGCTCTAACCTGGCTCTGGTTACAGGTTTTCCATGCGCGGGATAAAACATTTCACAACTGCTGTCCAGTAATTTTTCCCAGCTTTTGCCGAGAGTTTCCGTATCATTGACAAACCAGGGAAAACAATCCTCTTTTTCTATCCCAAACAAAGTATCACCGACAAAAGCCATTTTCTCTTTCCAAATTAATGTAGATGAACCACTGGTATGGCCGGGAGTATGTATGGCTTGTGCGGGGAAAGGCTCCGGATGGTACGGTTCGTCTTCCCATACAATATCAGGCTCTGTAGGGGTATATCTGTTTAGATTCTTAAAGAAATGGCGTCCCAGGAACGCAACCACCTTGGTAGATGCTCTCGAGCCTCTGGGTACGGGAGTAAAGCCTTGCCTCAGATAACCTGCCTCCTTGGTATGAACCATGATCTTTGCATGAGACATCTCCTTTATCAGGCTGATCCCCCCGGTATGGTCATAATGAGTGTGGGTGAGAAAAATATAATCAATTTTGTCAGGAACAATATCATGCCTATTCAGGAAAGCAAAAAAAGCAGGCTCTCTTTTCTTCACACCCGTATCAATCAGAATATAGTTTTCTTCAAAAGGAAGAAGGTAAATATTTGTCATACCGGACCTGAATGTTAAGAAGTCTGAATTTTCATTTTCCATAACTAAATATATCTTGTTGTTGCGATGATTTTAGGGCATTTTTTCATGGGGAGCTTATACAAGCGCTTTTTCATTTCTGGCATTGACAAACAGGATATCTCCGACCGAATCATAGCCGAGGAATAGTTTCTCTTTTTCATGCTTTAGCTGGGAGGCCACAAAACCACACATTACCAGTCCCGCATCGGAAGAATGCGTGTTTACAAGTTTCTTAAATGAAATATCTTCCGTTTTTGTCAAAATCTCAACATTTTTTTTGCTGATAGGTAAACGGCCTGTTTCTATCTTACTGATCAGGACGGATTTGGTCTTTTCTATTTCAGCTTCTTCGCTGACAGCAAACAGCCGAATACTGCTTTTGTGCCAGTCGGGGTGTCCGGTGATAATGTACCCCAACAGGATCATCAAATTGGTGTTTTCCTGATCATACGGGGAAAACCAGATGTGAATACCGTTTTTAAATCGGATGGGGCCAGGTCCGCTGCCCAGGACAAGCACATCATAATCTCCGGCCCTGACCAGGGAATAGTTATCCGTGATCTGGATCAGGTTTTCAGAATTGGTCTTGTCAAATTCGAACAGGATCATGTTATTTTCCATGCCTGAGATACCGGGCAATTGAATGGTTTGAGCGATGGCGGAAGTATAGGAGGGAGATATTAGCGTATCAATATAAACATTGGAATGTTCAGCCTCTGATTTTTTGATCAGCAATTTATGTTGGTGGGTCGCTTTTTCTTTTGTCTGAACGGAGAAATAATCTTCCAGCAAATGAATATAGGTGCCGAATCCGTACCGATAAGATAACCAGGCAAGGAGCCGGAATGCTTTGTTCCTTTGAAAACTGTCTTTGCTGATACATACCACTGAAGGTCTCCAACGTTGAGATTTAGAGGAATTGCTTCGTTGCTGCAGGAATACCTGTAGGTTCCTGTTTATCTGGTAAAAAGCAGCCTGGAAAATAGCTTCAAACCCCCGCCGGTCTTTGTGATAAACATGAATAAATAAATAGATTAGCGAAATCAGGATAATAGCCAAAAAAGCGTACAAGGAATTGATCTTAAACATCAGTCCGAGGGCCATCAAAAAACCGATAAGTGATATGTACCAGCGCGAGCGGAAGGAAGGACGGTAGGAGGGATCTGCCCCGAAATGATATAGAAAGGAGATCAGACACAAAGACCCATAGGTTACCATGAAAAACATGGTGATCACCTGAGCGACAGAGTTGATACTTCCTAATGTTACAAAAACCAATGCTAACAGCGATGTGATTATCGTCGCTGCCACCGGTTCGTTGGTTTCTCCTTTCCCCTTGGATAAAAAACGATTGACCCCCCTGGAAGGAAAGGACTGATCGGTGGCCAACGCATGGAGTGTCCTGGGAGCTACCATGATGGATCCCAAGGCTGACGAAATGGTCGATGCCGCCAGTCCCAGCGGAATAATAATGTTTCCGTATCTGGCAATTTTGGACATGATAAGCTGATCGCCGACAAGATCATCAGGCGCCGCGGATATGTTCATCTTCCAGGCAATAAAAAAGTATATGATCATCCCTGATACCGTGGCAGCGATCGTGCCTATGGGGATAGAACGAGACGGTTTTTTCAGATCGCCTGACAAACCTACACCGGCCGTCATCCCCGTAAAAGCCGGAAAAACAATGGCCAGAACAATAAAAAAACGGTCCATATTACGAATGGAAAAGATCTCGTACTGATGTAGCTCCTGGTATTGCGTTTTGCCTAAAAAAAACAACAGAATAGCCGTGAACAATATGACAACAACCAGGTACAGGGCTTTTACCCCAATGTTTGCGCCACGTTTTATCATCAACCAGGCCAGAAGAATCATGGAAGGAATGCTGATAACCTGCCGTGGAAGGATCAGATTATAATGTTCCCGTACAAAGTCAAAAAGCGGAGAAAAGGCCTCCGTGAAAGCAATAATGTAAAAGGCTACGGAGATAGCCTGTGAAAAATAGAGGGCAATGCCGATCGTGGCACCTATATTCAATCCAAAAGAACGGGAAATAATAAAATATTCACCACCCCCTTCTACCTTCTCGTTGGTGGCCAGCTCGGAAATGGCCAGCGCCGTGGGGATGCTAACCATATGCCCGATAAGGATGATCAAAGCCGTCCCAAGGAATCCCAACGTTCCGACAGCATACCCGAAACGCAGAAAAAGAATGGCTCCCAGAATAGTGGAAATAGCCGTAAAAAAAACAGGAGCGGTACCAAATGTTTTTTTTGTTGCAGTCATCAGCGTCTTTACAGGCTTATCTTTCAGGTTAACGATTTTCAGTACGTGCAAACCTACATAATTTTTTTATGTAATGGTACATGGACCAAATGAAAAAACAAAGGCAGATTTTCTCCCATTTTTACAATCCGGTGTTTCCAGGGAGCAATAAATCATACATAAAACTTTTAATTTAGATCTCGCGAGTTTGAAACTTTTCCGCCGACAATTTTCTTTAATTTGGAATAATTCCCGGTCATGACCTTTCTCTTCGCAGGATTGAACAGCAAAGCGGTAGGATGTCTCAGAGGATAAATCAGATAATCATCGGTTTGGATAAACTTACCGAATAAGAAACGGTATTCTTTGCGGGGGGGGCGGGGCATGCCGGCACGGATTAATAGGAACTTCAGCGCCTGGAAACCAAGCGGAACCACAATCCGGGGCGAAACAATCCGTATTTCTTCTTCCAGCCAGGGGGTACAAGCTTCCCATTGCGGACGGGAAGGCCGGCGCGATTTGGGTAGCATGCATTTGATCAGGTTGGTAAGATAAAAATCGTTCCTGCTTACACCGGCAGAATCCAGCAACTCATCAAAAATCTTTCCGGAAGGACCGACAAACATCCTGCCGGTCTGGTTCTCTACTTCGCCGGGCGACTGGGCGATTATCATAATTTCGGCCTGGGGATTTCCTTCAGGTAATACCGCTTTGATTCGTAATCCTGCCAGATCACATTTTGTACATGAAGCAATAGAGTGATACAGTCCTTTATTATCGGAAACAGGTTGCATAAAAACAAAGATATATGGAAAAACCCAAAGAATAATAAACTACCGCTGCAAACAGAAAAATAAACAAATGATTCTATTTTACCCCAAAGGGAGAAATTTTATCGTATTTTTGTTATTCTCAGGGAATAAACCCTGCCAGCAGATTGTCAAAATAGTGTTAAAAAGAAAAGATAAGGTTAATTGTGTGAATCAACAGGTCGAGGATCTGAAATTACTGAAGCAAGCGCGTGAGGGAGATCATTCAGCTTTTGCCCGTATTGTAAAGAAATACGAACCTGTGGTGTCAAATACAGTGATCGGGATGCTGGGAAATACGGCAGAAGCTGATGATGTAGGACAGGAAGTGTTTATACGTTTTTACAGATCGTTGAATGATTTCAGGGGAGATGCGGGTCTGGGGACTTATCTGACACGTATTGCTATAAATCTCTCCCTGAATGAGCTGAAAAGAAAAAAACGAAGTGTTTCGCTTTTTACCCAGGGCCAGCAGGATGCCGGGTATGATGATCTGTCGGATCAGGGAAGAGAACAGGAAATAAAAGACAATAATGAGATTGTGCACAGAGCCTTGAATATGCTTGAGCCAAAATTCAGATCGGTAGTGGTCTTGCGTCTGATAGAAGGGTTTAGTACCCGGGAAACCGCCGAAATACTGAAAGTTCCTATGGGAACAGTCCTGTCACGCCTGGCAAGGGGACAGAAGCAATTAAAGAAAATATTGGAAACCGCAAATTTATAAATATGGATAACAACAATACATATGAATGGTTGTACGCTTCCTTTGACAGGGAGCTTACTTCCGGGCAAAAGGCTAAGTTGGAAAAAGCCCTGGCCGGCGATCCGGAACTCAGAAAGGAAAAACAGGATATACAGGAGATCAGAAGCCTTCTGAAAAATACTTCTTTCCGGTTTCATGAAGGTTTCGCAGGCAGGGTAATGAATAGAATAAAAGAAGAAGGGGGACATGTCATTGAAATGGATGTGTCATCACAAATGATAAACCTGTTTCGTAAGATAGCTATGGCAGGAGTAGCCGCTATCGTGATTCTCCTACTGTCAATCTATCTTACATCCGGAACCCTGAATAAAAATTCAGTACTCGGGGTGGATTCCTTTTCGGATGATAACCTGGTAAGTTACCTTTTATATGAAGATGTTGGAGAATAATTAAAAACAATAATTACACATACCATGAAAAAATCCAAAATTAGAACCATACTTGTCCTGGCCGGAACACTGATTATCGGTTTTGTTTTGGGTATGTTGACATCCGTACAGATACGACATGCGCAATTGAAAAAGTTCAGATCCTTTGCTTCCCAGGAGGGATTCGGCAGATGGACGCTTCACGTTGTAAACTCCACACCTGAACAGAAACAGCAACTGATGCCTATAATCAAAAAATATGCTAAGAAAAATTTGGAACTGAGGAAGAAATACAGAAAAGATTTCCTGGATCTGATGAAAGATTACAAAAAAGAATTATATCCTCTCCTCACTCCCGAGCAGATACAACGTCTCGAAACAATGACGCATGCCCGGCCGGGCATGCGTCATTCGCCGGGAAAAAGAGTCCCTCCTCCCAGGGGGAAGGAAACTCCAACTCCTCAGGGAGGTCCTGGAAACAAACCAGTTGGTAGACCCTGCCCAAGTAATTATCAATAATATAGGATAACCGGTAACATCTGGTTACAGATTTCCTCCCCCGGGAATAAAATCTGTTTGCTTATTGTCAAATGAATGTAAAAATTTGATTATAACCAATTAAAATGTAAGAACAATGAAAACAAAAATTTTTAAAACAGGAACAGCTATAATGATTTTTCTTATAGCAGGTATGGTATCTTTTAGTCAGCCACCCAAAGGGAATAAGATGGCTCAAAAGCCGGGTTTTTACCAAATGCAGGTGCAGAATTTTCTTAAACTGACAGAAGATCAGCAATCCAAAATGAAAGAATTGCGTCTGAACAAAACCAGGGAAATGCTTCCTTTACAAAACAGGATGAAGGTATTGCTCGCAGAATACAGGGAACTGATATCTGCAGAAAAACCGGATATGAAAGCTATCAATAACAATATTGATGCACGGACAAAACTGATGAACGAGATCATGAAAAAGAATGCTGACTATCAGCTTAAATTCCGGAACATACTAACCGAAGAACAAAGGTTGATGATACAGTGCCATAAAGGGATGATGGGACCTCACAAAGGTAAAGGCATGTACAGAGGGTTCAGACAATGGGGACCTCGCGGTCCGATGCAGGGTCCGGGACCCCGGAACATGAGTGGTTTTCAAAAGTAATTTTCGCCTAATTACCAATATAATGTATTGTCAAAGGGCCGGCATGTGCCGGCCCTTTTTATGGTTACTATTTTGAGCTGATTGATAATTTGCTACCTTTGCATGTGAAAAAATATGCTGAGAACATTGACGAAGAGACTGATATACAAATTATTTACGTTATTTATAGTTTCTTTAATTACCGTTTTAACGGTGGCAGGTCAGGAAGCGCCACAACCCATTCACAGATCTTCCGAAAAAGTTATCATAGGAGGGAAAGTGTATTACATTCATGTGGTCAAAAAAGGGCAGACCCTTTATTCTATCAGTAAGGTATACAATGTTCCGCAAAAGAGGATATCCCGCGAAAATCCTATTTTAGTTACAGGGCTACAGGAAGGCATGATCCTGAAAATACCCTATGCTCCCGAAGTCGAAAATGTAAATCAATCAGAGACCAGGAAATGCGATACAAGACATTATATTTATCACAGCTTTGAAGAAGGGGAGACATTATATTCATTATCTAAAAAATACGATGTATCAGTTGAAGATATATTGAAGGCTAATCCGGGTATAAAACCCGAGGATATTCCCATTGGCATGGAAATTAAAATTCCCTGGAACCCGGTAACGCCGGAACGTATTGAATTCTCTTCCCAACAGGAAAAGTATAAAGTCCATAAGGTGGTTCGGGGAGAGACGTTGTATAGTATTGCCAGGCAATATCGGGTAACGGTGAATGAGCTCAGTAAGATAAATGATAATCTGAAGGAATCTATACATCCGGGTCAGGAAATACATATCCCTGAGGCTGAACAACCTTCTGCCCTGTTTGAGAAACAAATGAAAGATTCCGTTAATTTTTCAGTATATTATGAAAAGCCGATACCTTGTGATACCATCCCGTTATTAGGTGCTGAAAAAGAATGGAAGGTTGCTATAATGCTTCCATTGTATCTTGAGAAAAACAGTGAAAGAAGCTATATTGATTCAAGCCGTATTGATCCGTCCACGGGAAAAAGGATTAAAAAGCTGATCCGTCGCGAACCTGATTGGATATATCCACATACGGTGAATTTTCTTTCTTTCTATGAGGGGGTGATGATGGGTTTGGATACATTGGGGAAACAAGACATACATGCAGAGGTTACAATATTCGATACGGAGAGGAATGCATCTGTGGTTGATTCTCTGTTGAAGTCCGGGGCACTGGATGACATGAATTTGATCATTGGCCCAGTGTATCCTTCCAACCTGTCCCTGGTGGCTGACTGGGCAAGGAACAGGCGAATTCCGGTTGTATCACCCTTATCCAGAAATGATGAATTTCTTTATTTCAATCCTTATGCTTTCGAATGCAGACCATCAAAAAGAACCGAATGGATTCAGGTCATCAGGTATCTGGCCCGAAACCTGGATAAAAATATTGTGATTATTCACCACGAAGATACGTTAGTACAAAAAAACTACGAATGGGTTAAAGGTCAGTTGCTGGAAGAGATATCACATTATGCACATCCTGAAATGGTTGTAATCAAGGAAGTTGTCATTCCAAGTATTATCTCTCCGACAGATACCATGAACAACATCCGCCTGTCGCTGGATAAGGATCGGGAAAATCTTGTATGGGTTTTCTCAGATCAGGAAGGCTTTGTCAGTGAGGTATCATCCAGACTCAATACAGTTTTTTTTAAAGATTATCCGATAAAACTCATGGGGGGGTCTGCCTGGAGATACTTTGAGAACATTGAGCTGGATTATTTCTTCAGGCTGAATCTGCGATTATTCACTCCGCGTTTTATTGACTACACGGGAAATAAAGAAAAGATATTCGTTAAAAAATTCCGTGCAAGGTACTATACCGATCCTTCGGCCTTAAGCCTCACATGGGATGGATATGATATTGTCACCTGGTTCCTGTCAGCGCTTTTTCGTTTCGGTAGTTCTTTTCCCGACTGTGCCTCCTCCTTTCATCCGCCTATATGCATCGGGGATTTTACGTTCGGACGAACAGGTTGGTTCAGCGGATTTATGAATCAATCATTTCAATTAATTCAATACAATAAGGACTATACAATTTCTGTTGTCCCTTTTCCATAAATTAATACAATCCTTTAGATGTTGCAGGGATTATAAATGAAAAAAGGCACAACCATATTTAAATATTTTTTAACTTTGTCAAAGTAAAGAATGTATTTATTTTATTATTAATGTATTTATTTTATTATTAAACCTTATAAATATGGCTTTTGAATTACCGAAGTTACCGTATCCCATAGATGCCCTGGAACCTTATATTTCCAGGAAAACGCTGGAATTTCACTACGGAAAACATCACCGGGCTTATGTGAACAATGTTAACAGCCTGAGCAAGGGAACGAAGTTTGAAAATGCTGATCTGGAGACCATTATCAGGGAAGCTGACGGAGGTCTTTATAATAACGGTGCACAGGCGTGGAATCATACTTTTTACTTTATGGCTTTCGGACCTGATGGTCCAAAAGAACCTGTCGGAATGCTGGCTGATGCTATCAATCGTGACTTTGGTTCTTTTGAGAATTTCAAGGAGGAATTTAGCAAGAAAGCAGCCATCCTGTTTGGTTCGGGCTGGACCTGGTTGGTGAAAGATGATGCAGGTAAATTGCAAATCATCATGGAAAGCAATGCCGGCAATCCCCTTCGTAACGGATTTACCCCCATTATGACCTGTGATGTTTGGGAACATGCTTATTATCTGGATTATCAGAACAGACGCACCGATTATATTTCTTCGTTCTGGAGCTTGTTGAACTGGGATGTAATCTCAGGCAGAAACTCTTTGTAAAAAATCAGGACCGTATACTGAAACATACCGGATCCGGGAAAAACAATAAGTATAATTACTTCCTGTTAAAAAGTGCTTTGATAATGTAGGTGGTCATTTTGGGGTTTTCTTTCAGTCGCCGGGTGGAATATCCAAACCAATCTTTTCCGAAAGGAACATACACGCGCATAGCATGACCGTTTCTTAACACAGAACTTCTTCGCTCGGGGGTTACACCATACAACATCTGAAACTCATAGGCATCGTCGGGAACCTTGTATTTTTCCAGAAGCTTGTAAGCTTCACCAATCAGATAATCGTCATGGGTGGCAATCCCAACATAAAATCCTTGTTGTAGAATATATTCCAGGTCTTCAAGATAATGCCGGTTGATTTCATCATGATCCTTATAAGCAATGCAGGAAGGTTCCACGTATATCCCTTTGCATAAACGGAAATTGAGGGGGGCGTCTTTTGTGTGCAAAGAGGTAAGATCCACCAGATCCTGAAAGGTTCTTTTTAGATAAGCCTGAAAGACTAGGCCTACATTTTTTGGAAACTCTTTATGCAGTCTTTTGTATAGTTTGATCTCCCGGTCAACACAGGAAGAATCTTCCATGTCTATTCTTACAAAATTATGATACGAAGCAGCTTTGATAACGATCTCCCGGATATGACGGTAACATACTTCCTCATCAATCAGAAGACCGAAAGAGGAGGGTTTGACTGAAAAATTCCCGTTTATTTTTTCTGCTGCCAACAGATCAATCACATGAAGATATTCCTGTTTGTTCCTTTCAGCTTCATCCAGGTCCTTGATAAATTCACCCAACACATCCAGGGTGACACTAATCCCCTCACGGTTTAGGTTTTTCGAAACCGCCAGAGCATCCTCCAGCGTTTCTCCTGCAATATACCTTTTTGAAAAGATCCAGATGAATTTTTTCGGAAAATAGGGGAGAAGGAAAGCAATAAATTTATTGAGCATGATTCAGCGTTTTAATATTTCGTAGGTTTTTTTATATCTTAAAACCTGCAAAATAAAGATATTCATAATTTGTATTTTTATGACCTTTGTCATTTGGGAGCATATTCTGAAACAGTGTTGAAGAAAAAATAATAAAAAATATTTCTGAATGCAACCATTTTGTTGTATTGCAGGTCGTAAATAAAGTAGAGCTAATGCAGTCTGATGAAAATATCATAAGGCTTTGTATAAAAAGGGACAGGCGGGCACAAAAGATTCTGTATGAGCGCTATGCTGATATATTTTTAGGTGTTTGTAACCGTTATGCCGCCAATATCGCAGAGGCGGAAGATATCTTGCAGGAAGGATTTATCAAGGTGTTTTTCCACCTGCAAGAGTTTTCGGGAACAGGCTCCTTTTTTAACTGGATGAGAAGGATAATGATTAATACGGCCATTACATATTACCATAAGAATCTGAAATACAGGTATTATGATGAGATTGAGTCCATGTATGATTCTCCCCATACAGATGCCCCGGATAGATATGACTTTACCCGCGAAGAACTTTTAATAGTTATACAAAGCCTTCCTCCAGGCTACAGGATGATCTTTAATCTATATGCCATTGAAGGATATAAACACAAGGAAATTGCTGAAATGCTGGAGATTGATGTGAATACAAGCAAGTCTCAGTATTCCAGAGCAAAAAAAATGATCAGGCGTAAGCTGGATAATATGAGCCGGATCGCAATCCGGAATAATGAAAAGAATGAATAAGGACAATAATATAGAAGACCGGGTTAGGACGGAGTTTGAAGGTTACCGGGTGACTCCTTCAAAGTCCTTGTGGGGACGTGTGCTCAGAAAAATGCGGTGGATTGAATTCTTGCAATTTTCTCCCACACATCTTAATATATACTATCTTGCTGCTCTCGTAGTGGTTTCTGCCGGGATTTATTTCGGGGTCAGAATACATACGCCGGACAACAACGCACACTCTCCGAAAACCTCTTTGGAACTGGGAAAAGCAAGTTCAGTGAAATCCTCTGAAAAAAACAGTGATATTATACCGGCAAAAATTTCCTCTGAAAAACAGACAGAGAAACCGGACAGGGTCGTGGATATTCACAAAAAGGGAAAAGAAAAGACGACATATGGGGATAACAGGGCGGAAGAAAAAAAACCTTTCGATACGGTACAGGCAGTGGATAAAACGGAAGCAAAACAGAATGCAGGCGAAAATTATCCGCCGAATGGGATTCCTTTAGGGCGAAAAATCACCGAAACAACCGGGTCAGATACAAAAACAACGGAATTATCCCCTGAAACTTCCCCAGATGAAGTTCTTCCGCATGTTGAATTCAAGGTTCTCCCAAAAAAAGGATGTCCCCCTCTACAGGTCCGGTTTATCAATCAATCTGAAAATTGTGAAAGATATATATGGACCATAGGCAACAAACCGGTGGTATTTCAAAATGAGAAGACAAACTATATCTTTGAAAAACCCGGTACTTATATTGTTTCACTGACCGGTGCAAACAGGCAGGGACAGAAAGATATTTGCACGGATACCGTAACGGTTTTTGAAGCACCCAAGGCTGAATTTGAAATATACCCACGGCATGCAACGGTTCCTGAAACAGAAATCACTTTTTATAATAATTCGAAAAATGCCACCAAATATCTCTGGGACTTCGGAGATGGTCATTTTTCGGAAGAGGCAGAGCCCGTGCATCATTATTCTTCGGAAGGGCCTTTTAACATAGTGCTGAAAGTGTGGTCACCACAGGGATGTAAGGATACTTTTGTGGTGAAAAATGCTTTTGAAAACAGCATGTACTATATCCGTTTTCCCAATGCCTTCATTCCCAATCCCAATGGTCCCTGCGACGGTTATTTTACGGAGGCTCCCGGAGCAAATGAAGTTTTCCACCCTGTTTGGAAAGGTGTTTCAGAGTATCACTTGCAAATATACAATCGTAAGGGAGAACTGATTTTTACAAGTAATGAGCTACAAAGAGGATGGGATGGCTATATCCTTGATAAAATGGCTAAACCGGATGTATATATCTGGAAAGCTAATGGAACTTTTTCCAATGGGAAACCCTTCGTGCGCTTTGGAAATGTAACATTGATCAAAAAGAAAAATTAATCGTAAAGCCGGCTAAGAAGCATAGCCTACGTAATAAAATTTTCCGGTGATAATAATCTTTGCGTTCAGGATAACGTATATTTACCCGAATAATACTTATTTCTAAACGGAAAAAGTAGGATTACTTTTTCCGTTTGCGTATGAAATGCATTTATTTATCAATATATTTTATTATTTATTTAACTTATTTTTTTACATTTGGTGTAAATTAAAAGGGTCTGATTGAAACTAATAGATAAATTATAATGTACGTTTAAACAACGTAATTTTTACAATTAGCTTTTTTTTGGGCATTCAGAGAGGGTTATATTTTATAAGAAGCTAATAACGAACATATTGGTGAAAAGATTCTCGGTCATATTTTTTTGGGGGATGGTTTTTGCCACACCTTTCTTTGCCCAGGATCCCCAGTTTTCCCAGTTTTATGCCAATCCCCTCTATCTCGGGTCTGCTTTTACCGGAGCTACCGAAGAGAACCGGATTGTGATGAATTACCGGAACCAGTGGCCTGCCATTCCCGGGGTTTTTACGACTTATAGTTTTTCTTTTGATAAATATTTTCACAATTTCAATTCAGGCGTAGGTTTTCTTGCCTTGTACGATGTCGCCGGCTCGGGTCATTTAAGTAATCTGAATCTGGGGTTGCTCTATTCCTATAACATTCAGGTCACTGAAGATATATACGTCAGACCCGGCATACAGGTGAAATATACCCAACTGTCTCTCGACTTCTATCGACTCATTTTTAATGATCAATTGTCGCCGGGGGGAAATACGCCCCCTACCGAACAGCCTCCCTTTGACAATGTCGGAGATATTGATGCGGAAACTTCCGTATTAGCCTATACGGATAAATATTGGTTTGGGACTTCGGTGGATCATTTGCTTAGACCTAAACAGTCTCTGTATGGGGATGCCGGCCAACTGCCCGTCAAAGTGTCTGTCTATGGTGGGGCACAGGTGATCCGTAAGGGCCGGTTATTAAAACCGATAGAAGAGAGCCTCTCCCTGGCATTCCTTTTTAAATCACAAGGCAGCTTCAAACAACTGGATATGGGATTATACTGGTATAAAAGCCCTCTGATGTTTGGATTCTGGTATCGGGGATTCCCCCTGTTCAGGGAAGTGAAAGGGTATCTCGACCGGGATGCAATGGTTATCCTCGTGGGATATAAAAACAAACAGATTCATGTGGGTTACAGTTATGATTTTACGATTTCACGTCTGGTTATGTCTACAGGAGGTTCTCATGAGATCTCCTTTATGTACGAATTCAAGACAACACAATATAAAAAAAGAAAAATCCACGCTATTCCCTGTCCCGAGTTTTAACCGGTTTTTACAGAATTATTTTCCAAAGATACGGATATCGTTCAACACCATCCTTTTACCTAAAACTTTGATCTGTTACAGGCATCCGGAATTGTTTGCGGGAATATTATTTTTTCCTGATGAGATGTTTGTGGAAAGAGGAAATCGTATATCTTTGTGGGATAAATAAAAACCAAAAACGATGAAGAAAACTTCACTGATCATTAATGTTATCCTTATCATTGCTGTTATTGTTTTATTTGTTCTGCATTTTACCCATTCTGAAAGCAGTCCTCAGAAAACAAATGTTACAGCCCGGGCAGATACTGCCGGAAATCCTGCGTTATCCATAGCATACGTAAATATGGACACACTTATGGCCAACTATGATTTCTCAGTCGATCTGCAGCAAAAACTTGGTAATAAGCAGAAGACATCGGAAGATAAGTTAAACACTAGAGGAAAGAAGTGGCAAAATAAAGTAACTGAATATCAAAATAATCTGAAAAGGGGACTGGTGACACGTTCAGAAGCCCAGAAAATAGAACAGCAACTTTCGCAGGAACAGCAGGAGATACTTAAAATGAAAGATGATCTTGCCTCCAAACTGATGGAAGAGCAGCAGGTAAGTACGAGAAAGGTATTGTACAGTATAATGGATTATCTTGATGAATATGCAAAAGCACATCATTATAAATATATTTTAAGCACAACCACACTTGGTGGAACCATCCTTTTTGGGGATAAGGATCTGGATGTTACACAGGATGTTCTGGCAGGATTGAATAAAAAGTACGAATCCATCAGGGATTCCGTGTTGAATGCCAATTAACATGGAGGCACTGGAGACCTATCTAAGACGCCGGGTCTCTTTTCCTGCACTCATAGACCGGCCCCCCCGGCCACATCTTAACAATGTTATCGTAATACCCTGCCATGACGAAGCCCGGGTGACAGATACCTTGTCATCCATTTCTTCCTGTTCTTTACCCCGGAATCCGGTGGAAGTGATCATTGTTATTAATGCTTCGGAAAAGGATCCTCCGGAAGTAGTTGTCAGAAACCGGCATACTCTGCAGGAAATAGAAAACTTTATAAAGGAGGAGCATCGCGATAAAATTCGGTTTTTTCCGGTTTTTATTTCTAACCTTCCTGCGAAAAAGGCCGGGGTGGGGTTGGCCAGGAAAATAGGTATGGATGAGGCAGTAAGAAGGTTCGTATTGACAAAAAATACGGATGGAATCATTACTTCACTGGATGCTGATACTCTGGTAGATCCAAATTATCTTACCACCCTTGAAGATTTTTTCATGTGCAAACCGGAGATTACCGGTGTTTCGATCTATTTTGAACATCCGGTGGAGGGAACAGCGTTTACTCCGGAAGTTTATGAAGCGATCATCCAGTACGAACTGCATCTTCGTTATTTTGTCAATGCACTGCGGTTTATCGGATATCCTTTTGCATTTCATACTATTGGTTCAGCTTTTGCTGTCAGAGCTGATGCCTATGTCAAACAGGGGGGAATGAACATACGACAAGGAGGAGAAGATTTTTATTTTCTCCGGAAGATAATAAAACAGGGAAATTTTGCCGACCTGACAGAGACGAGAGTAATCCCTTCACCACGCCCGCGGACGAAGGTTCCTTTTGGAACAGGTCCGGAAATACAGAAGTTTCTTGCCGGAAAGAAAAGAGATTTTTTGACTTATGATCCGGAGGCTTTCCGGGAACTGGTTCGTTTTTTTTCTCTTATACCTTTACTTTACACACAGAATATAAATCCTGAGGTAATCTTTTATCGCTTTCCCCTGTCAGTACAGGGATTTCTTGGACATGTACAGTTTATCCGAAAAATTCATGAAATTTTAGAAAATGTATCTGCGGAAAAAACTTACCTGAAACGTTTTTATTTTTGGTTTGATACTTTTAGAGTGATAAAATATTTGAATTACAGTCATGCGTATTTTTTTAGCAAGAAACCGGTGACAATAGCTGTGCGAGAAATACTCTCAGATGCAGGTATATCATCTCTTCCCCGGGCGTCAAGGGGGTTATTGAAGATATTAAGAAAGCTGGACAGAAATCCGGGAAAGAAAAAATTGTCAATTTATTGATAAACAATAGTCTTGGAATTTAAAATGTGTTACCTGTCTTTATCAATGATAATAAAAAGATCTTCATTCTTTTTTTTCATGAGATATTGTTCTCGGGCAAATTTTTCCAGGCTCTTGTCGTCCGTCTTCAGTTCTTTCAGCTTGCGGGAGTCCAACTTTATTTTTTTCTGATAATATTCTTTGTCACTTTTCAGTTGGTTCAGTTCCCTTATCTGTTTTATCCTGTCCAGCAAGTTATTGCTGTCGAACAGTAAAAGCCAGATAATAAAAAGCAACAGCGTGAGAACATATTTGTTCTTCAGAAAGTAAAAAATCCTTTTAAGCAAAGGAGAATCCATAGATTTAATGTTTTCAGATGTAAAATTAATAAAAATAAGGGGAATTTGTTTTATAAAATAAAAAAACCGCAATAGAATTCATATTGCGGTTATAAAAAATTGTGGGAGGTTTAATTTCTTATCCCATAAAAGGATACCTGTAATCTTCCGGTGGAACAAAATTTTCTTTTATAGAGCGGGGTGACACCCATCGAAGCAGATTTAGTATGGAGCCGGCCTTATCATTGGTGCCGGAGCCACGAGCTCCTCCGAAAGGTTGTTGTCCAACAACAGCGCCGGTAGGTTTGTCATTGATATAAAAGTTTCCGGCCGTATTGACAAGACGTTCAGTTGCCCGTTTGATGGCTAATCTGTCTTGTGCGAAAACAGCCCCGGTCAGCCCATAGATAGAGGTACTGTCGAGCACATCCATAGTCTCCTCAAACTGATCATCCGGGTACACGTAGATAGTGATCACCGGGCCGAACAATTCTTCTTCCATGGTGACATAATGTGGATCCAGAGCCCTGATTATGGTGGGTTCGATAAAATAACCTGTACTCTTGTCATACCCTCCGCCAACGACAATCTCCGCTTCTTTGGACTTTCTTGCTTTCTCAATATAACTGGTAATCTTATCAAAAGAGGGTTCGTCAATGACTGCATTGATGAAATTGGTAAAGTCCTCCGGAGGCCCCATTTTAAGTTTTTTTACGGTTGCAACCAGTTCTTTTTTCATCTCTTTCCACATAGTCTCCGGGATATAGGCTCTGGAAGCTGCCGAACATTTTTGTCCCTGATATTCAAAAGCACCCCGGATAATGGCTGTGATCACTGCTTTTTTATTGGCCGAAGGATGAACCAGGATATAGTCTTTTCCTCCTGTTTCGCCTACTATGCGGGGATAGGACTTGTAGGTTTTGATGTTTTCCCCGATCATCTTCCAGATGCTTTGGAATACGGCCGTGGAGCCGGTAAAATGAAACCCCGCAAAATCCGGGTGGGTTAATACTACACGGGCGGCGGTGGGCCCCGTAGCAAATACCAGGTTTATGACTCCGTCAGGGAGTCCGGCTTCCCGGAAAATTTCCATCAACATATGGGCTGAATAAATAGCGGTTTTGGATGGTTTCCAGACAACCACATTGCCCATTAATGCCGGAGCTGTGGGGAGATTTCCTGCAATAGAAGTGAAGTTGAAGGGAGTGAGTGCGAATACAAAACCCTCCAGCGGTCTATATTCCATCCGGTTCCATACTTGTGGGGCAGAGGAAGGCTGTTGGTTATAAAGCTCGGTCATATACTGCACATTAAAGCGGAAAAAGTCAGCCAGCTCACAGGCAGCGTCAATTTCGGCCTGAAAAACATTCTTGGACTGACCGATCATAGTGGCGGCATTCAGCTTGTGACGATAAGGCCCCGAAATCAGGTCGGCGATCTTGAGGAAAATAGAAGCTCGGTGTTCCCAGCTTAATCCAGACCATTTCTCTCTTGTCGCCAGCGCTGCATCAATGGCTTTCCGTACCTCTTCCTCTCCTCCCTGATAATAATAGCCCAGGGTGTGGTCGATTTTGTGGGGCGGATAAACGCGTACTTTCTTATCGGTCTTGATTTCTTTCCCTCCGATAAACATCGGAATGTCAATGACATTGTTATAAATCCACTTAATCTCTTCTTCAATGGCTTTTCTTTCCGGCGTGCCGGGAGCATAACTTAAAATAGGCTCGTTTTTGGCTGTGGGTACATGGTAAATTCCTTTTGGCATAATGATCTGGTTTATGGTTATACAAAATTTGAGCACAAAAATAATGCATAAATATTCATAAAAAATGCTAAAAATCATGTTACTCATCACATATATTTTATTAATTAACTACTATATTTAATAATTTATATTAACCATAAAACCGACAAAAGCATGAATTGGAAAGAGTACGGAATTGAGAAAATGTTACAAAAGCTTGGTATCCATGATATTAACCCGGGTGTTACTACCGGTACAACCTGGGTGGACACGAACGGACCGTTAACAGAATCAATATCCCCTATTGACGGAAAACCCATTGCCAAAGTGAAAAATGCTACGATTGAAGATTATGAAAAGGTGATCAGGAACGCTCAGGAAGCTTTTAAGGAATGGCGTTTGGTGCCTGCTCCTAAAAGAGGAGAGGTGGTCAGACAGATAGGTTTGGCTTTGCGTGAATATAAAAAGGACCTTGGAAAACTTGTGACCCTGGAGATGGGCAAGATTTACCAGGAAGGAATGGGCGAAGTGCAGGAAATGATAGATATCTGCGATTTTGCCGTGGGGCAGTCCCGCCAGCTATACGGATTTACCATGCAGTCGGAAAGACCTAAACATAGAATGTATGATCAGTATCATCCCTTGGGAATCGTTGGTCTTATCACATCCTTTAATTTTCCCGTTGCCGTCTGGGCCTGGAATGCGATGATTGCTGCCGTAGCCGGTGATGTAGTGGTGTGGAAACCCAGTTCAAAAACACCTCTGACAGCGATCGCTACTCAAAATATTATTGCTTCCGTTTTGAAGAAAAACAATGTGCCCGAAGGGGTCTTTAACCTGGTGATTGCCCGGTCGTCCGTGATGGGTGATAACTTTCTGGCCGACAAACGGGTTCCTTTGATTTCCGTTACCGGCTCGACAGCCG
>Ga0209834_10000088_pt1 | contig 52171 bp, 49 predicted proteins | sample Mar14236cmmetaG_FD_184134 | JGI IMG/M metagenome (GOLD analysis project Ga0209834, IMG submission 184134) | Marine hydrothermal vent microbial communities from Guaymas Basin, Gulf of California to study Microbial Dark Matter (Phase II) - Marker... ... | reverse complement strand
GATTAGCTTCAAGGCGAGATCACAGTCCACAGGTGCTGCTCCGTAAGAACTGGCCAGTGTCACCTCAGTTCGCCAAAAGATGGAATTGATGGTATTAGGTATCTTGGCATCTTCTGATGCACCTGCAAAAAATAGAACTGTCCCTCCTCTTTCCACACACCTTAGTGCCAGGGGAATGAACCCTTCATAGCAAATTATTACCACATCCGCCAAGTAGCCATCATTGTTTTCCCGAACTATCTCTGCAACAGAATCATCAGCGCGGGCAACAACATGGGCCCCCATCTCCCTTGCCTTCTCCAGCCGATAGTCTATGGTGTCTGCCGCAACCACTAGTCCCGCCCCCATGGATCTAGCAACACCCACATGGAGCAAACCGGATATGCCACTTCCTAACACCAGGACCGATTGGCCTGGCCTTAATTTCGCATTTCTCTGGGCCCTTAACACACATCCCAGTGGCTCCATGAACGAGGCCCTATCAAATGAGACCCCCTCCGGAATAGTAAATACACCCCTGTCTACATTTACAGACGGTATCCTTACGTATTCAGCAAAGCCGCCTGGATAAAACCTCGTTCCTTTGAGTAGCATCTCGCACATGGTGTGATGTCCACTGAGGCAATAATGGCATGTATTGCACGGAACGTGATGAGTGGCTGTGATGCGATCCCCGGGCTTAAACTTCTCTACCCCCTTGCCTACTTCCACCACCTCGCCTGCCACCTCGTGACCTAGCACCAACGGCACCTTGTCCCTTCGATACCATTCCATGACGTCGCTGCCGCAGATGCCACTGGAGATTACCTTCATCAGAATCTCGCCTGGCCCTATCTGGGGCACCGGCATTTCTTCCACCCGCACGTCATTGTTGCTGTAATACATTAATACGCGCATATGTTCACCTAAAGCTGGTTGGCACCCGGCCATCAGGCACTAGCATTATCAGTGATACCATGCTTGCCGTTGGCTAGTTAGTGTCAACTATCACGCCTCTCCAAAAACCGATTTCATTTGGTATTCTTGCTTAGTCTTTTAATCGGTTTCCTGTAATTCTCTATATCTATCTAGGGCTTGCTTTGGATTCAGGCCATCATGGATGATGCCATTTAATGCCCTCATCATGGCCACTGGATGCGGGTTCTGCCATACATTGCGTCCCAGATTGACTCCTATGGCACCCTTTTGCATTCCGTCATAGACGAATTCAAAGACCTCAAGCTCACTCTCGCATTTGGGCCCTCCTGCTATAACAACAGGAACAGGACATCCGTCTACCACCTTTTCAAAACCATCAGCGCAGTAATAGGTCTTAACAATTTTGGCTCCCAACTCTGCAGCGATCCTGCAGCTAAGTGCCAAATAGCGAGCCGTTCTTTTTTCCAGTTCCTTTCCTACCGCAGTAACCGCCATTACCGGGATACCGTAGTCTTCACATTCGTTGATCAGTATCGAAAGATTCTCTAGGGTCTGTTTCTCGTAATCGCTTCCAACAAAAATGGAAAGCCCCACAGCGGCAACGTTAAGGCGGATTATCTCCTCAATGGAGGTTGTGATCACCTCATTTGCAAGATCACTGCCTACAACCGAAGTACCACCGGAGACCCGTAAGATTATTGGAGTACTAGTGTCAGGGCTTACACAACTCCGAAGTACTCCCCTGGTAACAAATAGCCCATCTGCATATGGGAGTAGCTCTCTTATTGTCTCGCCCGGTCTTTCAAGGCACCGGGTAGGTCCCTGGAAATATCCGTGGTCAATGGGCAGAAACTGGCAGTGCCCATCGTTTCTTATAAGCCTTGACAGACGATTTCTCATTCCCCAGTCAACGAATTGTGCTCCCTTGATGTATTTCCCCGCCTCGGCAGTGGTTGTCGTTCCTAGCTCCGAGGGATTTCGCTGATCCATCATTCCGCTCGCATCAGGCATAATCACCCTCCCTGAATCGCTGTTAACAAAATCGGTCAGAACCTTTAATGATTCCTAATTGTTATGGAAACCCCAAGAGTTGTCAAGCAGGATTTGGCGAAGGCAACATTGACCTGCCGGACCACATGGCTTATATTTTTCATTATAATTGGAATCCCTAAGCAAATTCGAGAGACTCCAAGTTAGTCAAGGCAAAAAAACTCTAAAAGCATGGGGTTGGATGCTCAAGGCGAAAGGTGTGATTACGTAACCAGGCGTTTTCCTTAGGCCTTATGCCCTGCGCCCTGTGCCGCCGCATTTAGCCATGGACGAGAGAGAGGTCGAGCAAGGATACGCGAATTTTCACCGTGGGCTGAACAGAATCTTGAGGCAAAGGGATGTTAAGCGTTTCAAGGCCTTTGTTGCTGCGCATCCTGGCCAAGCGGGCAGGCTCTCACACTGTTTAGGTTTGAGCGATGAGCTGGCAGAGATCGAGATGTACAAGGCCATTTTAGTACGCTCTCCTTTGAGGGACCTTCATGAGGAAGCGGCTGACTGGTTAAGACAAAAGGGGATCAAAGTACCAAAAGCCTCGGGCGGAAAAGATCGGAGGCGGCGAAGGAGGAGGAGAAAATAGTATGCCCAATGACAAAGAATTTAAAGACCTACCCCCTTGCTTGATATACATCGACAAGGAAGGCAAATGGTATCACGAGGGCGCTGAGATTATACGACCGGACTTCATAAAGTTTTTCCTTGAACACATGGAGCTGGATAAAAAGGGTCGATATATTGTTAACTGGAACGGACAGCGATGCTATGTGGAGGTTGAAGACACCGCATTTGTTGTAAGGCAAGTGAACTTTATGGCGGAAAATGGGGCATTGGAAAGGGCCGTAATTCACCTAAACGATGGCACCAAAGAGAATCTGGTTCCTGAGACTCTTTTTGTGGGAAATCAGGAGGTTCTTTATTGCAGGGTAAAGGACGGCAAGTTTCCCGCCCGGTTTCTCCGGCCCGCCTATTATCAGTTAACACAAAAAATAGTCGAGGAAGAAGGCAAGTTTTATCTGGTGCTGGGCGACAGGAAATACCCAATTGAAACGCAGATGGAGAGGCCTGGCGCCACTAGCTAAGGCCTACAAATAATCACCCCTTTTCCACCGGCGTAATCAACTCAATATGTGCCTTTGCCTTTAGGGCCTCTAGCCATTGCTCGAACAACCTGTTCTGTTTGCCATAAAGGATGGCTGTGCGGTACTTCTCCTTTTCCTTCTCATATTGTTTTGGATCTATATCCTGCCTGCCTTCCCATTTTATCACAAAGCTTCCCAAGCCGTTCTGAAATACAGTCTCAGGGTAGGGACTCTTTTCCGACAAACAGAATGCCATTTCTTGAAGCTCAGGAGCATACCCTATCTTTGGGACGCCTCCGGTCCTGGTAAAATAATCTGTGTGCTCTGTCTTGAGCCCATTCTTTTTTACCAGTGCATCCCAGTCTTTTCCCGAGCGCACCTCTTTTAGGAATTTTTCTGCGGCTACCTTTGCTGCCTCAGCCGCCCGATCTGACACGAAGCTAGCTTTTACCTTGTCTCTCACTTCATCAAGCTTTGGGACGTATGAGCTCCTTCTTTCGGCCACCTGAAAAATGTAGTACTTCCCATTGAGTTCAATAAGGTCTGTGGTTTCCTCTTTGCCCAGGGCAAACAGTGACTCCTTGAGCCTGGCGCCCCCCCCCAGCCCAGGGACTGGTTCATCCTTTGAGAAGAAATCGGTAACCTTTACAGCAAGATTGTGCTCCTTGGCATACTTTTGCAGGTCCACCTCGTAGGGCATTTGGTCAATTAGCCCCAGTCCCTTGTCATAGGCCAACTCCTTGCACCTGTTTTCAATCAAGAGATTTCTGATTTCTCCCTTAACCTCGTCCAGACTCTTTGTCCTGGCTTCCTTTATATCCTCCACCTTGATAATGTGGTATCCGAACTGCGTTCTCACCAGGTCGCTTACCTCGCCCTTTTTCAACTTAAATGCTGCATCCTCAAAGGCCTTAACCATCATCCCCTTACTAAAATAGCCCAGGTCGCCGCCCTTGGACTTTGTCGGGCCTTCTGAGTATTTCTTGGCCAATTCGCCAAAATCCTTGCCAGCCCGAGCCTCTTTGAGCACCTTCTCTGCTTTGTCCTTGACCTTCTCCTCTTGTTCTTTTGTTGCGTCGGGCGGCAGGCGGAAAAGGATATGCCTTGCCCTTACCTGTTTCTTTACTTTAAACGCCTCAAAGTTATCCTCATAATATTCTTTGACATCCTGATCAGTAACTCTAACCTTATTCTTGAAATCATCGGGGTCAATAACAATGTATCTTACCTTTATCTTTTCAGGTATCCTGAATTCTTCTTTGTGCCTTTCAAAGAAGGCCTCAAGGTCCTTTTCCTTCACTTTAATACTTTTCTTGAACCGTAAGGGGCTAAACATCACATAGGCTATTTTTACCTTTTCGTTCGCGAATTTATACCTATCTTTAATCTCTTGCTCGGTAACGGGTATAAAGGACCAAAGTAGGCCCCGAATTTTCCTTTGCAAGAGATCCATGGCTATGGACTGCTCAAAATCCTCTGGCTTCATTCGGTTTTGCCTGAGCAACGCCCGGTATCTTCCCATGCTAAACTGTCCATTAACCTGAAAAGCAGGGTACTCCATGATTGCCTTCTGAATTTCCTCCTTGGTTACGCTCAACCCCAAGCGCTTTGCCTCATGGCTTATAAGCTTCCTTTCAATTAGACCTTCTAAGGCCCTTTGTCGCAGCCTTAGTTTTTTTACGAGGCTGTCATTCCACATATCTTTGTATTGTCTTCTCAGGCTTTCCACAAGATCTCTATATGCCTTTTCATATTCTAAGGCACCGATAACTTCGCCATTAACTACTGCAATTTTCACAACATTTCGAGAGCGGAAAGAGTATCCGAAATAAAAAATGAAAACTATGGCGATTATTCCGATAAGGAATTTGATGAGATATGACTTTGCATGCCTACGCATCAAACTAAGAACCATTGATTTAACCTCCAACAACCTATCAAAATGAACTTCCCAGCCGCAAGCAGCGGGGTATCAATCGGAAACCATCTTAACCGCCCCACGGGGCGGGGAATTAATCCGCCATAGGCAGATTAAACCCTCGTCCGCCTCTGGCGGATTAAACACGTATGGCGCACGTTCAGTCGTTTTGTAGGAGCAATTGAATTTTGTCAGATAACATTATCTAATGGTAAAGTCCATTACAAATTGGATCCAAGCTGACAACCAGCTTTTAGGTCCATTAGGGCTTCAGCAAGTGGGATGTCCAAAGAGAGGGCTTAACGACGCCAAACAACAAAGAAGGGTCAAGACCATGAGGGAAGTTGAAAAACTTTACGAGATGTTACGAAAAATTCAAGAACCAAAGGGCTATTACTTTAATAAGGATAGAGACAAAGGTTTTGACCTGCTACAGGGCCTACTCATTAACAAGGATCGTTAGGCTATATGTCCTGCCCGTGTAGATTGGCCACAGGAGACAGAGAAAAAGGGTTCCCGAAAGACGACCACCTGAGAAATTCCTATAGTCACCGAAGTGGTTCTAACTCATCTTGACGGTTTCCTTAACGGGGGCACCAATCCCTCCCTTGCCAGATGTTCATGGATTTCACGAGGGGATAGCTTCGTGAGGTCTTTGGTGTGCTCTTGTATATTTATTCCCTCGCGTCTTAATATGTGTATATCCTGGCGCAACATGCCAAGCATTTTGGGTTGGGCTGCAATGATCACTATCTTGGCATCCCGTCTTAATGCCAAATCTTTGACCTTTTCCACTACCGTTCTTGAGAACTTCTTACTTGATTCTTCATCCCGTTTCTCCCTGTGGTCGTCATACCCATGGGCGGGCCCTTTTCCAGGTGCCCTCCCTCTGCCAGTCTTCGAATCCGTATAAATCTCCCGGTCCGGAATTCTCTTCTCAGGATTCAATATTTTGGCCATTTCGCAGAGCTTTGGGCCAGACTCCAATTCAGGATACTGCACAGGTTCAAGACAGTAAAATTTTGCTTCTGCTTCGCTCACTATTGCAATGCAGTGCTCCCCCATTGTTTCCCCCCTTTTGTTTGCTGGTGGTTGAAGGGTTCACTTCCCCCGGGTCAACTGGCCTGCAAGCGCTTCTATCCCCCCTTTGGTTCTGATCTAGGACTATGTCCATTCTTCAAACTGAAATAACCTCAGCCCATTTCATATTCTGCACTTGATGATACATTACCTGTTGTCAATTGCCAAGCCCCCCTGTCCTGGATTTCTTGAACAGGACGAGTGGTCCGTATATGTGCCCAAGATCTCCTCTTAAAAGAAGATATCCCAACGGTATGATCCCCATGACCATAACACCTGCAGCGTAACTACGTTTCCTTCCCAGCCGGTCTATTATCTCCGAAATCCACGGTCGGCAGAGAACAGATGACAGGGCAAAGGTCCCCATTATTATACCTATGTCTGCCTCTGTTCCTCCTTTGTCCTTTATGTACAGGGGAAATATAAAAAATATGCCAAAGCTGGAAACAGTGAAGAGATTCGCCAAAGCAACCTGGACGAACACCTTGGTGTAAAGGCGGGGCTTGTATGCTACGGACATATGATTTCTGCTATCTACTCCAAAAAAAGCGCACCATCATACAGACTCTTCGTCCCGATGAATACACACGACTTGGCATGGCATTAGAAGCCCAGATCATCGTTTATCAAGATTACCTTTATCCGCCCCTTGGGGAAAGACTTCTGGGTAATGGTCCAGGTATTGCAGATTCTATCGGGGCTGTTACATTCCTGGCAACGGGATGTTTCTACGCAGGGTGTCTTTTTATTTAGTCTCATTGCATTTACCGGAGCAGCGTAGTCCTTTATCCTAAACATGGCATCATCGATGTCAGAGACGATCTTGTTCCTACCCGATAAGACCACTACGTACTTGGGCCCAAAGGTCAGTGCTGCTACTCGGTTTCCGTACATATCAAGATTTACTAAAATGCCATCTTCGGTGATAGCGTTAGTGCCGGTAAAAAATAGGTCTACCATCAAGGATCGTCTCCTGAGTTCTATTTTTTCCTCCTCCCCCACATCCTTTATATATGTATCCACCACCTCGTAATCAGGATGTGCCACCAGGGTGTCGTAGAGACCCGTGGAGACAAAGGTCATTGACCCTCCCCATGAGAGGCTCTTCGCAGATACGTTGGGCAATATTTCATCAAGCACTATTGTTTTAGCCTGTTCCACGTCGTCAGCAATAAAACATTCAAAGCCATTGGCCTCAAAGGCCCCTTTGACCTCTCCAAGCCGTGTTCTCCAGTATTTGTATATCGCTTCCTTCATGAATGTATCCCCCCCTCTCTAAAACTGTTCCAATATTCCCAGAAATATAGAAAAATCTACCACGCGACAATCCTTTTGGCCAATCATCATACACATTTCGGTCACCTCAGGCCACTAGATTTTGTCTTAAAGGACCTTACGCCTGAACAGAGAAGAATGATCTTTAAGCCTCGGACTTCAAGTGTTGGATTTTTCCATTGACCTGCTCTTGAATCCTATTCTATAACCACTGATCATTAAAAAGGAGATAATTATGTCAAATAAACACCTTCCACTCAGGTCTGTCTGGATTTTAGCCATTACACTGTCAGTTGTGTTGTTGGCTACTGGAGCCCTGGCCGCACAGTTTGCCACAGATCTGATTCAAAAAACCCCGATGGGTGAATTTAGCGGTTCACCCACCATTGTTTGGATCTCTAACAAGCTAGATTACCCCATCAAAATTGAATCCACCACTCTCCAAGGTAACGTTGTTATGATTTACAAGAATATAAAAGAAAAAAGGTATCAAACTCAATCTTTCCAGCTTCCTTCTGATTACGAAAAAATCACCATGCCTATGATGATGCCCGGCATGAGCAATCAATAGAAGCAAGCTAGAGGAGATGATTTATGAAGGTCCTGGTTTATGGTTCCGGAGGTAGAGATCACTGTCTTGCAGACAAATACGGCGACAGCCAACACGTGGATAAGGTCTTCTTTGCGCCGGGTAACCCTGGCATCTCGTATACTCCAAAGGGGCAGAGAGGCTTAATCGAGAGAGTTCCCTTGAGAGACTTCAAGCTGATAGCGGATTTCTGTCTTGAGCAACGGGTGGATTTGGTAGACGTGGGCTCTGAAAACCCCTTGGAAGAAGGCCTCATTAACCTTTTGAATGACAAGGGGGTTCGTACAGTTGGCCCTCTAAAGGAATATGTCCGCCTAGAAAGTGATCGGGCCTTCACTGACGACCTTCTAGTGGATATTGGAGTCCCCAAGCCCGAGTATCGAGTCTTTGATAATCCCGAAGATGCTCGCAAGTATGTCAAAAACATCGGCTACCAGGTGGTGGTCAAGGCCAATGGGCTTGCCGCCGGGAAAGGTGCGATTGTATGCGATGATGTGCCACAGGCCGAGAAGGCCATTCACGATATAATGGTGAAGAAGATATTTGGTGATTCGGGGAACAGGGTCGTGGTGGAGGAAAGAAAGTATGGGACAGAAATATCTTTCTTCGCGTACCTAGATGGCGAACACGTAATGCCTCTCAAGATGTTTGCCCAGGACTACAAGCCTGCCTTTGACCCTGACGATACCCCATCAATTGAGCAATTTGGAGGCAATCTCAATACTGGTGGAACGGGCTGCTATTGCCCACACAAGCTACTGAGCCCTTGGCTCGTCAACAGAATAATTAAGGAAATCGTCAACCCAACTGTTAACGCCATTTACAACAAGCTCGGCTGGAAGTACAAGGGCGTGGTCTATTTCGGCCTGAATCTGGACCCCTACGATAGACTGGATGTTTTCGAGATCAACGTACGCCATGGAGACCCCGAATGGGAGGTCCTAGCGCGAAAGCTCAGCACAGACCTGTTTGAAATCGCCACAGCCGTGTGGGAGGGTAAACTCGACCAGGTAAAGCAGGTGTGGAATGATCAATACTACGTAGATGTAATTGCCATGGAAGGCAGGTCAAAGGCTTCCCGGGGATGGAACAAGGGATATCCTGGTCGTTATGGCAAAGGACACCGAATAAAGGGCCTTGACCAAATAGAACGTGGTATCGCCATTTACTTTGCCGGGGTTGACGAGGATGAAGAAAAGGGCCTTGTGACGCACGGGGGAAGGGTGCTTCACGTGGTTGCTGGGGATAAGACACTGGAAGGAGCCAGACAAAAGGCCTATAGAAATATTGAAAAGATTTCATTCGAAGACCATTACAATCATGGCGCAAATTGCATGCGCTACCGTAAAACAATAGGACTGTGAATCGAGGCGTTAGGCGCCAGGCATTAGGCTTTGGGCATTGGGCGCAGGGTGCTGACCTGCCCAGAGACATTCTTATTTGCAAAGAGGCGACCAGCATATTCTCGGAGCATCTTATCAGGAAGTCAATTTCTAGTTGAATTTTTGCTCACTTGAATGTGATTTGGACTGCAAGGAGAAATCTTAGGATTTGTCCTGCCAGCTTAGGCCTCATGCCCCGTGCCAGATTTTCTCACCGGCTGGTTGAAGTAACCCAATTGAAGGTTGGGGTGCGCAGATCTCAAAATTTCCGTCATCTTCCTCATTCCTACTGGCTCGGAGCCTGACGAAGGCATACATTCCAGATAATAGGCTGGATCAATATTCAGATTTTTTAGATGCAGAAAGTTTAGGTCTGTTTCCTTTATGAGCCCGATAAGGGCCTCAATCTCTTCTTCCTGATCAGAGACTCCGGGGAAAACCAGAAGATTTACCATGGTGTAGAGCCCATTCTTCCTGGCAATTTTTATGGATTCCACCACATCCTCGAAATCATATCCTCGCGGTCTATAATAGGCCCTGTAAAAGTCAGATCTTGCACTATTGAGGCTTATTCGTATGGAATCAAGTCCGGCCTCTGCTATTGTTTCCACTGCCCCAGGCAGGCTCCCGTTGGTGTTCAGGTTAATTGTTCCTCTATTAGTTGCGCTTCTTATCTCCGCTACGCTTTCGGCAATCAGCCTAGCCTCTGTCAGGGGCTCTCCCTCACACCCCTGTCCAAAACTTACTATGGCATCTTCAGCAACTTCGAGATGCCCAACAGCAATCTTTACTATCTCTTCCTTGGACGGGCAGAAATCCAGTCTATCATGTGAGGCATCAAACAACCCATCGGGTTGGGCCGACAGGCAGCCAAGACAAGCAGCATTGCACGCTCGGCTAACCGGTAAAGGGGCCTCCCATCTTCTCAGGAAGAGGTTCTTGGCTGCAAAACAATGGTTATCGGTAGCACATCTCACAAGATGGCGCACCAAGGGACCGTCATGAACCTCTGACAGAAATGCCTCAATGGCCGGTAACAACTGCTGATCATCGTAGTTTCTAGGGTCCCACCTTTCACAGTACTCGATTTGAAAACCCGCGGCCAGGTACCCATCTTCGGCAAATCCCACCGCAGTGTAGGACCACATGGGTAAATAATACCTTTTTTCACTGTACTCGGCAGCTGGTAAGTGGGTTCTTACATACCCCGGCTCCAAGAACGCTGCCACAGCACAGGGCCTAAACCTCTTTCCCCCTGCCTCGATGCTGTCAAGCACCACAAAGCGTCCGGTTTCTGGATCCATGCCAATGGGAAGGCAGCCTGGCAGGAAAAACAGTTTGCTATACTCTGGTAAAGGGATGAGGCAGGCGCCATCCACTGACACTATTCTTTCCCCAACCGCCCCCGCCATTCGCAGATAAGGGTGATCGTATATATTCCCCTGCTCGTCCGCGAAAACTAAATATGGTAATTTTGCAAGATCAGATATTTGCATTCTCGTTACCTTGGTGTAGAGCCCTTGCCTTTTGTCCCCCGTCAGACAGTATATTTTTTTGCTATCTCGTATTCAACAAAGGAATCCATTTGCAACTACGCAAAAAAGGGATGGTTGACCTGGGGCCATTTTTAGGAATAAAATGAAAAAATGAACTTTCCCACTGCAAGCAGCGGGGTATCAATCGGAAACCATCTTAATCGCCCCAAGGGGCGGGGAATTAATCCGCCATAGGCAGATTAAACCCTCGTCCGCCTCTGACGGATTAAAAAATGAGCCAGGTCCCCTTCCCAAAGGTATTATAGAATGCAGCACTCTTCTACAACAAACCGAAATAGAAAAAGGCCCTTCCGCCTGGTCAAATTCTTTGCTTATGCCAGCTTCGCAGTCCTCTTGGCTTTCAGCTTCCCCTTTTCAGTAATCGTCGCCCAAAAGGCCAAAGACATGCTATTAAAAAGCCACGAAAATTATGCCCTGCTACTTGGCCAAAACCTTAACCACCAGGTGTTTCAAAACTTCGTCATACCTGTCGTGAGCCGTTACGGCAAAATTAAGTTGCGTGAAAAAGAGCAGTATGAGTTGATGGATCGCGTTGTGAGAAATACGGTCCACGGCTATAATGTGGATCTTGTAAATATATATGACATAGGCAAGGGCGTGATTGCTTACAGCACTGACCCAAGGCTTCTGGGGAAAAAGGTCACCAAAAGCCTTGGATACAACAAAGCGGTAAAGGGTGAAAACAGCTCGGGACTCATTTCTGGAAAAAGGGATCTTTGGGGCCTCGGAATTGAGTTAATTGGTGCTGAGAAAAAACTTCGTACTTACATTCCTTTTAAGGGAATTGATCCTTATGCAGGGGAAACTCCTTATATCTTGGGAGTCTTTGAGATAATTCAGGATTTAACAAAGCCTTACCAGTCCATCATCAAATTCCAGTACACCATTTTTGGTCTGTCCCTGGTCATAATGGGCCTTATATTTCTCGCCCTTCTTCTCATTGTACATAAGGCAGAAAAGACAATAGAAGAAAGAGCTCGAGAGCAAAGGGAACTCGAAGCTCAATTGCACCAGGCGGAGCGATTGGCGGCCTTGGGTCAGATGGTAGCCGGCGTTTCTCACGAGATTCGTAACCCCTTGGGCATTATTCGAAGCACTGCTGAATTGTTGGGAGGTCTACCCCATGCTGACGAGACCCAGAGAAAACTTTCAGCAGTAATAGTCGAGGAGTCTAGCAGACTCAACAATATAGTGACAGAGTTCCTGGACTTCGCAAGACCACAAAAGCCCAGCATTCGAGAATGTTATTTGAGTGAGATTATTCAAAAAAACCTCAATTTCCTGGAACCTGAGCTGAAAAAATCACATGTACAGGTCAAAGAGAACCTGGATGGAAGAAATTATCCCCTCAGGGCCGATCCAGAGATGCTTTACCGGGCTTTTTTGAATATATTTATAAACGCAATCCATTCGGTTTCAGAAAACGGTCTTATTCAGGTAACTGGTAGCGAAAACAAGGATAGGTATGTCATAAGTATCCGCGACAATGGTTGCGGCATCAGTAAGGAAGACCTCAATAAGGTTTTTAATCCATTTTTCACCACAAAGGAAAGGGGCACAGGACTAGGGCTTTCTATAGTCAGAAAGATAATAGAAATCCACGCGGGCACCATTTCCATAGAAAGCGAACCAGGACAGGGCACTACCGTCACGGTGACCCTTCCCAAACAAGGGCCTTTAACATAATCGGAGCTAGCAGTAATGGAGACCATCCTAATCGTGGACGACGAAAAAAACTACCTTCTTGTTCTTGAAGCCCTTCTCGCGCCGGAAGGCTATGAGATAATTACCACTGATAAAGCTGAGAAGGCCTTGAACATAATAAAAGATTCTGACCTCGACCTCGTGATTACTGATATGAAGATGCCCGGCATGAGTGGTATGGAGTTATTAGAGGCCACCAAAAGGATCAACCCTGATCTTCCTGTTATAATGATGACGGCCTATGGCACTATCGAAATGGCAGTAGAGGCTATGAAAAAGAGGGCCTATGATTATATTACCAAGCCATTTCAAAATGAAGAACTTAAGCTGACCGTAAAGAAGGCCCTCGAAAACTACCGGCTTATCAAAGAAAACCGGCTTCTTCGAAAGGCCCTTTCAGACAGATTTCGTTACGGGAGCATTGTTGGGAAGAGCAAGCCCATGTTGAGGATCTATGACCTGATTCAAAAGGTGGCTGATTCAAAGGCCTCTATACTGATAAGCGGCCCTTCGGGGACCGGCAAGGAACTGATAGCCAAGGCCATACACTTTTCGGGCCCACGTAAGGATGGTCCCTTTATTTCCGTAAACTGCGGCGCCCTAACAGAGACTTTGTTGGAAAGTGAATTGTTTGGGCACGAAAAGGGCGCCTTCACCGGCGCCATTGCCATGAAAAAGGGTAGGTTTGAACTAGCAGATGGGGGCACCCTTTTCCTAGATGAAGTTGGTGACATGCCTCCATCACTGCAGGTAAAGCTACTGCGTGTGTTGCAGGAAATGGAATTCGAAAGGGTTGGGGGAACAAAGACCATTAAGGTAGATGTGAGAATTATCTCTGCCTCCAATAGAAATATTAAGGAAGACGTGGCTGAGGGCTTGTTCCGCGAAGATCTTTTCTACAGGCTACATGTAATCCAGATTGAAGTCCCCCCCCTGCGGGAAAGACGAGACGATATACCGTTGCTGGTAAAGCATTTCGTGGACAAATACACGAAAGATAATCAAAACAAGCAGGTGGAACTTCATCCTGATGTGTGGAAGGCCTTTTACAACTATAGTTGGCCGGGAAACGTGCGTGAGCTGGAGAATGTTATCGAACGAGCCGTGGTGCTCAGCAGTGGAGGAATTATCACCGTGGAAGACCTTCCTGAGGAGCTTACCAATGCCCAGGTGGAATTGGAAGCAGAAAGATTTGTGCCTCCAGGGATGCCCCTTCCTCAAGCCCTTGAAAAAATAGAGGAAAGATTGATACGCAGAGCACTTTCAGAATGCAACAATGTTCAGGCCCATGCGGCTGCTAAGCTGGGAATCACCAAAAGCCTGATGCAACACAAAATGAAGAAATATAGTATTGTCATATAAGGTTAAATTTTTTGTACCGACTTTTAATTAATTATATCAGCCAGTTAATTAGCCGATGCTACTAGCACAGCTTCAACCGGTACAACATTTTGTACCGACTCAATTCTTCTGCATATGCAAGAAATATCTTGGCCCAGATTTATTCTCCGTTATTTCAATAGGTTAGCAATAAAAGAGAATCTTGCCCCCACTTGGCAGGCATCTTGCATATTCAGATAGACAACAAAGAAACTATTACTCTTTTCTCCTAAGCAGGAAAGCCGCTCAATGAGCGGCTTTCCTGCTTCTAGTACCCGAGGCGCCTGAGAGACCTAGGGTCTTTGCTCCAGTTTTTTTCAACCCTTACCCTCAGATCAAGGAAAACCCTGACTCCGAACCTGGCCTCTATCTCCTCCCGAGCCGCCACTCCTATCTTTTTTATCATAGCACCCTTCTTCCCTATTACAATGCCCTTTTGTGATTCAGTCTCCACGTGTATCCGTGCGGCTATTGACATCAAATTTTTGTCGGGATCCTCAGTAATGAAATCCACGGTGACTGCACATGAGTAAGGCAACTCCTTTCTGGTAAACAGGTATATCTTCTCCCTTATAACCTCTGAAACCAGGAATTCTTCGGACTGGGCGGTTTCCGTATCTTCGGGAAAAAGTTGGGGCCCCGGCTGAAGGAGCCTTCTCAATTCCTCCATGAGATCAGGCAAATTTGTCCCCTTGAGGGCTGAAATGGGAACTACGGCTTCAAAATCGTATTCTTTTCTTGCCCGATCTATGGCTGGCAAAAGGACATGTTTCTTGATCTTATCAATCTTATTGATTGCAAGCACAGCAGGCTTTGAGACCTTCCTCAAGGCGTTTATTACCGGCAAGGTCTCCGTCCAAGCATTTTCCGAGGCCTCCGTCATCACAAGTACAATATCCACTTCCCTCAATGCAGCCTTGGCCGACTCCACCATGCTCTTGTGAAGCGGAGTGTAGGTCTTATGAATACCCGGGGTGTCCATGAACACCATTTGATAGTCCTTTGCCGTGTATATTCCAGTTATGCGGTTTCTGGTTGTTTGGGGCTTTGCCGTAACAATGGCCACCTTTTTGCCCAGAATGCTGTTTAGGAGGGTTGATTTACCTACGTTGGGTGGCCCAACAATGGCTATGAATCCGGATCGATATGTCATACCAGGCTCACCCTTATCTCGTTCGGCTCCACAGAAACGTCGGTAAGGACGGAGGCTACCCTCGCCCCGGTTATCCTTTCCAGATACCGTAGGCCCTTATTCTTATAGCCTAGCAGGAACGATAGATCCTTCGGATTGACACTTACATGAATGCTCCTGCCTTCAAGACCATCAGGAACGCCTTGGGCAATTTTGTTCTGGTAGACACGGGCACGAACAAGTTCGCCAAAAGACGGATGCCATGGTCCTGCTACCACTTGCCCCTCCTGAAGCAATGTAGGAGAACTCATAAGACCGATTCTTATTACGGGGATTCCCTCTTCCTCAAAACGAGACACCGCTTCAGCACAAATGTCCAGCGCATCTTCAAGGCTAAGAGGCGTGTAACGTCCGCTTCTATACATTTCCGCGAGCTTGGTGCCCTCAATAACGATTGTAGGATAAAGCCGCACGAAGTCTGGTCTCAGCTCTATGGTCTTCATCACCGTTTGTTGGAAGGACTCTTTTGTCTCGTGCGGAAGCCCAGGCATCAACTGGATTCCCACAGAAAAACCTGCGCTCCTCAATTTTCGAAGCCCATCAATGGTATCCTGGACTGTATGGCCCCTGTTAGCTGCCGCCAACACCCGGTCGTCAAGTGACTGGGCACCCAGCTCAACTGTCTTGACCCAGTACGATTTCATCAACTCAATTCGGTCTGGGGCAAGAGAATCTGGCCGGGTGGATATCCTGATAGATTCGAAGTACCCTTCTTCAATAAAAGGCTTCACCGCCTTCAATAACTCCACCATTTTTGTTAGTGGTAAGCGTGTAAATGTTCCACCGTAAAAGGCCACCTGAGCATGCTTGGAGCCATTATACTTCTTTGATTTAATCGCTTGCCAGAGAGTTTTGGATACAGCTTCAGGACCAGGAATCCCCGGAGATTGTGAAGTGATTTTTGGCTGCTCACAAAACACGCAACGGGTCGGACAACCCACATTGGGAATAAATATTGGTACGACAAAGGCTTTCATCTGTCCGCCATACTAATGTAGGCCGCCTTGGCGGCTCGCTGTTCTGCTTCTTTCTTGCTTTTCCCCTCACCGTGGGCCACAACCGCCCCCTTGATACTCAGAGAGACCCGAAATACCTTATCGTGGGGTGGTCCCCATTCCTTCACAAGTCTATAGGTAGGGGTTGTCTTGTATTGCTGTTGCGTGAATTCTTGGAGCAAGCTCTTAAAATCATAGATAGTATCCTTATCACCGAGATTCTCCATACGAGAGGAAAATAGCCGTATAACAACCTCCTTTGCCTGCTCAAACCCACCGTCAAGATAGATGGCGCCTATTAAGGCCTCCATGGCATCCGCGAGGATGGACGGTTTCTCCCTGCCTCCGCTCAACTCCTCTCCCTTTCCAAGCAATAGATACTTGCCTAGCCGTATGGCTTCAGCCACCTGACATAAGCCTGCTTCGTCCACAAGGGCTGCACGATATCTCGACAGATGCCCCTCTTCTGCCTGGGCAAATCTATTCATCAACAGATCACTTATGGCGAGCTCCAGCACCGCATCGCCAAGAAACTCCAATCTTTCATTATCTCTCAGCTCAAGATCACCCCGTTCATTGCAAAAGGAGGCGTGGCAGAGGGCATTGAGCAGCAAAGATCTATCCCTGAATTTGTATCCAATCCTTTCGCATAGTTCTTCTTCCCACTCTTCAGATAGCAGCTGAAATCTATCCACCATTGTTCTCCACCAATCACTCTTTATCAGCCTAGCTGTCTCAATCTCTATAAATTAATTTTATAAGACACTCCAAGTATTTGCAAGAAAAGGCCGCACCTGTGTATCAACCCCCACCCATCGCGTTATCCGAATAGATATTTGCACGCCACCACGGCCCCCATGATACCGGTTACATCTGCAGTGAGAGCCGCTGCAAGAGTGTGGCGACTCGGACCCGCCGCACAAACCCGAAGGTCAAAAATCCCAACATGAGACCGGGGATCACCCACGGAGAAATCCACTTTCCCCATATTACAGCCAGCGGAACACAACCGGCCAAGGCAATAAGGGCCATGGCACTTACCCAAGTAGGATAAGCCCCTGCGTCTGCAATGATTTCTTGTCCACTCTCATCATTATCATGGGCAAGATCAGGCCTTGCTCCCACCGCCTCTACGGGCCTATCCTTTATGAATGCCCGCGCGTACAACTTCGCAACCACAATGGCAACGATCTTGGAGCACATGGTAGCAAACAAGGTGGTCGGTAAAATACCGGCAGGATCCGAAGAGCCTGCTGCTGCCCTTAGGGCTATAACGCCCGTTGGAAGCAAGGTAACACTGGAGGTATTGATGGCCAAGAAAAGGGCCATTGAATCTGCTGCAGATTGAACCATGGCCTTGGTCAGAGTCTCCATTGGCGATGGAGAGCCGCTTGTTGAGACCCAATGGAGATGGTTCCATCCGGCCACTGAAAAGGTAAGAGACACAATGGCAAAAAAGACAATATTCATGATAAACGCGGTAGCACAATATCTGGATTAGATTGAAAAGCAGCAACGCGGAGCCGTGAAGCGCTGCTTTCCGATATGTGGATATATGAAAAATCCCTTCCTGATCCTTAATAGAATGCCAGCAAGATTGCAATTATTTTTACCCTGGTTGCGCAATTGAGAGTGATGAGCTTAGTTCAAAATAGTGCTTGCAAGACCTGACATATTTTGACAAGAATATCGTTCCAATTCACATACCTTTTAAGTCTAAGGGATCGATTTAAGAACAACCAGCTATGAGACAAGCTGACCAAAAAGTAACTATCGCTCTTACTCCTACCGAACTTCTCCATGGAGAGGTTCCACCCAAGAAAAAACTTAACCAAATTCTTGCGACAGCAATATGCGGTAACGACATAACTTCGTCATGTCTATACGTTGCCGCCATAGCTGCGGTCTACGCAGGTGTATTAGCCCCTGTGGTTCTAATTGCTGTCGGACTGGTACTCTATCTCTATAAGAAGATTTATACAGAAGTCGTAGAAGCCCTTCCACTGAATGGGGGTGCCTATAACTGTCTGCTCAACTGTACGTCCAAATTTGCCGCATCCCTTGCTGCTTGCATGACTATTCTCTCATATATTGCAACTGCGGTGATATCGGCAAAAACCGGCGTAGAGTACTTGCACCACCTATTTCCTACTGTCCCCGTCATTAAAACCACTATTATCATCTTGGCCCTCTTCGCAATACTAACCATCATCGGGATCACAGAGTCTGCGGTGGTAGCCCTGTGCATATTCATCTTCCATATGTCCGTCTTAACCGTCTTTTGCGTGCTTGGTTTTATAAGCATTCCTTCCGATTTTCATGTTATAGCCACTAATCTTAAGACTCTGCCAAGTGGAAACGGCGTGTTATTGGCCCTTTTTCTTGGTTTTTCTTCGGCCTTACTCGGAGTGAGCGGCTTTGAAAGCTCTGCAAATTTCGTGGAAGAACAAGCTCAAGGGGTCTTCCGCAAGACTTTGCGTAACATGCTCATAGCGGTCATAATATTTAACCCCCTTACATCTCTAATATCTTTAAATCTATTGCCGCTAGAGGAAATCATTGCAAATAAAGATCATCTTCTTTCACACATCGCCCATCAAACTGGAGGGGGATTCTTTAAGGATGTGGTGGTAGTTGACGCAGTGCTGGTATTATCAGGTGCTGTATTGACAAGCTTTGTAGGCGTTACCGGCCTTGTTCACAGGATGGCGCTTGACCAGTGCTTCCCAAGGTTCCTGCTCAAAACCAATAGGAGAGGCACGTTCCATCGGATAATCATCACATTCTTTCTTCTATGCTCCTCTATCTTAATAATTACGAGGGGAAGGCTGCTGTCTTTGGCAGGTGTTTATACCATAAGTTTCCTGGGGGTCATGACGCTCTTTGGAATTGGGAATATACTGCTGAAGATAAGACGTAAAGAACTCAAAAGAACCTATAGAGCTGGGTGGATAACGGTAATTGTAGCAATTTGTGCCACATCACTAGGCATAATTGGCAATGTGATTATCGATTATAATAACTTTGTATTCTTTCTCCAATACTTTGTGCCCACTGTTTTGATTGTGGTCATAATGTATATGAGAGTTCTTATACTTCGGTCTTTACTGAATGCAGCCAACTACATCATGACCAAGATGCTCGTGTGGCGCTCCATCATAATTGACGAAATGACTGCCCTTACTAACCAAAGGGTGATGCTGTTTGCAAGGGGGGGAAGGTTAGATAGACTTCATAAGGCGTTCATGTATGTAATGAAAAATGAGACGAGCAGGCGAATACTCTTGGTTCACCTCTATAGGTCAGAAGAGGAAAACCAAGAAAAGGAAATCAGTGAAGGTCTCAAGGCCCTAGCCCAGATTTTTCCCGAATTAGAGGTAAAGCTGATTGTGCGGAAAGGCTCATTCAGCCCACAAGTAATTGATAGCCTTTCAAATGAGTTCCAAATCCCAAAGAACAATATCTTCATAGGAGCACCTGAAGAAAAACATCCCTTTTCTGTGCAGGACCTTGGCGGTGTGAGAATCATTTTTTAAGAGGTGCGGGCTCAGGAAGGGAAAAATTTCTTAACAGGGAAAGAGAGATAACTGTTGGGACTTTTTTGGTGTTATGGCGGTGTTTTTTCGCTGAGATACACATACCTGGGCCGGCATATCAGGGTTTTTGCAGGCACAGACCAGACAGGTTATCCCATACTCCTTGCCGATCTCTTTGAATCGATCATATCCTTTTTTTCGCAATGAGAGAGGACAGAGCTTGGTCCTAGTAGATGTCCCCACTTCCACAATCCGTTGGGTCTCGAAGCAGCCCTCAAGCAACTTAAAAGCAGTTGAAGGCAATTCCCTTTTAAGCTGGTCGAATATGGCAGGCCTCAGGTGGAGGTAACTCAACACCACTTGCTCTACGCCCCTTCCTGCCAGTTCCTCAAAAAGTGACCGGATACCTTTTTCGTCATCAGTATAGAAAGGAATGATTGGGTCAATTCGGACCTGCACCTTAACGCCCACAGACTCAAGTCTCTCAATATTACTTAGCCGCTCTTGTGCTGTGGCTGCACCTGGTTCAAAGGCCCGATGGTATTCGGGAGAAATAGAAACAAGACCAATACCCGCGCTAATGAAATCTGTGTATTCAGAAAATAGTTCTATAAATCTATCAGGGATCCAACCCTTTGTGAGAAAAGACAGGGAAATCCCTCTCTCTAAGATCAGTCTCATTGCCTCATAGGTGATCTTCAATATGTCGGGGTGGCGCTGAAAAGAATCAGAAGCAGTGTTGAAGGCCACGTGTCGGACTGGGTAGTGCCTTCGCGGGCTATTGAGCTCTTTGCTTAGCCTTTCCAATAGGTTTGCATAAAGCATAACCCGCCCGCTCTGAGGCGCTGTCGAGTATCCCCTTGCGTAACAATACACGCATTGGAACTCACAGCCTCTCGTGACATTTAACGTATGTACATTGGAGAGGCATCCAAAACTGGTTCGGGTTAGAACAGGGCTCTTTCTGTCAACTCTGATCACCCTTATTTGCCCTCGTTTTGTCATTTTTCAATTCCAGTTAAAGGATACGCTCAGCGTTTCCACGAGTCAAATCAAAGGTGGTCTCTGCGATTGACGAATGGGTAAAGTTGGAGTATATTTAAATTTTTCCGGAGGCGGCACTCTCACCTTGCGCCCGTGCATGGCTTTGAAAAAATCCATCTCAAGGAAGACATTATGCATTCAGAAACCATTTTAGAAGAAAAAGACATACAGGGATGTATCCAGGCTATAGTAAAGAAGATTATCGAAGCTCACAAGGGTCTTGATGATGTTGTGCTAGTGGGCATTCGTACGGGAGGTGCATATCTTGCTGCTCGATTCCAGAAAGCCATAGCACAGCTTACGGGCAGGAAAGTGCCAATGGGGGTGCTTGATATCACCCTTTACAGGGATGATTGGACCCGCATCGGCCCCAGCCCACGCGTGGGTAAAACGGAACTACCCTTTTCAGTAGACGACAAAACGGTCATACTGGTGGATGACGTATTGTTCACTGGTAGGACAGTACGCGCAGCAATGGATGCCCTTGTGGACTATGGCAGGCCAAAAAAGATAGAGCTGGCAGTCCTAGTGGACAGGGGTGAGGAATACCGCGAACTTCCTATTTCTCCAAATTACGTGGGGGGCACGTGGCCCACAACTCCCGAGCAGACCATCAACGTGTATCTCCAGGAAGCAGGCTTTACAGATCACGTGACAATTGAAGAAAAAAGGGCGGCACAGGCATGAGAAAAAGGAAAAAGTCGAGGAAAAAGCGTTCCACTGCGCAGAGCCTAACACCTGAACAAGAGGCCGTTGTATCCTCGCTGGTTGCCTCACTTCCTAGCGCAGACGCCCAACAAGTAATATCCCAACTTTCTTCACCCTTGGTTGCAAGAGTTTTTTTGGAAAAACTCACACCTAAGGATGAAACCGTCATTGAGCTGGTTCTGGCTGTCTCTGAGGCCTTTCCTCAAAAAGAAGTGCAAAAAGCTGCGCGCAAGCTCCTGTTTAAATTGAAAACCAGGGGTTACAAAGTCCCCGAGATAAAGAAAGACCTCGACAGCGGTCCAATTATAAAACCTGTCATGGAAGAAAAGCCCGAGGCCTTGCTGGGTAGTTACGATTCTGCAGGAACGAGGGGCGTAATGGTGGCCATACCTCGCTTTCCAAAGGGTTTTGACGTGGCAATGGGTGTAATAAGCGAGGCGCAAGGGATGCTAGAGTTCTTTTATGGGGCCTACAGCAAAAAGGGAATGAAAGAATTCAAGCAGGCCCTTCAACAAAGCGACGAAATGACAATGGTAGAGACCTCTCTGGATCATGCAGCAACTGCCCTTGAAAAGGCTTACGAGGCAAACAAAGAAGCCTCAAATGACGCAGTCAAGGGCTACGCAGAGTTTCGCTCCCTATTGCTTGATAAGGCCAACCTACTTGGTCATCCTCCCATTTATGAGTCTGTTCCTGAGGGTGATATAGATACTGGTTTAGTGACAGAAACCAATCTCGAAAGACTTTTCTCTCATCCCTTGATGAATTCCTTCATAATTAGCAATGAAAAGTTCCCTGACCTAGTTGATGAAATATCAAAACTGGATGACAGCCCCATCTACCTGACTGCCGAACAAAAGTCGGAGCGGAGAAAAGAGATCGAGCATAAGTGGCTGACCGAGAACATCACCTTGGAAGAAAGACAGCAACTAAAATATCGTCTTGAAGAGATGGCATATGTGCTCTGGGGAAAAGAAGAGCAAGAATTGGCACGAATTGCTTTGGCAGCGGCCAAAATAATAGGAGAAGAAAAGAATATTGTGCTGGACTATCTCTTTACCAAAACCCTCTCACTTGCCCTTGGTGAGCCGAAAGATTGGGAAAAGGAGACTGAGGAAGACTCGGAGTCACTTGTAATCAATCCATAGAATTATCTTTCTAGGTCTTGAATATCGAATGTTGAGTTATGAACCGCAGAAGTATGAAGTAAGTCCTTCTACATTCGACATTCATTATTCGAAATTCTACGGTTTTTATTGGCTCCACTTCACACCAACTCCCAAAAGGAGGTAAAAATGGCTGCAACAATCAATGTCAGAACAAGATCTAGAATTGAGATGGTAGACATTACCTCCCAGGTTCAAAAAGAGGTGAAGGACTCTGGCATTAGCGATGGCATCTGCATAGCCTATGTCCCACACACCACTGCCGGTATTACCATCAATGAAGGGGCTGATCCGGCAGTCTGCCGAGATATAACCGACAAACTCAACTCCCTTGTCCCTGCAGGTGCCGGCTATCGCCACATGGAAGGTAATGCTGACAGCCATATCAAGGCCACATTGGTGGGAAGCTCTGTTATGATCATCGTAGAGGGGGGGCGGCTCTTACTAGGAACATGGCAAAAAGTGTTTTTCTGTGAGTTTGATGGGCCTCGCTCAAGGCGGGTATACGTAAAAGTCAAATAGTTTGGTGCCTAAGGAAAACCGTAATTAAATCAATCTGATGCGCGAAGAGTCAAGGCCCCTCTCTTCGAGCCATTTTCCAACTTCCTCAAAAAGAATTTCATAATACCGCTCTGACCCGCCAAGGCCACGCCTGCCGAAGTAATAATTAATTTCAAGAAACAAGGGCCTTGGCTCACTACATTCCTCAGGAAAAATAAGGTCTATTGCGGCGAGATCAATTTGGGCCTTCTCACAAAAGTCCTTTGCCTCCCTTTTGCCCTTTTCCTGGAGGGGAGCAGATAAGTTGTGATCTATTCTTGCGCCATGGCTGATTGTAGCGATTACCTGTTTTGGGTCAGGAGAAATCTTCCAATAGCTAAAAACCTTCCCCCCTATTTTCACTACGCGCAGTGCCCTCGCACCACAAGGGACAAAGTCCTGAGTTATAAAACCACAGTTCCCTGACCTTTCCATCAGGGAAAGGTGCCGCAAGGCAAGATCAAGTTCAGATTCGTTTTTAACAAGGAAGATCCCTTCACCCTCATGGCCTTTGTCGGTCTTTATTATGTAGGGAAATATGTGGGGGTCTTCTTGAATAGCCCTTCGGTAGTTCGTGAAGCTTCTCACATTTTCCCAAACCATTGTTCTTGGAAATGCAACGCCTAAATCACGAAATAGCCGCACCTGTCCCATTTTCCCTGGAAATTGGAATCTTTTGTCATAGTTTGGGAATACATGCGCACAATGCGAACGGCACATGGAATAAAGCTCAATTGAACATCCTTGTGGTAGGACCACTGCCGAGGACTTCTGGATGATCTCTTGGATCTCATTGTCGGGAGACTTGTCACCCATTATTATCTGTTTATCTGCATCAATACAGGGATGAAAAGAAAGAATCATTTGGCAGTTGATCGTTGACAAATCAATACTATTTTTTGTAGGTTATTATGTATAATTTTGCGTGAGATTAGTAGTTTAATCCAATTCCATTAGTGAGGTGTTGTCATGGCTGAATACTTAATTAATGTCTTTTTAGATGAGGAGCAACAAAAAAAAGCGCGGGAACTCGGTCTGGGAGACCAAGTAGTAGAAATAGAAGGCAGAAAAGGATTTCAAGTTCCCATGACTAAAAAGGATCTGAAAAAGCTCCAAAAAGCCTTTCCAGATTTAGAAATGGATGAATCCAATGCGTGCAAGTTACCCGGAGACCCCCAGAATCAGTTGCTAGACATCATTTTCGATATGAAGACAGTGGATGTCATGAAATTCGCAATCACAAAGCTTTATAATCCCTTGGCTGGAAAAGCACCTAGGTCAAAAGTATTTTGATAACGTGAAGCGAAATGCCGCTTCTCATGTAATTGATGCTTACTTAATGTTATTCTTTTACAAAAAAGGACACGTGGCTAGCTCGTGTTTGCAGCTTGAATAATCCAAGACATTGCTGACTACCCTTTAGCCATAGGTTCCATAAAGGAGAAATGTGCGAATGCCAATTTTCGAATTTAGATGTCTAGAGTGCGGAAGCCTCTTTGAAAAGTTGTTCATGATCCCTGAGGAGCAAGCTGAGATCTTATGCCCTAAATGCAACTCTCCCAATTTCGAACGGGTTGTTAGCAGGACCAATTATATTATGGGCGTTGGGAAGCAGGGTAAAACCCCAAAGCTGAGTTCTAAAGATTGCGGTCAAGGCAATTCATGCACGACATTGGAGCTTCCTGGATATAGCAGATAACACTTCACAGACCTACTGGTAGACAATGGACTCCTCTATTGAACTCGACGAAGAAGAAAAGGCCTTTATCAGCGATCTTTTTTTTGAAAAGATGGCACCGAAACTAAAAAAACTTAACGCACGTATAGGCGCCATACCCTGCGATTTTGCTGGCAATAAATACAAAAATTGGCTTATCCACTTTAGGTCATTGGGAGATGGATTTGAAGTGGTAGATTTCGAATATGATCCAGAAGCCCGACCTATTGATTACCCTATATAGGCGTAAAATTCGATAAGATACCCCTTCAAAGGGGCCCAAAGGAACACATCATGTCAGCTAATTTCTTTGGAAGGGAGCTAGTTAGGGAACCGCGCTGCCCATTCTGTGGAAACGTGATTGAACCACCAAAGGAGCTTCCGGTAAAGATGCCCCGTGACATGCCCGTAGGTGCTTGCCCCTGCGGGGCCGTTTATGCATGTGATGTTACAGGCCATAATATCGGCGCTGCAATGATCGAGGCACTTGTCTTCGGTTGTGGCATGGATTGGGATCTCGCATGGAGCTTACTGCCCCAAGAAGACTACTTGGAAAATATTGTTGAACACTATGATATTGTCAATCATCTCATTGTACCCGGGGGAGTATACGAAGGCCGAAGAATCTCTGGTACACTTTTTTTTATAAGACTTCAAGAAGATATCCTGGAAGTCACCGAAGAAGGAATTAGAAAAAGAATACAGAAGGCCAGACCTATTGAACCAAAACCCACCACTGAGAGGAAATCTAAACCTCCCTTGTCAAAAAAGCAGGTCGAGGAATTCGTTAGGTCCTACAAGCCCCAACCAATAATAGAGGCAAGCAAGACACACCACCAGACCATGAACAACCTGCAGCGCTTACTTTATTCTCCGGATGACAGGTTCAGAATGCGGGCGGCAGAGATCCTTGGTATGGCAGCCTCAGAGGTTGCAGAAGATAATCCCGAAGCTGTTTCCAGGTTACTTCAGCGCCTTTTCACGTCAATTACTGACACAGCAGCCTCTTCTTGGGGGGCTTTTGAGGCCATTGCCGAAATAATAAGCCGCAGGGCTGATCTCTTTGCAGGATATATCCCTCAGCTTTTTTCTTTTCTTGCCGATGATACTCGCCAAGCAGATTGCTTAAAAGCTGTGGGAACTATTGCTAAAAGTAGGCCTGATATCTTGAGGCGATATACTTTTTATTTCATTCCGTTCTTGCAAAGCCCCAAGGCCTCTGTTAGGGGATATGCAGCAATTTTGCTGGGCAATCTAGGGGCTAAAGAGGCTCGGGAGGATCTTAAAAAACTCATTAATGACCCAAATCCAATCCAGATTTACGACAATGGTTCTCTTAAAGAAAAAACAATTGGGCAAGTTAGCCACGATATTGTTAAAAATATGGAATGAAAACTCTTTACCTGCTTGCTGGCGCCGGACAGGAAATACAACTCAGAGGGCTTTCTGAAAGCGGTAAAATCAAAACATAATGAAGATTCAGCCCGTTCTGTAAATCCAAATGATTTACTTGCTCTCCTCCAAAGCTTTTCATTTCGGGAATTTTTAAAAATAATTTCTCCTCTGTTGGTGCTGTACAGAGATGATGACCCTAATGACCAGCATTTAGTCCTAAACAACTTAGAGCAACATGCTTATGAGCTATATGAAATTATCGGAAAACTTCGGCTATAAGGTCGTCTGTGGGGGTTTTTAGAATTCTAGGCATAGCCAGTAAAAGAGATGCTTTGGAGGGGTCAGTACCATCTATCCTCTCCAAAAACGCCTTTGAGAGCATATAAAGTTGCTTGTTAACTTGGTCTAGGTCAAAGCTACTATAGTACTTACCCCCTTTGAATCCGGCCTTAGAGCAAACCCTAGATTTTCCCCTAATGGTGGCGGGAATACCATATACCCTGCAGGTAATGGGGCGCGACCCATAAAGGATGCACTCATCATTCTCCCCAAGGAGAGGACATCGAATTCTTTGCCTACCTACAAGGTGAATGATTTGTTCAGAATCATTCTTGTATTTCTCCAATTTTTGCTGAAGCAAGGCCAAGTCCTTCTCTGCACTTTCACATCTTGCTAGGGCGCCCTCCCTCGTCTTCTCATCTAGCAATTCAAACTGGTTCCTAATTCTGACAGCTTCAATCAAAAACAGCCCGAAAACTGCATAGCAGCAGTCAGTGCAGTGGAGTTTGCATCTTACTTCATCTGGGGATTCTTTCTTCATCGACTCAAAAGCTCGATCTGCTTTGGAGACAATCTCCTCATAGAGCTCAAAAATCTTCTTCGTTGGTACTAGTCCGAACATTGACTTAGTCACGATTTTTTCCCACCACCATGTTGCATATAATTAGGATTTCCTATGGGGCTTTAAAAGCTCCAAAAAATCGGGGTGAACTTCAAAACCATTGGACAACGCCAAATCTGCATGTCTTACTGCCTTTTCATATTCGCCTTTGTGATAGTAGGCAACCGCCAGATTGTTGTGCCCCAAGCCAAAATCAGGAGCTAACCCAACAAGTTTTTCCCCGGTTTCAATCGCCTTGTCAATATCGCCTTTTTGTAAATACGCATTGGTCAAGTTATTCCAAGCCTGAGCTATCTTTGGATTAAGTTCAATGGCCTTTTCAAGCGCCTCAATAGCTTTATCTGTCTCGGCCAATTGGAGGTAAGCAAAACCGAGGTTAGCATAACCCCTTGCATATCTGGGCTCTATCTCGATTGCCCGAAGATTCGCCTCAATCACCTTGTCCATGCGGCCCTTCTTAAAGAATATGTAACCTAGATTAACATACCCTTCAAACATCCTGCCACTGTTGGTTACAGCATCATTAAAGGCTTCAATGGCCTCATCTAACCTTCCCTCCTTCATCAAGGCAACCCCAAGGTTATAGCTTGAATTAGCGCACTCAGGGTTATCAGCAAGTATCCTTTTTTGCTCCGCAATGAAGGATTCTGCATCTTGTGGCTTTTTCATACCTTCCCCCTCACAAACGTCAGTTCAATATTACTCAGATTCTGTCTTCGCCCAGGGTCCGGCGAGCAAATGCTGTTAGTTGGGCGAAAGAAAAGAGGTCGCAGTCTCCCCTTGGACAGCGACCTCTTAAAGGCACTTCGTGTTTTTCTGACCTCAATATAAAAGAAAGTAAGAGCTAGTGATCCTCAGTTACTCCCCTTCCTTTTAGGCCGTACATCGTAGTACTGCCCGTGGAAAAATAGATCAGTTTCCCTTCGTTGATCAATTCGGTGGCAGCCTTTTTGATCTGCCTTGCTTTTACGTCCGGCAGTGTTTTTTGTACAGCCTTTTCAAGGTCTTTGAAGTAAAATTTTGTCTTTTTACTCGACTCAGCAAACTCTATAATCGCTTTTTTAATGTCTTCCATTTTGACCGCTCCAAACTATGGGGTAAAAGTAAATATCGACTAAATGCCTCCTGCCGCTTTTGAGACTTCCCATGCTGCTTCGGTGTACTTGAACTGCGTGGAAGTCCTGTAAGTGTCATAAGCCAGTCTATAATCATCAATAAGGTGTTCTGTAAAGGGAAGATCACATTTTTCAAAGAACTTTTCCCATCCTATTCTTTCTGCCCAGTCTCCGATTCTCTCATATTTCTTTGCATCGGAGGCATAGGCCTCCAAGATCTTCTTCACTGTCTGGCACACCTCAGGATATCTAGGGAAATTATTTGGCAGGTATGGTACCACCACCTTGGAAAACTTGGGGGGATGAATTCTATTTGAGACCTTTCCACCCGCAAGTATGGTCACACCGTCACCCTCTTTATCCGACAGAGGCACCGCTAGACACATTGTATAACAGTTTCCACAGAACATGCAACGCTCTTGCTTAATCTTTACCGTTTTTTTGCCATCCTCGGTCTTTGCCGGAGAAATTGCACCCGTGGGACAAGCTGCGATTACCAGCGGAATCTCACACATTGCCTCTATTACTTCATGGTCAATAACTGGAGGCTTCCTGTGGTATCCTAGTAATGCGATGTCAGAACAGTGAACTGCACCGCACATATTCAAACAGCAGGCCATGGAGATCCGCACTTGAGCGGGAAATGTCATTCCTTGAAAATACTCGAATAGCTCGTCCAATACCGCCTTCACCATAGAAGAAGCATCGGTTGCTGGGGTATGACAATGGAGGTAACCTTGGGTATGTACGATATTGGTAAGTCCTGCGCCTGTGCCTCCGATGGGGAACTTGTAGCTACCAGAAACATGCTTGCGGCTCATGAGGTCCTTCTTTAAGGCCTCAAGCTTCTCAGGGCTATCCACCATAAACTCAATATTATTACGAGTGGTAAACCGGACGTAGCCGTCGCAATATTTGTCAGCTATCTCGCAAATCTCACGCACATGCTCCACACTCATAAACCGGCATCCACCGCACCTCACCGTAAAAACCTTATCACCTGTCTCAGAAACATGCACCAATACACCAGGCTCCAAGATTTCATGATATTTCCATTTACCATAATTTTTCTGGATAATTGGTGGAAAATATTGCCAAAAATGCCTCGGGCCAAGGTCCGTGATCCTATTCTCCATTGGTTTGTCAGGATTATATCTGCCCAATCTCTCAGTCGAAAGTGCCATCGTATATACCTCCTATCTCTTATGTTTGGCTCGGTAGTCTTTGATGTCTCTCTGCCATCCGCCAGGTACGTCTTCTTCCTTCCAGAATATATAGGGATTGCTTCTGGGTTCTTTGACCATCTGTGGCATGGGTGGAACCTCAATCACCTCCAGGAACTTGGGTACGCCATAACGTTGTATCAGCTCGCCTAGTCGCTCACGGTTCTTCCCTTCTTCCATCCACCAATCCCAAACCTTTTCAATGAGTTCTTTCACATTGTCATATGGTGGTTCAACCTTCATAAAAGGAATAGTCAACATGGACATTTGAGCACCTTCAAGAATTGGTGCCTTTGCGCCAAAGAGGATGCTCACACCGGTATCGGTTCCCGGACGTAGTGCCTGAGGCATGACATTAATGCAATGCATGCATCTCGTGCATTCCTTATTATCAATCACCAATTTTCCGTCTTCCATCCGCATGCACTTTGTCGGGCAAAGATCAATAACTTCCTTTTGGATATCGAACTTACCCCAATCCTTGCCAGCATGGGCGCCACCATTAGGGGCAATTTCTCCATTTATATATGCCTGAACTGCCTCTTGGTCTATGCGGATCTCATCGCGCCAAGTTCCAATAAAGGACATATCGGCTCGCGCAATTGAAGCCACGCAGCAGTTGGGGCAGCCATCAAATTTGAACTTGAACTTGTAAGGAAATGCGGGCCGGTGCAGCTCGTCCTGATAATAATGGGTCAGCTCGTAGCACATATCTTGAGTGTCAAAGCAGGCCCACTCACAGCGTGCTCTACCCACGCAACATGAAGGGGTTCTCAGGTTCGAACCGGACCCGCCCAGATCCTGCTGCAACACATGAGTCAATTCATAAAAAATGGGTTCCAATTGCTCGGTAAAAGTACCCAAGAAAATAATATCACCAGTGGAACCATGCATATTCATAAGCCCACTTCCCCGGTATTCCCAAAGGTCGCAAATGCTTCTCAGATAATCAGTATTGTAAAACTTGCTCGCCGGCTGATTCACACGCATAGTATGGAAATGTGCGATTGAAGGATACTTCTCAGGTACATCCGAATAGCGGCCTATTACACCTCCGCCGTACCCGAACACACCCACGATACCACCATGCTTCCAATGCGTTTCACCGTCGTCGAACGAAAGTTGAAGTTGCCCGAGTAAATCCTCGACGCACTCTCTTGCAATCATCATACGGTCCTCGGGCAGCTTCTGGCGGTGAAGGGCTTCCCTTTTGGCATCTGCCACAAAGCTAGGCCATGGCCCTTTCTCCAGCTCCTCAACATCAGGGATATCATGTTTGATCTTGAAATTCTTGAGCTCTTCCTCGGTATAATTATTGAGCTCTTCATCCGTGTAAATCCTTAACTCATCATACTTTAGCTCTTTTTGTGGTTCTCTAGGTTCAAAAGCCATTATGAACGCCTCCTTCTGCTATGAAAAATTTTGGTTCGTTAAGTAGTAATTAATAACCAAAAAAATAAATCTGTTATCCTTCACCTCCTCCCAAAAAATTTTCCCACCAAAATGTTTTTCAACCTTTCGGAATCGTGTCGGCCCAATCGGGCCAATTCCCTGGGTAACTATTTGTGAATATTGGAACTAGTTTATTTTCCAAATGCTTAAGTCGTCACTTATAGCCAAATCAATTGTTTTTTGTCAACAAAAAAACACTGATATTTCTATTGACAATCGAGTGCTCAAGCACTATCTGCTCATCATAGGTGGAAGCCAAGAAAACATGAGCAGACAACAATGAATCTCTTCCTGCCCCGGATTACCATCGCGGCCCTTAGAGGGGGCTCCGGCAAGACGATCGTATCGCTGGGACTCATATCCTTGTGGAAAGACATGGGCCTTTCCGTAACCCCCTTTAAAAAGGGGCCTGATTTTATTGATGCTGGCTGGCTCTCCTTTGCTGCCAGTACACCATGCTATAATCTTGACCCATTTTTGATGACTGAGGACCAGATAATTAGCTCTTTCTTAAAGTACACGAAAAATACAGATTTTGCATTGATAGAAGGAAATAGAGGGCTTTTTGACGGGGTAAACATTGAAGGCACATGCAGCACTGCGGAACTAGCCAAGACGCTGGCATCGCCGGTACTATTAGTAGTCGATGCCACCATGGTCACCAGAACAACGGCAGCTTTGGTAAAAGGCTGCCAAAGTTTCGACCCCGATCTGTCCATTGCAGGGATAGTAATCAATCGGGTGGCCACCGGAAGGCAGGAAAAACTAATAAGGCAAACCATCGAACATTACTGTGATATTCCTGTCGTAGGAGCAATACCCAGGAAAAAGGAAAACCCATTCCCGGAGAGGCACATGGGCCTAGTCCCACATCATGAAAGAGCCCTTGCAAAAAAGGCCATCGATTGGACTAGAAACCTTGTTAGGAATCAACTGGACGCTGAAAAAATCTTGGAAATCATGAAAGGGGCTGGCCCGATCTCTCCACAGGCAACGCTGCCCGAGGACTCTGAAGGGCTGAAAATTCTGAATGGCCGACGCCCAAAGGTAGGCGTTATCAAGGATAGCGTATTTTGGTTTTACTACCCCGAAAATCTTGCAGGCCTTCACGATTTTGGGGCGGAGTTAATCGAAATTAACTCGATCCAATCACCTTCTCTGCCAGATATCGATGCCCTTTATGTTGGCGGTGGATTCCCGGAAACTCAGGCCGAGGCCCTCGCAGAAAACTTGGGCTTCAGAGAGGATCTGAGAAAGGCAATTGAGCGCGGCCTCCCTGTTTATGCTGAATGCGGCGGATTCATGTTCTTGGGGAAAGAACTGCTTATAGGTGGCAAAACTTTCCCAATGGCGGGGGCCCTACCCGTATCATTTGCCTTGGAGAGAAAGCCCCAGGGGCACGGGTACACAATTCTTGAAACCGTAAACCAGAACCCTTACTACAGACCGGGCGAAATACTGAAAGGACATGAATTTCATTACTCAAGGCCTATCCTTGCAAGAGACGCGGCGTTAGAGCCCGTTTTCAGGGTCCTCAGGGGCAATGGAATAGATGGTATGAACGACGGGTTGCAAAAGAAGAATCTGCTTGCCACTTACACACACATCCACGCGGGTGGGAATCCTGATTGGGCCAAACGAATACTCAAGGTGGCAAAGGCATTTAATGCCCAGAAAAAATTTTGGGAATCTGAAAAGAGGAATTGACAGAAAAAAAATTTTGGTTTATAAGCAACAATTCAAACAAATTTGTGAAAGAAAGCTCGTAGCAATACCAAAATAAAAAAGGAGGAAAGTCACTATGCCAACAGTAGAATTCGAAGGCCACACCTTCAACGTTGACGAGGACGGTTTCATTGACGATTTCAAGAACTGGAATGAGGCCTGGGTCCGCCATGTGAAGCAAACAGAGGGAATCGAAGAACTGACCGATGAGCACTGGAAAGTTATTAATGTGCTTCAGGATTACTACAAGAAGAACGGTATCGCCCCAATGGTAAGGATTCTTTCGAAGGTCACCGGATTTAAGCTCAAGAAGATCTACGAACTTTTCCCCTCTGGCCCAGGTAAGGGAGCCTGTAAGATGGCTGGACTACCCAAGCCTACCGGTTGCGTGTAAAAACCTCTTCTAATTATTTATCACTTCAACCAATTGGAGCGCAAAAGGCGAATGGCCTCTTGCGCTCCTTATTTTTCCTAAATAGCCACTGGGTTATAAGACAGCCCTTGGCTTCCTGGTCTAGGACTCCTTTTCCTTAGTCAAGAGCCTATACAATTCGGGCCTTCTATGGGGCAAAAAATATTTCATCCGGTTTTGCCTGATTTCCTTCAATTGATCTGACCTAAGAGTTGCCACCGTGATTCCTTCACCTTCTTCGGCTCGCTGCGCAATAATCCACCCCGCAGGGTCTATTATCACTGCGACTCCGGGAAAGGTGTATCCCTCGCTAGTCTTCTCCGCCTGATTGCACGCCGCTATGTAAACACCGTTATCAAATGCCCTGCTTGTCATGTGCCGGAGCCAGCTATCCAGCTTTTCCTGAGGACCGGTCCGGGGAGAGGCATGTGGCATGAATATGATCTCAGCGCCCTTGAGTGCCATAATGGTACTTATCTCGGGGAAATGGGCCTCCCAGCACAATTGCACGCCAAACACCACACCATCGTGTTCAAAAACGGGTAGTTCCTCACCGGGAAGAAAAATTCCCTGTTCCATGGGAGACAGATGGGTCTTTCTGTAAATTCCCATGAGGCCCTTGGGACCGGCCACTACCTGCGCAATATAGGGCCCTCTCGATTTTGCGACCTCTATCAAACCGGCCAGCAGGACGATCTCTTTGGCCTTGGCAATTTCCACAACCCGCCCAATTGCCTCATGGCACTGCCGCCCGTGGTATATCGATTTAGCGCCCCTGAGCATGTAACCTGTCACGGAAAGCTCGGGGAAGCATACTATCTCTGCTCCCCGCGATAAGGCCTGGTTTGCAAAATACTCCATGCGCTCGAGGTTACTTTCCACTGCCCCTGGCTCGGAGTGCATACAAACACATGCTATAGTGATATCACGCACGTTCCGTCAGGACCTCGCCCTTCTTGCCAGAAGGATGTACTTATCGTATTGAAGCTCTTCCCCATCCTCAGATCTATCAAAGATCCTTCCCGGGAAGGGGTTCTTGCCGCTATGGAGGATGTCCAGGCCAGCTTTTTTGACAGATACCTGGGCTGGAATATGGTCATTGAGCCAAAAGCTGGTCAGTATCATGCAACCTTGAGGGTCAAGCAGACCTGCTACTTGTTCGAAGATGGCCTTCCATACCTTCGGTCCATCGCGAGATATGGTAAGGGGTGGGTGCTGGCAAAAAATTAAATAAAAAGGGCCCTCAACATGCCGTTCCAGCTGCCTCGCGTCACAGGAAACAAAGTGCGCCAATCCCTTTAATGCCTCCTTTGCCTTGGCAAAGGCTCCTTCACTGATATCAATGCCTGTGTATCGAGGTACACCTAGACTCTTGCGACCCAAATAACCCACCAGAGCGAGATAGTTCCACGTAGCATTGTTGCCACACCCTATGTCTAGTACGGATGGGAATTCAGGAAGTTCAATCCCAAAGTCTCCGAGGAATTTGTCTAGGATCAATATCCAGCGCTGATCAGGAGTATTAGGGATATTTGTTTGCATGCCATGTTGAAGGTTGTTAAATTTTTAGGTCACTTTAGGCACTCTAGCTCACTCACTACTCTATACTCTATCCTTTCGCCAACCTCTTTACCACCAAATCCCCCACTTCCGATGTGGTGAATCCCATCCTACCTGCTTCCAGGGATTCTAGATCATCTTTTACTACCTTAGTAATGGCCATAAGTAAATGGTCCGCGACATCCTTTTCTCCAATGTACTCCAGCATCATCTGCGCAGCATAGATCGCGGCCATGGGGTTAATCTTGCCCTGGCCCGTGTACTTGGGAGCTGAACCACCAATGGGTTCAAACATTGCGGGTCCCCCGGGATGAATATTCCCACCTGCTGCTATACCTAGCCCGCCCTGGATAATTGCCCCTATATCAGTGATTATATCACCGAACATGTTGTTGGTCACGATTACATCGTAGCGTTCAGGATTTTTAATCATCCACATGCAAAGGGCATCAACGTGCTGGTAGTCAGTGCTGACGCTGGGGTATTCCCTCGAGACCTCCTGAAAAGTCCTGAACCAGAGATCCGATTCATAAGTCAGCACATTGGTTTTTGCACACAGGGTGAGATGAAGTTTTCTATTCCTTTGCATACAATAGTCAAACGCGTACCTGACACAGCGCTCCACCCCCTTGCGGGTATTGACCGATTCCTGAACCGCCACCTCATCCGGAGTACCCTTTTTGAAAAATCCGCCGCTTCCCACGTACGCACCTTCGCTGTTTTCCCTAATAACCACAAAATCAATGTCTCCAGGACCTTTGTCTTTTAACGGCGTATACGCTCCTGGTAGCAAAACCACTGGGCGCAGATTTATGTACAAATCGAGGGCAAAGCGAAGCCTAAGCAGTATTCCCTGCTCGAGGATACCGGGTTTAACCTCCGGGTGTCCAATGGCCCCTAGCAGGATTGAATCCGATTGTTTCAGTTCTTCAATAATGCCTTGGCTAACCAATTCACCTGTTCTCAGGTACCTATCCCCACCTAGGTCATAATAAGTAAATTGAAAGTCCAGATCATGGTTTTTCGCCAAGGCCTCAAGCGCCTTTACCGCCTCAGCCGTAACCTCTGGCCCTGTCCCATCACCCGGAATAACCGCAATATTATAGTTCATATACAACCCTTCCTTTCGTCATTATTAAGCTTGCCCCTGCTGGGCAGGAGCGACTTAGGGAAGATGGGTCAACATTCATAATTCAAGATTCATAATTCTATGTTCTATCTCCCCTTCTTCCTGTTCTCCGGTCTCAAGGCCCTCACCGCTGCCCCAGCCCTCCACATCTCAGAGTTATGCATCTCAGATAGCTCTTTTTCGAGGCTCTCGCGGTAATCAGGCGCACTATTTGCCTCAAGAACAATCCGTGTTTCTTTCCCAGAAACCACACTTTCATATAATTCCTCGAACATCGGCTTCACTGCCTCGCGAAACCTGTGCCTCCAGTCAAGAGCCCCCCTCTGGGCCGTAGTGCTGCAGTTGGCATACATCCAATCCATGCCATTTTCGGCCACCAGTTTTATGAGGCTCTGGGTGAGCTCCTCCACTGTCTCATTAAAGGCCTCACTGGGACTGTGTCCTTTGGCGCGCAACAGATCATACTGGGCCTCCATTATACCCGCCAGCGCGCCCATTAATACTCCCCTTTCGCCAACCAGATCACTGTAAACCTCCTTTTCAAAGGTGGTCGGGAAAAGATAGCCCGAGCCAATGGCGATACCCAGAGCCAGCACTCGCTCCTCGGCCCTTCCAGTGTAATCTTGATAAATGGCATAGCTGGAATTTATCCCGCTTCCATCCAGGAAATTCCTTCTCACGCTTCGGCCGGAACCTTTTGGAGCCACCATGATTACATCCACATCTCCGGGGGGTATTACGCCGGTTTGATCCTTGTATACAATGGAAAAGCCATGTGAAAAACAAAGGGCGTCTCCGGGATCAAGGCATTGTTTTACCGCAGGCCATGTTGCCACCTGTCCTGCATCAGAGACAAGGTACTGGATTATGGTACCCCTTTTAGCAGCCTCTTCCAATGAGAAAAGGGTCTTACCTGGTTCAAAGCCATCATTCACGGCCCTTTCCCATGACTTTCCCCCTTCCCTCTGTCCAACAATTACGTTTATTCCATTATCCCGCATATTAAGTGCCTGCCCAGGCCCTTGTACCCCATAGCCCAAGACGGCCACAACCTCATCTCTTAGAACCTCCCTGGCCCCATCCAGAGTAAATTCTTCTGCTGTTACCACTTCTTCCATCACACCACCAAAATCAATTCTTGCCATTTCTTCCCTCCTTTGAAATATCTCGCGCCATAGCTATGGCACCAGTTCTGGCAACCTCCTGTATGCCTAAGGGTTTCAATAGGTTTAAAAATGCGGTTACCTTGCCTTCATCCCCGGTAACCTCAATGGTGTAGGAACTGTTGCCCACATCCACAACCCGCGCCCGGAAAATATCCACCATGCGCAATATCTCAGCGCGATTCTGGGCATCAGCCTTTACCCGAATCAATAGTAGTTCCCGCTGCACACACTTGCTCCCGGTGAAATCCTTCACCTTTATTACATTGACCAGCTTATTTAGTTGTTTTTTTATTTGCTCAATTACCGCCATGTTCCCGCTGGTAACCAGCGTGATCCTGGATACAGCGGGATCAGTGGTCTCAGCCACACACAGGCTTTCAATATTGAACCCCCGACCGCTGAAAAGCCCCGCTATCCTGGCCAGTACTCCCGGTTCATTGTCCACAATCAAGGATAAGATATGATGTTGATTGTCTTGACTATCCATATCTCCAATTACTCCCCTTTTCGCTTCTCCGTTCTTTCAAAACTTTAGATCACTTTAGGCACTCTAGCTCACTCATAACTTTCACTTTCCTTTGATCTTATGCCCTACGCCTTGCGCCCTATGCCCCATGCCTGGCCTCAAACCAACAACATCTCTGTAATTGGGGCGCCAGCCGGCACCATGGGATAAACATTTTCCTCCGGTTCCACAGCAAAGTCCATGATAACCGGGCGGTCTATGGAAAGACCCTTCCGAAGCACTCCTTCTACTTCCTCTGGCCTAACAGCCCTCAGACCAACCGCTCCATAGGCCTCAGCCAACTTTACAAAGTCCGGAGCATGCTCCATACAAGTTTGAGAATAACATTTCTCATAAAACAACTCCTGCCACTGTCTCACCATTCCAAGGTATCCGTTGTTGAGGATGACCACCTTGACAGGCAGGTCGTACTGTACAGCAGTGGCAAGTTCCTGTATGTTCATCTGGATGCTTCCATCCCCTGCTATATCCACAACCGTTTTCTCAGGTCTTGCTACCTGTGCCCCAATTGCCGCAGGTAATCCGAAACCCATACATCCTAGGCCACCTGACGTAATGAAACTATTTGGTTCTTCAAACTGGTAATACTGGGCTGCCCACATCTGGTTCTGCCCAACCTCGGTGGTAATTACCGCCTTACCCTCTGTAAGCCTGTGCAGTGTCTCTATCACAAACTGTGGTTTAATTCTTCCACCCTGCTCGTATGCCAGGGGTCTCGTGGCCTTCCACTCCTCGATTTGATCAAGCCACTCACCTCGTGAGACCTCGTCCCACTTTAGACCTTCTCTTTTGAGCATGTCGTTCAAAACCCTCAGAGTCCTTTTGCAATCTCCAACTACGGGCACAGTGACAGGCACGTTCTTGCGTATGGAAGTGGGATCAATATCGATATGAACGATCTTGGCCTGCTTGGCAAATGCGTCTGTCTTTCCTGTCACCCGATCATCAAACCGCACCCCTATGGCAATTAGCAGATCACAGGTGCCAGTGCACATATTTGCCCTGTATGTCCCATGCATACCAATCATCCCGAGCCAAAGCCGCTCGCGGCCCGCAGGAAATGTGCCAAGGCCCATCAGTGTGCTTGTTACCGGGGCGCATATGCGCTCTGCAAATTCCCTTAGTTCCTTTGAAGCCTCTGAAAGGACAACGCCGCCTCCAGCCAAGATCATTGGCCTTTTGGATTCTTTTATCAGCCCCACAACCCTCGCCAACTGCCGCCTGTTGGGCTCATATGTCGGCTGATACGACCGTGGTTTTGTGCACAGGCCCCGGCGGTAGGCGGTTTTCTTACTCATGATGTCCTTTGGTAGGTCCACCAAGACCGGTCCAGGCCTTCCTGATTTGGCCAGGTAAAAGGCCTCTTTTATGACCCGGGGCAGGTCCTTCTCATTGGTCACCAAGTAATTGTGTTTTGTGCAAGGTCGGGTGATACCCACAATATCCACTTCCTGGAAGGCGTCATTGCCAATAAGTGCTGTGGGAACCTGGCCAGTAAATACAACCACTGGGATCGAATCCATGTAGGCTGAAGCAATACCAGTGACCGTGTTTGTTGCACCCGGCCCCGAAGTCACCAAGCATACCCCTACCCGGCCGGAGGCCCGGGCAAAACCATCAGCAGCATGTACCGCTCCCTGCTCATGCCGCACCAGGACGTGACGTATGTTGGACTTGGCAAGTTGGTGATAAATATCAATCACCGCGCCACCAGGGTATCCGAAAATAACATCCGCTCCCTCTTCTTCCAAACACCTGATGAAAACTTCTGCACCCGTCAGCAATTCCGTCGGCTCTGAATATTCTCGTGCCTCTGCAAAACCATCCCTAGCCAAATTTGATGCTTTCATGCTGCTACTCCTTCCTTTATATATTCCAATAGCCCGCCAGCCTTTATTAGGCTCATCATAAAAGCGGGTATTGGGTCACATCTTAATGTTATGCCTTCACCCGCGATAATTCCTCTGCCAAGATCCACCTCGATCATGGATCCTTCAGCTATGGCCTCATAGGCCTCCGGGCACTGCAAGAGCGGTAGCCCGATATTGAAAGAATTGCGGTAAAATATGCGAGCAAAGCTTGACGCTATTACTACCTTTATTCCAAGAGTCTTGAGGCCAAGGGGAGCATGTTCGCGCGAAGATCCGCATCCGAAGTTTATCCCTGCAACAACCACGTCTCCCTCCTTGACATTGGGCGCAAAATCAGGACGCTCATCCTCAAAGCAATGCGAAGCAAAGACCATGGGGTCAGGGCTATTAAGGTATCTTGCTGGAATAATAAGGTCTGTATCTACGTGATCCCCAAATTTCCAAACTCTGCCTTTAACAATCATGTTTCCTCCAGGGGGTTAATTCGTTTACCGTTGACCGTTCGCCGTTTACCGCCTCTAATTCCCATCTTTTCCTTTCGCCTTCAGTCTGTAGCCCTACGCCTTATTTATAGCTCCTCGGGGGAGCCGATCCTGCCCAAGACCGCGGACGCGGCTGCAATCGCCGGATTGCTCAAATAGATCTGGCTTCCTGGATGCCCCATCCTGCCTTTAAAATTGCGGTTGGAGGTGGAAACGGCAATCTCACCATCTGCTAAGATACCCATATGCCCACCCAGGCAGGGGCCGCAGGTAGGAGGCCCAATAACGGCCCCAGCCTCGAGCAAGTCCTGGACAAGCCCCTCGGTCAAAGCGTTTAAATAAATTTCGGGTGACCCAGGAATAACAATAAGCCTCGTGCCCTTACTGACCCTGCGGCCCTTTATTACGCGGGCAGCCACCCTCAGATCTTCCAGCCTGCCGTTGGTACATGAGCCAATGAAAACTTGGTCCACCTTTACGCCGTTAACCTGCGAAATTCCAACCACCTTATCAGGGGAATGGGGCAGGGCTATCTGTGGCTCTAAATCCGATACATCAATCTCGACCACGCTTTCATAATCTGCATCGGGATCACTCTCATGGTACGTTGGCTCTCGTTTTGCCCTATCCTTCAAATACTGTCTGGTAATATCATCGGGCGGAAAAATTCCATTTTTCGCACCGCATTCTACTGCCATATTGGCCATTGTAAGGCGCTCGGCCATGGTCAGATTTGCCACTACGTCCCCTGAAAACTCCAGGGCTTTATACACCGCACCCGAAACCCCAATGCGGCCAAGTGTTGCGAGGATGAGGTCTTTACCCTGCACCCATCTAGGCATTGAGCCACAATATACGAGCTTTATGGACTCAGGCACCCTGAGCCATATCCTCCCTGTTGCCATGACTGCAGCCAGGTCAGTACTACCCACGCCAGTAGAAAAGGCCCCCAGAGCTCCATAGGTACAGGTATGACTATCGGCCCCTATTACCACATCACCAGCGGTAACCAGCCCCCGCTCGGGCAAAATGACATGCTCAATACCTGATTGGCCGAGTTCAAAGAAATTGCTGATACCGAAATCCTCAGCAAAATCTCTCATTGTCTTTACCTGCTGGGCCGAGGGAATATCCTTATTGGGTACAAAGTGATCCTGGACCAGAGCGATCCTCTGCTCGTCAAATACCTTTTTTGCCCCCAGCTTTTGGAACGCCTCGATGGCAAGGGGCGCCGTTATATCATTGGCCAGGGCCAGGTCCACGTTTACCTCTATGAACTCCCCTGGGCTTACCTTGTCTTTTCCTGCATGCGCGGCAAGAATCTTTTCAGTTATTGTCATCCCCATGGACCGTTTTTCCTTTCCCAGTCACGTTCGTTTACACCACAGCATCCTTAGCAGAAAGAGCAGGGTTCCGCTTGAGATATTCCAGGCGGTTCAAACCATTCACATAGGCCTTGGCACTGGCAGTGATGATGTCGGGGTCTGCCCCCTTGCCAAGGGCCACCAGCCCATTTTCCTGGACCCGAACCGTAACCTCTCCTTGGGCATCCATACCTCCAGTAATGGCGTTGACTGTAAATCGAATCAGCTTAGAGCGGCTCCCAGTCATCTTGGCAATGGTGTTGAAGGTGGCATCAATGGGACCAACCCCAAAACCCGCGTTTTGCACCTCTTTACCCCTCACCTTCAACTTCACGGTTGCAGTGGGAACCGCAACAGTGCCGCTCACTACATTCAGATACTCTAACTCATATGTATCTGGCACACGTAGAATCTCCTCGGCCACCAAAACTTCAATATCCTCATCAAGCATCTCTTTACGCTTGTCAGCCAATTCCTTGAACCTCTTGAAGAGCCGATCCAGCTCTTTCTCGCCCAGTTCGTACCCCAACTCAGATAACTTCTTCTTAAAGGCATGCCTGCCCGAATGCTTCCCGAGCACCAGTGTATTGCTGGATATCCCAACCATCTCAGGATTCATTATCTCGTAGGTCTGGGCGTTCTTGAGAACTCCATCCTGATGGATGCCTGCCTCATGAGAGAACGCATTGGCACCCACAATGGCCTTGTTTGGCTGGACCAGGATGCCAGTTACCATGCTCACAAGCCGACTGGTGGGATAAATTTCTTCTGTGTTGATGCGTGTTGAAAAATCTAGGTTATCTCTCCTGACATGAACCGCCATCACCACTTCCTCCAGGGAAGTATTCCCTGCCCTCTCTCCTATGCCATTTATGGTAACCTCCACCTGCCTGGCTCCGGCCTTCAATGCCGCTATGGTGTTAGCCGTGGCAAGGCCAAGGTCGTTATGACAATGGACACTCATCACCGCCTTATGGATATTGGATGTATGGTCCATCACATACTTAACAAGCTCGGCAAATTCATGGGGAAGGGCGTAACCTACGGTATCGGGCAGATTAACGGTGGTTGCTCCCGCTTCTATTGCCGCCTCGAAGACCTTACATAGAAAATCCCGGTCACTTCGCGAGCCATCCTCGGCTGAGAACTCCACATTATCGGTGAACGATTTTGCATACCTCACCGCCTCCACAGTAGTTTGCAATACCTCTTCCTTGCTCATCTTGAGCTTGTATTTCATGTGTATGTCCGAGGTTGCAAGAAAGGTATGAATGCGTGGCTTGGCAGCATGCTTAATGGCCTGCCAAGCAAGATCAATATCATTCTTTGCGGCCCTTGCTAGGGCAGTCACCTCTGCCTGCTTTATTCTGGATGCCACTGAGGCCACCGCATCAAGGTCACCTTGGGAAGCTGCAGGAAATCCTGCCTCAATGGCATCAACACCCAGTTTTTCCAATTGGACTGCAAGCCTTAGTTTCTCGGCAGCATTCATGCTGGCCCCTGGCGACTGCTCGCCATCTCTCAGCGTAGTATCAAATACAATGACTCTATTGCTCATGGAAAACCTCCTTAAGATAACGTTTGTAATGATGAGTGAAAAAAGCGCATGGAGGTTAACCATTGAGCATGGGCCGCGGGTCTCGCGTCTCGCGTTGACCCGCGGCGTTTGCCTCGTTCTCCTTTACCTTGCCCATATTGATCCCTTTCTTACCCTCTGATTTGCCATTTAGACTCTTTGAAAGCTTGTACTGCACACTGTCAACAAGTGCCTGCCAGCTTGCCTCTATGATGTTTTCTGACACCCCAACGGTCGCCCATATCTCCTTGGAGTCCCTAGATTCAATTTGCACCCTCACCTTCGCAGCGGTTCCGTGGCTGCCATCAATAACCCTGACCTTGAAGTCCACCAGGCCCATCTCCTGGATCTCTGGATAAAATTTGGTCAGGGCCTTCCTCAGCGCATTGTCCAGTGCGTTCACAGGGCCGTCGCCTTCTGCCGCCGTTATTTCATAATCATCTCCCACGGATATCTTGATGGTAGCCTGACAGGTGCTCGGTCCAGACTGATTCTTCTCAATGCTCACCCTCAGGGATTCCAGTTTGAAGGGTTCTTCAAATTGTCCGGTCACCTTTTTGACCAGCAGCTCCAGTGAGCCCTCCGCCGCCTCAAAGCGGTAACCTTGGTCCTCAAGGCGCTTGATCTCCTCCACGATCTTCCGGCTTGTATATCCGTTGCCTCCCAACTTAATGCCCAGTTCCCTGGTTTTGTACTCGATGTTGCTCTTGCCAGAAAGATCCGATACCAGCACCCGCCGCCTGTTCCCCACCAAGCCGGGGTCGATATGCTCATAGGCTGCCGGCTCCTTCATTATGGCACTTACGTGCACCCCGCCTTTGTGGGCGAATGCACTCTTGCCCACAAACGGGCGATCATTTACAGGGGGAATGTTAGCCACTTCGCTCACAAACCGGGACAACTCGGTAAGATGCCTAACCTTTTCCTCATCCAAGCACTCATACCCCATTTTTAGCTGGAGATTGCCGATCAATGAAATAAGGTCAGCGTTACCACATCGTTCCCCATACCCATTGATGGTCCCTTGCACCATAACAGCACCTGCTCCGACCGCTGCGAGGGAATTGGCCACAGCAAGGCCACAATCATCATGGGTATGAATGCCCACAGGAACCGGTATTTGTGGCATCAGCTCTGACATTATTTTCTCAATCTCCCATGGCATGGTCCCGCCGTTGGTATCACAGAGCACCACCATGTCAGCACCGCCATCAACGGCAGCCTGTATCGTGTCCATTGCATAGGAGGAGTTGAGCTTGTAGCCGTCAAAGAAATGTTCTGCATCATAGATGACTTCTCTGCCCTCGTTCTTTAGGTAGGCAACTGTATCATTTATCATTCTGCAATTTTCTTCTAGGGAAATTCCCAATATCCTGGAGGCATGAAGATCCCAAGACTTTCCAAATATGGTAACAACCTCTGTCTCCGTCCTTATCAGGGCATTGACATTGGCATCCTTTTCCGGGCTTGTCTCTGGCCTTCGTGTACTGCCAAAAGCGGTTATCTTTGAGTTCCTGAAGGAGGTACGTTTGGCCATCTCGAAAAACCGTGCATCTTTTGGGTTAGAGCCGGGCCAACCCCCTTCGATATAATGGAAACCATAGGAGTCCAGCCTGGTGGCGATGCGTAGCTTGTCTTCTGCAGAGAGGCTTACCTGCTCCCCTTGGGTGCCATCCCTGAGTGTAGTGTCATACAAGTAAATTTTCTTGGACATACCCTGTTCTCCCGTGTTTACGATTTCCCTTGATAGCAAAAAAAATCCGTTATCAGGTCGGGCCTGATAACGGATTTTGTGTTAAACTTATTTAAAACCGAAAGCTATGTCATTATCAGGCCCGGGCGTTTAAGCCTCCCAAGCAATACCAAAAGCAGCAAGGATATAATTATCCCTGCTGCGCTGATAATGACGATAATGTTGTTGTAAATAGCTTCCGGCATTCTTTGATTTATTCCTTTTTTTGAGTTTCTGATGGCGTAATCCATATTAGCATAAATTGCATAAAGCATATTTGTCAACATTTTTCTTGCGCTGATGATTTTTTAAGCTTGGAAAAACCCTCCTTGATCCTTAGAATGTGTTCAGCTATGTTACTTTTTCGAATCTACTGAATAATTTCTAGACGAGGGAACTAACATGCCTTTACAAAAAAAACAAATAGATCTGTCACGGTTCACTATTTTGATACGCGGTGGGGGAGATCTTGCCTCCGGCGTTGCGTGGCGCCTCCACAACTGCGGCTTCAGGGTCCTTATAACAGAAACTTCACTTCCCCTTGCAGTGAGACGAAAGGTTTCTTTTTGCGAAGCCGTTTACGAGGGCTCAACAGAGGTGGAAGGGGTACAGGCCCGTCTCATAGAGCGGCCTGAGCAGGCGAAAGATTTATGGCAAAATGGGATCATACCTATGCTTGTGGACCCTGAATGCACTTGCAAAGATATGATTAAACCCGATGTCCTGGTGGATGCCATAATGGCAAAAAAAAATATTGGCACCTCCATTGACGATGCCCCCTTAGTAATAGCCCTTGGTCCTGGATTCGAGGCGGGTAGGGACGCCCACTTCGTCGTTGAAACCCAGAGGGGTCACTTCCTTGGCAGACTCATCACTAGAGGTACAGCGACACCTAATTCAGGGATTCCCGGTAAGGTCCTTGGAATAGGTTCGGAAAGGGTCTTGAGGGCACCCGCCTCAGGAGTGGTGAAAACCATTACGGAAATCGGCGAGAAGGTCTCAGAGGGGGAGGTTGTTGGTTATGTGAACGGCAGCGAAGTCAAGGCGCTTATTGATGGCGTAATCCGTGGGCTTATTCATCCGGGCGTAAACGTTACCAAGGGACTTAAGATAGGCGATATTGACCCAAGGGGAAATGTGAGGCACTGCTTTACTATTTCAGAAAAATCCCTCGCCATTGCGGGAGGAGTGCTGGAAGGCATTTTGAGGGTATTTGGAAAATCCGCTGAATAAAGAGCCTTTCCGAACTGATTTCGGCTATAAAATTACCACAGAGACGCAGAGCACTCAGAGAGCTTCCTTTTTTGCCCATCGGGAGACGGCGATGGGCAAAAATGCATTCTCAAATCACCTCAACCACTTGAACCTAATCAAAGCACGTGTTTTTGTTTTTGCTTGCAGGCATCTCGCGGCAAGCAAAAAGATATGTCTCTGTGAGCTCGGTGCCTCTGTGGTTAATGCTTGTTAATGCTTAATACCAAGTTCTGAAAATCTTACTTTCTAAGTTCCTCCCGGAGTTTCTTGGTCGCTAGTGCATCCACCTCCATGGTCTTCTCGTTTATCACGACACCGTATTCGGAGCGGGCCTTCTCCACGGTTACATAGCCCTGGATTACGTCTTCTCTCACCCTCTCAGGATCCCTTTCCAATGGATCGCCATAACCTCCCCCGCCCGCAGCGTCCATGACCACGACATCACCTGGCTGAAGTTGCGTCAGTCCATAGGGGTTACCATGCTTTCCATTCACCAGAAACTGGGCCTTTGCTCCTGGTTTGCCTCCAAATAGCCCTTCAGGTGGGTACCTAAATCTGCCCGACTGTATACCCAAGTTTACTGGGGGAATGGGCGCATATTCATCATCAGGGACTTTGAACACGACCCTTCTGCCCAGTCCACCCTTCATCCTTCCTGGTCCACCAGAATCAGGCAAGAGTTCCCTCTTCTCCACGATCAAAGGCGTATCACTTTCAAATATCTCCACTGGGGTATTGGCTCCATTTGCCGGAAAGATGTAAACATAGTTACCATCGCTTTTGGAGCTTGCTCCCATGCCCCCGCCTCTGATAATGACTGAGTGCCATGGGACACCATTGTTCCTCTTGCCGTAAAACACGTTCATGGTTGCAGGGGTTCCACCGCTACCGGCGATTACCCGATCAGGCAAGGCGTCGGCCAGTGCCCTATAAATTATTTCAGTAATGAAGTGTCCAATCTGCATCCTTGCCGCCACGGCAGCAGGAAACTTACAGTTGACCACACTGCCCTCAGGCGCCGTCATTTTTATCGGTCTAGTGGACCCGTCATTGTTAGGTATATAGGGATCAAACATGCTTTTCATTGCCATGAACACATAGGCATAGGTGAAATTATAAACCACATTACCACCCCAATCCACCTGGGGAGAGCTCCCCGCCAGGTCGACCGTGATATCCGATCCCTTCACCTCCACGGCAACTTTAATGACCACATCCCCTTTACCTTTCCCGCCTGAAATGTCCGCAGGCATCTGCTCCACGATGCCCTCGGCCTTGTATATGCCGTCCGGGACCTTTTCTATCGCCTCTCTCATGCTCCTTTCAGTACGATCTATAATCTCATCGGCTAGGTCATCCAGGCCATCCATGTCATACTCTTCAAGCATCTGGCAGATCTTTTCAGAACACACATGATTTGCGGCAATCTGGGAGCGTATGTCTCCCACCACTTCATCAGGAGTCCTTACGTTCCAGCGAATCATCTCCAGGACAGCCTCATTAAGCTCACCCCCATCATAGAGCTTCACCAAAGGTATGAACAGCCCATCCTCGAACACATCGTGATTATCAGAGGATACCCTGCCGCCTATGTCTGAGTGGTGGAAGACGCAGGCAGTAAAGGCCGTAAGGCTTCCCTTGTAAAAGATAGGACTCAGAACACACACATCGTTCAGGTGCCCAGCGAGGGCCCAAGGGTCGTTGGTGATAAAGACATCGCCAGGCTTATAGGTATCAGAGGGCAGTTTGTTCACCAGTTTCTTTATCCCCAAGGCCATGGCACCGGATTGGCCCGGGGTAGCAAAGGTCCCTTGCGCGAGTTCTCTGCCCTTGCGGTCAGTGAACATACAGGTGTAATCATGGGCATCACGCAAAAGGCTAGAAAAGGCAGTTCTTGATACAGCGCTATCGGCTTCGTCAACAATGGAAATGAGTCTCCGCCACAATATTTCCAGGGTAATCGGATCAAATTTCTGTCCCATGCCTATACCTCCTCTATATCAACCCAAAGAAAACCATATTCGTCAACTCTCACTGAGGCGTCCTCACCAATGACTACCGTGGATTCCCGTTCCTCCACAATAGCTGGGCCCTTGAATTGGGCACCAGGAAATAGGTTGTATCGATCATAGACCGTAAAGGGGATAAAGTCTTTTGCGATGCCCGAATAGGCAGGTCTAGTCCCCTTGATAGCTCCCTCGAGATTTCCCCCCTGGTCTTTGAGCTTGGGGAGCTTGAGCAGCCTCTCTGGCAGGAGGGCCCGTACCTTAAAGTTAATGAATTCAACACGGGAGTCAGGATATGTTCGGCCGTAAAGGTTTTCGTATATCCTATCGAATGATTTCCGTATCTGTTCTCTCGTGAGCTTGGTAAAATCATTCCCCTCAAGGGGCAGATTGGTCTCAGAACCCTGACCCACGAATCTCATGTCAACAGACCTTTCAAACCTTACCTCTTCGCCAGATTCTGCCTTTTGAAGAGTCCTGGCCCCTTCCGCCTCCATCTCTTGGAAAATCTTCTCGATTTCCTCAAAGTCTGCTTCCTGAAGGCCAACCTTATGGCTTCTGACTAGATCAAAGGCCCTGGGGGCAGTGAAAAAGCCAAGAGCAGAGCCCACCCCTGCGTTTGGGGGCACTATGAACCTGGGAGCGCCCAGTTTCTTTGTAAGGCCATAGGCATGTACCGGCCCCGCCCCACCAAAGGCAATGACCGTGACAATCTTTGGATTGCCTCCCTTTTCCGCTATGTGGGTCTTGGCTGCCCCGGCCATTGTCTCATTGATCAAATCGTGGATACCCCAGACCGCTTGAATAAAGGGTACATTCAAGGGCTTGGCTATCTTTTCCTCAATACCCCGGCGAGCAGCCTCTTTGTCTAGTTTCATCTCTCCACCAAGGAAATAGTTTTCATCAAGGTATCCGAGTAACAGGTCTGCATCCGTGACACCTGGTTCAGTACCGCCCCGGCCGTAACATATGGGTCCAGGGTCAGCACCTGAGCTCTCTGGACCTACCTGCAAGGTTCCCATCTTGCTTACCTTTGCAATGCTACCGCCTCCTGCCCCTATCTCCATGAGATCCACAACAGGTACCTGGATGGTCAGGCCGCTCCCCTTCATGAAGCGCTGCACACGGCCCACCTCAAAGGTTGGAACCACGCCCGCTACCCCACCCTGTATGAGGCACGACTTGGCGGTAGTTCCCCCCATGTCAAAACAAAACATGTCCTGTATATTGAAAAGTTTCCCATAATACTGTCCGGAGATGACCGCTGCAGTGGGACCAGATTCAATTATCCTCACTGGGAATTCCGCCGCAGTCTCAACCGAGGTAATACCCCCGCTTGAGAGCATGATAAAAAGCTTCCCACCAAAACCAATAGAAGATAGACGGTTGGATAGCTTGGCCAAATACCTTCCCGTAAGGGGTTTGACATAGGCATTGGTGACAGTAGTGCTTGTCCTTTCGTACTCCCTGATTTGTGGTAAGACATCATATGATATGGATATCGATACCTCTGGAGCCATTTCCTGGATTATCTCTTTTATCATTATCTCATGGGAGGGATTTTCAAAGGAATTCAACAGGCAAACAGCTATGGATTCCACCCCCATATCCAACAATTGTTGCACCACCCCCGTGGCCTCTTCCCTATTCAAAGGTTTTAAGACTGTCCCGTCACTTCGAATCCTTTCGTCCACCTCCAGCCTCAATCGTCTGGGAATCAATGGCTTAGGGTATTCAGCAAATATATCATACGGGGCATACCTGATCTCTCGGGCAAGCTCCAAAACATCACGGAATCCCTTTGTAGTTATCAGTCCGGTGCGAGCCCCCTTCCTTTCGATAATGGAATTGATGACGAGGGTGGTACCGTGGATCACCTCATCCAACTGGTCCACAAATTTTCCCCGTTTCTCTTCCAACTCCCTTATGCCCTGTTCCACTGCATCAGACGGGTCAGCGGGCGTTGTAAGACATTTGTTGATGTGGATTTCACCTGTGGCATCATTTAGCAACACAAAATCCGTAAACGTACCTCCAATGTCACATCCCAGCCGATATACTTTTCCAGACATGAAAACCTCCCTAGTTGATCTCTAGATTCCTCCGTATAGAGTAAGTTATGCAAGTAGTTCTGACGATAAATGGCCCCTCAGGTTGCTTAAAAAATGTTGGCTTTAGGCACAAGGTCTAAGTCATTAGCCACCCGGCCTAAAACAAAATATTCGCCTTCGGCCTTAGGCCTTCAGCCTTTGGCCTAACGCTAACATACAAACACCTCCACTGGCACCTTGCTTATCAGCTCGTACCTATCTTCTGTTACCGCCACCACACTTTCCACCCCGGCAATGAACCTATCTTTGTACACGATCTTGGGCTCCAGGGCAAAGGTCATCCCAGGCTCAAGCACATCGTCTCGTCCCCGTGCAATAAGGGGCCATTCAATAAGCTCTGCTCCTATGCCATGGCCCACGAAATTCACCTTGTATCCCTCGGGGCCCAGGTATGAGTCCTCATAGCCCAGCTCCCGTGCCTTTGACACTGACAAATCAAAAAGTTCTCCTGCCTTTACACCTGGTCTCACATGCTCCAGCACAAAGTTGTGAATCTCAATGGCAGCCTTTGAGGCCTTTAAGGGAGCCTCTGGCATAGAGCCCACACAGAACATCCTGGTCTCATCCATATGGTAACCATGTAACCCGCATGAAAAGTCTACCATAACAGGTTCGTGGGCCTGAATTCTTTTTTGACTAGCACCACATGGAAACGCGGCCGAGGTGCCTCTCCCACTTGCGGGAGAGTCAAGCAAGCCCAGCATCCCGCCATTTGTGCCGCTAAGGATATGCCACGGATACCCTTCGGTCTTGTAATCCCTTACCCTGATATCTATAAAAGAATCGCCAAGCGCCTGCGCATGGGCTTCAGCCTCTGCGGAAAGTTCCACCTCGCTCATTCCGGGACTCAAAGAGGCCCTTATGCCCTCAAAAACCTGGGCTGTAATGCCAGCGGCCTCTTTCATTTTTTCCAGTTCCCACATCGACTTCCTGGCCCTCAAGCCTAATATCAAAGGAGAAACATCGAAGATTTCACCTCTTTTAAACAGATCCTGGTAAACCTGACACTCCTGAAAAGAAATCACATCTAGTTCCAAGCCTATGCGCAGTAGCGCTGAATCGTTCTTGATCCTTAGAATTTTCGGGATCTCACCACTACCATCGATAAAATGAATATTGTAGGGACCTGCCACATCATCCTCTCCCACGTACCTTACAAGATAAAATACCGATGCCTGGCCTTCGGCGGGGATAAACATATAATCATAGTCATCATAGCCCGAAAAATAATATATGTCCGCCCTTTGAGCCAAAAAGGCCCCATCAGCACTTGATGACTGGAGCGTTCTCTGAAGTTCTCTTATCCTTTTCTTAATTTCTTGTTGTGGTACTAACAACCTTCGCAACATGGTTCCTCAGCGGTTGTCCCAAAAGGGCTCCCTCACCATCTATTCTTTTTCTCCTTGATCGAACGTCTTCTAACACAATCCCTGTGCAACACCTGACATATGTGGCGCTCTTTGCATTGGCCTCACTCCTTTACCAATTGCTCATTCATTCTGTCAAGTATCTCGTGGTCTTTCACTCCTCGCTTTCTAGTTTACTTTTTCAGCTCTTCCCACTTATAGTCAATTATTTCCGTCAAAACACCATTCAACTTTTTGGGATGTATAAAAGCAAATTCACATTCCCTGAAAGGTCTTTCTATTTCTCCCCGTGAATCGGGGATGAAGGTGTAGCCTTCATTCTGAAGTTCTCTCACCGCCTCCCGTGTATTATCAACACTGAAACTTATGAGCATAATGCCCTCACCCTTTTTTTCTATGAATTTAGCCACATCACCGTCCGGGGAGGTAGACTCCATTAGTTCAAATCCCACCCCGGCGATAACGTATCTAGCTACCCTTATTTTCTCGCTCTCGTCAACATATTCATCATCCGGCCCGGATTTTCCCAACACCGGCTCCCAGACCTCCTTGGCACTCTCCAGGTCTTTCACGGCCACACATATGTGATCTATTTTTTTGACTTTCATCCCTACCTCCTTTCTGTTTTACCGGCTGCTTGCCGCTCCGCCCCAACCCATGTAAGACCCTCTAAAAAGGGCGGAAATGGGTTTTCTCCGGTCGAGAAAACGGACATTGAGTATCACCCTTTTTGTGGATTTTTGGGATTGATCATGCCTTTTAAATCTGCTATAAGAACCCCCATTAGCTAATTGTATACAATCCTTCCTTGGACTGATCCGAGGACTGGATTCCGCCCCGCTCAAAGGGGCGCAGGCCAAAAACCACCAATAGCACAAGAAGGGAATCTTATGGACAAGGAGTATAGCACAGTAGGAACTCGGATGGTAAGGACGGACAGTCTAGCCAAGGTGACTGGGAAGGCAATGTATACAGCTG
>Ga0209834_10000085_pt1 | contig 52653 bp, 53 predicted proteins | sample Mar14236cmmetaG_FD_184134 | JGI IMG/M metagenome (GOLD analysis project Ga0209834, IMG submission 184134) | Marine hydrothermal vent microbial communities from Guaymas Basin, Gulf of California to study Microbial Dark Matter (Phase II) - Marker... ... | reverse complement strand
CACGACAGAGTCCGGGGCGGTGGCGGAATTGGCAGACGCAGGGGACTTAAAATCCCCCGGTTCACACCATGTGGGTTCAAGTCCCACCCGCCCTACTCTCTCTCTCTCGAAAGCAGCTTGCTCTGCTTTTTTTTTATTTTGGCTCAACATCTGTAAATTGGGTTCAGCAGCATTCTCCACCCCGAATTCAACCTACATATTTGTTATCCAGCGCCCTGGGACTTGAGTTTTCAGGTTCCTGACTCATCAATTCGGTTAGGTAAGATATTCTCCATTTGGTTTTTTCCTTCCTTCAACTATAATATAAGGAAACCTGGATAACCAGGGAGCTTGCTATTTGATAAAGCGAATATGAAGAGTATTCTTTTTCGAGATTTGATCCACCCATACTGGGAGAGATTAAGTGCCGAGGTGATTCTTGCTCTCTCTCCCCTCCAGTCGGAATCGCCCTGGCTGATCTTGGGCGTATCTCTGGCCGCGGGCCTGGTGGTGATCTTAATCGTTTACACCATCTCACTCCGCCGGCTGCTCCGGAAACACTCCCGATCCCTCCAGGAAAGTGAAGAAAAACTTCGGCGCTTCTTCATAACCTCCAAGGACCCAGCCTTCATCACCTCCAAGGACGGCCGCTGGCTGGATGCCAACCAAGCTACTGTCAAGCTCTTTGGCTATGATTCCAAAAAAGAACTCTTTCAAATCCCGGTCAGCCAGATGTACCTCAATCCCGAACAGCGCTCACAGGTATTAGAGGAAATTGAACGCAGCGGATTCATCATGGACATGCCGGTGGACATGGTTGATAAGAATGGCAACACTCTTCATACCATGTTAACCACCACAGCCATCCACTCTGAAAGTGGGGAGACGGTCTCTTTTCAGGGCACAATCCGGGACAACACGAATCGGATCTCAACCCAGAGACAAATGGAGCATAGCCGAAAAAATCTTGACCTGGTGTTCACAGGAACAGGGCTGTGGGATTGGAATCTGAGAACCAACACGATTGAGATCAATGACCGCTGGGCAGACATGATCGGCTATGAAAAAGCCGAACTGGAACCCCTCACTATCGAAGACTGGGAAGGACTATCCCATCCCGCAGATTTAGAAGCTTCCAATAAACTTCTCCTCAAGCATTTTGCCGGCGATCTCTATCACTACCAGGCCGAGATGCGCATGAAGCACAAACACGGCCATTGGGTCTGGATCCTCAATCAGGGCCGGGTGGTAGAAAGGAATCGCGACCGGTCCCCACTGCGGATGGCAGGCACTACCCAGGACATCACTGAAAAAGTGAGGGTCCGCGAGGAGATCCAGGAATACGCAGACCAGCTGGAAGCCCTGCACACCATCACCCAATCGCTGTCTTCGACCCTCTCGCTGGATGAACTGCTGGATTTGATCCTGGCGAAACTGGAACAAACCCTGGCGTTTGACAGTGCCTCGATCTTCCTGTACGAAAACGGGGAGCTGCGCGTTGAAACCGTTCTCAATCATCCTCACCCAGAACTGGTAGTGGGCAAGACTTTTCCAACTTCCAACCCCCTTTTCCAGGAAATCTACACCAATAGAAAACCCATCATCATCGACAATGCCATGCGGGATGCCCGTTTCCAGGGCTGGGGCCAGATGCACCATGTCAAAGGTTGGCTGGGGGTGCCGCTGATCATTCAGGATACATTTATCGGCTATATCACCATGGACAGCCGCGATCAATCTGCTTTCGGTTCTCCAGAAGCCAAGCTGGCCAATATATTTGCCTCCCAGGCCGCCCAGGCCATTCATAATGCCCGCCTTTACGAACAGGTGACCCACTACGCAGAGACGCTGGAATCTCGCATTGAAACTAGGACCAAGGAGCTCACCAAGATGGTTGAGCTTATGACCGGGCGTGAAATCCGGATGGTAGAGTTGAAAGAGGTAATTAAGGAACTCCGCCAGCAGTTACTTGACCATGGTATCACTCCTGAAGCAAAGGACCCATTGAAGAATGGGATCAACGGGACACATGAATAAGAAACAAGCCAAGCTTAGCAATATTGAGAAATTCATTCAGACCCTGGAAAGCTGGGTAAAAACACCCCGCTACGATGATCTTGGCCAGCAAAGGAAAGCCGAAATCATCCATGTCCTATCTTCCGTGGTGTTGGTGATAGGATTTGGCACGCTGACAATTTCGCCATTTATTTACACGAACCTGGTAAGGGGCATAAGCATCACGATTGGAATGATGGCCCTCATCCTCCTGATCCAGATCCTCAATCGCAGGGGGCATATCCAAATCTCCTCCCGGCTTTTCATCGCCACGGTCTGGATCATTGACATCGCTTTGATCCTCTTCAGCGGTGGTTTTAACAGCCAAATCCTTTCCTCCTTCATCTCCATCGTCATCATGGGTGGTTTGATCCTGGGAGAGATGTATACCTTCTATCTGGCAGGCATCAGCGTTATTGCCTACCTGTTGCTATTCTTCCTTGAAGCCCGGGGCTTAACGCCCGATGTCCTGCTCGAATTTACACCTATCGCATTAATCTTGATCAACACAGTTAACCTCTTCCTGGCCGCTATTGTGTTATTAATCGTAATGGTGCATAAAGAAAGAAATTTCAGGGAATTGGTCAGCAAAGAAGAAACCCTGGAAAAGGCCAATCTGGAGCTACTGCAAGAAATTCAAGCCCGGGAGAAAGCTGAATCCCTCCTTAAGCAGAGTGAAAGCCGCTTGAAATCTGCCTTGATGGAATCCCCCTATCCTACTATGCTCCATGCTGAAAACGGTGAAGTACTGCTGGTGAACACCGCCTGGATTGAAAACAGCGGTTACTCTCCTGAAAAACTATCCGGATTCGGGGATTGGTTGGATCATATGTTCAGAGAAAACAGCCCCCAGGTGCTAGCCATCATTGACCAACTGGTTAGGGGCGATGTTACCGGGGCGGATGGATTCTTTGATATTTCTAACCAAAACGGAGAGACCCTGAAATGGTATACCCGCTGGACCAGGTTGCCTGCCCTGGCAGATGGCAGGGCCCTGTTCCTGACCATTGCCACAGACCTGACAGACCTGCTTTCCGTGGAGTCAGCCCTCCGGGAGAGTGAAGAAACCCTGTCCATATTCTCCCTGGTAACCAATGACGGACTGTGGAACTGGGATCTGCAGACAGACCAGGTAACTTACGATCCCCGCTACTACACAATGGCCGGATATGAAGTCAATGAATTCCCTCATGAATTGGAAGAATTCAGGAAGAGGGTCCACCCTGACGACGTCGAAAGGGTCTTCAGCCAGGCTGAAAAGCATCTCTCTGGGGAGATCGACAGATACAACGTTGAATTCAGGTTCCTTCGAAAAGATGGAAGCTGGCTTTGGGTGATGGGACGCGGCAAGATCACAGAGCAGGACGCAAACGGGAACCCCCTCCGGTTTGTTGGCACCCACACGGATATCAGCGCTCAAAAAGCTGTGGAGGAAAAATTAAATGACTACCAGCTTCAGCTGGAAGATATCGTCGAGGACAGAACCCAAGAACTCAATCAGCGGGTTACTGAAGTGGAGCGCTTGAACGTTGCGCTCACGAATATCCTGGATGATTATCAGGCTGCCAACCAAAGACTATCTATCCTGAGAGATAATTTATCTGCGGCCAACCAGGAACTGGAATCGCTGACCTACTCCCTTTCTACGCACTTGCTCAAGCCGATTCTGAACATTCAAGAGACCGCAAAGAAGCTCTATAAAAATACTTCCAAAAAACTCAACAAGAAGGAATTGGATGCAGTTCAAGGAATCCGGACCAGCGCGGAGCAGGTAAATCAGCAAATTGATGATCTGCTGAGGATATCCCAGCTCAGTCAGCAGAGCCTGCAGATCGAGGAAACCGATCCTGGAAAACTTGTTAAAAAAATCCTCAAATCGTATGCCGCAGAAATCAAAAAGCATAAGATTAAAACTATCGTTAAGGAGCTGCCACTTTGCCGCGGTGATCGTAAGCTCCTGGAGATGGTTTTTGATAATTTGATCAGCAACGGGATAAAATACTCCGCCGGGGAGGAGCACCCTGAGATTCAGATCGGATATCAGCCAGACCAAGATCCTGATCGTGTGATCTATTATATCCAGGATAATGGCATTGGATTCGATCCAGAAGACGAGGATTTAATCTTTGGAACTTTTCGACAACTGAGCTACCCTGAGAATCAACCTGGAACAGGGATTGGGCTGACCCTTGCAAAACTCATAATTAACAAACATGGAGGGAAAATCTGGGCCGATTCTGAAAAAGGGAAAGGAGCCACATTTTATTTTGACCTCGCTTGCCCAAGGTTAGATATAGAATAATCTAACAGTTATCAAGGGCAGGGAATATTCTTATCATGGACCATATCCAACTTTCTTCCGCAATCATACCCACAGCCCTGGCAGGTTTCCTGTCCCTGTTCGCAGTGGTCAGGCTCTGGAAATTGCGCGCTGCTCCCGGAGCCATGCCCTTGACCCTGTTGTTCATCTCAATAGCGATCTGGTCGATTGGGTCAGCGATTGAAACTGTCCTCACCCAGCTGGAACTAAAAATATTCTGGATTCAACTTCAATACCTGGGCATTGCTTGGATAACTGTTTTCTGGTTGTTATTCTGCCTGCGCTACACAAATCGGCAGCGCCCTACGACTGTGCGTTTTTACCTGATATTTTCCTGGATACCCATCGCCACCATTATCCTGGCCTTCACCAATCCCTATCACCACCTGGTCTGGTCAAACCTTCACCTGTCTGCTGTGCGGGGGATCAACGTGGTCCACCAGGATTATGGTGTCTGGTTCTGGGTCAATGCGGTATATTCACTTTCGTTGTATATAGCTGGCCTGGTTATGCTCATCCTGGACTGTATCCGCACACCCCGCGCGCTCAGGCAGGAAACCCTATTGATCATCCTGGCCGGGTTCGTTCCGGGGATTGCTAACTTCATAATCCTCTCAACAGGGGATCTTTTCCCTCCCTTGAAACTTGCCCCTTTGAGTTTTGTGTTTATGGGGTTGGTGATTGTTTTTGTTGTTTACTTCCATCAACTACTGGATATCATCCCCATCGCTCGTGATACAACCATTGAAAACATGCGTGATGGCATCGTTGTTGTTGACCTCAATGACCGGATTGTAGATATTAACCCGGTAGGGGAAAGAATCGTTCAAGGTTCACAGGCCGAAGTGATCGGGAACCCAATCGGGGAGATATTAGGGGATTTAACAGATTGGATTTCTTCCTCCAAGAAAGGAGAAACCCCTGAAAAGATCATCACTATCGATCAAGGCTCTAATAACAAGGTTTTCGTGCTTAATCAGATCCCGTTGACCGATGTCCAGGGATCGTTAATAGGCTACTCGATCATTTTCCATGATAATACGGAGTCGCACGTTCTCAACAGGGACCTCAAGAATCAAGCAGATCGCCTGACAGTCCTGTATGAGATCGGCAAGGCAATTACCAGCACATTAAAAATTGATGACCTGCTGGAACTGATCTTCAGCCAGCTTTCCAAAGTGATTACCAGTGATGCCTATTTTGTCGCTATCTACCTCCCAGAAACACATGAATTGGATATCCGCATCCTATTCGATCAGGGAAAACGCTACCCTGCCACACAAGTGGACGCCAGCCGGGGATTATCAAGCTGGATTGTGGAACATAAAAAGCCCCTTCTGATCAAAGATCTTCACAAAGAACTTGAAGACCTGCCGGTTGAACCGATCCTCGTGGGAGAGAAGAATCTTTCCCGCTCCTGGTTGGGGGTTCCACTGCTTGCTGATAAGGAGCTGATAGGACTGCTGGCAGTATCCAGCTACGCCCCCAACTTTTTTGATGAATCCGATCAGCTGCTGATGGAGCAGATCAGCCAGCAAGCCGCCCTATCCATCCAAAATGCTCGCCTTTATGAGGAAGCGAAAGAACAAGCTAATTTGGATTCACTTACCGGCGTTAGCAACCACAAGCACTTAATTGAAACCCTCCATCAGGATACAGAAAAAGCTCTTGCTGCCATGATGCCAATCTCGCTGATCATGCTGGATATCGATCATTTTAAGATATATAATGACACCTACGGCCATACGATAGGCGATGAGGTACTCAGACTCACTGTACAGGCCATCAAATCTCACATTAAAAAAACAGATACTGTTGGCCGCTGGGGTGGTGAAGAATTTGGCATTGTGCTGCTCAATGCCACCATCACACAAGCCAATATGGTTGCCAATCGAATCCGGCGGACACTATCAGAGCTTCCCCTTTTTGACGTAGAAGGGCAAACCATCCCAAAGCCCACCATCTCGCAAGGCATAGCCACCATCCCGGACCACACTACCGGTGCAGATGAATTGGTCATTATCGCAGATCGGGCCCTGTACCGGGCTAAGGCACGTGGAAGGGATCAGGTGGCGGTTGGAACGCCTTCCCCTGAAAGCTAATCCCTTTTTTGCAGGAAATCCTGAATCAAATTCATTCCCAGGTAACCCTGGTATACTCCGGCTATGCTAAAATCCCTGTATGGACCTTCGCATTGCCTTTATGGGCACACCTGATTTTGCGGTTCCTTCCCTGACTAAACTGGCTGAGAATTTCATCATCGCCGGGGTGGTCAGCCAACCAGACCGTCCTTCCGGCAGGGGACAAAGATTAATTTCGCCCCCGGTTAAAATTACTGCCCAGGAGTTAGGGTTGGAGATTTTCCAGCCTGCTGACGTGAACGCGGGATCTTTCCTGAATGTTATCCAGGGTTGGAACGTGGATCTAATTTGCGTGGCCGCTTTTGGGCAGCTTCTCAAACCCGAGTTGCTCTCCCTGCCAGAAATCGGCTGCCTCAACGTCCATGCATCTCTGCTTCCTCGCTGGAGAGGGGCATCCCCCATCAATGCAGCCATCCTGGCTGGAGATTCCCACAGCGGAGTAACTATCATGAAAATGGGACCCGGGCTGGATGATGGCCCCATTCTGGCCCAGGCATCTACGCTTATTGAACCGGAAGAAACTGCTGGAACCCTCTCGGACCGGCTGGCTGAGCTAGGCGGAGAACTGCTTGTGAAAACCATCCCTTCCTATTTGCGGGGGGAACTCAATCCCCGATCCCAGGATCCGGACCTGGTAACTTATGCGCCTCTCCTAGAAAAGAAAGCCGGGGAGCTGGATTTCAGCCAACCCTCGGGAGACCTCGCCCGTAAGGTCCGGGCGTATTCTCCCTGGCCAGGTACGTTCACCATTTGGGAAGGAAAACGGTTGCTGATCCATAAATCTTCCAGTATCTCCGTAACCTCCCCGGGGGCAGGCGTGTTTACTAGATTTGAAGGCAAACCGGCTATAGGAACCGGCAAAGGCATCCTGGTCCTGGAACAACTTCAGCTTGCCGGAAAGAGGTCAGTCTCTGGAGAAGAATTTCTCAATGGAACTCCTTCCTGGGGAAAGTCTTGAGTAAAAAAAGGGAAACAATCCAATTATGACCCGGGATCAAAATACACCCACACCTTCCACTTTCATATTATTGCGGCATGGTGAATCAACCGGCAACGCAGAGAACAGGCACCAAGGACAGGCAGATTATCCACTGACAAATCTGGGAATCCAGCAAGCCCAAGCCCTGGCGGAAGATTGGAAATCCCGGGGATGGAAATTTGATAAGGCTTTATCCAGTCCCTTGAGCAGAGCAAAAGAGACTGCAGAGATATTATCTGAAAGGCTGGAAGTGGATCTGGATTACGATCCGATCTGGATGGAACGAGACAACGGGAAGCTGGCTGGTCTGCTGTATGAACAGGCTCTCCAGGTTTTACCGCCTCCGGATTTTATACCCCTCTATGAACCTATCGCCAGTACCGGCGAAAGCCAATGGGAACTGTATTTACGAGCGGGAGCGGCCCTGAATCAATTAATGAAACTGCCTCCTGGCCGCTACCTGGTGATCTCCCATGGGGGCTTATTAAACATGGTCATGCATGCCTTGATCGGAGTAGTTCCCCAGCCCAACTTCCAGGGACCTAATTTCAGATTTTCCAATACCGGCTACACCCGGATCAAATACGATCCAGGCCACAATACCTGGATCATCCTGGAACACAATAATATCAGTCACCTCAAGGATCTTTGACAACTACCTTCCCAGACGATGAATAAGAGCTTTCTGGTTTTTGGAGCGGGGGCGATTGGCACCTTTATTGGGGCCAGTTTGGTCCTCCAGGGACACCAGGTCACTTTTCTCGAAAAAGAGGCTGATATTTCCTCCCTGCAGCAGCGGGGCTTGCAAATGTCCCGGGGAGATGAGAAATTCCAGCTTTTCGGTGCTGAGTTCTGTAGCGGGTTTGATATCCTCGACAGGAAGAATTTTGATCTGGCGATCCTGGCCCTGAAAACCTACCACCTGGATTCTATTTTGCCTGAACTGATCAGACGAAAAGATCAGCTTCCTCCATTGCTCTGCCTGCAAAACGGGATTGACAGCGAAAAAAAGCTTGCTGACGCGCTTGGAGTCGGCTCTGTTATCCCCGGTACAGTGACCAGCGCTGTGGACCGTTTGGATAAAGGAAAGATCATACTTCAGAAGTCACGGGGAATGGGCATCGCCGGAAATCACTCCCAGCTGAAGGATTTCCAGGATCTTTTCAACCAGGCAGGGCTGAACTGCTGGGTGTACCCCAGGGCTGAGGCGATGAAGTGGTCCAAGCTGCTTATCAACTTATTAGGAAATGCCAGCTCAGCGATCCTCAACCTTCCCCCCTCAGCCATTTATGCCCATCCTGGACTCTTTCAGATGGAGCTGGAACAGATCCGGGAAGGATTAGAGGTGATGAGAAAACAGCGGATTCCAGCCGTCAATCTCCCTGGGGTACCGGTGAGATTATTGGCTGCGGTTGTACGATGCTTGCCTGCATCCCTTTCCCAGCCCCTATTGTCCAGGCTAATCGGCGGGGGACGGGGAGAGAAGATGCCCTCTTTTCATATTGACCTTTACAGCGGGAGAGGAAACAGCGAAGTTGGGGACCTGAACGGCGCTGTTGTCCGAGCCGGAGACCAATTGGGGATCTCCACACCGGTGAATCATTTTCTAACCAGTTGTTTATTGGGGTTAATTGCTGGAGAGATCCCCCTCAACAGGTATCAGGACCTGCCGGACCTCTTTCTCAAAGATCTGAAATCATTTAAAGCAGATCGATCCCTCAACAGATAATCTCATACACGAGAGGAAGGGCCGGCACTTGCTGGTCACTCCAGCGGTGGGCTTCCAGCAGGCGTTTTTCGGCCTGCTCCAAATCTGCCAGGGAGGACGCATGGATAATAAAGAGGTCTTGTCCCTTCTTAATAAAATCTCCCACTTCCTTTAAGATTTCAATCCCGACTGTGTGATTGATCGGATCACCTTTTTTCGCTCTGCCTGCCCCAAGATCGACTGAGGTTTCCCCGATAATCCGGGCATGGATCTGGCTCAAGTATCCACTTTCAGGGGAAGGGATCGTTTTGATCAATGCTGCCTGCGGGAATTTATCAGGATCCTTGACATAACTCACATCCCCACCCTGGGCTTCAACCAGCGCCAGGAAGCGCTCCCAGGCTGATCCATCCTGGAGAGCCTTCTGAGCCATCTTCCGGGCATCCTCCAGGTTTTCGGCGGCATTCCCAAGCACCAGCATCTGTTCAGCCACATCCAAACAGTGGTTCAGAAAACTCTGTGGGCCCCCGCCCTGGAGGGTAGCAATGGCTTCCTTCACCTCGAGGATATTGCCAACAGCGATCCCCAGGGGTTGGTTCATATCCGAGATCAAGGCAACAGCCTTCCTGTGAGCCAGATGGGCGATATCCACCATAAATCGCGCCAGCTCCCGGGCTTCGGCTTGGGTCTCCATAAATGCACCCAAGCCGATCTTGACATCCAGGACAATCGCCTGAGCGCCAGCAGCGATCTTTTTGCTCATAATGGAAGAAGCGATGAGCGGAATGGAATCCACTGTGCCAGACACATCACGTAAAGCGTAGAATTTTCCATCCGCGGGGGCCAGCACTGCGGTCTGTCCTGACAGCACCAGGCCAATCTCATCCAGCTGGGTCAGGAATTCTTCCTGGCTAAGATTGACCCTAAATCCGGGGATGGATTCCATCTTATCCAGAGTACCACCGGTAAAACCCAATCCCCTGCCTGACATTTTTCCTACAGGCAATCCGCAGGCAGCCACCAGGGGTTCAACAACCAGCGTGGTCTTATCCCCTACTCCACCGCTGGAGTGTTTATCTACCGCCAGGGGAACCGCTGGAGATAAATCCAGAATCTCCCCTGATCTGACCATGGCCATGGTCAGGTCAGTGGTCTCCTGGGGAGTCATCCCATTTAACAGAACAGCCATAGTCCAGGCTGAAGCCTGATAATCAGGAATGGAGCCTTCGGTGAAGCCCTGGACAAAAAATTCAATTTCCTCTCGGGTTAATTCCCCCCCATCCCTTTTTTTGATAATGATATCTACAGCGCGCATACCAGCTCCCAGACTTGTTGACTATGACAATAATTTTAGATTATACCGTAAGTGACATGCTGGTTGGTAACAGGCTTACCGGAGTGAAACTTCTGCCTGTTGGTTGTCCTGTCTCCTTTTTTTTCGATTCACCTGGAATATTCCGCTGACGCCAAGCAGGACAAATAATCCACCAGCAACCGTCCATCCTGAGATCGGTTCTCTGAGGATCAACCAACCCAAGAACACCGCGATCACTGGATTCACATACGCATAAGTAGTGACCAGGCTGGCTGGCAGCAGCTGAAGTGCGCTCACGAAGGAGGTAAAGGCAATGATCGAACCAAAGACTACCAGGTATCCCCAGGCCATCCAGGCTTCCTGGGTTGGGGCAGGGAGAGGTTCACGCATCAACAGGGCGATCAGGGTGTAAAACAAACCCCCAAAGAGCTGCTGGTAGCCAGAGTTGACCCCTCTGCTCACAGATACTGGCTTCCGTGCCTGGATCACCAGACCGCAGGACCAACTCAAGCTGGCCAGTAACAAGGCCAGGATGGAGAGAACATCTGCCCGGATTCCTGAGGAGAGTAAAGGATAGCTGAGAATAAATATACCTCCAAATCCAATGATCAGGGAGATGATCAGCAGGAATGAGGGCATTTTTTTGTCAAGAACCGATTCAAATAAAGCCACCCAGATCGGGGTGATGGCTATAACCAGGGCGGCCAGCCCTGAATCCAGGTGCTGTTCCGCCAGGATCACCAACCCGTTCCCTCCGATCCAGAACAAGAAGCCTGATGCTGCCAGCACCAGCAAGTCTTTTCGGCTGGGAAGGAATTTCTTTTTTCTCAGCGCTCCCCACAGAACAAGGATCGTGCCGGCAACCAGAACCCGCAATCCGCCAAACCAGAAAGGCTGAAAGCCAGAACCTTCCTCGATGCCTATCCGGATAGCCAGATAGGTACTCCCCCAAATAAAATACACCGCAAAGAGGTTAATCAGCCCTGCCGGGGTAATTTTACGCTCATCCGCCAATGTGTTCTCCTCATGCCGAGTGCTAAATCAGCAGCATAGCATCGCCAAAGGAATAAAATCGGTACTTATTCCTCATAGCCAATTGATATAAAGACAATATCTTTTCCCGACCAGTAAAAGCACTCACCATCATCAGCAAGGTTGATTCGGGTAAGTGGAAATTGGTCAACAGGCAATCCACAACCTGGAATTGAAAGCCCGGCAAGATGTATAAATCTGTTGGTCCTTCATAGGGCCGAATGTGTTGGGGGTCCTCAGAACGCAATCCTGCTGTCTCCAGGGTTCTTACAGAGGTTGTCCCAACTGCAATCACCCGCCCACCCCGCAGGCGAGTCTGGCGGATTTCCGCTGCCGCCGCTTCAGTGAGCTGACACCATTCGGTATGAATTTGATGGTCCCGGGGATCATCCTCATGGACGGGCGCAAAAGTATCCAGTCCAATATGTAAAGTCACCTCAGTTACCCTGACTCCTTTGCCGCGGATCCTTTCCAGCAGCTCGGGAGTAAAGTGAAGGCCGGCTGTTGGGGCCGCTGCAGAACCGATCTCCCGGGCATAAATCGTCTGATAACGCTCCGGTTCATTCAACGTTTCGTGAATATAGGGCGGTAAGGGGACAGCACCGGTCTTTTCAATTACTTCCTCAATCGAAGTGCGAAAATGGATCTGGCGCAAGGATCTTCCCAGGTCTTTCTCAATCACGCCCTCCGGTCCAGCATTGATTTGGATTTTGCTCCCCGGCTTGATCCCCTTTCCTCCTACCATAGCTTCCCAATGCCCCTTTTCCACTTCCCGCAGCAATAGCAGCTCAATTTTCCCCCCGGTAGGGACCTTCGTTCCGTACAGCCTAGCCCGGATAACCCTGGTCTGATTTAGGACCAATAAATCATCCTCTTTCAGTAGATCAACTAATTGAGTAAATATTCTATGCTCGACCAAGTCATTAGCTCGATCGTATACCAATAAACGAGAAGAATCCCTGGGATCAACGGGATGCTGGGCGATAAATTCCTTTGGCAGGTGGTAGAAAAAATCAGAGGTTTTCAAAAAGCACTTCTTTTTATTATTTATTCAGGAAATACAGCACGATATTAAGAATCACTGTCAATACGACTGAGATGATTAACGAAGAAACAAGGGGCACCGCGCAAGTGAAATTTCCGCGTTTGAATTTGATATCACCTGGCAAGTTTCCCAGGGGCAGGTCCAGCTGATCAAGAAGGTAAAGAATACCAGCAACGATCAAAAGCAACAAACCGAACAGGGCCACGATACGGGCCAGCAGGGATAATTCCATATTATCTCGCTAATTGATGAGTCTGGGTTGTTCTGTGCCTTTCGGAGGTTCTAAGCCAAGATGGGTATATGCCTGCCGGGTAGCCACTCTGCCTTGCGATGTCCTTTGCATGAACCCCAGCTGCAATAAATACGGCTCAACCACATCCATGATCGTATCGGGATCTTCCCGAATCGAGGCAGCGATCGTTTTTAATCCCACAGGTCCGCCATGGTATTTAACCACGATGGCCTGCAGCACACGCCGATCCATGGAATCCAGCCCCTTGTCATCGATCTTCAACAAATCCAGCGCCCGCAGGGAGATATCCGCTGTGATTTTTCCATCTCCCCTGACCTGGGCAAAATCACGCACCCGTCGGAGCAACCGGAGCGCGACACGGGGTGTACCACGTGACCGGGAGGCGATCTCATCGATCCCCGCAGATTCAGATGGCACCTGGAGCTGCTTGGCAGCCCGCTGAATAATCTGCTTGATGGCATTATTTGTATAATAATCCAGCCTGTATACTGCTCCAAATCGGGCTCGCAAAGGAGCGGTGACCAGTGCCAGGCGGGTTGTAGCCCCCACAATGGTAAAACGCGGCAGCTTGAGACGGACCGAACGGGCAGACGGCCCTTTGCCGATGACTATATCCAGGGAATAGTCCTCCATTGCGGGATAAAGGACTTCCTCAACGGCTCTGCCCAGGCGATGGATCTCATCAATAAAAAGGATGTCTCCTTGATTGAGGTTTGTCAATATAGCCGCCAGATCACCTGCTCGCTCCACGGCAGGACCGGAAGTAATCTTGATATTAACGCCCATCTCGTTCGCCAGGATGTGGGCCAGGGTGGTTTTTCCTAACCCGGGTGGGCCATAAAACAGCACATGGTCGAGGGCTTCCTGGCGGTGTTTTGAAGCGGTGATTAATATCTCCAGATTTTCGCGGATAGTATCCTGCCCCACCATACCCTGAATGGATTGGGGGCGAAGCGCATGATCAAGGGAATCACCGGGTTTTGAATCAGAACTCACCAGGCGGTCTCGCTGTTGGTCATCCATGTCTACGATTATACCGAAGTCCCCCTTTAAATGCGAAGAAATGTGGGACAAATCTGGTCAACAGGATATAATCAGCATGAACTAACTGCAGATACAGGGAGGTTTCCTTGAATACGATTTTTGAATCCAGCCATCCGCTTGTTGCCCATAAACTGACCCGTCTGAGGGATAAAAATACAGAGCCCAAGAAATTTCGAGAACTGGTACGTGAGGTTTCCGCTCTGCTAGCCTATGAAGCAACCGCCGACCTGGAAATCGCCCCCATGCAGGTGGAAACGCCGCTGGCTATGGCTGAGGGGATGGAACTCAAACAACCCATCGGACTGGTCCCCATCTTGCGCTCCGGTTTGGGCATGGTGGAGGGAATTTGGGGGTTGATGCCCTCGGCAGAAGTCTGGCATATCGGACTCTACCGCGATGAACGCACCCTCCAACCCGTAGAATATTACAACAAACTGCCCCTGGAACCTACTGTATCCGTCTGTTTGGTCCTGGATCCGATGCTGGCTACTGGGGGATCCGCCGTGGCAACAGTAGATATACTCAAGGAATGGGGTGTCCAGAAGATCAAATTCCTGGGGATACTGGCTGCTCCAGAAGGAGTGCAAGCGATGCAATCCGCGCACCCGGATGTCCCGCTTCATCTGGCAGTGATCGACGATCATCTCAACGAACATGGCTATATTGTGCCTGGCTTAGGTGATGCCGGGGACAGGCAATTCGGCACAGGATAAAAATCCGCTCCCTTCATCAAACTAAAAGGGGCTTCCTAAGGTGCCCCTTTTGGTTTTCCAGACCTTGTTATCCTTGAGCGGCCACTTTTGTGATCTCAATAAAGGCGGCTGCCTTAAGGCTGGCACCACCTACCAGCGCACCGTCAATATCTGGTTGCTGGAAAAATTCTCGGGCGTTTTCAGGTTTTACTGAGCCACCGTAGAGAATCCGCATCTCCTGAGCGATCTCTGGAGATAACAGCCGGGCAATCTCCTCCCTGATATGGATTTGAATCACTTCGTTGGCGCCAACTGGCGTCGCGGCCCTGCCCGTTCCAATCGCCCAAACGGGCTCATAGGCAATCATCATCTTGCGGACACGGGCTTCCTCTAGGCCCTCCAGAGCCGATGTCAGCTGCCTTATAACCACCTCGCCAGTTTTACCAGTTTCATTTTCATCCAGGGTCTCCCCAACACAAAGGATCGGTTTTATACCAGCCCCCAGAGCCGCCTTGATCTTTTTATTAACGGCTGTATCAGTATCCTGGAAATAAGCCCTTCTCTCTGAGTGGCCGATGATGACATGATCAGCCAATTCGGCGACCATCAAGGGGGAAATCTCCCCGGTATAAGCCCCTTTTTCTTCCCAAAAGAGATTCTGGGCGCCAAGGGAAATATCCGTTCCCTCCAAAAATTCCGCCACCTTGGCCAGCGCTGTAAACGGGGGGCAAATCACGCAATCCACTGGTTTATACTCAGCCAGGCCGGGACAAAGCTCTTGCACAAGTTCCAGGGACTGCGCCACTGTCAGATGCATTTTCCAATTTCCTGCAACACACGGTCTCCGCATTATTCCTCTTCCCTTCAAAGTTAATATTGTTCAGTTTCTTCTCCAGAGGCTCGCCGGATCCACTCCGGCAGATCTTCCCTACCCTGCAGCTCTACCAGCAAAGAGGCGGCCTCTTCATAACGCTCCTGGGCATAGAGAATGTCAATCTTTATCAAATAAGCCTCGAGTAAATCCGGTCGCTCTGCCAGGATCCGATCAACAATCTCACTGGCACGTGTGACTTTTCCACTCTGCAGCGCTCTCCGGGCTTTCATCAACTGCTCCAGGGCTGGCTCGATAACCACATCCGGATTTTCAGATAACACTTCCACGGAGATGAACTCATAAGCCGCATAAAATAGCGCCTCGCGGATCCTCATCTGGAGCTCTTCGGCAGGGATGGGGGATCCAATCTGCTCCACCCTTAAATAGCTGTATGCAGTATAGGTCCAGAGATCGATTTCTGACAACAGCTGTCCCAATTCCAGAATGATCTCAGGGTTCCCTTCTGCGAGCTGATAGGCTTTCTGGAAAGCTTCTCGGGCAAGCTGGGGGCGGTTTGCGTTCATATACGCAACACCAAGCTGATAATGAAGGTAGGGATCTTGCGGGTCCTCTCGTATTTGCTGGTTAAGGGCCAGGATCTCACCATCTTCCGTCCCGTTCAGAAAATTCGCCTCCCGGGTTAGCGTCGCCGCTGTGATCAGGTCAGGTCCAGGGACTGCTCTGGCATTTCTCACCACCGCTGAAGCCAAGCAGAGCAGAATAAATGCTGGGATCAGCAGCCAGGCGATCCATCCCGGTATCCTGGATTTGGTCTTCTTAACAGGAGCGGACTCTCCCGTTAGCTGTTCTTCTCCCGCTTCTTGTGCACGCTGGATGGAATCTGCCCGCCTTTGGTCGGCATCCAGGGTCAGCGTTGGCGCTTCACCTTCAGAAGGATGCTCTTGGATCAGGTCTTCAAACGCCTTTAAGAAGGCGGCCATCATCTCCGAGATATTGGTATAACGATCTTCCCGCTTTTTCGCCAACGCCTTGAGCAATGCCCGCTGCATTTCTTCAGTGATGTCCGGGTTGACATCATGGGGGAGTGGAAGCGGGCTGTAGATATGGTCATGGATCACAGAAAAAGGTGTATCCGCTTGGAAGGGTACCTGCCCCACCAACAGCTCATACATCATTATTCCCAGGGAATAGATATCCGTCCCACTATCGAGATTCCCCAGACCTTTCGCCTGTTCAGGGGATATATAATGGGGTGTTCCCATCATCATCTGTCCGGAGAGAGTTGTCTGGCTGGTTTCAGTGATCCTGGCCAAACCAAAGTCTGCCAGGTAAATGCCACCTGCTTTATCAAGCAGCACATTGGAAGGTTTGACATCCCGGTGCAGTACGCCTTGCTTGTGAGCATAAGCCAGAGCGGAAGAAATCACCCGGAAAATACGCCTGCTTTCCTTGTAAGTCAGTTTGGATTTCTCCAGACGAGCCTTTAACGTCTCACCGCGAACATATTTTAAGACCAGGTAGGGACGACCCTCATGTTCCGAAAAGTCATAAATGGGCACAATATTGGGATGCTCAAGCTTGGCAACCACTTTGGCTTCCCGTTCAAAGCGGTCGAGAAATCCAGGGTGCTCCATAAATGCCGGATGCAGCGCCTTAATCGCTACGTATCGGTCCAGACTGGGATGGTAAGCCTTGAAAACCGTTGCCATACCCCCTTTTCCCAGTTTTTCGACCAGGCGATAGGGACCAACATTTTCCCCGATGATAAACGGCATTTTCCTTTCTCCTTAAATTTTTCCTGATTATACCTTATTGACCAGGCACCTCAGTCGCACAGCCCACAACCTAATCCGATTGTAAACCAAACTTCTCCAGAATACAGGTATTTGAGTTTTACAAATTGGTTAAGGCAGGTCCACCCCAAACAGAAAGACCTCATTCGAAAATGAGGTCTTTTCCCCGGCTTATTGTCAGTCGTTAATCCTCTGCTTTCTGATCACCCAGACCGTAAATCCCGGCTTTGAGGACCTTCAAGGGCAGCAGGGCACACTTCAAACGCACTGGTCCCAGCTCAATTCCCAAATTATCAAGGACATCTTCTTTTCCAAGGGCCTTGATCTCCTCTGTGTTTTTGCCGATGATGGATTCCACAAGTAGGTCTGCTGAAGCCTGAGAAATCGCGCATCCCTCTCCACTGAAAAGGGCTTCCGTCACTACACCGTTCTCATCCAGACGAATATCGATTTGAATGTGATCACCGCAGGCCGGATTATCATCCTCATAACTGATATCATTTGGATCAAGCACACCCTGATAATGGGGCGTTTTGTACCGTTCAATGATCAATTCCCGATAAAAATCTTCCATACCCTCACCCTCGCAGCCTTTCAGTCAAAAATAGATTTGGCCTTGTATATCCCCTCAACCAGTCGGTCTATTTCTTCTGGTGTATTGTAGAAATACAAGCTAGCCCTGGATGTCGCCGGAAGATTAAATTTTGTGTGCAGGGGTTGGGCGCAGTGATGGCCAGCCCTGACTGCTATTCCTTCACTGTCCAGAATCTGGGCCACATCATGAGCATGAATCCCATCCAGATAAAAAGATACCACCCCGCCTTTCTCCTCAATCCCAGGACCTAACACATGTAGATTTGGAATCCCGGACAACCTTTCCAAGGCATATCCGGTCAGGATCCTTTCCTGCTTTTCAACTTCAGCCATGCTGATCCGGGACAAATAATCCACCGCGGCTCCGAAACCAATCGCTTCAGCGATAGCTGGGGTTCCAGCTTCAAATTTATATGGTAAATCATTGGACTTGAAGGATCGCAGTTCGACCTTCTTGATCATTTCACCCCCACCCAGAAATGGGGGCATCTCCTCCAGCAGCTCACGCCTGCCATACAGGATACCGATGCCTGTTGGCCCAACCATTTTGTGAGCAGAAAAAGCATAAAAATCAGCCTGGAGTGTGGATATGTCAACCGGGAAATGGGGGACGGACTGGGCACCGTCAACCAGCGTCACCGCCCCGGCGGATTTTGCTTTTGCCAGCATGTCCTCCAGGGGATTGATAGTGCCCAGCACATTGGACATATGCGTGAGAGCTAGCAATTTCGGTTCCTGCTCGAGGAAGTCTTGAAACGCATCTTGGTCCAGCAGCCCCTGGGGAGTAACCGGGATGAACTCCAATCTAAGTGATAAATGTGTGGCCAGGATCTGCCAGGGAACAAGATTTGAATGGTGCTCCATTTCTGAAAGCAGGATCATATCCCCTGCTTTCAGAAAAGCCCTTCCCCAGGAATTGGCTACCAGGTTGATGGATTCTGTGGTATTTCGAGTAAAAATCAGTTCTTCTGGAGAAGGCGCATGGATAAAATCCGCTATTCTCTCGCGGGCGTTTTCATAGGCAAGAGTAGCTTCCTCAGCCAGCTTATGTATCCCGCGGTGGATATTGGCGTTCATCTCCCGGTAATAATGGTCCATCGCGTCGATTACAACCGTCGGCTTCTGGCTGGTAGCAGCAGAATCGAGATATGCCAGGGGAACTCCAGGCCGCACCTCGCGGCTTAACAGAGGAAAATCCTCCCTGATTTGCTGGACATTAAAACCTGCGCTTGCAGTGGGGTCCATGGAATTGCGCTCCTTAGAAAGGCTGGCTGCAGGGTTGTTTATCAAGATTTCGCCCGCCGCCTTTTCATTGGATGGCGTATGTTATGGGCCCCAACAGAGCACCATAATACACGATCTGGAACCATCCACCCGTCTGTCAGGTAAACGTTTTTGTGAAACTGAACTGCAACTTTTTTATGCCCTTTTTTTACAACCACGCCTTCCAGCCAATCTCGTACGCGATCATCTTCCTGGTCATGGTCACAAAGTACTTCTACGTGATCCCCTATCTCATAATCCTTATTATTATCGGGCGGAGCGGAAAATGGAATTGTTGCCAAAATAACCTCCAGAATCTTGAGATTAACAAAGTAATTCTATCAGTCTTCCCCAAAAAGTGAATGCTTAAGGCTGATTTTATTTTATGCGTAGCTCATTAAACGATCTCTAATCCTTTCCCAGAGATTTTCTCCCACGGCTGAGATCGAAAACCGCTTTAAAATATCATCAAAAAATCCCTGAACCACCAACTGCTCCGCTTCAACTCGCGGGAGTCCTCTGGATAGAAGATAAAACAGCTGGTCCTCGTCAATCTTTCCAATAGTGGAGCCATGTGTGCAGCGGACATCATCATTTAATATTTCCAATCCCGGAATGGAATCCGAACGAGCACCTGGATCAAGGACAAGGTTGCGGTTGGCCTGATAACCATCAACATGCTGTGCTCCCTCCGCCACATAGATCATCCCCCGCCAAACAGAACGGCTCTTACCATTCAGAGCACCTCTAAAGAGTAAGTCGCTGGTTGTCCAGGGAGCAAGGTGGCGCTGCAAGGTGTTATAGGATAGATGCTGTTCCTGATCTGCGAAGAACATGCCTGAAACCCGGCCCTCTGCGCCCTTCCCAACCAGGTCCACAGACACGAAATGCTTCGTTAACTTGGATCCCAGGGCCCCAATTCCCCATTGTAAATTGCCATCCCGCTCAACCAGGGCTTTTTTATGTCCAAAACTCCAAACCTGGCTGCCAAAATTCTGCAGTTCCGTAACCTGAAGATTGGCATTCGGTCCAATATAAATCTCCATGATTTCCCCGGTCAGGGAGGGGCTGTCATGGTCCGCGGTAGAAAGCGTCTCCTGGAGGTAATTTAAAGATGCGCCTTCCTCCAGGTAAATCAGGGTCTGGAAGAAGTGTGCAGTGCCAGCACCCAGCGAAGCAGAAATCCCGAAAAGCGGAGTCTCAACCGTGATCCCCCTGGGAACATAAATGAATATGCCTTCCCGGCTGAACGCCGCTGCAGCAGCTGCGAACATGCCATCCCTGGGAGAAACAACCTTGCCAAGAATCTTTTCAACCAACTGGGGATGATGCAGGGCAGCATCCGTTAAACTGCTGAATACGACTCCTTTTTCCTTGAGATTTTCCGTTTGTTTTGCTATCACCCCAGAAGAGCTGAGGAGAACATGCGGATTTTGCTTCAAGATAGCATCGCTGATCAACGCCCTGGATGATTCCACAGACTGCTCTTTCGCCGGGCGGCCATTTGCCAGACTCAGCGACTCAAAATCAAAATCTCTCAGAGAGGTTCGCCTCCAGGCTTCATCATCGCTGGTAGGGAGTGGAAGCTCTTGAAAGTCATCCCAGGCAGCAAATCGGTAATCAGTAAGCACCGAAGGAACCGCTTGAGTGGCCTGAATCATCTCGCGTGTAAAGGGTAATCCTTTGCGTGGTTGTTTTCTCGCCATAAATTTCCTTAGTCAGCCGATCGATCCTTCCATCTGCAGCTGGATCAGCCGGTTCATTTCAATTGCATATTCCATGGGCAGCTCCTTTACCAGCGGTTCAATGAAACCTGAAACAACCATACTTGTTGCTTGCTCTTCATTCAAACCCCTGCTCATCAAATAAAACAGCTGCTCTTCTTCCACTTTGGAAACCGATGCCTCGTGTCCTATGGTGACATCCTGCTCATCAACCTCGATATAGGGATAGGTGTCCGATCTGGAATGGTCATCCAGCAGCAAGGCATCACAGACCACATTAGATTTGACATTCGTGTTGCCTTTATTGACGCGCATCAAACCGCGGTAAGATGCTCGGCCGCCATCCTTGCTGATCGATTTTGAGATGATCTTACTGGTAGTATCAGGGGCCAGGTGTATGACCTTGCCGCCAGTATCGTGGTGTTGACCTCGACCGGAAAAAGCGATCGATAAGATCTCCCCATGAGCCCCCTTCCCCATTAACATGCAGGATGGGTATTTCATGGTCACTTTGGATCCCAAATTGGCGTCTACCCATTCCATGGTCCCGTTCTCTTCCACTCGGGCCCGCTGGGTGACCAGGTTATACACGTTATTGGACCAGTTTTGAATGGTGGAGTAACGCACCCTGGCGTCCTTCTTGACAATGATTTCAATCACACCACTGTGTAATGAATCCGTTGTATACTGCGGCGCTGTGCAGCCTTCCACATAGTGGACCTGCGATCCCTCATCTGCAATGATCAAGGAACGCTCGAATTGACCAATATTGGCCACGTTCAGTCTGAAATATGCCTGAAGCGGCAAATCTACTTTTAATCCAGGAGGAATATAGACAAATGATCCGCCCGACCAGACCGCGCCGTTCAGGGCGGCATACTTGTTATCCGTAAAGGGAATGACCGTTCCAAAATACTCCCGGAACAGCTCCGGGTGTTCCTGGAGACCATGTTCAATGCTCTTGAAAATGACCCCTTGCTCCGCCAGCTGCTCTTGAATACTGTGATAGATCATCTCAGATTCATATTGCGCGCCCACGCCGGCTAAAAATTTCTGCTCCGCTTCCGGAATACCCAGACGGTCAAAGGTGTTTTTGATCGACTCTGGAATGTCATCCCAGGATTTGCCCTCTTTATCAATAGGCTTGACATAATAATAAATATCATCCAGGTCGAGCGTTGAAAGGTCAGGACCCCAGGTTGGTGTAGGCCGGTCCTGGAAGTGAGCCAGTGCTTTTAACCGGAACTTTAACATCCATTCCGGTTCATTCTTCATTTCAGAAATCTGCCGGACAATCTCCTCGTCCAATCCTTTTTTGCTCTTAAAAACATGGACTTCGGGATCTTTGAAACCGTACTTGTATTCACCAATACTCTCGATTAATTTCTCGTCTTTTGACATGAGAAAATCTCCTGATTTTGCAGCTTTGGACACACAATTTGAAACCGTTCAGGACGCGTGTTTTTCCCGAAGCCACTCGTATCCATCTTCTTCAAGTCGGAGAGCTAGTTCAGGTCCACCAGATTGAACGATTGTGCCGTTTAACATCACATGCACAAAATCTGGTTTGACATAATTCAAAATCCGCTGATAGTGTGTGATTACCAGCATACCCTGATTTTCATTACTGATCGTATTGATACCATCCGAGACAATCTTCAAGGCGTCAATATCCAGCCCGGAATCAGTTTCGTCCAGGATGGATATTTTGGGTTCCAGGGCAGCCATCTGCAGGATCTCCACCCGCTTTTTTTCACCACCGGAAAATCCATCGTTAAGATACCTCCCGGCAAAGGATTCATCCATTTTGAGCATAGCCATTTTTTCCTTGAGCTTCTTTCGGAATTCTGGAATGGAAATCCCTTTATCTTCCGGGTCCTGATATTTTCGATGGGCGTTGATCGCAGTTCGCAGGAAGTTAGCCACCGATACACCGGGAACCGCAACAGGATACTGGAAGGCGAGAAATAAGCCTTTGGCTGAGCGTTCACTGGGATCCAGACCCAGCAAATCCTCCCCGTCCAGGGTGGCTTTGCCTTCTGTGATCTCATACTTGGGATGACCCATAAGCGCGTAGGCCAGGGTTGATTTTCCCGTACCATTGGGGCCCATCACGGCGTGTATTTCGCCCGATCTGATAGTTAAATCCACCCCTTTTAAGATTTCTGTGTCCTCAACACGAACATGAAGGTTCTTGATGACCAATTCAGACATGATATAAGCACTCCATAAAATTCCGAACCGTTTTGCGGCTATTTTTGACTGGCAAATTGTAGCACACTTGCCCTGATAAGTCAATATTTACGATAATTATGATAATAATTATTGACATAACCCCCTTTCAATGATAGACTTTTGTGTGATAACAAAGGCAGCTATGAGCAATAACACGCGCGGCAGGGTCTTGAGATCCCTGCTCCTCAATCAAAAAAGGACTGTAAACGAACTGGCTGAAGCGGTAGGCATCAACCCCATATCCGTGCGCCATCATCTCAGCAAACTGGAAGCAGAGGGATTAATTCAATCCCAGGAAGAAAGGCATGGCGTCGGCCGCCCCCGTTTGATCTACAGTCTGACCAATCAGGGCATGGAGCAGTTTCCCCAGCGGTATTTACAGCTTACTCTGCGCCTGCTGGAACAGTTAAAAACAAGCCTGCCTGAGAAGGTGCTGGGCAATATTTTCCGAGAAGTCGCTGAAGGTATCGCCAGCGACCTGACCCAACAGATCGATCTGGAAAAACTAGACCTTAAAGAACGCCTGGAGATACTCCAGGAGGTTCTGGTCTCGGAAGGTTTTACGGTCAATCTTGAGGAAGATGAAGGGAATTTTTTTATTGTTGAGGCCAGCTGCCCCTACCATCACGTCGGTGAGGATTATCCAGAAATTTGTGTCTTTGACAGGGAATTAATCGCGCATTTCGCTGCCAGCAGTCCGGAGAGAATTGAGTGCATCCTTGATGGAGATAAACAATGTAAATACCTGATCAAGAGGAATTGATCTGAGGAAAAAAATGATTATCGATCAATGGGAACTCGGAAAAACTGACCGCGGGAAGGCCGAAGAACTTCATATCGCTCTCCAGGAAGTGGTTGATCCCGAATTGGGCCTGAATATCGTTCAACTTGGCCTGGTAAGAAATGTGGAAATGCAAGCAGATTCCGCGTTGGTTACCATGATCCTCACTACTCCCTTCTGCCCCTACGCCCCCCAACTCATGGAAGCTTGCAGGAGTAAAGCAGAAGAAACCTTAGGCATTCCCACAAGGATTGAAATGGGCCGTGAGTTCTGGGACCGCTCGATGATGGAAGATGATGCGGTCGATTGGGGGCTGTATTGAGGTGATCAACCCCCTCCCTGCACAATGAACACACTGGAATTTTTTCAACCGGCCTGTCCAACAGGCCGGTTGTCTGTTAATTCAGGAAATCCTGCAGAGAACAAAACAAGGTCCTATCCCCGGAAATTCATTATTCCCTGTCACCCTTCTCAAATAAAGCCTTCTATGCTAAACTCTCACTCGGTCATTTGACAAAATTACTTTCCGTTTCCAGCGTCCTGACCAGACTGTCTGGAGACAAACCCGTGGAAAGGAGGATAAGATGCGAGATTACGAACTCGTCTTTATCGTTACCCCGGAATTTGATGAAGCCGCGACAGCGGACATTGTTGACAAAGTAAAAAGCTGGATTTCAGAATCAGGCGGAACCATAGAATCAGAGGAAGTGTGGGGGAGACAAAAGCTGGCTTACTTGATTCGCAACCATAAAGAAGGCCAATATTACCTTTTCAACATCAAACTAGAACCGACAGCAGTCGCTTCGCTGGAGAGGAATTTCCGCCTCCAGGAATCAATCCTGCGTTTCCTGATTATCAATCGGGAAGAGTAAACCAATCAAAAGCAATGCCTGATCCAGCAAAAAAGCTGGATCTCCTTTCCCCTGTTAAGGAGGCATCTATGGCCAGAGGATTAAATAAAGTTATGCTCATCGGCAGGCTGGGTCAAGATCCTGAAATGCGTTACACGCCCTCCGGAAAGCCACTGACAAAACTCCAGCTTGCTGTGAATCGGAGCTGGACATCTGCTGACAATGAGAAAAAAACAGAAACTGAATGGTTTACAGTCGTTAGCTGGGGAAAATTAGCAGAAATTTGCAATCAATATTTGAAAAAAGGCCACCAGGTCTATATTGATGGACGATTGCACACCAGGCACTGGCAGGATGATGGGGGAGCCAATCATTCCGCCGTGGAGGTTGTTGCCAAGGAAATGATCATGCTGGGAAGGCCGATGGAAGAAGAAGGAGCTGACCAATCCGGGGAACCGACCTCAGAGGCCGAATACCCCTTTTAAATAAAAAACAATTGATACCCTTGATAAGGAGTTCAGTATGGCAGAGAGAGACAGAGAGAGATACAACAAAGATGGGTTCCAGCGAGAAAGGCAATGCCGTTTTTGCACGAACCCGAATATGGTGATTGACTATAAGGATATTGAAACCATCAACCGCTTTGTGAGCGACCATGGAAAAATCCGTTCCCGGCGGCAGACCGGTACTTGCGCAAAACATCAGCGCCAGCTGGCAAGGGAAATTAAAAGAGCACGCCACCTAGCTCTGCTTCCGTTCACCGGCGAATCCTTGCGGTGAGCAGGAATCTTTAATTTAATCAATTTAGCGGATGTAAAAAGAGAAATCACATGCCCCCACAAAATAAAAAATTCCTTGCCCAGAAACAAAAAGAGGACCTGCAAAAACGTATCATTATAATCTCAACCATAGCCGTTCTGGCGATTGTTTTTGGACTGATTGTCTATGGTGTGTTGGATCGATACGTCTTTACGGCCAAACAGACCATAATTTCCCTCGAGGGTGAAACCATCAAAGCTGATGAGTTCGAACAACAAGTTCGCTGGCAGAGGCGCAGTCAGATTATCGAGATCGATCAGATACTGACCTACATCCAGCAATTAGGAGGGACGCCTGAGATCGTTTCCTATTTTGAACAACAGCTGACATCCGCGGTTACCCATCTGCAGCAGCCACTCCTGATTGGTCAGGAAGTCATCCAGATGCTTTCCGAGGACATCATCCTGCGCGTTGAAGCCCAAAAGCTGGGTATTGAGATCACTGCTGACCAGATGGATCGCGAACTTCAGGAAGCATTTGGCTTTTACATTGATGGAACCCCCACCCCAGCAGCGACCCTGGACCTTTCAGGAATAACCGACGAGGACCAGGAGGATGGCGAAACTGCCGATGACCAGAGCTCGCCAGATCCAACCGCTACACCTCTTCTTATCCCGACAGAATATACCGAAGAGCTTTTCAACAGCAACTACGAAGGATTTGTGGAGAGCTTGAAGAGCGATGGGATTAAAGAGAAAACCGTCCGGGATATTATCACGATGGCACTCATCCGCCAGGAAGTTTGGGAAGCGGTGACTGCCGATGTCGATCAAACCCAAGAACAGGTTTGGGTCCAGCATATCCTGCTTGCAGATGAAGAAACCGCCCTTGAAGTCCTTGAGAAATTGGCTGCTGGGGAGAAATTTGAAGACTTGGCCGCCGAATATTCCTCAGATCTGTCCAATGCTGATAGTGGAGGAGACTTGGGTTGGTTTGCCCGCGGACAGATGGTTGCACCCTTCGAGGAAGCAGCTTTTGCCCTGGAAACGGGAGAAATCAGCGATCCGGTCCAAACGGATTTCGGCTGGCATATTTTAAAATCCAATGGAAAAGAAGATCGACTCCTGGATAACAATGCCTATGAACAGCTGCGAAATCAGGTCTTCTCTGATTGGTTTGCAGAAAAAGAAGCCCAATATCAACCAGAAATCCATGAGAACTGGGCCAAATATGTTCCTTCTGAACCTTCGTTGCCGGCAAATTACCTGGCCTATATTCAGACTTTGAGTCAAGCGCAGCCCGCACTACCGACTGAAAGCCCTCAGGAATAAACCTTTAACTAAAAATCCCCGCGCTTCAAAGTGCGGGGATTTTTTATTTAGTGAACTCTGCCTGGTAATTCAGCAGCTCCCGGATGCCTTTTTCCGCCAGATCAAGCATCAGGTCAAGATCCGTCCTCGAAAACACTGCTCCCTCGCCTGTCCCCTGGACCTCAATGAAATCACCCGCACTATTCATGACAATGTTGAGATCTGCATCAGCCCGGGCATCCTCCTGGTAATTCAGATCCAGCAGCGGCTCTCCGGCAATCAGGCCTACACTGACCGCTGCCAGAGGAGGAAGGAACACCCCCGGGGGGATCTCCCCCACCTCCACTAAATCTTTTATCGCCAGGACCAGTGCTACATAGCCACCGGTAATGGCTGCTGTTCGAGTCCCTCCATCTGCCTGCAGCACATCACAATCTACAATCAAGGTCCTTTTCCCCAGTAAATCCAGATCAAATCCAGCCCGGAGAGACCGACCAATCAGTCGTTTGATTTCCTGTGTCCGGCCACTCAACCCCCGGGTTTCTCTTTTTACGCGGGTAGTTGTGGATCGCGGCAGCAGAGCGTATTCCGCAGTAATCCAGCCCCGGGTAGAATCTGGTGCCTCCATCCAGGGCGGCACTTTATCGTCAATACTGACATTGCAGAGCACCCGGGTCTTTCCCACCGAAATGAGAACAGAGCCTTCAGGGTATTCTATAAAATCCGGCCTTAAACTTACTGGGCGGAGCTGATCGTTCCCTCGTCCGTCAATTCTATTCATAGCATGTATTTCAAGGATCTATAGCATCCCATCCGGGCCTAATGTTCCAGGATCTGGCTGAGGAAGAGTTTGGTGCGGTCATGCTGGGGATTGTTGAACAGCCCTTCAGGCGTGGTGTGCTCCACGACTTTTCCGAAGTCCATAAAAACCACTTCATCAGCCGCTGAACGCACAAATCCCATTTCGTGTGAGACGCACACCATGGTCATGCCTTCCTGGGCCAGGTCCAACATCACATCCAGTACCTCTTTGATCATTTCCGGGTCAAGCGCACTGGTGGGTTCATCGAAGAGCATGATCTTAGGATTCATTGCCAGAGCGCGGGCGATTGCCACCCGCTGCTGCTGACCGCCTGATAAATTAGATGGATAAGCGTCTGCTTTTTCTGGGATACCGACTCTTTTTAACTGCTCCAGGGCAATCTCTGTGGCTTCTTGTTGGGAGCGCCCCCGGATAACTTTCTGGGCCAGGGTGATGTTATCCACAACGGTGAGATGGGGAAAGAGGTTGAAAAGCTGAAATACCATCCCAATTTCCGCCCGGATCTCATTCAGCTGCTTGGCTGCATGGGTCATCTTGACGCCATCGATCCACACCTCACCGCTGGAGGGTTCCTCCAGGTGGTTGATGCAACGCAGCAAGGTGGATTTTCCGGAACCGCTGGGGCCGATCACTACCACAACTTTTCCCTTATCGATATTCATCGAAACACCGTCAACCGCTTTGATATCGCCGAAATGTTTATAGAGGTTTTTGATAACAATGATGGGTTTATTTTCAGTCATGAGCTCTTAACCGCCTTTCCAGCAGTTGGACCAGCAGAGACAGGATCACTGTCATGGTAAGATACAACACCGCCAGGGTTATATACGCCTCGCGAAAACGGAATGTGCTTCCAGCATATAAGCGGGCAACCTGGGTGATATCCCTCACCGCCAGGACAGAGACCAGGGAAGAGTCTTTCACCATGGCCACAAAGTCGTTTCCCAGTGCAGGCAGCACATTCCGCACAGCCTGGGGGAGGATCACATAGCGCATGGCTTGCGAGTAGCTCATCCCCAGGGAGCGTGCTGCTTCCATCTGGCCCTTGGCAATAGATTGGATGCCAGCCCTGAAAATTTCTGCCAGATAGGCGCCATAGGTGACCGCCAGAGCAATGATTGCCCTAGAAATCATAGAAATATCCTGGTTTGTGAACGCAGTGAAAATTTTCCCCAGAACTCCCACTCCTCTATCAGATAACCAGAAACCCAAATTATTCACGAAGCTCAAGAGGGCAGGCACTCCCACATAGGCGATAAAAAATATCAGAACCAGGATGGGAATTCCACGGATCAGTTCGACATAAAGGCGCGCCAGGTTGTTAATGACAACGTTCTTTGAGATTCTACCCAAGCCGGCCATCAGTCCAAACAGAATGGCAATAACATAGGCGATCAAAGTCGTTCTAATGGTTGTTGCTATACCTATCTTGATAAAAACAAATGCATCGTTATAGTTTTCATTGGATGAAATAACAACAAAAACACCAATAGCGATTAAGATAAGTGCAAAAAACCACCAGGGTAGATCACGGAAGCTTTTCTTTGATGAGAGTCCATCAAATTCAATCACAGGTTTAATTGCTTGAGGTTGTTCCGTCAACATTCCCTCCTTTGTCGTGTAGAGAAACGGTGTGTGAGAAAAATCCCCACACACCGTCCTTATGCAATAGTGCTGTTCTTCCTATCGATTGATTCTATTCCGGGAACAAATCATCATAAGTGATGCTGAAGTCAGGCCCGAAATATTTCAGGTTGATCTCATCCAGGAAACCGTTCTTCGCCAGCTCCTCAATTGCGGCGTTGACAGGTTCAACCAATTCGCTTCCCTTGGGGAAGATGAAACCAAGCTGGTCGCTGGACATGGAAGGACCCACCAGTTTCAGTTTATCGGCATTCTCCCCCAGATAGCCCTGGCCAGCGACCTCGTCGATGATCACCGCATCAATATCACCCGCGATTAAGGCCTGGACAGCAAAGGGGAACTGCTCAAAGGCCTGGATGCGCTCCGCCGGCAGATAAGTCAGGGCAGTCTCATAGTTGGTGGTGCCAGTCTGAGTACCAAGTTTAAAATCCTCGTTGGCGACAATTTCTTCAATGGTCTCAAAGCGGTCCTCTTCCAAGCGAACTAAAAGGCGCTGTTCGATCGAGATATAACCAACCGAGAAGTCGACAATTTCGGCGCGAGCATCAGTGATGGTGATGCCGTCGCCAGCGGCGTCATACTGGCCATCCGCCACTGCCTGGATCATGCCTTCCCAAGAAGCTTCGACATAAACCGGGACGCAGTCAATGATGACGCAGATCTCATTCCAAACATCATAGTCCCAACCAGCAGGTTCGCCGGTATCCGGATCGATGTAGTTAAACGGCAGGTAGGCATTTTCGACAGCAATTGTGATTTCTTTTCCCCCCAGGCTCTCTGATGATCCACACGCACTTAGGATAAGACCTGCAATTAACAAGACTAACAAAGTAATTGATACTCTTTTCATGCTGCTTCCTCCTTGTGATGGATAAATGGGATTGAAACTGTATTTATTATATACCAAATATTCTCCTTTCTTTGGTAAATTATCCTCCAAACTTGTTCCTGAGGTAGTCGACAACCTTCCTGTCAATGGATTCTTTATCACCGTTCCAGCGTTCTTCCAGGTTTTCTTCCCCAACCAGAGCTCGCAGAGCGTCCAGGAATTTTTCATCGATCCGACCCCTCGCCTTTCCCAGGAGATGGCCGGTATTGAGCAGAATATCCTGCAGCTCCTGGATAACGGTGTTCAGGGGCACAAGATCCTCAGGATCCACATCGCCAAAATAGAGGTGATGGCTATCTACCAACTGTTTAAGCTTCTGGATGGGTGAGGGATCGTCATCCACCCTTAGGTCCAGGTAGCGGTCATTATCCCCGCCATAACCTCCCCCCTCGCGGACTACCAGGACACCCGCTGCCTGGCGACCGCGTTTATCCCCACCCGCTGCCTGGCCAGCTTCCAGGGCTAATACCAGCCAATCAGCCAATTCGCCTTCCTTGCCGCGAACCTTTTCAAATTCGGCTGCCATCGCTTCCAGTGTGCCGGGTACAAGGATATTTCCCTGACAGGCAAATCCATCTCCAACAACATGTCCAGCCCACTCGTAGCATTTTTCTCCCGTAAAGGCACTGGCTCTGCCCTGGCAATCCACCAATCCGATCTGGCGAAGGTCTTTATTCTCATCGTTTTCGGTCAGGATCCGGATGGCCTCTTCAGCTGAGATCCCTTCTTCCATCAGATCCAATCCCCGCAAGCCGTAAGTCACATTGGCAAAGGATTGGGTGGCCACTGCTCCGGCATTAGCCCTGGCCCAGGAGACCACCGCTGCCGCAGCCAGGAATTTAGATTGAACAGCCACCCCCCATTCACCCTTTTCGGGTGCATAAGCCACGATAGAAAAGGTATGGATGAGTTTCACCATCAGGCAGTCTCTCCCCTGGTAAATTGCTAGTTAAGAACCTTAAAGTAAGCTTTGCAGGTCGAGCCTTCTTTCTCAATACCGCTGGTGACCAGCTCTAGCAGATCTTTCTGGGCAATCCTGTTGACCAGGTTTTCTATCAAGGTCGGGATGGGACAAAGGGTTCCTTTAACTTCTGCCCCGCCCACACCCTTGGGGCAAATGCGGCAGGTATTTCCGGCGATCATCAGAACCGCCATTCCATCTTCAGCATCCTTAAAATCGTATTCCCCCACCAGGCTGAGGATTTTATTGATATATAGGATTAGATTCTTCGCCACTTCTGTGGGGGTATCTCCCGGCACCGCGCCCAGGTCCGGGAGGATCTCCTTGGCTTCCAGGTAAGAATATAAATATTCCGCTGCTCTTTTAGACACGATATTAATTGAGCCCTGATTGATCATGCCTAATTCTGCCAAGCCAGCAAAAAATGAAGAAAAAAATGAATGGTATGGATTCAGATTCCGCTCCAGAACAACCTGTTTAATATCCGCCATGCAATCCTCCTGTTCTTACTACCCAAATAGGGAACCCCTTTAAAGGATTTCTCTTAATAATTGAATACATTTCTTCGCTTCGTAAAATAGCAGGCCCAAACGGACTTCTTTTTCGACCAGGGCAACCAGGATCGCATATTCGCCAACGCTTCTGATCAGGATATACCCTTCAGTTCCTTCAATAAGTACTCGGACCATCTCTCCGCGTTCCAGCTCCCTACCGCTTCGGGTGCTGATTGATAGAATCGCCGCTCCCATAGCGCCAATCCGGTCTTCCTCCACATCAGAGGGAAGCCGGGATGCAATCACCAGCCCGTCAGTGCTGACAACAGCAGTTGCCTGAACATGGGGGACATTGCGTTCAAAATCGTTTAAGGTCTTATCAAGTTGTGCGGCTATTGTTTGCGCCATAATTTTCCTCCGGCTGAGGATTAATCAGTCCTGATAATTGTAACTTCCTTCAAATTATATCCCGAAGTGGGTCTTCACCCCTGGGTAAAGCAGATTGTGAAGCCACCCGCAGCCTGCCACTCGGCACTATGACGGACAGGAGCAGTGTGCCTTCCTGAATACCGGCCTATCTTTGAGCAGCAGATCCAAACGAGATCCACCAATATCAGGAATCAATCACCTCATCAACCTCATCCAGTTTCAAGCTCAACACCTGGCTGGAGGAATCCTCCGACATGATGATTCCGTAAATCACATCAGCGACCTCAACGGTATTACGGTTATGGGTGATGACTATAAACTGGGTTTCGGAACTCAATTCCCTGATCAGCTTTCTGAATCTGGCAACATTGGACTCATCCAACATAGCATCAACTTCATCCAGGACACAGAAAGGTGTTGGTGAAATTCGCAGCAGAGAGAATATCAGCGCTGCCGCAATCAAACTCCTCTCGCCACCAGAGAGCAAAGATAACCCCTGCATGCGTCGGCCGGGAAGGCGGACATTGATGTCAACGCCAGAGCCGGTCAGATCATCAGGGTCTGAAAGTATCAACTGGCCTTTTCCCCCACCAAACAGCTGAGAAAAGATATCCTTAAATTCAACTGCAACAGCTTCAAAAGTCTTTCTGAACTCCCGTTCCATCAGCACATCCAGCTCAGCAATCACCTCTTTGAGATCCGCTTCGGCGTTGCGCAGGTCTGAGAGCTGCTCGGTGAGAAAATCATGGCGCTGGTTCACATCCTGGTACTCATCCTGGGCTTCCGGATTGACAGCACCAAGCCTTCTGAGTTGAGCTCGCTGCTCTCGGATCGTACCCCCCAGATCCTTCGAAATCTCCTTGACCACGGGCAGCTTTTGCACGTACCCCTCCAAAGGCAAGGGAGTTGGTCCGGAAATATCCTTGTTGTATTCCAGCTCTACCAGGCCGATATCCTCCCTGATACGCTCCTGGATAGATTCCAGCTTCTCCCGTTTCCTGGACAGATTGATATCCGCCTGTGCATAGGAGCGCTCCGCCTGGTTGAGGATCCGTCTGGCCTGGGCTTCCTGGCTTTGAAGCTCTTTTTGTTCAGCTTCGTCCTGCGATAGCTCAGCATCAGTTTCATCAATCAGGGAACGCAGTTCTGTGATCTCATTTTGAATGGTCTTTTCCCCATCCTCCAAAAAGCTGGTTTCCTCTTTAAGGCTGGCTATTTGTTCCGCATATTCCTCTTGAAGTTTCTTGTTTTCCTCTACCCTCGTGCCGGCTTCCTGGGAGGATTTTTCTCGTTCCGCAAGCCGCTGATTGATATCATCAAGCGCCCGCCTGGCAACAGCCAGTTGGGTTTCCCAGTGTGCCAACTGTTCCCGTTCCTCATCCAGTGAAAAACCCCGTAAATCACCCGACAATTTCGCTACCCGCTCTTCAAATAGATGGATATCTGTCTGTGTTCTTTCCAGCTCACCTCGCAGTCGGAGGATCTCTTTTTCATCCCCGGCAATTTCATCGACCAAAGACTGACGCTGGGATTTTTCCCATTCTATCTGGCGTTCAGCGCTGTTGTGATCTACTGTGATCTGCCTGAATTCGGCATCAATCGAGTTCAGATTTGCTTTGGTCTCAGAGAGATTCTCCTTAAGCTCTTGTTCTGTTTGAAGGATCTCAGCCAATTTCCGGTCAACATGAGAGAGACTTTCTTCCAGTTTTTCAATTTGACCCGATGCATCAGCGATCTTTCCCTGCCAGGATTTCCTCTGTCTGGATCTGGACAGAACGCCGGATTGTCCCTCATTTCCAGCGATAATCTCCCCTGTGGCCTGGTAAACCTCACCCCGCAGCGTTACAGCCTTGGTTCCCGGGAGCTGATCACGGAGCACGCGCTTCAGATCAGCTTTGTCCCGTAGAATGAACACCCGCCCCAGCAGAAGCTCAACGACCGGGCGGTATTTGGGCGGTGCTTTGATCAGGTCAGCTGCAATGCCGACCAGCCCAGGGATATGACCATCAACCTTTGGCCGCTCGAGTGTGACAAGGCGATTCAAGGGGAGCAAAACCCCTTTGGTCGTTTCATCCAGCAGGATTTCCAGCGCTTGCTCGGAATCCCGCCCACGTTCCAGAATAACCGCATCCAGATAATCCCCTAAGGCAGCTGCAATCGGTCTTTCCAGGTCTTCCGGTACTTCCAGGAAATTACTTAAAGTGCCCAGAGCGCCCTGGAGTTTTCCGGATCGTGATTTTGTCAGCAGTAATTTTGCCCCTTCAGTGTAACCAGTTAATTTTTGTTCTGCCTGTTCCAGGACATTCAACTCTGCTACCCACTGGCTGTATTGAGTCTTGGTCTGGGACAGTTCATTATAAAGATCTTGGCGGACTTTCTCGCCATCCACCCGATCTTCCTGCACTTCTGCCAGTTCAGTTTCCACTTTCCTCACGGCCTCAGAGGCCTGGTCAAATTCCTTTTTAAGGGTCAGGTACTGCGTATGTATCTGGTCATAATTGGACCTGGCCGACTCAATCAAACTATCAGCAGAGTTCAACCTGGCCTGTTTTCTTTCGATCTGCTCCACGCGGTCATTTAACTGTGAACGCAGTCTGATCTGTTGATTGGAAGCCAAGACATGCTCTTCTTTCGCGGCTGCGGCTTCATCCTCCAGCGCCGACATGCGGCTGCGTTTTTCAGCCAACATCTCGCGCGCGCCCTCTACCTTGTGCTGGTACTCTTCCAGGTTAGCCTGGGCTGTTTCCAAGTCCAGCCGGGATTGTTCATATCTAGCCCGGGTTAGCTGCTCCTGCTCTTCCAGACGGAGTTGGTCCGTTTGAAGATCCTGGATCCTTTTTTCCAGGGAGCGAATCCTTTCCTCTGCCACAGCCTTTTCCCTGCTGATATTTTCTTTCTGGTTATGGTGTTCAGCTAATTCACGATGCCAGGTATTCAAACGCGAGCGTTGGCTCTGGACTTTGGCCTGATTTTCCGAGAGATCCCGGTCAAACCTGGCCTGTGTTTCCCTGGCCTGTTCCAACTCGGCCTTGTGTTTCGCTTCCAGTTCCCGGGCTGTGTTCAGATTCTCCTGAACACGGGCCCAATGATAACCATACCACTCCTGGAGCATGACCCTGAGGTCAGCTTTGACCTGGTGATACTGCTCAGCGCGAACAGCCTGCTTCTGCAAACTCCTCAACCGGGGGCGCAGCTCAGAAAGGATATCTTCTACACGGTCTAAATTCCGGTGGGTTTTCTCCAGCCGTCTTTCTGCCTCGGCTTTCCGTGATCGGTAAAGCCCGATCCCGGCAGCTTCCTCAAATAACATGCGGCGTTCTTCCGCCTTAAGGGACAAAGCTGCATCAACCAATCCCTGACCGATAATCGTATAGGTCCGCTCGGCCAATCCTGATTGGCCAAGAAGCTCATACACATCCCGTAAAAGGACCTGCTGCCCGTTGATCAGGTATTCATTCTTCCCATCCCGGTAAGCCCGGCGGGTGATTGTCACTTCGGAAAAATCGATCGGCAGCCAGCCATCACTGTTATCAAATACGATCGTAACTGATGCCATGCCTGCCCTGGGCCGCTGATCGGATCCTGAGAAGATCATGTCCAGGGTTCTTTTACCGCGGAGCAATTTGTAGGATTGCTCCCCAAGCACCCAGCGCACAGCATCGGCAATATTGGATTTGCCAGAACCATTTGGACCAACAATTACCGTGGTTTCTTCCGCAAATTCAAAATTTGTTTTGGTTGCGAAGGTTTTGAACCCATTTAGTTCGATAGATTTTAAGCGCATGAAACCTCAGTTATCTTCCTTATTGAAATTATTCAGCTTGGACAATTTTTCAAGCGCTTCTTTCGCGGCTCGCTTGGAAGCTTCCCGCTTACTGTACCCATCTCCCACGCCCCTGACTAGATCCTCAATTGATACCGTCACTGTAAATACCTTCTCATGATCCGGTCCAGATTCCTTGATGGTCTGATACACTGGCGGGTTCATCCCCCGGGCTTGGGTCCATTCCTGAAGGATGCTTTTGGGGTCGCGGGGGTATCCTCCGGCCAGGATTCTTTCCACAGCACGGGAAATATAGGGTTCAAAGAACAACTCTACCGCTTCAATGCCCTGATCGAGGTATAAGCCGCCGATCAAGGCCTCAAATCCAGCGCACAAGAGTGTGTTCCGCCTGCGTCCGCCGGAGACGATTTCACCCTGCCCCAGGCGAATGGCACTGCCCAGGTCGATCTGCCGGGCAAATTCTGCCAGCTGCTCTGTCCTAACCAGGGCCGTTCTCAGCAGTGTAAGATCTCCCTCACTCATTTCAGGATAATGGTGGTAAAGCCAGGCACCAACCACAAAATCCAGGACAGCATCCCCGAGGAATTCCAGCCGTTCATTATCCTCCAGGGCATGGGGATTTTCATTAATATATGAACGGTGGGTCAGAGCCCGGGTTAACAACATAAGGTTCTTAAAGCCCAGTCCCATTCGCGCATTAAATTCTTGGGGAGATTCCAACCTTTCTTGATCGACTGACCGCTTCATGACCTGGCTCCGGGGAACTCAGGGTCAGCCAAACCCTTCGTGATTTCGAAAGAATTTCGCTGTCCATCAGTTCGCTGTCTTTCCTGCATTGCTCCAATAAGGTTTTATTATACCTAATGGTATAAAAGAGGCAACGGTTCAGGCACTTTTTAATCCATGGCCGGTGATAATACAGACAATCGGTTCAGGTAAACCGGCAGGTAATTGCCGCAAGCCATCCCAAACTAAGGCAGAGGTCAGTTCCGCATAAATTCCCAATCTCGCCAACATCTTCTGCCCAGCTTCAATCCTGTTCTCATCCACATGAAGGAACAAGCCCTCACTTTCCCGTACGGCAGCCAGGACAATCTCACCATGATAGGGATCAGCGATGGCGACACCCTCTGCCAGGGTCTTCCCTTCCGGAATCCTGAGGGGGTGCTCCTGGCCGGCCTGAAAAGCCCTATACAATGGATCACAGGCTTGTGCTTGCAGACCTATCAACCGTGGTTGGTGGGAGATCATTCCACATTTTAACAGTGCCTGGAACCCCAGCCAAATTCCCAAAAGTAGACTACCGTGCCCCACAGGAATCAGTACCGTTCCGGGCGGCTCGCCCAATGCCTCCACCAATTCATAGGCGATAGTAGCGATGCCGGCTGTGCCTTGAGGCAGGTAGGCATGACTGGCATAAATCAATCCTTGATCGACCTCTTTGAGGACGGCCTCGGCCGCCTTGGACCTGGGACCAGGCACAGGGATGACTTCTGTTCCATAAGCTTCAATCTGAGCTCTTTTTGGTCCAGAGGCATAGGCGGGAATAAAAACCTTACCCTGGATACCAGCTCGGGAAGCATAGGCCGCAAAAGATGCGCCAGCATTCCCGGATGAATCTTCAACTGCTTCCCTGACTCCCGCCGCCAGCATCCAGCTGACCAATACTGCTGTGCCACGATCCTTGAAAGATCCAGTTGGATTGAGGCTTTCCAGTTTAAAAGCAACCCGTTTTCCGAACGCTTCAGACCAGACCAAGGGAGTGTTCCCCTCCCCCAGGGTCACAAGTGGCGCTCCTTCTGGAAGTGAAAAACCAGCCCGGTAGCGCCAGATACCCTGAAGTTCTGGATTGATATCCCCTAAATTAAATTCCAGTCCCTCATCGAATCCAAATAAGCCGTCACAGGTTGGACAGCGAAAAGGAAATTGAGAGAGAGGGAAGGGTTGACCACAATTTCTGCAGCAGATCATAGCATTCGTTTGAGTGGATAGTGCCTATACGCAATCAGTTTCCTTGCCCAACTTCACCCTCCAGAAACATGCGGGAAAAACGCCACCTCGGCCTGGTCAGGAATCTCGGTGCTGTCCTCTGAAAACACCTGGTTTACCGATGTCAGCATACTTGCGATGGCCGCTGCCGCCTCAGGGTATAAACGGGCAATTTCCCTTTTTAAATCCTCAACACGCGCTCCGGCAGGGAGTTCAACCTGGATGGTCTTCTTTCCTACCCGAGCCCGAATCGTTGAAAAAAAATGCACTCGTACCTGGATCATCCAACACCACTAACACCTTTCTGAAATGGCCCTGCTTGCAATTATACCTTACCTCATCTCTCCCCAGTCCCCCAACCAATCTCCCCGGGCCAGCCCTTCTTTGGCTGCAACGCGCTCCAATATGTATCACTCCAAACCCCCCGTGATATAATGCAGGCGATGGAAAACAACCGCAAAAAATGGCTGCGCGGACTGGCCCGGACCCGAAAATCAACCTTTGGAAAAATCGCCTCCTTCCTTGGCGCCAGTGAAATCTCCGCTGCTACCTGGGAAGAACTAGAATCTCTTTTCATTCAATCTGACATCGGCGTTCAAACCAGTCTGGATGTTATCGAACAGGTAAAAAGGCAATCCCAGCAGGAAGGGATCCTGCGGACCGATGAGCTGCTGGGATTGGTAAAGAACGAGCTTCTCAGCCGGTTGAATACGCCTCCAGCGCAGGAGTGGAATGAACACCCCAGCGTTATAATGATCGCCGGCGTCAACGGCTCCGGGAAAACAACCACGCTCGCCAAGCTTGGTAAACGCTATCTGGAGGAAGGCTTGAAACCCCTCTTTGTTGCCGCGGATACTTACCGCGCTGCCGCAACAGAACAGCTCCAGATCTGGGGGGAAACGTTGAATATCCCGGTGATCTCGGGGCAGCAGAACGGGGATCCCGGAGCGGTGGTTTTTGACGGGATTCAAGCCGCCCTGGCCAGGAAATATGATCCCGTTTTAATCGATACTGCTGGACGCCTGCACACGCGGTATAACCTGATGGAAGAGTTAAAAAAGGTCCACCGGGTGGCAGGCAAAGCCCTGCCAGGAGCCCCCCATGCTTGCTGGCTGGTCATGGACGCCACAACCGGGCAAAATGCGCTGCAGCAGGCGCTCTCTTTCCAAAAGGCCATCCCCCTCGATGGGATTGTGCTCGCCAAACTGGATTCCTCTGCCAAAGGAGGCCTGGTCTTCGCAATCCAGGAACAGCTCGGACTTCCAATCCTTTACGCAGGGCTTGGTGAAGACCCAGCAGATCTGATGCCGTTTAACCCGGAAGAGTTTGTGGAAAGCATACTGAGCCAGGATCAAGAATAACATGGTTCCTAAACTGAAAAGATACCAGAGTGATTTTGAGTATTCCTACTGCCTGGGTGTCTACCCAACACTGGAATTAATAACCTATCAACCCCAGGCAGTACTGGCAGTTCTGCTGCACAGCAAGGGTTCGAAAAACCAGGGGGTTGAAAAGATCCGCCGCCTGGCCGGTAATCTACAGATCGAAATCCAAGAAAATGACCACCAGGTAGAGAAATTATCACAGCGGGGGAATACTTATGCCATCGGCGTTTTCCAAAAGTATGCAATGCGAACCAACCCCCAGGAGAATCATCTGGTTTTGGTAAATCCATCCAGCATGGGAAATCTTGGCACAATTATGCGGACCATGTTGGGGTTCGGATACCAAGACCTGGCAATTATTGACCCTGCAGCCGACGCATTCCACCCCAAGGTAATCCGGGCCTCTATGGGTGCATTTTTCCAGGTCCGCTTACAGAACTTCCGGTCATTTACTGATTATTGGGGATCCCAGGCCAATCATAAACTGTACCCCTTGATGACTGATGGTAAAATACCCCTTCCAGAAGCAATCCTGGAAAAACCGTATGCCCTGGTATTCGGGGATGAAGGCAGCGGACTGGGACAAGAATATCATCAGTATGGAACCAGCCTGAGAATCCCTCAAGCGAAGGAAGTGGATTCTTTAAATCTGGCCCTCGCAGTGGGCATAACGCTTTACCAGGGATGGATCCAAGACCAGCGGGAATAGAGAACTGAACCCCGAAGCAGATGGAGAATGAAATGGAAGCCTTAGCCAGTATCCTGACAGAAAGCCAGCAAAAAATCCAGAACTTACTGGAGCGTCTTTGACGTAGCTGAAAAGAAAAACCTCCTTGAAAAACTCAGGAAAGAATCCCAGGCTACAGACCTGTGGGACAACCAGACACGCGCCAGGAAAGTGATGAAAACACTTTCCTCCCTGGAGAAGGAGTTGGAAGGTTGGGCGAAGCTTGAAAATCGGCTCGCTGATGCCCGGGAATTAGTGGAAATGGGCGATTCCAACCTCGAAGAGGATCTGACCAAAGAAATCCATGCCATACAGCAAGAGATCGAAAAGAGGGAATTCGATGCCATGCTCGCAGGCGAGTATGACCGGGGAGATGCCCTGCTGGCCATTCATGCCGGCGCCGGGGGAAATGACGCTCAGGATTGGGCAGAAATGGTCCAACGGATGTACCTTCGCTGGGCAGAAAAAAGAGGCTTCGAAACTGAAACCCTGGACCTGACACCGGGAGAGGAAGCTGGCATTAAAAGCACCACTATATCCATTAGCGGTTTGTACGCCTACGGATATTTGCGATCGGAAAAAGGCGTCCACCGCCTGGTTCGTATCTCCCCATTTGATTCCTCCAACCGCAGACATACTTCCTTTGTCCTGGTTGAAATCCTCCCCCAGGTCGATGACGATGAGTCCATCAAGATCAACCCCAACGACCTGCGGATCGACACGTTCCGTTCAGCTGGGGCCGGAGGACAGAGCGTGCAAAAAAATGACACCGCTGTCCGCATCACACACATTCCTACCGGCATTGTGGCCAGCTGTCAGAATGAGCGCTCCCAAACCCAGAACAGGGAAATGGCCCTGAAAGTCCTCAAGGGTCGCCTGTTGGCATTAAAGCAGCAGGAGCGGAAAGAGAAAATCGAGGAACTGAGAGGGGAATATCAAAAAGCGGAATGGGGCAGCCAGATACGATCTTATGTTCTGCATCCCTACCACATGGTAAAAGACCATCGGACAGATTTCGAAATGGGCAATACCGAAGCAGTCCTGGACGGTGAACTCGATCCCTTTATTGAGAGCTACCTGAGATTTACCCTGGGCGATAAAGCTTCGTAACGAAACAACCTGCAGGGGTTTTATTAGATGCATTCTGTTAGCAAGGATGATGAAGTCAGGGTTTTCCTGGCTTCAACTCTAATGTTAAAGGAGGCTCCTGATGGCAAAGAAAATTGGGCGCATGGTGTTCTACGTATTCCTCATTTTAGGTATTCTGGCAGGCGCAGCAGCTCTTTTTGGTCCCCCTTATATTCGTAATAAAGCCCAAAAATCCTTCCCGATTGTCGAGGGCGAAGTCCAGATCCCCGGCCTGGAGGGAAAAGTGGAGATTTTCCGGGATGCCTACGGAGTCCCCCAGATCTATGCCTCCACCCATCATGACCTGTTTTTGGCTCAGGGTTACGTCCACGCCCAGGATCGCTTCTGGCAAATGGACTTCTGGCGGCACCTGGGAAGCGGCAGGCTGGCTGAACTGGTCGGGAAACCAATGCTGGAAACGGATCGGTTTCTGCGCACCCTGGGATGGGAGCGGATCGTAAAACAAGAGCTGGAAATGCTGGGGGAGAATGAAATCGCTATCCTGGATGCCTACGCCGCAGGGGTGAACGCTTATTTGGACCAGGTCAGCGGCTCATCGCTGAGCCTGGAATATTACTTCCTGGGCTTGCTGAATAAGGACTATCAACCCGCTCCCTGGACGCCAGTCAACAGCCTCACCTGGGCGAAGGCCATGGCCTGGGATCTCAGATCCAACCTCGATTCTGAAATCGACCGGGCCATTATGCTGGCATCGCTACCCAGAAATCAGCTGGAATTCATTTATCCATCTTACCCAGAGGATCATCCAGTCATAGTGCCTGATTTTCCCCTGGCCGACCCGGATAGAACGACCTCAATCCAGATTGAACCCGCTGGTACTATCAACTCCCTGCTTACACCTCTCTATTCACACCTGCAAGCCAGCATTTCAGACCTGGACCAGATCACCAGGGGAGGAGCCGAATCCCTGGGGTCCAACAGCTGGGCAGTCAGCGGGAAGCTGACAGATACCGGCAAACCCTATCTGTTAAACGACCCCCACCTGGGATCCCAGATGCCCTCGATCTGGTATGAAGTTGGCTTGCACTGCCTGGAAATCACTGAAGATTGCCAGTTGAATGTGGCTGGATTCTCATTTGCAGGGACTCCTGGCATTATCATCGGCCACAACGATCGCATTGCCTGGGGTTTGACAAACGTGGGTCCGGACGTGATGGATCTCTATATAGAAAAGATCAATCCAGAAAACCCGACCCAGTACCTCACACCAGATGGCTGGGTGGAGATGGAAAGCGTCCTGGAAATCATCCAGGTCGCCGGGGAAGAACCAGTCGAGCTCCAGGTTTATCTCACCCAGCACGGTCCTGTGATCGATTCCGTTTATGGCCTGGAAAATTTTAACGAGGAAAGCGGATTGGCCATTCCCGACGACTACGCTCTGGCGCTACAGTGGACTGCCCTGGAACCCAGCTGTATATTTTGCTCCATCTGGGAAATGAATTTAGCGAATAACTGGGAAGAATTCCGGGAAGCAGCCCAGGATTTTGCGGTGCCAGCCCAGAATCTGCTTTATGCGGATATCGATGGGAATATTGCCTACCAGATGCCCGGCAGCATCCCCATCCGCGTGGAAGGCCATGATGGCATGCTCCCCGTACCAGGCTGGAATGGGGAATATGAATGGCAGGGTTATATCCCCTTTGAGGACCTGCCCCACACCTATAACCCCTCTCAGGGATATATCGTAACCGCCAACAACGCTGTGGTAGACGAGAATTACCCCTACTTGATCACGGAACAATGGAATCTTGGCTTCCGGGCTAACCGGATCGTTACGCTGTTGGAAAATTCCCAGGACCCTATCTCAATAAATTTTCTAAAGAAGATGCAGGGGGATAACTATGACGAGATAGCTGCCGTTCTGGTCCCTCTACTGCTGGAACAGTCCTTTACCGACCCTGATCTTCAAGCCGCCCAGGATTTACTCAGGGGATGGGATTATCAAGCAGATCTGGATTCCGCACCTGCAGCCCTTTACATGGTGTTCTGGCAGCATCTGGTTGAAAATACCACCCAGGACAATCTGCCAGGGGATTTTCAGATTGGCGTGGATTCAAGGGCAAAAGAAATCATGCGCCAGTTGGTCACCCAGCCGGAAAATCCCTGGTGGGATGACACCTCCACCTCGGAACGGGAAACCCGGGAGGATATCCTGCAGCTGACTCTGGAAGAATCCTACCGGGAACTGGTGAAAACCCAGGGGAAAGACCCTGCAGGCTGGCAGTGGGGGGAACTTCACACGATCACTTTCCTGCACCAGGTCATGGACAGCTTCCCCATTGTCAAAAAGGTCTTCAACCGCGGACCGTTCCAAACCTCCGGGGGAAACGAAATCATCAACGCGACTGGCTGGGACCCAGACAACCCCTACCTGGTTGATTGGCTGCCCTCCATGCGCATGATTGTTGACCTGAACAACCTGGATAACTCCTTGAGCATCCACACCACTGGGCAATCCGGTCACGCCTATCATCCCCACTATATCGACATGACCGAGCTGTGGCGCAAGATCTACTACCACCCCATGCCCTGGGATCCCCGGCGCATACAGAGTCAGGCGGAGGCCCTGTTGATACTGAGGCCGTAAGGGGTTGAAATTATGAAAGCAGGCGAGTTAATGGTTGGAAGGGTTCAAGGTTAATAGTTATGTTGGTGAATTCTTGCGGAATCAGGCCAAATCCCTCCAAGACTAATAATCCTCAACAATTGACCGTCACACTTATTGAGCCTTCACAGCAGCCAGTGAGTGTTAATTGTCATCCAGCTACTGTACACACCGAAGTTAACAAATCTCAGACAAAAGGAGTGGGACCTGGCTATAGCCACCCACCTGATAGCTGCTCTGTTTTTTGTTATTGGGTTGACGAAGGCAATCTCTTGACAATTGGAATATCTGATCTATTTTCTGACTTGAATCTATATATTGCCAAAAATTTCATAACAAACTGGGACTACAATGGTCCAGAAACAATCGACAATAACATAATCTTGAGATCTGATAATCCAGGAACTCAGAACGAAGAGATCATTATAAAGGATCCAGAAGGATTTTATTATGCATGGGTATGCGGTGATGGACTTATGAGATATATGAGTCAAGGCGATACATCAATAATTGAGACAGATGCTGCTCAATTCACGCTATATAGCAAACTCATACAGTAAGTATAAAGCAGCTGATAATCGATACTATTTACTATCAGATATTAAATAATCGCTATCTCGATCTAATCCTGTTTTATATAGGTAATCTTCTAGTCCTATAGTAGGTCAGTCATTCTTGTGCTTCCTCTTATTCATTAAAACTTATGGAAACACTGGATGACTATTTTTCCAATAATATTTACTCCACTCTATAAGACATTACCAGTAATTTCTCTATTTTATATTTTCAATCTTCATGTATTTAATTCTTAATTGACATAATCGCCTTCTTTGGTTATAATACGAACAAATGTTCTAGTACCGTACAGGAAACCATGGTCCCGACCCGTGTCTTGAACTCCCTCAAATACCTGTTTCAGCCGGCCCAATTTGTCAAATTGGATCAGCCTCTCAGCCTGGCGCTCTCGCGACTGGCCGAGGAAGAGAAACAGCCCCTCAACGAAGTGGGGCAAAAAATGTTAAACTTTGCCCTCCAGCACCGCCAGGAAGCTGCCCAGAACCTGGAAACCTGGCAGGCCCTCACTCCCCGAGAAAAAGAAATCACCGCCCTGGCCTGCCTGGGGTATACCAACAAGGAAATCGCTGAACAGCTGTTCATCTCCCCGGCCACCGTTAAAACCCATCTGCGCAACGCCAAACGCAAATTTGGCCTGCGAAGCAAATTGGAGCTCCGCAAAACCCTCTCAGACTGGGACTTTTCCCGCTGGGCCGCCTGATCTCCTCTCCCCCATCAGGGTAGCCTCTTTTTCAACCCTGATTTCAGCCAAACGGGGATAGCCTGCCGTCAATCAACCTGATAAGGTTGGTTTATGGATCTGATCACCCTTCCCCCCACCCCTTCCCTGCAGCTGCTAATCGCCCCTCCTGCCTTCCAGCGGGAGGTTTCCCTGCAGTTTATCGCCGAGCTGGCCCAGAGCGGGCCGGTCCGGGTACTGGATGGGGGCAACCGCTTTGACGTCCTGGGCCTCAACCGCGAGCTGCGGCGCCGGGATCTACCCCTCTACACTGCCCTGGATCGGGTTCAGGTCGCTCGGGCCTTCACCTGTTATCAAATGGCCACTTTGTTGGAAGGTCGCCCCGGGGGCGGGATCCCCACCCTGGTGCTGAACCTATTGGCCACCTTCCAGGATGAAAACGCGTCCCTGGTCGAACGACTCAGGCTGTTGGAGATCTGCCTTTACAGCCTGAGAAGAAAGGCCCGCCACACAGCGGTTCTGACCGTGATTCACCCCCAACCGTCCGAGGAACCTTTCCTGGCCCGCGTCCGGGAAGCCGCGGACCAAGTCTGGGCCTTTGAGATCCCTCCCCCTGCCGCCCAGTTGACACTGCTCTAAAGGAAATCTTATGGGACGAACCGTTACCTCCATCACGCAAACCTTCCTGAAAGAACGGGCTGCATTTGCCCGCTTCCGCCGGGCTCTGCGGGCCAGCGACCAGCAAGTACTTGATGACCTCTTCGCATCTGCCCGGAAACATCTCTCCGCCGCCTCCTATGCGTCACATGCGCTGCCCTTTGAGACCTTTTTGCTGTCCATGCTGTTGGAAGAGCACAAGGAAATCACCCGGCTGAGGCGGGAAGTGGCCGAGCTTCGCCATGCCCTCCAGCAATGAGATCCGCGGCTGGCTGCTGGATATCTATTCTGACCCGGAACAGGGAGTGGTCCTCTGGCTGCTGGATCAAGACGGGGTCAGGCGGCACCGGCTGCACCAGCCTTTTCCCACCTCCTTCTACGTTCACGGTTCTGGCGCCGAATTGCGGGCTCTGTGGCGCCATCTGCAATCGCTGCCGCTGCCACCCCAGCTCTCCCGGGCAGAGAGGCAGGATCTCTTTACGGATCGGCCCCTGGCAGTACTGAAGATCATCGCCCGGACGCCTTCGGATCAGGAAAAGCTTTTCAGCCATCTTAAACAGGCCTTTCCGAATTTGAGCTATTACGATGCGGACATCCCAATTGACATTCGCTATGCGGCTCAAACCGGGGTTTTCCCGCTGGCACGCTGTTTGGTGCAGGCCACCGAGGAAGGCGAAATCCAGGCCCTGGAAACCCTGGACTCCCCCTGGAATATTGATACCCCGCCGGTCCCCCTGCAGGTAATGTCCCTGACCCCGGATTCAAACCCGGACCACAGGGAACCAACCAGCCTCAAAATCCACCTGCAAGGCAAAGGGTACAGATTTGCCTTCAGGGAAGAACGCCGCTTGCTGGTTAAGCTGCGGGCGCTGCTGCTCCACCACGATCCCGACCTGCTGCTGACAGTCTGGGGGGATAAATGGTTAATTGACAAACTCTACCAGCTGATGGAGAAACATCACGTTTCCCTGCCCTTAAACCGGGAAGGCGGCCGTCAGGTCGAGCGGCGGGAAGAGCGTTATTACCATTCCTATGGCGGGGTGATCTATCGCGGGCCGCAGGCCCGGCTGTTTGGGAGAATTCATATCTCCACAGAAAACACGGTCATGTACCATGATTACGGGCTGGAAGGCGTTTTTGAAATGGCCCGGGTGACTGGTTTGCGTATTCAAACTGCTGCCCGGGTCTCCCCCGGAACTGGCATTTCCTCCATGCAAATATTGACCGCCCTGCGCCAGGGGGTGCTGGTCCCCTGGCATAAACAGCAGGTAGAGTGGTCCAAATCAGCTTACAATCTGCTCCAGGCAGATCGGGGAGGTATGGTTTACCAGCCCACCTGCGGGTTGCACGCTAACGTGGGGGAAATTGATTTCATTTCCATGTATCCCAGCATCATGGAGCACTTCAACATCTCTCCAGAAACCATCGGCAAGGAAGGGGAGAATTGTACTTTCGTTCCCGAGCTGGAGCTCACCATAGATCAGGACCAGCGCGGATTGGTGCCAGACACCCTGCAGCCGCTGCTCGAAAAAAGGATCCGCATCAAGCAGGCCCTGGCTGGCATGAATCCCAGGGACGCCCGCTACCGGCCTTACCAGGCCCAATCCTCAGCACACAAATGGCTGCTGGTCACTTGCTTTGGATACCTGGGGTATAAGAACGCTCGCTTCGGGCGCATTGAAGCCCATGAAGCAGTTACTGCCTATGGGCGGGAAGCGCTGCTGCGGGCTAAAGAGGCCGCTGAAGAGCTGGGCTTCCAGGTACTGCACATGTATGTTGATGGACTCTGGGTCCAGAAAGAAGGCGCGAATGAGATCGCCGATTTTCAACCCCTGCTGGAGGAAATCCTGGAGCGCACCGGTCTGCCAATCAGCCTGGAAGGCATCTACCGCTGGATTGCTTTCTTAAGCTCGCGCCCGGATCCCCGGGTGCCGGTGGCAAATCGCTATTTTGGGCTCTTTCGAAATGGGACCTGGAAGGTGCGGGGGATTGAATTAAGGCGCAGCGACACCCCCAAATGGATCAAGAAAGTACAGGGAGAGATCCTCAACCTGTTGGCAGAAGCCCCCCAAGCCGGGGATCTGATCGGGCAGCTGCCGCGCATACATGCCCTGCTCCGGGCCAGGCTGAGAGAGCTCAAGCAGGGGGAGATCCCTCTGTCAGAACTGTTGGTATCCCAGAAACTCAGCCGCCCCCTGGAAGAATACAGAGTGCCTTCTCCAGCGGCCAGGGCAGCAGCCCAGCTGGCCGGGATCGGAAAACACCTGACCCCGGGCCAGCGGGTGCGTTTCCTGTTCATGCGGGGTGATCCCGGTGTCTTCGCTTGGGATCTGGCTGAAAAACCAGCGGAAGGGTCCATCGACACAGATCGCTACGCCGAGCTGCTGTGCCGGGCAGCTTATACCCTGCTCCAACCGCTGGGGGTCAAAGAACAGACTTTGCGTTGGTGGATGTTCGCCAACGCCGGATACGGCGCTCCGCCAGGGCTCCTGCCCGCCTCCTGCTCCCAGGAAACCCCTTTGTTGGAAGATTCTGCCTGTCCGCTGAGGGAGCTCGGACCGGTCTTTTCTTCCTATTCAAAATTCTCCCAGAAATGATTCCAGGGCAATCATTCCAGGGCAATCACCTGTTAGAAGCAGCTGAAAACTGGACTGATTTCGCTTCAAAAGTGGACTCGAAAGCCATCAAGAGGTAAGTCCAGAGTGTGAACCAAAGCATCATTCCACCAAATACGAATGTTCATCGTGCTCTTTTCCTGATCAGGAATCATATGAATATCAACAAGTTTGTGGAGAGGTGTATTCGGGACCTGGATCTCGTGACTGAACAGAGAAATGCGGCTGTAAGAATTGACTCTTCTTTGCTCTCGCAAACAGAAAACATCATCAAGGGAAGTATAAGGTTTAGGAAGAGATAAAGGCCTGAGAAGGCTGTTGCCTTCAGTCAATGCCCTCTCGAATCGAATGCGGGGGATTTCTCCGGTGGTGGAATGGACCTGATGATTGTTGTAGCGATCAAGCTCTTCTCGGTGGTTCAGGATCTTGTCAGAGGGGCATTCAGTATTTCCGGGGCTCTGGATTGAACCTTTCTGAGGGGATGTGCAAAAAAACCCCATATAAGGTTTTCAAGATGACATGATTTTCTCTTCTAGATCTCTATTGTGGCTTGCTGAATTATTTTTCTTCAATTATCCACTGGGCACACATGTTTTCAACAAAATGGCGCCAACCACAATTATGAATAGGATTAGAATACTAATCATCGCTGAGCGGGAAGGACGGACAGTGTAGAGTGGCCATTTAATAATTTTCGTGACTATATAGCCAGCCAGTAGTGCACCTAAAAACAAAATACTGAAAGGACTGATGCGCTGATGTTTGATATAGTCAAGAACGGGATTGGCTACTGCACCGACCAATATTAATATCCATCCTATTATGATCCAGATTGGAGGTTTTTCTTTTGATTTCATTTTTTAACACCCACAAGCCCAACAGAAGCAGTAAGACCAGGCTCCGCCACAATAGAGGACACAGGTATAAACTGCGAAGCATGAAACAATTGTGAACGGACAGAGGATCAACGCAGCAGCGCATACCGCAAGCCCATAGCCAGAACAGCCCCAAAGCCCCAGGCATTGGATCAGAATAGAAGCAGTACACGTGGAGGACTGGGTAGTTGCTGCCAGGCCTAAATTATTTGCTTCTAGGCTGCCGCTGAAGGACAAGACTTCTCCATTTTCAACAGTATATAGCCTGGCCTTTGTCAGATCTTTTTTGTTTAGAAACTTTACCATACTTGTCTGAGTATTACTGTCATTTTTTGTGTATTGCAATACTGCTAAGTTTTTATCGGGATCGGTGAAGGGAATGCTGATGACAATCGCATTTTGGCTTCCATCTGCCCACGACAAAGATGTCACGCGAGATTCTTTCATGACAGGATGATATGTTCTAAGTTTACTTGTCAACAGGTGTGCATCATGGGATTGCAATACCTGTGAAATCATTTCTGACGCTTTTTTACCTTTGATAACCTCCATAACTATATCGTCTGGAACGTCCAAAATGGCTCGAACTGTAGCATCTCTTTCCGTATATATTTGATTGATTTCCGGAAAAAACTTATGGAGTTTATCTAAGACAGGGACAATACTAAACCCTGCAAAAACTTGTAAAAACTTACGCCGGGAAAATTTGTTTTTATTCATTGTTCTCCTTCCATAAATCGATTTATGTTTGCTAAACCTATTAGCCCGTATTCGATGGTGGAGTAAGTTCTTTGCAGTTGCTTAGAAGGGGGTTGCTTGTTTCGCTCCTTTCGGCCGATGAGGTAACAAATGATGAAGTAGCAATATGATGAGCAGCACAATGCCCCATATCGATGCTAAAACGACCAATCCAATAGTACTATTTGGGTGGCTCAAACTTGTTTGGATTGCTAGAAGTTTATTTATTGTGAGTGCTCCACCTTTGAGAGCGAATATGGGAAGGACTAATCCCATGAGAAAAATGTTTCGATAGACTAACCGCCATTGAACAGGGATCACGTGCTTAAAACAGCCGCAGTCGTTGTCCATCTCTCTCACCAGGCTCACCGTAATTGTTACAGCAAATACCAACAATAAATTAAAAGCAATGACTGAAACAGCCTGGGGCAAAAGTCCAAACACAAGCATCACACCTGCCAGAATCTCGAGTATCGGGAGAAAGTGAGCAACGAAAGTAGCTATACTGACCGGCACGAGGTCATAGCCAAGGACAGAATGAAGGAATTTGTTTTTTCCATTACGGATTTTCCCGATTCCAGCTATGAAAAAGGTTGCTCCGATAATAAAACGCCCGAGAATCGCAACAAGTGAACTGATTACATATATCAGCGTTCACCTCCTTATCAAATTTATCAAACCTTGCCCATTTCATTTTATACATCAGTAATTCATACTCCTTGTTACGTTACCTCCTGTATGTGATCTCATAGGATAATTAGAGCCAAAAATATAATTTCAGTGCAGCAAGATTACTAACACGCGGTTTCCGAAAAATGTGGCAGATGTGATTTTGAATGGTGAAGATGCTAATGTCAGGTGCTGTACGATGTCTTTGTTTTTTGGCCATTTGCGATTTGCGCAAGCACGTCTTTCTCTCGACTGGTTAACTGATGTGACATGTGATCATTTCATTCGCCGAAGGATGGTAACAATAATCATCAAAATTAATAAAAGCCCAGCTGCGGGGAGTATCGCTCCCCCTGCCCCAAATAAAAACAGGGCACTGAATAGAAGGAGAGTTACCAAACCGAGCCAAGCAATTAGCATTTTCCGTGCTCGCAGACCGACTATTAATAGGATTGCGGCCAAGAAAGGGATAAACCCATGTGGGGCAGGACTAAATCGCGAGCTTTCCTGAACCAATTCAGGAACTTCAAGCATCTGGACTTCTTGGAGAAACATTCCTGGCAAACCAATAATTAACAAAAAGAGGCCATATAATCCCACCACAACAGCTAGCAGGAGAGTCGCCTTGATAGCAACCTTCGATATAAGCATCTTGAGAGGTGGGTTGATTATGTCGTTATCCATAGAGCTCGCAGCGCTGGCGGGCCAAGGTCCTAAGTCTCAGATTTTGTGCCGTGGGAAGAACACAGGGCGGTTAATAGTGATCACTATCTCTGTTCTACCCTTTTTCAGTACCTATTGTCTAGCACATGTAACAAGGCAGGCCAAATAGTCCGCCGGGATAGACTTGTGTAGTTTCAGGCCTTATCGATACTGGCCTCAGGTCATATTTATCTTATCGCAAATCGCAATAGTCCCCAGTGCGATAATGGAAGCTAGGACTAGAATGGGGAATTCGCCTACAGTGTTACCTCTAGGAATGAAACCCCACACGGCAGAAAGTCCCCCGAGCACTAAGAGAGCTCGCTGAATCCAAGGGCGATTAGAAGACAGTACTAGTACGCCGATGATAACAGTCGCACTTAATAATAAGGCTGAGAAGAACCAAAGGTTTAAACCAAACATACGAATCCTCCTGTTTTAATATAATCCTATAATATGCTAAAGCGGGGTATAGATAACGCCAAAGTCTTTAGAAATTTGCGTGTATGTGCGAGTCAAATCGGGGGATGATAGTTTTGTGATGTGTTGTTGGTGACATGCGATTTGTATTCACTAATTATCCAAATACTATTCGTGTCATGTCAATGTTTGGGGACACAAGATTGTTCAGGATTGTCCTCGCAGCAGTATCTGTTCACATTATACCCATATACACAAGAATGCAATTGTTGTGAGTTCTAGCATCTGCCTAAAGCATTTCTCTAAACAACAGGGCACAAAAGCTATAAAATGTTTGCCTGCGATTACTTGTGATTTTTTTTGAGCGCTTGAATTCCTGCGCGCACAGAACCGAAAACAAAGGGGGCCGTTACTTCTTCTCTTAATATTGACTTATAAGGGTCAAATACATATACCGCCTGTAACTCATGAACTTCTTTATCGTTTGGGATGGGCATTTCTACCTTATATGTTGATTCCTCATTAGGTCCTAATTTCGTTAATAAAACGCCGTCATTGCTTATTTTTACTTGACGAAAATCAAAGAAAATTACTATTGCATACTCAGCCGATTCTAAATGTTCATTCTTGGCCACTATTTGAAACGCGAAGAAGGCGAAAGCGCTATAATACAATGACAATCCTAGTAGTACTAAGCTTCGGTGAAATTGGGTTGATTAGCTTGTGGATTGGGTTGTCGAATGTATCTACAGAATCAACATTCAAATTGATTCTATAAGAAGGTAGTCGGGTTGTATACTGTGGTTTTCCACAGGTTGACGAACTATAAATTCTGTTAATTTGAGTTAATGAATAACTCTGCCTGTATTCTCCCTTTGCTCGATCTTCCTTTGTCCCGCTTGTTCAAACCTTGCAGTTCTTCTACCAGTCCAGATTGCCAGGATTGTACCGAGTATTCTGCCAACTATTAGATCTGGAAAAAAATATTCAAGCGCAGTGCAAGGAAAGCTGTTGCGCATAATTTCTCCTTGTAAGAGGCAATTGTTGTTCCCTCGCTGTCAGGAGTAGCAGAAAACTTGACCCTTCTCCTTTTGACTCAAAAAACAGAAGAATTCATCGGAGAATGTATAGGTTA
>Ga0209834_10000083_pt1 | contig 53268 bp, 66 predicted proteins | sample Mar14236cmmetaG_FD_184134 | JGI IMG/M metagenome (GOLD analysis project Ga0209834, IMG submission 184134) | Marine hydrothermal vent microbial communities from Guaymas Basin, Gulf of California to study Microbial Dark Matter (Phase II) - Marker... ... | reverse complement strand
CTCTCGTCACTTTGGTTCTTCTCGTAACTCGAATCTCGAATCTCGTAACTCGTTTCTTAATCGCAACTCAGTATCCTCAATTGTAATCCCCTAAATCCCGGAGTATAATAGCAGTGAATTTCCCCTTGGAGGTTGTGCAAATGAAGCTATCAAGCTATGTGGAATCTGTTTCTCCTTCTGTAACGCTTCAATTCAATCAAAAAGTCCTTGAGAAATTAGCACATGGTGAAGATGTGGTAAAGCTCACTGCCGGTGAGCCTGATTTTCCTACCCCCGAACCTATTGCTGAAGCTGCAATTGAAGCAATTAAAGCCGGGAAGACGAAATACACTGCTGCAGCTGGTATAACGCCACTGCGGGAGAGAATAGCGAAAAAGCTGAAAAAAGACAACAATCTTTCCTATTCAACAGAGGAAATCGTTGTTACCAACGGCGGTAAGCAAGCACTTTATAACAGTTTGAAAGCGATACTTGAGCCTGGCGATGAAGTGATTGTAATCTCACCTGCATGGGTTAGTTATGAGGCACAGATCAAATTGTGCGGTGGGGTGCCCATCTATGTAGAAGCGTTGCCCGAAGATCTTTACATACCCAGCCTATCTAAAATAGAAAAGGCTATTGGGAAGCGCACTCGAGCGATAATCGTTAATTCCCCCAATAATCCCACGGGTACTGTTTATCCGGAGAAATTTTTGAAAGGGCTTTCGGAGCTTTTGAAAGAAAACAGAGTTATTGCCATCTCTGATGAAGTTTATGAAAAACTGGCTTTTGATGAAAAGCACATCAGCATTGCTTCCTTTGAAGGCATGAAGGAACTTGCAATTGTTATTAACGCTTTTTCAAAGGCTTATTCAATGACGGGCTGGAGGGTTGGATATTTGGCAGCGCGTAAGGAAATTGCAAAAGCGGTTGCAAAGATACAGGGACATTCAACCTCCAATGTGAACACCATCGCGCAATATGCAGCATTGAAGGCGCTTGAAGTTGAAACAGATTATATGGTAAAGGAATTCTTGGGCAGAAGGGCTTATGTTAGCAAAAGATTGGAAAAAATGGGGCTTAAATTCTCCTTTCCAAAGGGTGCTTTTTATTTCTTTGTGGACATAAGAAATTTCCTTGGAAAAGGCGTCAAGGATTCTTTTGAATTTTGCGTGGAGCTTCTTGAAAAAGCAGGGGTTGGTATGATCCCAGGAAGTGCCTTTAACATGGAAGGGTTTATCAGACTATCATATGCGAGTTCCATAAAAGAATTGGAAAAGGGGCTTGACAGGTTAGAGCAATTTATAAAAAACATATAAATTGAATATGTAAAATGCACCGGGATTCCGGTGCATTTTTATGTTTTTCATTTTTGATTTCCTCATCTCCCGGCCAATTCAAGTCCCCAGCGAAAAGTGTCAGAAAGATTCCTCACGTTCTCAAACTCAGATTTCGATAGTGTGTCAAGCATATTGCTTATAGCAGAACGGAAGGCAAGCTGGGTATTTCCAGTTTTTATTTCCATTAAGCATTCCACGACAGCTGCCGTTAGGTCGGCTGCCCGGACAAGTCTCCCCTCTTTGCCTCCAAAGGGATCTAGCATTCTCTGTTTAAGCTCAAGTGCTATGTTCTTTGGCATATGCACTAAAAGCTTTTCGCTAACCATTTTTTCTTCCACTTTTGAAACAACTTCTTCAAAACCCTCTACTTTGCGCTTGGTTGGTGTAATAATATCTCCGGTCAAACTCTCAGGTATATCATGGAGCAAAGCTTTTTTCACAACTTCCAGGCTATCTATGTTGTTACCAACCTCGTTTTCCATAAGAGCAAGCAAATAAGCTATTACTGCGACATAGAAAGAGTGCCCTGCAACAGTGGTTTCGACGTTTCTTTTCAGTCTGTTCCAGCGTACCGCCCTTAGCAAGACAACCAGCGCTTCCTGATAGTCTTTTATCCATGGACTCTCTCTGAGTATTTTGTAAGGCTGAAAACGATCAAAATGGGAGAGCCTTTTTTTAAGGCTTTCAAGTGCTTCTTCATAGTATTCTGGAAAGAAACGCGAATGTATATCCGCTTCAAGCAATGCTGAGAGTAAATCCCCTGTGGAAATGATTTTCCCCTCTGTGCTTCCATCTTTCACCATTTTCATTTCATTCATGAATTCTTCCCTGTGATTTGCCGGCAATAGTGGGGCAACTTCTGAAACAGTTGCATCAAAAACAGCATCCCATTTTTCCGGATCAAGCTCTTTTATGAGAACTTTTGTATCCACAGAAATATCAGAAAGGATACACTTGGGAAGTTCTTTGAGGAGAATACGTTTAAATAGCCTGTCCTCATTGACTTTTTCCCCGTTTTCTCTGGCAATCAGGGAAAGGAGTAACGAAAACTGAGCAGATACAAAGGCGTTTTCTGCTTCATTCGTTCTTAGCAAAGTGGGTCGGTTATTCCAACGGAACATGGTGAAAAGATTGGTATATAGCTCAAGCAGTCTTACCAGTCCCTGATCCATCTCCAGACCCCCTATTTCTCTGCTATACTTGAAGAGTGTTGCTGGATTATTGTATCATATTTCACGAGTCTAACGAAAAAGAGGCGATGAGCATGGAAGTAAGTAAGTGGATAAACAGGGCATTCCCTGTATTTTCATCTCAAGATAGCGTGTCGGATGTATTGAAAGTTGAAGAGAAATACGATTTTATAACGGTTGTTGTCCATGATGAAGCCGGTAAACTCCTTGGAGTGATAAAGAGGAAAGAGCTTGCAAATTATGCTCCCGAGAAAAAACTGGCTGAAATTGTTAAAGAGCCTGAGTATTTCAGTTATGATACCGACATCATCGAAGATGTGGTGCTCATGCTTATAGAGAGCCATGATCTCGTTATACCGGTGGTTTCCGGTGATATGAACTTGAAAGGAGTCATTACAGTTTTTGATATCCTCGAGGCACTTATGGAGTTCACTTCTATGGATCAGAAAGGTGTCAGAATTTCTGTGGTTCTTGGAGATAAACCAGGTGCATTGAAAAGGGTCGTTGATTTGCTGGCCGATAATGAAATTAATATTTTGTCCATCGTAACCTCACCTGGCGAAGATGGGAAGAAAAACGTTATTATCAGAACCTCGGAAACGGATGTGGGAGAGATTGCAAGTATTTTCAACGAAAATGATATTGAATACGATTCAATAATGGAGGAGGAAGGCTTCTGTGACTGAGATGTTCAAGTACCTTTTTCTCGGAAGCCTTCAAGGAGCAACGGAGTTTCTTCCTGTTTCATCCTCAGGCCATTTAACGATTTTTTCTTCGATTTTACGATTGAACTTGAGCACAGATAGTCTTGCATCTTTTTTTGCTTTATTGCATCTCGCGACATTTTTTGCTGTTTTGCTCTTTACGTACAGCGAGGTTATTCAGATTATCACCGGATTGTTTACCAAAAGAGAAAGAGGTAATTCAATAAGATATATCATTCTTTTAACGGTAGCCACTATTCCCGCAGTTGCTTTCGGACTCCTTTTTGAAGAAAAAATCAGTACCGCCTTTTCCAGCCCGTATTTTGCTGCTGCCATGCTTGTGGTTACAGCCTTTTTTTTGTTCCTATCCGATAGATTCAACGGAAAGTTAGAAATACTGAAAATAGGGCTTATAGGTGCTTTGCTTGTTGGTATCCTACAAGCGGCGGCCATATTGCCGGGTATATCAAGAAGCGGTATGACAATTTTTGGTGCGCTGCTTATTGGACTTTCGAGGAAAGATGCTGTTAAGTTTTCCTTTCTCATGAGTTTGCCTGTAACATTGGGGGCGGGTATTCTCGAGATTTCAAAGCTCAGTGTTCCTATGATTTATGCAATACCGGCATTTTTTAGTGCTTTTGTCATGGGAATTATCGGGCTTTTTTTGGTTAAGAAGTTTGTCATAAAGGGAAAGCTGAGAGGCTTTGCGATTTACTGTATAATATTCGCGGTTGTAAGTTTTATTAGTCTGGGAGTGATCTAAATGGAGTTCGAACTACTCTTTCCAGGTAGCGTTCTTTACGTTTCTGGGGAGATTGATGCTCCGACGAGTAGCGCTGTTCTCCTGAAAGATGGTGAGAGAACAATAATCGTTGATCCGGGTGGGTTTCCCTCATTGAAAGCTCTTGAAAGCGCCTTGGGCAAGGCTGGCGTGGCACCTGAAGATGTCACCGATGTTTTGCTAACGCATTTTCACCTTGATCACGCTTTCAACACAATGTTTTTCAAAAATGCCACAATAAGGCTTCACAAAAACTACGCAACCCGCAACTACACAGCCTTTGGTCCAATAATTGGTCAGATGTATTCGATGGTCATTGAAAGTTGGAGCCGTGTCGAACCTTTCGAAGCGGGAATGCTTTGGGATACAATTGAGATCGTTGAAACTCCTTTTCATTCCAGAGAACATGTTTCCTTTCTTGTAAAGACGATTAATGCCGGAAATGTACTGATTTTTGGCGATTTATGTGATAGGCAGTTTAGGTTTTACGAGATGCGCAAAGGCATGAGAAATGATGCGGCTTCTAAGTTAGCGCTTGAGCTTTACGATAGAGCTGATATGATTGTTTTTTCTCATGATCTTCCCATAATCAAGGGGTGAAAACTGTGAAAATATTGATGGTTTCATATGAAGTGTATCCACTTGCTAAAGTTGGTGGGCTAGCTGATGTTGTTGGCAGCCTTCCTGAATATCTTGTAAAGCGTGGAATAGATGTGCAAATAGTGATGCCTTATCACAGGATTGTGGATAAAAAAGCGGAGTATATAGAGAAAACAGACCTGATATTACATACCAATGAGTTGAAGCAAAAATACACATTCGAAGTTTACAGAACCCACTTGAAAGCGGGAAATGTCCCGGTCTTTCTGCTCAAGAATGACGAGTTAATCGATTCTGATGATGTCTATGGAGGGCATGATCTGGGGTTACAGGCTCTTGCCTTTTCAGATGCGGTCTTTCAGCTCTCCAAAAGCCTGAATCCTGATATCGTACACTGCAACGATTGGCAAACAGGCATGATTCCGGTGTTCATAAAAACCTATTCAGGTGATGCAATGCCGAGAACTCTGCTTACCATTCATAACCTTGGCTATCAAGGAACTTTTGACGAATATTACTTTGAACTCTCAAACCTTCCTGAGCAATATTGGGAAAAGGGTTATCTTTCCACAGGTGGTATGCTCAACTTTCTAAAATCGGGCATTGTATTTTCGGATTTCGTCAGTACTGTAAGTCCGACCTATGCGGATGAGATCAAAACCGAAGAATATGGAATGGGTTTGAATGTGTTGCTTTCAGGGCTCGGTGACCGTTTGGTGGGAATTATCAACGGGATAGACTATGTCGAATACAATCCTGAAACTGATAAGAGGATACCAGCCAATTTCAGCCTCGAAGACCTTACTGGAAAGAAAGACTGCAAAGTTTCACTTCAAAAAGAACTTGGGCTTCCTGCAAGAAAAAGCGCCGTTGTGGGATTGATATCCAGGTTGGTAGACCAAAAGGGATTGGATATTCTTGCAGAAGCCGCTGAAGATCTTTTATCAAATGATTTGCAGCTTGTGGTTTTAGGTACTGGTGAGGAACGTTACGAAAAGTTGTTCAAAGAGCTTGCAGAAAAATATCCGGAAAAGGTTTCAGCAAACATACTCTTTGATATAAACCTGGCACAAAAGATATATGCCGGCAGTGACATGTTCCTGATGCCTTCGAAGTATGAGCCCTGCGGTCTGGGGCAAATGTTCGCCATGAGATACGGAACAGTCCCTGTTGTGAGATTTACAGGAGGGCTAAAGGATACTGTTAAAGAATTCAATTCCAATAATGGTACAGGAAACGGTTTTGGGTTTTATGCTTACAGCTCCCTGGAATTAAAAAAAGCCGTTGAACGTGCTTTGATTACATACAATTCTGATAACTGGATAGCAGTCGTAAAAAACGCCATGAAAACGGATTGTTCATGGGAAAATTCCGCGGGAGAATATGAAAAGCTCTATAAGAAAATAATAGAATCCGAGAGGAGGCCAGTAGATGCCTGAGCTCAGGAAGGACCCGATACTGAAGCGCTGGGTCATTATCGCAACGGAGCGTTCAAAAAGACCAAATGATTTCAAGAAAGCGCTGGAGGAACCCGGAGGGGGCTTTTGTCCTTTCGACTACGGTAACGAGCACACAACTCCCCCGGAGATAATGGCTTTCAGGGACAAAAATTCAAAACCAGATGAACCGGGATGGTGGATAAGAGTCGTGCCTAACAAATTCCCGGCCCTGGATCCAAAACTTGAGCCTGTGAAATTTGGACACGGTATGTATGACGTGATAAAGGGGTTTGGAACTCATGAAGTTATTGTAGAAACACCGGAACACAACCAAAATCTTGCTACGCTCCCGTTGAAGCAAATTCAAGAGGTAATATGGGCGTATAAGTACAGGTTCAACGAATTGGAAAAGGATCCAAGGATAAAATACGTGCTCATCTTCAAGAACCATGGCAAAGAAGCTGGTGCCTCCTTACAACACCCTCACAGCCAGTTAATAGCCACGCCTATCATACCCAAACGGGTTGTCGAAGAAATCGATGGAAGCTATGATTATTACAAATTCAAAGAACGCTGTGTATATTGTGATATGTTGAATCAAGAACTGCTTGAAAAAACAAGAATCGTAGAAGAAAATGAGCTTTTCCTTGCCTTTGAGCCTTTTGCTGCCAGATTTCCCTTCGAAACATGGATTTTGCCAAAAGCGCACAAATTCAATTTCGGTGAAATAGGAGCTGAGGAGGTAAGGCAGTTTGCGTGGGTTTTGAAGAACACTTTGTATAGAATTTACAAGGCTCTAGATAATCCTCCCTTTAATTTCATGCTTCATACAGGTGTTACCGGTATAGAAGGGGAGCAATATTATCACTGGCATCTGGAAATTGTACCAAGGTTGACAAGAGTGGCAGGATTTGAGTGGGGTTCTGGATTTTACATTAATCCAACTCCACCTGAATATGCAGCGAAATATCTGAAGGAAGTGGAAATGCCAGAGGGGGATGAATGATGGATATACGCGTTGATGAAAAATTACTTCTGCATCTTGAGTCTCTTGCCAAATTGGAACTCAAGGCGGAAGAAAGAGAAAAGCTGATGAAGGATATCGCGAAAATTCTGGATTATATGTCGTTAATCGATGAACTGAACGTCAACGATTACGAAGAAATGTTTACCCCTATTGAAGAAGATCTGAAGCTGCGAAAAGATGATCAAGAGGCGTTCGAACATATAAATGACCTGACTTCCCTTTTTCCTGAGCAGGAAAATGGGCAATTGAAGGTTCCAAAGATTTACTGAGATGAGTACCAAAAAGGGACAGCACTTTGAAGAGATTGCTTGCACCTATTTGCTGAAGAAGGGGTACAGGTTAGTCGATAGAAACGTGCGCTATCCCTTTGGCGAGCTGGACATTGTAGTAATGAAGGGAAGAAAGCTTGTTTTTGTTGAAGTGAAAGGTGGCAATCGATCATTTCAACCCCGAACCAGAGTGGACAGATTAAAACTAAAACGGCTCGAGCTTGCCGCGAATAAATTCATCACAGACAGAAACCCGAAATTTGAAGAATGCCAGCTGGATGTGATAGAAATTCTGAATGATGGCACGATAAATCATCTAGAAGCAATTGGAAGGTGGTAATGATGGAAAGAAATAAAGCTGAGATATTCAAAGAATATCAGAGATGGATTCAAAAAGCGAACCCTGAAATCGTTGAAGAGCTAAAAGGGCTTAACGAGGCTCAGATTGTTGACGCCTTTTTCAAAGATCTTGAATTTGGAACCGGAGGAATGAGAGGAGTCATAGGTGCGGGGACGAACAGGATAAATGTTCATACGATAGCTCGGGCTACACAAGGCTTCTCGAATTGGCTTAAAAAGAACTATCAGTCACCTGCTATTGCCATCGCCTTTGATACTAGAAAAATGTCAAAAGAGTTTGCTCAAACGGCTGCTAAAGTGTTATCTGCCAACGGCATCAAAACCTATCTTTTCTCAGAGCCAACGCCCACTCCTGTCTTGAGTTACGCGGTTAGGGAGTTAGGCTGCAGCGGTGGCATTGTAATAACAGCCAGCCATAATCCCCCTCAATATAATGGTTATAAAGTTTATACCCATGACGGAACACAGGCAGTTCCACGTTATGCAGAAGCAATCGTGAAAGAAATTAGCAAATTGGATTTCTTTGTCGATTTGGAAGGGGACGAAGCTTTGATCAAGAAAGTCCCGGATACAGTTCTCTTGAATTTTGAAAATTACATAATCAAATTGACGGAAGAACTTCTGAATATTCACGGAACCAACCCTGAAGCTTTGAAAGTCTTATATACACCTTTGCATGGTACTGGCTACAAACCAGTGATGGATGTCTTAAAAAAGCTGAGATACAATGTAGAAACTGTTAAAGAACAAAGCACCCCTGATGGCAATTTTCCCACAGTCAGCTATCCAAATCCCGAGGACCCGAAAGCCTTCACGATGGCTCTAAAGCAGGCTAAGGAATTCAATCCTGACATTATTATCGCGACAGATCCTGATTGTGATAGAATGGGGCTAATGTGTCAAAAAGGCGATAGCTACGTTAGCATTACCGGAAACCAAATGGGTGTTATCATGCTTGAATTCCTCTTAGAATCCCTGAAAAACCGCTTGCCCGGCGATGCTTTTGTGGTGAAGACCATTGTAACCACCGACCTGGCGAAAGACATCGTTAATGAGTACGGTGTGGCGCTTAAAGAAACGCTAACAGGATTTAAGTTTATAGGCGAACTCATAGAAAAATCCGCGGTTGAAAAGAACGGGAGTTTTCTTTTTGGCTTTGAAGAGAGTTATGGTTATCTATACGGCACACACGCAAGAGATAAAGATGCGGTCGTGGCTTCTGCCCTTGCTGCAACGATTGCCGCTTCTTTGAAAGAGAAAGGAATCAGCCTGTTGGAATACCTTGTCAGAATCTATGAAAAATACGGCTATTACCTGGAGTCCTTGAAAAGCTTTACTTTTGAAGGAATAGAAGGCATGAAAAAAATCTCCAGGATTATGAATAATCTGAGAAGCGACACTCCCACTGAAATAGAAGGTAAAAAGCTGATCGACTTTAAGGATTACAGTAAAGGAATCGCAGAATTACCGCCAGCTGATGTAGTTGAGCTCGTTTATGAAGATAACTTCAAATTGATTGCCAGACCATCCGGTACTGAGCCGAAGATCAAGTTCTACTTGATGGCAAAGGGAAATACACACAAAGCCACGATGGAAAAAATAAAATTTTTGGAGAGATACGTGGAAAGGATTGTTAAACAGTGAACGGTTATGCTCATATCATTTATGACGAAACATCCTACTTTTCACCGAAAAAGATCAATTTTGACCATAGGGCCAGGACCGGAATGATGATTGCATGGTCAGAAGAGCAGGCAAAAGAACTTCTAGACAAGAAATACTGGAAATGTCTCAGCGCATTTGGCTTGGAAGCTTCCATGAGAAGGAAAATCATTTTTGAACGAAAGCACAGCGACACCAATTTGCTGTATTTTAAGTACGAACTGGAAATTCCAGATGCCATTGAAGTTTTCTATGAGGCAGATATCATTGAAGCTATTTCGAAGCGTTTCTCCCTTAGGGAAATTTCGGAAGATATTTTTAAAATGATGAGAAATTACGAATCCGGAACAATTAATTTCAATGACCATTTTCTAAACGAATGGCTAATCGCAAGACTGAATTCCGAAAAAATGGAGCTGGAGGTACCGGAAAGAAAGAAGCTCGAAAAGGAATTGATGAGATACGTTGAGATGCTTGTCAGTAAAATACTCTGGAACATTTACTCTGGCGATTTGAACGCTTTCAGAAAGGATCTTTCCAGTATGGTTTACCTCTTTGGAGAGCTGCGTGATACGGGAAGCACAGCGGGCAGAGGTGAAACTTGGTGAAAAGATTCGCCGCAGTAGTTGCCTATGATGGAACGGATTTTTACGGATTTCAGGTTCAGCCTGATCGCAGAACAGTACAAGGAACCATAGAAGAAGCACTCTCGAAAATACACAAAGAAGAGGTCAGAACTGATGCAGCGGGGCGTACAGATACTGGCGTACACGGATTTGGGCAGGTAGTTGCCTTCAATTCAACATTGGAGAGGTTATCCGCAAAAACCATGAAAGATGCCCTCAATGCGAACCTTCCCGCCGATATTTACGTCAGAAGAGTGTATGAAGTTCCCAGAGGGTTTAGCCCGCGTTTTCATGCTAAGAAAAGAATTTATCATTATTACATATTAAACACCACAGAACCCGACCTTTTCAGGAAAAGATATACATGGTGGTTCCCTTATGATATAGACATCGAAAAGATGCGATATGGTGCTAATTTCCTGTTGGGAGAGCATGACTATGCCGCTTTCCGCACAGGAAGAGACGATAGGACGACAATAAGGACGATAACGAATATTCGTATAATGAGAATGAACAAATCTCTCGTTCTGGTAAGAGTGGAGGGAATTTCCTTTTTGAGAAGAATGGTGAGGAATATCGTGGGTACACTTGTACGTGTGGGAACGGGAAATCTTCAACCAGAAGCCGTAAAAACGATTCTTGAATCAAAAGACAGGTCAATGCTCCCAAGTTCAGCCCCACCACAAGGATTGGTGCTATACAAGGTGTTGTTCGATGAGTTCGAAACTTAGGCTTGATGAGTTACTCGTGAGGAGAGGGTTATTTCGATCGCGCTCAAAAGCCGCTGAAGCCGTTAGGTCTGGAAAGGTACAGGTTGATGGAAAGGCGATAGACAAACCCGGGAAAAAATTTTTGGAAGATGCTCATCTTCAGCTTATTGAACACAAATTCGTGGTGAGCAGGGCTTATTACAAGCTTAAAAAAGCCCTTGAAAGCTTTCAAGTTGTAGTTGAAGGAACACGTGTGTGTGATCTTGGAGCTTCTACGGGTGGATTTACACAGCTGCTCTTGGAACGAGGTGCAAGTGTTGTATACGCTGTTGATGTTGGAACTGCGCAACTGGACCCTGTACTTAAAAACAAACCCGAAGTAATATCCCTTGAGAATACCGATGCGCGAAGTGTTACCCGGGAACTTCTTAATGGTGCGGTTGACATAGTGACTGCAGACCTTTCTTTTATCTCTGTGACCAAGGTAGTTGACAGTATTTCGGAAATACTGAAAATGGGAGGTCATTGTATTTGCTTGATAAAGCCGCAGTTTGAGGCTGGTCCCGGGTTGTCCAAAAAGGGAGTCATCCTCAATGCCAGCGTACATAAGAGTGTTCTCCATGGTGTCATAGATTCCTTTCATAGGACGGGGTTAGTAGTGAGAGGAATGACTTTTTCCCCGTTGCGGGGTAAGAATGGTAATATTGAGTATCTCATTCATGCCGTTAAAGGAGATCGTAATGAAGTGTGGAATCTTGATATAGAGAATTGTGTCAACAGGGCTTTCGAAACTCTGGCACTGGAAAGGTGATCTCGTGTTAAAAAAAATCCTTGTACTTACGTTTTTGATAATCAATTTTTCGCTGTTTTCACAAAATATTACAGACTTTCTTCCGTCAAATGCGGGATACTTCCTCATTGTGAGAAATAGCGTGGATTACTTTGACTATCTCAAGAAAAATACGAACCTGTTCTACGTGTATCTGGAAAAGGACGGTCTGGGGCTGGAAGACTATTTCATTTCTCTTCTTTCCGCTGCGGGTTATTCCAGCGGTAATACTCTGGATGAACGGAAGATAAAGAAAGCCATAAACGGAGAATTTCTGCTCGCCGGTAAGGAATTTGATCTCGAACTCGAAGACATTATCACCTTCGATCCCATATACATTCTCGAAAAATTCAAGAGTGAAACAAAAGATATCTTTCTCGTATGGAAATCAGAGGAACCCGAAGAGTTGTTGAACATCATAGCTTCGCTTTTGGAAAGCTCCATTTTCAAGCAAGACGGTGATTTGATTGGAGAACTTAGAAGTAACAGTGGCGAGGTGTATTTTCATGTTGGTAACGGCTTTTTGATACTCGGAGACACCCGCAGCGCTGTGGAAGCGCCTATGAGAGCTTATCATGGTGAGATTGGAAGAATGATAGACTCTGAAGAGGAAGCGGCGGAATTTGTTAAGGCCAGCGAAAATTACTGGATAACCGGATATTTTGACAGTGACAGGTTTAAGATTGGGCTGGGACTGGAGTACGCTTTTAGCACAAAAAGAACCACGCTGTTCATCAATCCCGAAGGTCACACTCTGGCAGCAACAATGATACAGGAAAACATCTTTCTAGATGAATCAGAGAAGAGCAGAATCCTGGGATATATGACATCAAAAGACGAAGCCCTGTCTGAAAAATATTTCGGCAACTATCTTGCTTTTTTTCCTGGTGGCAGTGTTTCAACCCTGAGACGGGAACTTTCGCATTGGTTTGACGAGAGTCTTGAACCTTATAGAGAGCTTGCGGATCTAATTGTTGAATTCACCAAGAAAAGTCAGGGAGTGGCCGAGATTTTTGGAAGCATTGTTGCCAGCCCCACGAGTTTTGCACTTAGGCTGCAAACATCTGTAAATGCGGACATGAATCCTGAAATCCAAAAGCTCCGGGAATGGGGTGCAAAGCACTATAATACAAATGGTTTTGAAGTGTACGAACTCAAAAGCATTTTTGAGAAGATATATTTCTTGCTGGATAAAACCGAACTTGTGATAACAAACCTTTCCCCTGAGGATTATCTCAAGCGGTTATCTGCTGGAAAGAAGCTTGAAGACAACGATAGGTATGTATACTTGAAAAATATGTATAAAACCGAAAATATAGCCGAAGTTTTTGTGAATTTGGGGGATATTTTCTATGACCTGCTGGGAATGAAAGCTGATACGGCGCTATTGTATACGGAATCCATGGAAGAAAACGGAAATCTCATTCATTCCCTAAGAGTTTATTGAATAGAGGTGTTTTTTATGAGCATCATGAGCTCATTGTTCGACAAAAACAAAAGAATTTTGAAGAAGTACAGTGCCCTTGTTAAAAAGATAAACACGCTTGCCGGGGAAATGGAAGCCCTGCCTGCTGAGCAGTTTCCTGAAAAAACAGAGGAATTCAAGGAAAGACTTAAAAAGGGAGAAGCTCTGGACTCCTTGATGCCGGAAGCCTTCGCACTCGTGAGGGAAGCGGCAAAACGCACGGTGGGAATGTGGCCCTTCGATGTGCAGGTAATGGGCGCAATAGCACTGCACGAAGGGAAAATTGCTGAAATGAAAACCGGTGAGGGTAAAACACTTGTGGCTACTATGCCCATGTATTTGAACGCATTGACAGAAAAGGGTGCACACCTTGCCACTGTTAATGATTATCTTGCAAAGCGAGACGCCAATTGGATGGGGCCCGTTTATGAATACCTCGGTTTAACTGTTGGATATATTCAATCCTCTATGGAGCCCTCTAAAAGAAAACTCGCTTATCAGTGCGACGTCACTTACGGAACGGCAAATGAATTTGGGTTTGATTACCTAAGGGACAATCTGGTGTATGATCTGGAAAACAAGGTACAGCGCGGTCATAACTATGTTATCGTCGATGAAGCAGATAGTATTTTAATCGATGAAGCTCGAACCCCGTTGATAATTTCGGGACCTTCAGCCGATTCATCATCCATGTACCGACAATTTGCCTTCATAGCCAAGCGGTTCACAATAGACGAAGACTTCACGGTAAACGAAAAAGAGCGAACGGTCAGCCTTACGGATAAAGGTATTGAAAAGGCTGAGAAGCTGTTGAACCTTGAAAATCTCTATGACCCCAACAATTACAAATATCTCTTTCACCTGCTCAATGCCTTGAAAGCACGTATGCTCTTTAAGAAAGATGTTGACTATATAGTCAACGATGGTGAGGTAATAATTGTTGATGAATTCACCGGTCGATTGTTGCCTGGAAGGCGATATAGCGAAGGGTTGCATCAGGCTATCGAAGCGAAAGAAAATGTGAAAATCAGGGAAGAAAGCATGACCTTTGCTACGATAACTTTTCAGAATTACTTTAAAATGTATGAAAAAATCGCTGGTATGACCGGAACAGCCGCAACAGAAGAAGCTGAGTTCATTTCCATTTACGGAGCCGAAGTTGTGGTTATTCCCACCAACAAACCCGTGGTCAGGAAAGACAGGGATGACTTGATATACAGAACTCTGGAGGAGAAATACGAAGCCGTTGTTGCAGAAATTGAGAAACGTTATAAGAAGGGGCAGCCTGTGCTCGTGGGTACAACCTCGATAGAAAAAAGTGAGCTGATCAGTAGCAAATTACGAAAGAAAGGCATTCCTCACGAAGTTCTAAATGCTAAGCGTCACGAACGTGAGGCTGAGATTGTTGCAAAAGCCGGAGAAAAAGGGACAGTAACCATTGCAACGAATATGGCGGGCAGAGGGACTGACATAAAACTGGGAGAAGGCGTCAAAGAACTTGGCGGACTTTTTGTCCTTGGAACGGAGAGACATGAAAGCAGGAGAATTGACAATCAGCTCATCGGGCGTTCCGGCAGACAGGGGGATCCGGGTGAGTCGAGGTTTTTCCTATCATTGGAAGACGATCTCATAAGGCTCTTCGGGGGCGAAAAGATAGGAAGCGTAATGAATACTTTGAAAATGAAACCCGGTGAACCAATAGAACATCCTCTGCTGAGCAAGATAATAAATTCTGCACAGAAGAAAATCGAAGGGATTCATTTTTCCATACGAAAGAGGCTTTATGAACTGGATTCTGTTGTAGATAAACAGAGAAGCGCTATATATGCTCATAGAAACTGGCTGCTCAGCGGTGAAAACTTCGATGATCATGTGAAAGAAATCTTCGAAGATGTAATATCCAGAAGACTGGACGAACTGGGAGAAGCGCCACCGCAAGAAAGGCTGAAGGAAATTTTCCCTTTCATTCCGGCCAGATTGCTCGATTCCGTTAAAGCAACTGATATTGCGAATTTGCGTGAAGGAATTATGGAAGCCCTTTTGAAGGTTTATGAAGAGAAAAAGAAAGAATTTGCCGAAGAGTTCGTGAAGGTATTCAAATTTCTCATGTTGAGGATGATAGATGAACGCTGGCGAAAACATCTTGAAGCCATTGAACATTTGAAAGATTCCGTGGGATTGAGAGCCTATGGCCAAAAAGACCCTGTGTTAGAATTCAAAAAGGAGTCGTATACACTCTTTCAGGATATGATAGATGGTCTTTATGATGATGTAGTAACTGTTCTGACACGCCTCGTGAAAATCGATAGCGAAAAAGTCGAAAAAAAGGCTAAAAGTGAAATAAACAATTTGAATTATATCCATTCCGATTTTTCAACCGTATCCAGCAAGGCGACAGAAAAGAAAGGTACACGTAAGAGCGCATACAAGAAACGTTTTAAGATAAAAAGGTAATTGCTATTGGAGGTGCGTAATGCTTAGTTATGAGACTAACTCAAGGATAAACGAGCTCAAAGAGAAGTTTAAATCTATGAGCTCTACAATTGACCTTGAAAAAACAAAGAAAAGACTGATGGAAATAGAGAAAAAGCTCTCTGATCCTTCGATATGGTCAGACCAAAAGGCTGCTGGCAAGCTCGGGCAGGAAGCGCAATCCTTGAGAAGTCAACTTCAGCTTCTCAACGAGGCTCAAGAAACCTTTGAAAATATAGAAGTTGCGGTAGAGCTTGCCGAAGAAGATGAGAGTTTCGCTGAACAGGTTGAAGAATTGATCAAAGATGCAGAGCGCAAAGTCAGGGAGTTCGAGCTAAACATACTCCTTAGTGCCCCTTATGATGCCAGCAACGCCTTTTTGAGCATACATCCGGGAGCTGGTGGCACGGAGTCTCAGGACTGGGCTTCCATGCTTTTGCGCATGTACACCAGATGGGCCGAAAAGAACAACTACAAAGTAAACGTCATAGAACATCAACCCGGTGATGAAGCTGGAATAAAAAGCGCCACAGTGCAAATTGTGGGTTCGTACGCATATGGAAAACTCAAATACGAATCAGGGGTTCATCGGCTGGTGAGAATATCCCCTTTTGATGCCAACCACAGGAGGCACACCTCTTTTGCCTCGGTAAGCGTTTCCCCTGAAATGGAAGATGATGTGGAAATAGAAATACAACCAGATGAATTGCGCATTGATACATATAGGGCTGGTGGCGCGGGAGGACAACATGTTAACCGAACAGAATCCGCCGTGAGAATAACTCACCTTCCCACGGGAATCGTTGTAACCTGCCAAAATGAGCGTTCACAACATCAAAACAAAGCAACTGCTATGAAGATTTTAAAGGCAAAACTGTTCGAGCTCGAACTCGAGAAGAAAAGAAAAAAGAAAATGAAATTGCTTGGTGAGCAGAAAGAAATTGCCTGGGGAAGTCAGATAAGATCGTACGTTTTCCAACCCTATACCATGGTGAAAGATCATAGAACTTTACATGAGACCGGGGACATTCAGGCTGTTATGGATGGAGAACTCGATACTTTTATCGAAAAGGAATTGCTTTTCTTTGCCGCAGTAGAAAAAAGCGACGATTAATATTCCTAATCCTGAAATCGCCTTTTGATGAAGTTTTTAGAAGTCAAAAAAATTCTTAAACAAAATTTGACATTGCCGGGTAAAAAGTGATAATATTTTATACGAGCGGAGTGAATGACATTGCCAAGAGAGTACCATGAGTCCCACCGGAGCGTGATGGTTCACGAAGCGCTCCATTATTTGCTTACAAAGGATAATGGCGTTTACGTGGATTGTACGTTGGGTGAAGGTGGGCACACGAGAGCTATTATTGAAGCAACCTCGGCAAAATCCACCGTTATTGGTTTGGATGTGGACGCTGAGGTTTTAGCATTAGCGGAGCGGAAATTACGGGATATTCAGGGAAACGTACATTTGTTTAATGTTTCTTATCTGAATTTCGACATTGTTCTGGAATCATTGGGTATTGACAGGGTCGATGGTTTTTTGCTCGATCTTGGCGTTTCTACCTACCAGCTCAAAGCAAAAGGAAGAGGATTTAGCTACGAAGTAGACGAGCCCCTTGACATGCGAATGAATCTTGACAATCCTATCAAAGCAGCGGATGTGGTAAACAAGTACTCGGAACAGGAACTTGCAAGAGTTATTTTCGAGTATGGTGATGAAAAGCGTTTTTCCAGGCGGATAGCCCGGAACATAGCGAAGCGGAGACCCATCCAAACAACCTTCGAATTAGTTGAGGCTATTCGCTCAGCCTTACCGCCTGAGGAACGCCACCGAAGAAAAAGGCATTTTGCGACAAAAACATTTCAAGCTTTGAGAATTGAGGTCAACAAAGAGCTGGAGGTCATTAGGAACACTCTTTTAAAGATTCCTGAATATCTCAACCCCGGTGGAAGAGTGGTTGCGATCACCTTTCATTCGTTAGAGGATAGGACGGTTAAAATTGCGTTTAGGGAGAAAAAGGATCTTGAGTTGAAGATTTTGACGAAGAAACCAATAACACCGTCTGAAAGTGAAGTAAGAGAAAATCCTCGAGCGAGAAGTGCGAAATTGAGGGCAGCGGAGCGGATCTGAAGGGAGGAACGTCTCGTGCAATCCATTATAGCGAAGCGGAGGGCAACAAAGGTAGAAACCCGCGATATGGTTCTCACCCAGAGCGGTGTATGGCCTTTTGTTACCGTGCTTCAGATTATTATCATCTTTCTTGCTACTACGGTCTCCATAGTTTTACCTCTTCATTTTGGTAACAAAGCAGATATTTACAATGAGATGGCCATTGAAAAAGCGGCCAAAATAACAGTTATGGAATCAAAACTCGACGATATGGCGAGGGAAATTTCATATCTGGAGACTGTGGTTGGGGTGAGAGCGGAAAAGTAAATAAGTGAGGTGCAACCCGAATAAGCAAACTAACAGGACGTGTTTCAACACTATTCATACTGCTAGTCTTAATCACCACTATATTTAGCGGAAGGGTTGTCTATTACGCAGTTTTTGCGGACCTTAAGGTTCCGGTTGTTACTCAAATGACCAGAATACCTGCTCATAGAGGCTCGATTTATGATGCCAAAGGCAGGCTTCTTGCCTATGATTCTCTGCTTTATGAAGCATGGCTTGATCTTGATTTTGTCAGAAGGAACGCTTCTGAAGATGAGTTAGAGCTGCTTTTGAAAAACATCAATTATTACTTCGAAATCCCAAAAGAAGAAGTATTGAGCAAGCTTACCTCAAATTCGTATTTCATGTTGCTCGGTAAGTCCGAGAATCTCGATGAAATGCTTCGGAAAATCACTCCTGCAATCAGGAAATACATTTCAATTGAGTTAAATACAGAACGACTGTCGCTGAAAGAATACGGACTCGATAAAATTGTTGGAAGCCTTGATGCAAGCGGAAAGCCTCTCAGCGGCATAGAGAAGATCTATGACAATGTTTTGCATGGAAAAAAAGATGGTTTTGTTAGAAAAACGCTTTCAGGCACATTGAAAACTAAACCGGAAAATGGAAATGATGTTTATCTTTCGATAAATCTCGATTTGCAGAAAATGGTTTACGAAATTCTCGAAAAAGGGGTCAAAAAAAACAAAGCAGATGGTGGTATAGCCGTGCTCATGGAGAGCAAAACCGGGAAAATTCTCGCCTATGCAAACACCTATGACTGGGATGTCGGACTCATGGGCATTTTTGAACCTGGATCAACGATTAAACCTATCATCTATGGCATCGCTCTTGAAACATTGTCGATAACCGAGGATTCCACTTTTCTCTGCGAAGGTATAATTCAACCAGTGAAGGGCCTTGACATATACATTAGGGATACCGAAGGTGAAAAACATGGCATTGAAACTTTTAGAGATGCAATTAGAAATTCTTGCAATGTTGCCACTACGCAAGTTGCAAGCGCTGTGCTTAGCAACATAGGAAAATCCGAATTTTATGAAAAACTCATAGAAGCAGGTTTTGGTCGGAAAACCGGGGTGGATCTCTATGGCGAGATAAATGGGCTCTTCCAAAAGCCTTCTGACTGGTCGCTAATTTCTCCGTTTCAATTTGCAATCGGGCAGGGAATAGGGGTTACTGCTTTTCAGCTGCTTAGAGCCCTCAACACATACGCAGCGGATGGAAATCTTCTCGTTCCTTCATTTGTAAAAGCCACTGCAGACGCTACCAGGGTAATAGAGGTTCCTCCAAAGATTGAATCAAGATTATTTTCAAAAAACCTTGTAGAAACGATGATTCCCGTTCTGGAATCTGTTGTTGCAAGTGGCACTGGTACCAGGGCACAGGTCAAAGGCATAAGAATTGGGGGCAAAACAGGCACAGCGCAAAAAGCCGGTGAGTCGGGGTATAGCCATAGTGATTATTATTCCTTATTTTGGGGCTTTTTCCCGGTAGAGTCTCCTCAATACTCATTGCTTATCATGATAGATAATCCCAGAGCCGGCGAATTTTACGGAGGAACAGTAGCAGGACCTATCTTCGCAGAAATTGTAAAGAACCTCTATGGAATTGAAGCAGAACCTTCAGAATTCAAACGTGAGATCTACGACTGGAAAACACCCGATCTGATGGGGTATACTTTACATGATGTGTACGAAATCAAGAAGCTACTTGGAATCGAGCGGGTTGTAATTCATGGAACTGGCCGGGTTGTCAAGCAGCAGCCAGAAGCGGGAACACCTTTGGAAGAAGAAATGGAAGTCTGGCTTTCCACGGAGGAAGAGAAATGATATATTCTTTGCTGGGGGACTCTGAGTTACTCAAAGAGTTGTTTGTAAAGAGCAAGGTAAGTTGTCCGACAATTATTTTTCCAGATGACTCTGATCGGTTTGCAAAACTCGAAAGAACTGTAACGAGTTCTCTGATGTTTGCTGAAAACGACGGAGTATGGTTGAAAAAGTTCAGAAACTGGAACAAGCAAGAAAAAACCGCAGCTGTAACTCTCATAAAAAAAATGGGTGCAACTCTTTCTTTTTTTGTAGAGGATGAAGCACTGGAAGAATCAGAAAAAGTGAACTTCAAACTCCCAAAATCCTGGGACAAAAAAGGATGGGAAAGATTCATAAGCGAACTGGCTCTGAAACTCGGGGTGGATGTCGAAAAAAGCGCTGTGGAAAAGATGTTTGAACTGTTTGGTGGAAAGGAATGGATACTTTTTTCAGAGTTAAAAAAGTTGAAAGCTCTCAATAGAAAGATCACGCTAAAGGATGTTGAATATTATTGTTATATCATGAATGCCACCACGTCTGAGGAAATAGCCACGGATATACTGAAGAATGTCAATAGCAGCGTTGTGATTGGAAAGATAGAAAAAAGTGGCGTTGTGTTTCCGCAACTCCTTTCTTCACTGAGTAAACTCCTCTTTGAATTGGGACTTATAAAAGAAGCGTTTTCATCTAGCAGCGACATATCAGGAAACTGGAAATCCATTCTGAAACTCGAAAAAATAACAGGCATCAAAGCCGGAAGAATCGCAAAATTCACTGGCTTTGCTTTTTCGGGTACAGTTGGTGGAACCAATCTGGTGGCGCTTTACAGTCCGAAAGAACTCAGGAAATCGCTTGTTGAACTTCAAAAGCTCGACGAATCCTACAAAAAAGGGGATCTGAACGACAAATCGGGGTTACTTCAACTTCTATCCCTCTTCCGAAAGTAAATATCCTGTAAATTTTATTAAAGTCTCCCGGCTAACTGTGGCTTCAGATTGACAGGGTAAGAACCGCATTGTAAAATAGGCTTTGGTATACTGTCGAAAGGAGGCGGATTATAAGCTAATGCCCACCATTAATCAGTTAGTACGACACGCCAGAAAGAGTGTGAAAAAGAAGTCAAAATCACCCGCTCTGGAGAACAATCCCCAGAAACGCGGTGTTTGCGTAAGGGTTTCCACGATGACCCCGAAAAAGCCTAACTCCGCCCTTCGTAAAATTGCGAGGGTAAGGCTTTCAAACGGGACAGAGGTTACCGCCTATATCCCTGGCGAAGGGCACAACCTTCAGGAACATTCGGTCGTGCTTGTCAGAGGAGGAAGGGTAAAAGACCTTCCCGGTGTGAGATACAAGATAATTAGAGGCACACTGGACTCTGAAGGAGTAGCCAACAGGAAACAGTCCAGAAGTAGATATGGTGCCAAAAGGCCGAAAAAGTAAGGGAGGTAGCCTTGAATGAGGAGAAGAAGAGCAGTAAAAAGAGAGATCGCTCCTGATCCGGTTTACAATGACATCCTTGTGACGAAATTGATAAACAGGATTATGATCGATGGAAAGAAGAGCAAAGCCGAAAAAATAGTTTATGATGCTATTGAGCTCCTTTCCGAAAGGACAAAGCAGCCCCCGATGGAGGCTTTCAAAAAAGCAATTAACAACGTCAGGCCTCTTCTTGAAGTTCGACCGAGACGTGTAGGAGGAGCAACTTACCAGATTCCATTTGAAGTACCTGAACATAGAGCAATTTCTCTTGCGCTTCGCTGGATTGTCAACGCTTCCAGATCGAAGAAGGGGAAGCCTTTAAGCGAGAAGCTCGCCATGGAACTGATAGATGCTTATAATGGTACCGGGTCTGCTGTGAAGAAGAGAGAAGACGTGCATAGAATGGCCGAAGCGGGTAAAGCATATGCTCACTTTAGATGGTAACCGCTTTAGGAGGTAAATTGTGAAAGAAAGGCGTACCAGGTTAGATGCCGTGAGGAATATCGGCATTATGGCGCATATTGATGCCGGTAAAACCACGACAACAGAGAGAATACTCTTTTATACCGGAAAAAAATATAAAATCGGAAATGTAGACGATGGTACAGCCACTATGGACTGGATGGATCAGGAAAAAGAACGTGGCATTACCATAACATCTGCTGCTACGACGTGTTTTTGGCGAGATTACAGAATAAATATTATTGATACACCCGGCCACGTTGACTTTACCGTTGAAGTGGAAAGATCTCTAAGAGTTCTTGATGGTGCTATCGCTGTTTTCGATGCTCAAGCCGGGGTCGAGCCTCAGTCAGAAACAGTTTGGCGTCAAGCAGATAAATACCGCGTTCCGAGAATTGCCTTCATCAATAAGATGGACAAAATCGGGGCAGATTTTGATGCTGCTGTTCAAAGTATGGTTGACAGGCTTTTTGCAAACCCCGTTCCCCTTCAGATACCCATAGGGGCGGAAAGTGAATTTGATGGCGTTATTGACCTGGTCAAAATGAAAGCGATTAAATGGTATAACCCTGAAGGTACAGAATACGGTTATGAAGAAATACCAGCTGAACTTGTCGAAAAAGCGGAAGAATCCCGGGAAGACCTCATAACCCATGTGGCAGAATTCGATGAAGAAATAATGGAATTGTACCTCGGTGGCGAAGAAGTGCCTGAGCACAGGCTCAAAGCGGCAATCCGGGTAGGAACTCTTGCTAATGAAATTGTGCCGGTATTGTGTGGCTCGGCATTCAAAAACAGAGGGGTTCAACCCCTTCTTGATGCCATAGTGGATTACTTGCCAGCACCGATAAATCTGCCTCCAGTTAAAGGTATTGACCCGGATACTCAGGAAGAGGTGGATATAGCGCCTGATGAAAATGCCTCATTTGTCGCTATGGCTTTTAAGATCATGGTTGATCCCCACGTTGGTAAAGTGACCTTTGTCAGGGTTTATTCTGGTTCTCTTAGTAAAGGCAATTATGTTTTGAACTGCAATAAAGGTATTAAAGAGCGCGTTTCCAGGCTGTTGTTCATGCATGCCAATCAGAGAGAAGAAGTGGATTACATTAGAGCTGGCGATATCGTTGCAATGGTTGGTATGAAAAACACGATGACTGGTGAGACCATCGTTGCGGACAGTGCCAGAAAAGTGCTGTTGGAGAAGATTGAATTTCCAGAACCCGTTATTTCGATTGCAGTAGAAGTGGCCAGCAAGAACGATCTTCCAAAGTTATCGAAGGCTTTGCAGGCGTTAACCGAGGAAGATCCATCGCTAAAAACCTTTGTTGACCCTGAAACCAATGAAACGATTTTGTCTGGTATGGGTGAGCTTCATCTTGAGGTCGTCGTAGAACGTATAAAAAGAGAATTCAACGTCAATCTTAGGGTTGGACATCCACAGGTCTCTTATAGGGAGACTATCACAGAAGAATCCAAAGCAGAAGGCAAATACATCAGACAATCTGGTGGTAGAGGCCAATATGGACATGTGGTTCTCAAAGTCGAACCTTGTAAGGAACATTTTGCATTTGAGGACAAAACCGCTGGCGGTGTTATCCCGAAAGAATTTATTACCGCCATTGAAGCAGGCGCAAAAGAAGCCGCTATGTCTGGCGTTCTCGCGGGTTATCCCATGGTAAATCTGAAAGTTTCCTTGCTCGATGGTTCATATCACGAAGTTGACTCATCTGAAATGGCTTTCAAAATCGCTTCATCCATGGCTTTTAGGGAAGCGTGTCGAAGAGCAAATCCTGTGTTGATGGAACCCATCATGGTTGTTGAACTCACCAGCCCTGAAGAGTATCTCGGCGATCTTATAGCTGATTTGAACTCAAGGAGAGCCCGCATCGAAGGCTTTGAGAACAAAGCAGGTTTGAGGATTGTAAAAGCTCATGTTCCATTATCTGAACTCTTCGGCTATGCTACTGTGGTTAGGTCCCTGTCTCAGGGACGGGCCACGCATGTTATACAATTTTCGCATTATGCGGAAGTACCTGAGAAAATCGTGGAAAAAATCCTTGGTTCATAAATTACACCACTCATTGTAATGGAGGAGGGACAGAAATGGCAAAAGAAAAGTTTGAACGAACAAAGCCCCATCTTAACATCGGTACTATTGGTCATATTGACCACGGTAAAACGACATTAACAGCAGCTATCACAAAGGCTCTTGCCAAAAAAGGATTTGCCGATTTTACACCTTTTGACGCTATTGACAAAGCCCCTGAAGAAAAGGCAAGAGGTATCACCATTAATGTTACACATGTCGAATACCAGACAGAAAAGAGACATTATGCTCACATCGATTGTCCGGGACATGCTGACTACATTAAGAACATGATCACCGGTGCTGCCCAGATGGACGGAGCTATTCTTGTAGTAGCTGCTACTGATGGTGTCATGCCTCAGACAAGGGAACACGTTCTTCTCGCAAGACAGGTTAACGTTCCTGCCATGGTTGTTTTTATCAACAAAGTTGATATGGTTGACGATGAAGAACTTGTCGAACTCGTTGAAGAAGAAGTTAGAGAGCTTCTGAGCAATTACGAATTCCCTGGAGATGAAGTTCCTGTTGTCAAGGGATCTGCTCTCATGGCTCTTGAAGCCGATGATCCTAATGACCCCTGGGTACAGAAAATTTACGAGCTCATGGATGCCGTTGATAGCTACGTACCTGATCCCGAAAGAGATACCGACAAACCCTTCCTTATGCCTATTGAAGACATCTTCTCAATCACTGGAAGAGGAACCGTCGTTACCGGTAGAGTCGAACGTGGCATTATCCGTGTTGGTGAAGAAGTTGAAATCATAGGTCTCTCATATGATGTCAGAAAGACGGTTGTAACCGGTGTCGAAATGTTCCGCAAACTTCTTGACGAAGGTGTCGCGGGCGACAACGTTGGTTGTCTCCTTAGAGGCGTTGGCAAGGACGAGGTCAAGAGAGGGCAGGTTCTTGCAAAGCCTGGTTCAATTACACCTCATAAGAAGTTCAAGGCCAACATTTACGTTTTGAAGAAGGAAGAAGGCGGAAGACATACGCCATTCACAAAGGGTTACAGACCCCAGTTCTATATTAGAACAGCCGACGTTACTGGTGAACTTGTAGATCTTCCTGAAGGCGTTGAAATGGTTATCCCTGGTGACAACGTTGTTATGACTGTTGAACTCATTTACCCGGTTGCCATTGAAAAGGGTATGAGATTTGCCGTCCGTGAAGGCGGAAGAACAGTTGGCGCTGGTGTCGTCAGCGAAATCATCGAGTAAGAGTGCGGGGAGGGGTATTCCCCTCTCCTTTCCATTATTAGAAGGAGGGAACTTGGAGGCATGGCCAAACAAAAGATCAGGATCCGCTTAAAGGCTTATGACCACAGACTCTTGGATATGTCGGCCAAAAAGATTGTAGAGGCCGTTAAGCTCACGAGCGCCAAGGTCTCTGGACCTGTGCCGTTGCCGACGGAAAGAACATTGTACACTGTTATTACGGCACCACATGTATACAAAGACGCTAGAGAACAATTTGAAAAACTCGTTCACAAAAGACTTATAGAGATCGTAGATCCTACACCGAAGACCATCGATTCCCTGATGAAAATCGATCTTCCCGCCGGTGTAGATGTAGAGATTAAATTGTAATCACTTTCGGAGGTGTAGATATGAAGGGTATAATTGGCAGAAAACTTGGAATGACCACAATTTACAGGGATGGAAAAGCACTTGGAGTAACAGTCATAAAGGCCGGTCCCTGCACGGTCATTCAGAAGAAAACTGCCGCTGCTGGTGAATATGATGCAATCCAGCTTGGTTTTGAAGAACTTCCACAAAAGAGGGCTGAGAAACTCTTGACCAAACCTCTCCTGAAGAAGTTCGAAGCGGCTAATGTAAAGCCCCATCGTGTATTGAGGGAAATCAGAATCAACAACCCTGATGAGTACAATGTTGGTGATGTCATCGATGCTGGTATATTCGCCGAGGGTGAGACTGTGGATGTTACAGGTTGGACCAAAGGTAGAGGATTTACCGGTGCTATGAAGAGATGGAACTTCCGCGGTGGTGAAGCTTCTCATGGTTCTAAGTTTCACAGGGAATTAGGCTCTGTGGGTAATCATACTGAGCCTGCAAAAATCTGGAAAGGTAAGAAAATGCCGGGCCGTTATGGCAACGAGAGAGTTACAGTTCAGAATCTGGAAGTTATTAAAGTCGATGCAGAGAATGGAATCATCGCCGTGCACGGCGCAGTCCCAGGAGCGAGGGGCGGGCTCGTTATCATAAAGAGCGCGAAGAAGCCCCGAAGATGATGCTTGGAAGGAGGAGTATTTATGGCCCAGTTGAACGTCCTAGATGTTAGTGGAAAAAGCGTAGGAACCGTTGAACTTAAAGATGAGATTTTTGGGCATGATGTTTTAAGCGACAAAAAGAAAATTGACCTGATGCATCGTTATGTGGATATGCAGCTGTCTTCAAGAAGAGCAGGTACTGCATCTACAAAGACGAGGGCAGAGGTTTCTGGCGGTGGAAGAAAACCATGGGTTCAGAAGCACACAGGCAGGGCAAGAACAGGCTCTTCAAGAAACCCCTTATGGAGACATGGTGGAGTTATCCACGGCCCAAAACCAAAAGATTGGTCAAAAAAGCTCAATAAAAAGATGAAGAAATTGGCGTTGAAGTACGCGCTCAGTCTCAGACATCAGGAAGGCAATTTAATCGTGCTTGACGATCTCAAGTTTGAGACCCCGAGAACTAAGGAAATCAAGAACGTTATTTCAAGCCTCGGACTTGAAAAGGGCACGAAAGCACTCTTTGTCCTTCCGTGGAAAAGAGAAGAATACAAGAATGTAAAACTCTCCGGGAAGAATATTCCCGAGGTTAAGGTAATCATAGCTGACAATCCCGGAAACGGTAGATCGACTAACATAGATGGTCTCAACGTTTACGATATTCTCAACCATGAGAAGTTGGTATTAACGGTCGATCTTGTCCGCAAGATCGAGGAGGTGCTCGGGTAATGGCTAATCCCAAACTCACTCTCAATGATATTTTAATCAGGCCGATAGTAACGGAAAAATCAGTAATGGCTGGCGAAAACAATAAATATGTTTTCGAAGTGCATCGAAGCGCTACAAAATATAATGTGAGAGAAGCTATTGAAAAGATTTTCAACGTCAAGGTTGAAAAAGTCAACTTGCTCAATGTTAAAGGTAAGCCTAAGAGAAGAGGGGTACTCGAAGGAAGAACCCGTTCCTGGAGAAAGGCCATAGTAACCCTTGTTGAAGGCTATCGCATCAAAGAACTCGAAGGCCAACACTGATGTGAGGTGGTAGAAGATGGGTCTTAGAAGATTTAAACCGGTTACTCCCAGCAGAAGATTTTCCCTTCTGCCTGATTATAGCGAAGTGACAAAAGTAGAACCTGAAAAATCCTTGATAGAGCCCTTGAAGAAAAAGGCTGGTCGAAACCACCACGGGCGTGTTACAGTAAGACACCAAGGTGGCGGCCACAAGAGAATGTACAGGATTATCGACTTCAGGAGAAATAAATTCGGTATCCCGGCCAGGGTTGAGGCCATTGAATATGACCCCAACAGAACCGCAAGGATAGCATTGCTCGTTTACGCCGATGGCGAAAGGAGATATATTCTTGCGCCTAAAGGCCTTAAAGTTGGTGATACCGTTATGAATGGGCCTGAAGCCGAAATAACCGCAGGCAATGCTCTCCCTCTTGAAAACATTCCTGTTGGTACTATCGTTCACAATATAGAATTTCAGCCCGGAAAAGGTGGCCAGATTGCAAGATCAGCTGGAACCTACGCTCAGCTTATGGCAAAAGAGGGGAGATACGCCCTTTTGAGAATGCCTTCCGGGGAACTGCGCAAAGTAATAGTGAAGTGCATGGCAACTATTGGAATGGTTGGAAATGAGGAGCATTCGAATGAGGTGCATGGAAAAGCCGGAAGGAAGAGATGGCTTGGGGTTAGACCCACCGTTAGAGGTATGACCATGAACCCCGTAGATCACCCTATGGGTGGTGGCGAAGGCAAGTCTAAAGGTCATATTCCTCAGAGTCCATGGGGAATGCCCGCAAAGGGTTACAAAACCAGAAGACGCAAGAAGCCTTCCGATAAACTCATAGTCAAACGCAGGAACCAAATTTAAACAGGGGGTGCAGTGAATGTCTAGATCTCAGAAAAAGGGTCCATATGTACACCCAAAACTGATGAAAAAGATCAGAGAAATGAACGAAAAGGGCGAAAAAAAGCCCCTCAAAACCTGGAGCAGGGCTTCTATGATCACTCCAGAGATGATCGGTCACACTATTGCCGTTTACAATGGCATGAAGCATATTCCCGTATATATCACAGAGAATATGATTGGTCATAGACTCGGCGAGTTTTCACCTACTCGAAGATTCGGTGGACACGCTGATAAGAAAGCTAAAAAGGGTCAAGTTAAATGAGGAGGGATTTCAAAATGCCCGAAAACACACCAAGACCAAAACGATCGGTATTTCATAAACAGCGAAAAGAAGCAAAAGCCTCCACTCCCGTAATAGAGGCACGAGCAGTTGCAAAGTATTTGAGAATTTCCCCTCTAAAAGCCCGTGACGTGGTTAACGCAATCAGGGGCAAAAATGTGGGAGAAGCTTTTCAGATTCTTGAGTTCTCCCCGAAGAAAGCCGCGAGACTTGTCTATAAAGTTCTGAGGTCTGCGGTTGCGAATGCGGAGAATAACTTCGGGCTCGATGTTGACAACCTCTATGTGAGTGAGGCCGTTGTAGAAGATGGTCCCAGAATGAAAAGGCTCTGGACACGCGGAAGAGGCAGGGCAGACATTCTTTTGAAGAGGTTCAGCCACATCAGGCTCGCTGTGAAAGACCGCGAAAAGGAAAAGGAACTTACAAATCCTCAGGAGCGAGGTGACAACTAAGTGGGTCAGAAAGTACATCCTTATGGTTTCAGACTTGGTGTAACCAAGGACTGGAAAGCTCGCTGGATCAACGAAAAGAACTACAAAGAATATCTCATCGAAGATGTTAAGATCCGTGATTTTATTAAGAAGAGGTATCGAGCAGCCGGTGTTTCTGATATTTACATAGAACGACCGGAAACCGGTAAAGTGTCTATCACAATAAAATGTGCCAGGCCCGGTGTGATCATTGGTAGAAAAGGCGTAGAAGTCAAAGCCCTGAGAGCAAAACTCGAAAAATTGATCACACGGCAATTTCAACTTAACATAGAGGAAGTCAAAACACCCGAGATAGATGCGATACTGGTAGCTGAAGATATTGCTGCAAGAATTGAAAAGAGAGCTTCCTACAAGAGAGCCATGAAACGCGCCATATTCACTGCTATGAGAAAAGGTGCCAAAGGCATTAAAATCATGGTTTCCGGTAGACTTAATGGTGCTGATATTGCCAGAACTGAATGGTACCTTGAAGGGAGACTTCCTCTCCAGACATTGAGGTCTGATATCGATTACGGGTACACTACCGCCATGACCAAAATGGGTATAATCGGTGTCAAGGTCTGGATATACAAAGGCGACATCAGGAACTGAGCTTGAACCCAAGAGGGGAGGTATTTCGTAATGTTGATGCCCAAGAGAGTAAAATACAGAAAACAGCAGAGAGGCAAGATGCGGGGAAAATCCAAAGGAGGAACATTGGTTCATTTCGGAGATTGGGGCTTGAAAGCCCTTGAACCTCACTGGATTACCGCTCAACAGATAGAAGCTTGCCGTATTGCAATAATGAGAACACTCAAAAGAAATGGTAAAGTCTGGATCAGAATTTTCCCGGACAAGCCCATCACCTCAAAAGGTATCGGGGTGAGAATGGGTAAAGGAAAAGGCGATGTTGAAGGCTGGGTAGCCGTGGTCAAGCCCGGTAGGATCATGTTTGAAATTGCTGGTGTTAGTGATGAGCTGGCAAAGGAGGCGCTGGCTTATGCGGCAACAAAGCTTCCGATTCGGACAAAAATAGTTCCGAAGTACCATATAGGAGGTGAGCTCTAATGAAGGCAGTTGAACTTCAAAAATACACCGATGAAGAGCTCAAGCAGATGCTTGATGACCTGAAGAGAAAACTCCTGGATTTGCGATTTCAGCTTGAAATGAACAAATTACAGAATCACTCTCAGATAAAGCTCGTAAAGAGAGATATTGCAAGGGTCAAAACAATCCTCCGCGGTCGCGAGCTCGGAATAAGGAGGTAACAGTTATGCCTAAGAAAAAACTTGTTGGAACCGTAGTGAGTAATAAAATGGATAAAACCGTTGTAGTTAATGTCGAAAGAATATTCGCTCACCCCCTTTATGGAAAAACCATAAAACGCTCAAAGAAGTACCATGCACATGATGCTGAAAATATTTGCAGTATCGGTGATATGGTTGAGATTGAAGAAAGCAAGCCTTACAGCAAAACGAAAAAATACGTTGTCACCAGAATCGTCAGGAAAAGCGAATTCGGTGAAGAAAAAACTAAGACTCCCGAGGTCGTTGAAAATAACCCCGGAGGTGACGCAGAATGATTCAGCTCGAATCTTATCTGAGAGTTGCCGATAATTCTGGCGCAAAGGTCATCAAAGTCATCCAGGTTTCCGGTGGGTTTAAGAGAAAAACCGGAAGCGTTGGAGATATAATTGTTGCCTCTGTTAGGGAAGCGGTGCCTAACACCGATGTAAAAAAAGGTGATATAGTGAGAGCTGTCGTCGTTAGAACTAAAAAGGAAATAAGAAGGCCAGACGGAACATATATCCGCTTCGACGACAATGCCGCTGTCATCATCGACAAGCAAAACCAACCAAAAGGGACTCGTGTTTTTGGTCCAGTTGCGCGAGAAATTAGGGACAGAGGCTTTTCGAAAATCGCTTCCTTAGCTCAAGAGGTCTGGTGAGGAGTGATGCACATGGCGATGAGAATAAAGAAGGAAGATAATGTAAAGGTTATCTCAGGAAAAGACAAAGGTAAGGTGGGTAAGGTTCTAAAGGTTATTCCCAGAGAAGGGAAAGTAATTGTTCAAGGTGTCAATTTCACTAAAAGACACCAAAGACCTACTAACCAGTACCGTGAAGGCGGAATTGTTGAAAGAGAATCACCTATCTACGCCAGCAAAGTTATGCTTGTTTGCCCTAATTGTGACAAACCTACCCGCGTGGAGCACCGCATTCTTGAAAATGGTGAGAAAGTTCGCGTTTGCAAGAAATGCGGAGAAATCATTGACAAGGTATGACAGGGGAGGAATAGTGAATGATATACAACTATGTGCCATTAAAGGAAAAGTATGAAAAAGAAGTCGTTCCTTCCATGATGAAAACTTTTGACTATAAGAACATTCATCAGGTGCCAAAAATTGTTAAGATAGTCGTCAATATGGGTATCGGCGAAGGCTCAAAAAATGCTGACCTCATCGAAACACATGCGAAGGAACTCAACGAAATTGCTGGCCAGAAACCTGTTGTTACCAGAGCAAAGAGAAGCATTGCAAATTTCAAAATCAGAGAGGGCATGCCTTTAGGAGTCAAGGTAACGCTCAGAGGCGCAAGAATGTATAACTTCCTCTATAAACTGATCAACATCGTTCTCCCTAAGCTCAGAGACTTCAGAGGTGTTGATCCTGATAGTTTTGATGGACGTGGAAATTACGCTCTGGGGCTTCCCGAACAGTTGATTTTCCCTGAACTCAAACCTGACCAGGTCAGAAGAATCCAGGGAATGGATGTAATCATAGTCACAACTGCGAAAACGAACGAAGAAGGAAGAGAACTCCTGAAACTTCTTGGAATGCCCTTTAAAAGAATGGGTTAAGGAGGTAGAACATGGCGAAGAAATCAATGGTTGCCAAGTGGAAAAGAGAACCCAAATTCAAAGTCAGAAAGTACAATAGATGTAATCTTTGTGGTAGGCCGAGAGCCGTGTATAGGGAATTCGGGCTCTGCCGGGTTTGTTTCAGAAAGCTCGCCTCTGAGGGTAAACTCCCCGGTGTAAAAAAGGCAAGCTGGTGAGGAGGGACGTAAAATGTGGAGTGACCCCATAGCCGACATGCTCACAAGAATCAGGAATGCTAATGCAGCTATGAAGGAAAGCGTCGATCTACCCGCTTCAAACATGAAGCGTGCGGTACTCGATATTCTCAAGAAAGAAGGGTATATCGAAGACTACAAATACATTGAAGATGGAAAACAGGGAATTCTCAAAGTATTCCTAAAGTACAAAGGTGACAGAAGAAGCAAGCAGAGAGTCATTAGTGGTATAGTCAGGGTTTCTAAACCTGGAAGGCGTATATACGTGGGCAAAGACGAGCTGCCAAAGGTGAAATCTGGTATGGGAATTGCCATTGTAAGCACCTCTCATGGCATCATCACCGACAAAGATGCAAGAAAAGTCGGTGTCGGCGGCGAAGTCATTTGCTATGTATGGTAATAGGAGGGATTTGAATGTCAAGGTTGATAAAGAAGCCAATAGAAATCCCCAAGGGTGTTGAAATAAAAATCACAGAAGACACTGTTACAGTAAAGGGACCTAAGGGCGAACTCCAGGAGAGCTTTCTTCCATATGTGAAGTTTGAATTGCGTGAAGATGGCCTCTGGGTCTTGCCTAACACCGATATAGTCAGAAGGAAAAGCGATTACAGAAAAATAGCCATGTTTTGTGGAACATACTGGTCTTTGGTAAGGAATATGGTTGTCGGTGTTACAAAGGGCTATCAGAAGGAACTGGAAATAATTGGTGTTGGTTACAGAGCCCAACTTCAGGGTAAGAAACTGGTTATGAACCTGGGCTTTGCTCACCCCGTAGAGGTTGACCCCCCAGAGGGAATCACTTTTGAGGTTCCAGCGCCCAACGCAATTGTGGTTAAGGGTATAAGCAAATATCTGGTTGGGCAAGTAGCAGCCAATATACGCCGCTGGAGAGAGCCAATTGTTTACTCTGGAAAGGGTATTAGATACAAGGGTGAGTATGTAAGAACTAAGGTTGGTAAGAAAGTCTAATCCTGAAGGGAGGCAGATGCAGGTGATAAAACGCAGAGATAGAAAAGAACTGAGAAGAAAGCGCCATTTGCGTGTTAGGGCTAAAATCAGTGGAACCCCTGAAAAGCCCAGGCTCGCGGTTTATAGAAGCGAGAAACACATATATGCGCAGATTATTGATGATGTCGCCGGCAGAACCCTTGTTTCTGCTTCGACTATCGATAAAGAATTGAAAGAAAAACTTCAAAAAACCTGGAACAAAGAAGCCGCAGTAGAAGTAGGAAAGCTCATTGCCAAAAGAGCGCTCGATAAAGGCATCTCCAGCATCGTATTTGACAGAGGCGGTTTCAAATTTCATGGAAGAGTGAAAGCCCTGGCTGATGCAGCAAGAGAAGCCGGGTTGAAGTTCTGAGGAGGTGCAGTCGATGCCTGAGGTTAAGAACATCGAAAAGCAGATAGAAGAAAAGGAATTCGAAGAAAGAATAGTAGAAATAAAAAGAGTTACAAAAGTTGTGGCAGGCGGAAAAAACCTTTCTTTCAGGGTTACTGCCGTAGTGGGAAACAAGAACGGAAAAGTGGGGCTTGGTATTGGAAGCGCCAGAGAAGTACCCACAGCTATTAGAAAAGCTCTCATCAACGCAAAGAAGAACGTTGTTGAAGTACCTGTTATTAAGGATACGATCCCCCATGAGGTTGTCGGGCACCAGGATGCTTCTGAAGTCATGTTGAAACCCGCAGGTCCTGGAACTGGTATAATTGCAAGTGCTGGTGTTAGGGCTGTTGTTGAATTAGCAGGTGTTAAGAACATTCTTACAAAGGCTCTTGGTTCAACAAATATCGTCAACTTGGCCCGTGCCACACTCAATGGGCTTTTAGAGCTTAAATCACCTAAAGAATATGCAAAGCTCAGAGATATCTCTGTTAAAGAAGTCTTCAACGGAGTTTCCGAGGAGGGTTAATGATGGCGAAGAAGCTCAAAATCAGCTTGAAAAAAAGCGTTATCGGGTTCAGCTATCGACAACGCCGAACAGTAAAAGCCCTCGGACTGAACAAGGTAAACAGCGAGGTTGTGCATGAGGATAGCCCACAAATCAGGGGAATGATCAGAAGTATAGAACATCTCCTGAGTGTTGAAGAAATAGAAGGTTGAAGGGGGTAGATTGAATGGCGTTCATGTTGGGCGACAAAGAATTTGGACCTCTTCCCGGCGCAAAGAAAAAAAGCAAACGCGTTGGTCGTGGCGTGGGTTCTGGAAAAGGGAAAACCGCCACACGTGGCCACAAAGGTCAGGGAAGGGGAACTGGAAAAGTTAAGCCGTACTTTGAAGGCGGTCAGACACCTCTTTACAGAAGAATGCCTATCAAAGGGTTCAAGAATAGAAATGCAAAGGAATACGTTATTGTGAATCTCTCGCAGCTGGAAGAAAGGTTTGAAGCTGGTAGTGAGATCACACCAGAGGTACTCCTTCAAATGAAAGTGATAAAGAACCTTAAGGATGGTCTCAAAATTCTCGGCAGGGGCGAACTTACGAAGGCCTTGGTGGTAAAGGCTCATGCGTTCAGCACCTCAGCGAAGGAGAAGATAGAGGCTTCCGGTGGAAAAGCCGAGGTGATCTGAAGTGTGGAAGGCACTTCGAAACGCCTTTAAAATTCCTGAACTCAGAGAGAGAATACTTTTCACTTTCTTTGCCCTGGCCATTTTCAGGCTGGGGATTTACGTTCCCATTCCCGGCATCAATATTCAGGCCTGGGCAAGTTACTTTTCGGGTATATCAGCCGGAGCAGCTGGTGGATTCATAGGATTTTTCGACGTTTTTACTGGTGGTGCGCTCAAGAACTTTTCATTATTCGCTTTGAGCGTTACGCCTTACATTAACGCTTCCATCATGTTGCAGTTGCTCACCTCTGTTGTGCCAAGCCTGAAGGAAATGCTTAGGGAAGGCGAAGAGGGCAGAAAGAAATACGCAAAATACACAAGGTATTTGACGATTTTTCTTGCAACGTTGCAGGCATTTTTGCTTTCACTTGCCTTGTCAAATCAGGGAATCATCGCGGTACCGAGCAGGTTCCTTTTTGTTTTGCTCGCCACTGTATCTCTGATGGCAGGTACGATGTTCCTGCTTTGGCTGGGTGAGAGGATCACGGAAAAGGGTATCGGCAACGGTATCTCAGTTTTGATTTTCGCCGGTATTGTTTCCAGGTATCCGACTTACATTGCAGAAGCCGCTGTTGCACTGACGCCGATTCAATGGCTTATATTAATAGGTATTTCCGTTTTGACAATCGTTGGCGTTATTTACATTCAACTGGGTGAGAGAAAGATCGACGTGCAGTACGCAAGGAGAGTCTCTGGTCGAAGGGTTTATGGAGGCGTTTCCACGAACATTCCCATTAAAGTCAATCAGGGCGGTGTTATCCCTATAATCTTTGCCGCGGCTATCATGACATTACCCCAGATGATCGGCAGTATGTTGCCCGAAGGCAATATTATGTCAAGGCTTTTTGGATATTCATCACCCTTATATCTCATTCTTTACGGTTCAATGGTCTTTTTCTTCACATACTTTTACAGCACGCTTGTCTTTGATGTGAAAGAAGTTTCCAACAACATAAAGAATTATGGCGGATTTATCCCGGGTATCAGACCGGGTTATCCAACCGAGCAATACATAACCAGGGTACTCACAAGAGTAACTTTTATGGGCGCAGTTTTCCTTGTCATTATTGCTCTTTTACCTTCTATAGTTCAGAGCTTTATTGGAATTCAAATTGTTATTGGTGGTACATCCACACTGATCGCAGTGGGTGTGGCTCTTGACATCCTTCAGCAAATTGAATCACATCTCATAGTAAGGCACTACGAAGGATTCATTAAAAAAGGAAGACTACGTGGAAGGAGATGACAGGATGAACCTGGTGTTAATGGGACCTCCTGGAGCTGGTAAAGGAACGCAGGCAAAAGTTATTTCGAAGAAGTTCAACATTCCTCACATATCCACTGGTGATATGTTGAGAGAAGCCGTGGCTGCTGGCACCGACCTTGGAAAAAGGGTTGCTCATATTCTTGAGGAAGGTCTGCTTGTTCCTGATGAGCTCATGTTTGCGATCGTGAAAGAAAGGCTTCAAAGGGAGGATACCTCAAACGGGTTCATTCTCGATGGTTATCCAAGGACAGTTGCCCAGGCGCAAAAATTAAAGGAGATCTTGCAAGAGCTCGGCAAAAATCTGGATGCCGTCATATTGATAACTTCCACAGAGGAAGAGGTTGTCAAGAGGATATCAAGCAGAAGAGTTTGTCCATCCTGTGGAAGGGTGTATAATTTGCTCACGCTTAAGCCCAGGCAGGATAACCTTTGCGATGATTGTGGAACTGAATTGATCCAGAGAAAAGACGATTTGCCTCACACCGTAAGGGAAAGATATCGAATATATGTTGAAAAAACAGCCCCGGTTTTGGAATTTTATCGCAAATCCGGGGTTCTCAAAACCGTAGATGGATCCAGACCTCTTGAAGAGGTTTCAAAGGATCTCTTTGAATCATTGGAGAATATGTGATATGATCAGACTGAAATCTAAAGAAGAAATTTCCAAAATTGAGTTTTCTGCTAAAATCGTAGCTGAAGTGCTGGAGATAGTTGGTCAGCACGTAGCTGACGGAGTTTCTGCATATGATCTTGAAAAAGTTGCCACAGAGCATATACTCAAAAGAAATGCAATACCCGCATTCAAGGGATACAATGGTTATCCCTATACTCTTTGTGTGTCGGTAAACAATGAAATTATCCACGGATTCCCTCTGGTTGAAAAGATTTTGAAGAGGGGAGATCTGGTGTCGGTTGATTGTGGTGTTTTGAAAGATGGCTACTTTGGCGATGCTGCCAGGACTTTCGTTGTTGATGACTTTGAAAATGAAGAGGATAAAAGGCTTCTGGAGGTGACACAAAAATCTCTGGAGCTCGGTATTGAAGTGGCTAAACCGGGAAACCGTATTGGCGATATTGGTCATGCAATACAAACTTTCGTTGAGAAAGCTGGGTTCTCTGTAATCAGGGATTATGTTGGACATGGTGTTGGGAAAAATCTTCATGAAGACCCACAGATCCCGAATTATGGAGTGAAGGGAACCGGTCTCATTATTCGTAGCGGTATGACCATGGCAATTGAACCTATGATTTCCCAGGGTCACTATGAAACCAGGGTTCTCCCGGACGGTTGGACGGTGGTCACAAAGGATGGAACCAAAGCGGCTCATTTTGAGCATACAATTGTCGTCGAAGCGGAAGGATCAAGGATTCTTTCCAGGCTGTGAGGTGTCTTTATGGCTGATAAGAATGATGTCATAAAAATGGAAGGCGTAGTACTCGAATCGATGCCTAACGCTACTTTTAAAGTGGAACTTGAAAATGGGCATGTGATACTGGCTCATATTTCCGGGAGAATGAGAAAGAACTTCATAAGGCTAATTCCCGGGGATCGCGTTGTCATTGAAGTGTCAATCTATGATTTGAGTAAAGGCAGAATCGTATACAGAAAGAAGATAAACAAGGGAGGAGAACAAAAATGAAAGTCAGGGCATCAGTCAAAAAAAGGTGTGAACATTGTAAAGTTATCAAGCGAAAAGGTCGAGTATGGGTAGTCTGTGAGAAGAACCCTAAACATAACCAGAGACAGGGTTAAGGAGGGAGCGCTGAATGGCACGTATTGTTGGTGTTGAATTGCCTAACAGCAAGAAAGTACACGTCGCATTGACCTATATATATGGAATTGGTCCAAACAGGGCAAAGGAAATACTTCAGGGTACAGAAATTAACGGCGAGAAGAGAATTAAAGAACTCACCGATGAGGAGATAAGCAAAATTTCCAAGTATATCACCGACCACTACAAGGTAGAAGGTGAACTCAGGCAGGAGCTTGACAGAAACATCAAAAGACTTATTGAGATCAATTGTTACAGAGGTATAAGACATAGAGCTGGGCTCCCCGTTAGAGGGCAGAAAACGCATTCAAACGCGCGTACGAGAAAAGGCCCCAGGGCTAGTAGAATCAAAAAGAAGTAATAAGGAGGTTCACAGATGGCCAAAAGAAAAAGAACAACAAGCAAAAAAAGAAAAAAGATAAGTATCGATCGTGCCGTGATGCACATAAAATCGACTTTTAACAATACCATAATTACGTTATCTGACCCCAATGGGAACACCATTCTCTGGGGTTCAGGAGGCACTGTCGGATACTCCGGCTCAAAAAAGTCCACGCCTTATGCTGCTCAGCTCGCGGCTGACCAGATTGCTAAAGAAGCTTTAAAGATGGGTATCACGAAAGTCTCCGTTGAAGTAAAAGGGCCCGGATCGGGAAGGGAAGCGGCTATTCGAACTGTTCAAGCTGCCGGACTCACCATCGATTCAATAAAAGATATCACCCCTATCCCCCACAATGGGTGCAGGCCCAGAAGAAGACGCAGAGTATAAGTTGAGGAGGGAAATGGATGGCCAGATATACCGGATCGGTATGTAAGATTTGTAGACGTGAAGGCTTTAAGCTTTACCTTAAAGGTGAACGTTGTTTTAGCCCTAAATGTGCGCAGGTGAAGAGACCCTTTGCACCCGGACAGCATGGGGCAGCCACAAGAAAATTAACGCAGTATGGTATGCAGTTGAGGTCAAAACAAGCGCTTAAAAGAATGTATGGACTACTGGAAAAACAATTCAGAAGTTATTTTGACATTGCTTCAAGAAAAACGGAAGAAACAGGGTCAGCTCTTGTGAAACTGCTCGAATCCCGATTGGACAACACCGTGTTCAGAATGGGATTTGCCTCAAGCCGAAGGCAGGCAAGGCAACTTGTCAACCATGGTCACGTGCTTGTTAACGGCAGAAAAGTCAACAAAGCTTCTTATCTCCTAAGACCGGGCGACATCGTTGAATTCAAGGAAAAGAGCAAAGGCATTGTCCCTGTAAAGGAAGCTATGGAAGCCGCGCAGGATAGAACCACACCTCCATGGCTGGAAATCGACTTTGAAGCAGTAAGAGGAACATTTGTCAGATTCCCGAACAGAGAAGAAGTTGAAATTCCTGTCGATCTGCAGTCCATTATTGAGCTTTATTCGAAGTAATGTGAGTAATGGAGGTATGTGTTACCTTCTTGAAAGGAGGTGTGTGCCCTATACTGGGCCTTTAAATGATTGGATTCGTAATGCCTAAAACACTGAAGGTTGAAGAGAGTAAAGAAGATGCTAACAGTTTCTACGAAAAATTCATCCTTTCTCCTATGGAGAGGGGTTACGCCGTAACCATAGGGAACGCTCTCAGGAGGGTACTGCTCTCTTCGATACCTAGTATGGCAATAACAAGGCTGAAGATACCTAATAAGTATCATGAGTACGATGTTATCGAGGGTGTAAAGGAAGATATACTTGAAATAATCCTCAATTTAAAGAAAGTCCAACTAAAACCGGCACTCGAATTTTCAGATCCAGTAAAACTCACGATTGATAAAAAGGGACCCGGGGTTCTTACTGCGGCAGATATTAGAACACCAACCGGTGTAGAGGTAGTAAACCCGACCCAATACATTGCCACACTGAATGAAGAAGCAGAAGTTTACATGGAACTCTTCGCGGAAATTGGCAAGGGTTTTGTTCCTGTATCTGAAATGGAAGTAGAACAGGATGTTGAGATGATCTACATAGATGGAATCTTCAGTCCTGTCTTGAAAGTGAATTTCATTTCTGAAAATGTTCGCGTTGGAAAGAGAACAGATTATGACAAATTAATACTGGAAGTATGGACTAAGAAATCGATAAAGCCCTCAGAAGCCCTTTTGAAAGCCACTGATATTCTCACAAAACATTTTGAAGTGGTTACAAATAGCCTTAGCCAGGAACCACAGAGCATAGAATCCTTTTTGGGAGATACCGAGTTGCTTGTCCCTGAAGAAACGAAAGCCCAGGAATCAATAGAGGAACCAGAAACAGACTCTGTTCTTTCCAGAAAAATAGAAGAACTTGAGCTGTCTGTCAGATCACTAAATTGCCTTAAAAGAGATAAGATCAATACTATCGGGGATCTCGCCAATCGTTCAGAAGCTGATTTGCTGAAGATCAGGAACTTTGGTGAGAAATCTATGGAAGAAGTGAAAAAGCAGCTCAAAGAGAAATTCAATCTCACGTTAAAGAAAGAATGATCGAGGAGGTCTAAGCATGCGGCATAGGATTAATAAGAAAAAATTAAACAGGCCTCACAGCCAGCGCGTAGCTTTAATGAGAAATCTAGCCAGAGAGGTCTTTGAACATGGTACGGTCATGACAACAACCACAAAAGCCAAGTTTGTGAAACCCTTTGTTGAATCGATCATCACAAAAGCCAAAGAAGCGGCTCTCTGTGCCAAGCAGATTGCAGAGAAAACTGATACAGATCCTGAACTTCTTACTCTTAAGTCAAGAAATGTTGCTCTGCGAAGAGAGATCAACAGGCACTTTGGTGATAGAAAGCTCGTTAAGAAGATCTGTGATGAAATAGCTGTAGACTACTTGGATAGAAATGGCGGTTACACCAGGATAGTAAAAGTGGGGCACCGAAGAGGCGATGCCGCAGAAGTATCCATTCTTCAGCTTGTAAAGCCTGAAAAAACGGTGAGTACCAAAGGAAACTAATGGCTACCCCCGGGTAGCCATTTTTTCCTCTTCAATTGCTTTTGGTTTTAACATTCAAAAGTGATATATTATACTTGAATTGCTACGATGAAATTCTTTCCAATATGCTCTTACCCCAATTTATTTCACGGAAGGAGGGATGGCGCAGGATCGTGCGCCAACTAAATTGAGTCCCAGAAGAAAAAAAGTACCAGAACCGGCTGAAAACGAACCAACACCAGCCTCTGAACAGGAAAAACAAGAAGAAAAGGCCATCAGCAAGAAGAAAAATGCTAAAAAAGAGGAAACTTCCCCCAGCACCAATCAACTAAATACACCTTCTAACACTCCTCAAGAAACACAGACTGAAGTAACGGAAAACAACAAGGTGAAAGATACTATTCGCGAAGTGGAAATCGATATCTCTCAACTTCAGAAGATGCCCATAAGAGAAATTTACAAACTCGCGCGTAAATACGAGATAGCGGGTTACACTCAAATGGCAAAGAAGGAACTCATTTTTGCTATTCTTAAGGCTCAAACGGAATCTTATGGCTACTTTTTTGACCATGGTATATTGGAGGTTACTGAAAATGGCTATGGATTCCTCAGAACACTTGATAACAACCTTTTGCCTAGCCCTAATGACATTTATGTCAGCCAGTCCCAGATACGGAGATTCAACCTAACCACAGGAGATTGGGTTGCCGGTCAGATCAGAAAGCCAAAAGAGGGTGAAAAGTATTTTGCTTTGCTCAGAATCGAAGCGATAAATCAAAAACCCGTCAGCATGGCCGCTGAACGAATAAGCTTCCAGAATCTAACTCCCATATACCCAAATGAAAGATTTATCCTTGAAACCGAAAAAGAGACCATGAGCACAAGAATCATAGACCTCTTTTCTCCCATTGGCAAAGGGCAGAGAGGTTTAATAGTCGCTCCGCCAAAAGCGGGGAAAACAACTCTTCTCAAAGAGATAGCCAACGGTATTGCCAAAAATCACCCGGAAACGGTGAGGATTATTCTCCTTATTGACGAAAGGCCTGAAGAAGTAACGGATTTAAGGAGAACAACAGATGCCTACGTAATCGCTGCCCCCTTTGATATGCATCCAGAAAAACAGATAAGAGTAGCCGAGATGACTATTGAAATGACCAAGAGAATGGTCGAATTTGGCTATGATGTGGTAGTTCTTCTGGACAGCATAACAAGGTTGGCAAGAGCCTACAATTTGTACGTTCCCCCAAGTGGAAAACTTCTCAGTGGTGGTGTAGATCCTTCGGCACTTTACAAACCAAAATATTTCTTTGGAGCGGCACGCAACATAGAAGAGGGTGGAAGTCTCACAATTATCTCGACAGCCCTTATCGAGACCGGCAGCAAGATGGACGAAGTCATATTCGAGGAGTTCAAGGGAACCGGCAATATGGAACTGGTGTTGTCGAGACAGTTAGCTAACAAAAGAATCTTCCCTGCGATAAACCTGAACCTCTCTGGAACGAGAAAGGAAGAGCTTTTGCTGTCTCCAGAAATTCTCAGAAAGATATGGATATTGCGTCGCATGGTCTCCTCTCTGGGCGAAGAAGAGGGGTTAAATACCATCATGGAGAAGCTGCGTACAACTTCCGATAACGAAGAATTTCTAGACCTAATCGACATGCACAAGAACAGATACTGAAAGGGGCATGAAATGAGCAGTTACGTGATAGGAATTGATCTCGGTGGAACAGAAACCAAAATCGGGATCGTTAATCATGATGGTCACATTATAGAAAAAAGAATTATTCCAACGTTGGTCTCAAAAGGTAGCAACGATGTAATCACCAGAATTGCCAAAACTGTCAATGAGTTGATTTCGGAAAAAGGTATAGAGAAGAATATTATTGGGATTGGTGTTGGCTCTCCGGGTTCTATAAACCGCGAGAAGGGAATTGTTATTTTTTCGCCCAACTTTCCTGGCTGGAAAAATGTTCCCCTTGCAAGAAAACTCGAAGATTTGACCGGCTTCAAAGCTTACGTTGAAAACGATGCCAATGCTTTTGCCCTTGGAGAATGGGCCTTTGGAAGGTTCAAGGGGGCTCCAAATATCATCGCATTAACTCTGGGCACAGGTGTTGGCGGTGGCGTGATCTCACGTGGTGAACTTATAACTGGTAGTAAAGGCTTTGGTGGAGAACTGGGGCATGTGATAATCGAACCTGATGGACCTTTGTGTGGTTGTGGCTCGCATGGCTGCCTCGAGGCCCTTGCCTCTGCAACCTCAATTGTAAGAATGGCCCTGGAATACAAAAAAAGGTATCCACAATCCAGCGTTTTTGCCCATGAAAATATTACCGCTAAAGACGTTTTCGATTCAGCAAAATCCGGTGACGAAATGGCAGAATTGGTTGTAGAAAGAGCAACCAGAGCCCTTGCAATTGGTATAGCAGGGTTTGTTCATATCTTTAATCCCAATGTCGTGATTCTCGGTGGAGGCGTAAGCAGGGCAGGAAAATACCTTCTTGAAAAGGTTGAAAAAAAGGTTCGAAGCTATGTGATGGAATCTTTCTGGAATACATTCGAAATCGCTCTTAGTGAACTCGTGGAAGATGCGGGTATCAAAGGGGCTGCTTCCATAGTATATTTCAGGTTGAGATAGTTCTTTTCAATTTTTGCGTCCAGATATGTGCAAGTCGAGTTGGCTCGGGGATTCGGTACTTGATAGCATACTTCAGCGTTAGTTCGAGAGAGTGCTTTACGTCTATTAAATGCCCGGGTGAAATAAAAACAGGTTTTTTGTTCGTCCGCGTTCTCAATACGGCTCCTATTGTATTATCGTTGTAATCCTTCAATGGAGACCATTGCCCTTTGACGGGCCCTGGAGGCTCATAACTTCCATAGAGATGGGATTTTGCGACACCAATACTCGGTTTATTCAACAGCAAACCCATGTGCGATGCCAACCCCAACCCTCTTGGATGGGCAATGCCCTGTCCATCGAAGAAGTATAGGTCCGGTTTGCTTTTTAATTTAGCGTGAGTTTTCATGAATATGGGACCTTCTCTAAAAGAAAGCAGCCCGGAAATATATGGGAAATCGATTTTCATAAAATGGTGAACCAGTTCAAAAACTTCAAGCGTGGCTGCAGAGAGAACAACTATAACACAAAGCCCTGTTTTTGGTTCCGGGAAAGATACATCTACACCCGCAATTGTTTTCAGCTCAAAGTCTTCTGGAAGTTCGAGTATCAGGTGGGAACGGAGCCGCTTTTGAAGTGCTATGGCTGTGCTAGCGTCCAATTCCCAATCGAATTTTACATTATTCATAATCATCACCATTTCATATTATATGGTAAATGCGGTAAAATATAAAGAAAGACAAATGCAGGAGGTGGCTTGATGAGATTTTCCATTGAAAGAGGAGAAATACTCAGCCGGCTTGAATCAGTCGCCAGTGCTGTCGCACAAAAAACCGTGAAACCGGTGCTTTCCGGTGTCCTTTTTAAGGCAACTACCGAAGGAAAAATTGAACTACTTGCTACAGATCTTGAAACCGCCATAAAGGCTGTTACTACACCTGTGCATATAGATGGCGAAGGCGCTTTTGTAGTTGAAGCAAAGGTCATCCTTGAGGTTATCAGAAATTTACCCTCTGGTGAAATAATCTTTGAACTCCAGGACAACAACCTAATCGTGAGAGTGGAAAAGAGCAAATTTGTTCTTCCAACGATTTCACCAGACCAGTTTCCGGAGATAGAACCTACGCATGGTGGAATAGAAATAGAAACATCTGTAACCGTGCTGGAATTGATGATAGACAGGGTTATCTTTTGTGCAGCGAAGGACGAGTTTATGAGAAATCTCAATGGGATTTATTGGGAGCTCCAGGGAGGATACCTTAGATTGGTTGCGGCTGATGGGTTCAGACTTGCCCTGGCGGAGGAAAAAATCGAATCAGATGTAGAAGATCGCTTTCTTCTGACTCTTAAAAGCATGAAGGACTTACAGTCAAGTATCAAAACAGCTCTATCCGATGATCTCAGGATAATTTACGATGGTGCAAAAGTGGGATTTTACTTTGATGGTATAGAAATGATCGCGAGAGTTGTAGATGCGGAATTCCCGGACTATCGCAAGGTTCTACCAAAGGCTTTCAAAACAAGGGTAGTGGCGAATACCACAGTGCTTAGTGATGCCATAAGGAGAGCCTCTATCGCTGCGAGGTTGGGCAGCGAATCTGTCAAGATAGAGCTAAAGGGCGAAAGCATCAAGCTGATAGCCAAAAGCCCTGAGCATGGCGAATCTACTGAAGAACTCGATGTTAAAAAAGAGGGTGACGATATCCTCATCGCTTTCAATCCCAGATTTTTAGCCGATTCCATTAAAAAGATAGACACTGAAGAAGTAGAATTGAATTTCGTGGATTCGAACAGCCCTCTTCAAATGAATCCCGTCGATGTGGAAGGATATTTGTACATCATCATGCCGATCAGGTTGATTTAAGATGTATCGAACAGGTATTGGGTACGATATACACCCATTGAAACGCGGTGATAAGGGACTGTATATTGGCGGCGTTAAAGTTTCGGATATTTATTATGCCAAAGCCCATTCAGATGGGGATGTTCTGGTTCACGCTATTTTAGATGCCGTACTTGGGGCGTCATGCAAAGGAAATATAGGGGCGTTATTTCCGGAAACTGCAGAAAATTTAAACAGACGGAGCCTTGAATTTTTAGATTATCTGCGTTCAAAAATAATCGGGCATGGATTTAGGATTGTGAATATTGATAGTGTTGTAATAGTGGAAAACGTTAGGCTTACACCCTATCTCGAAGAAATAACCAAGAGCATAACTGAAGCACTGGGCATAGAGAAGTCCAGGTTTAGCTTGAAGCCAAAATCTGGTAATGGTATGTTTGCAGATTCCATTCAAGCTTATGTTACTTGCCTTTTATCTACCGAAGGTGTAAGGGGTGATAACGATGCCTGAATTCAGGTATGAAGTGATCAGCTCTTCTGGAAAAAGCGAACGCGGAAAAATTTCAGCCAGTTCAAAGCTTGAAGCTCTTGAACTTCTTAACAGGCAGGGATTTATTGTAACCTCGATCAAACCCCTTTCAAAAATGAGTACGAGTGGCGGGAAAACTCTTTTCCCCATTTCAACTAAGGAAATCAGCCTTTTTGCCAGGCAACTTTCCACTATGATAGCATCTGGTGTCCGTATAAGAGACGCATTACAGGTGCTTTCAGTTCAGACAGTTTTTAGCAATCGCTTCAGAAAGAGGATCATAGAAATTGTTCTTGCTATTGAGGGCGGAATGACTCTCAGTGAAGCCCTGGAAAGGTCGGGGGTTTTCGACTCGCTTTTCATAAATCTCGTCAAGGCTGGCGAAGCAGGTGGAGTACTGGATGAAACTCTTCAGCGAATTTCGGATTTTTACGAAAGCATGGTAGATTTGGAAAACCAGGTAAAATCTGCCATGTCTTATCCGCTGTTCATGATGGCTTTTGCCGTTGGCATTGTTAGTGTTATAGTGCTTTTTATTCTTCCCAATTTAATAAGCGCTTTTGGAGGAAATTTCACCCCTACCGGGGTGATGGGGCTTTTGGTATCAGCTAACAAACTGCTAACAAATCACTGGCTGGCTGTTATTTTGGTGTTGGTTGGAGCCTTTGCAGGTCTGAGAATTTTCATGAAGACAAAATATGGGAGAATTGTCAAGGACCTCTTTGGCTCGCTGCTCCCACCTGTAAGAAAGCTGAGAGAGATGTCGGCACTTGAACGTTTTAGCAGGACACTTGCGGTCCTTGTTGCAAGCGGAGTCGATCTTCCAACAGCATTACAGCTTTCGGCAGAAGTTTCTGGAAGCACAAAGATAATCCACGGTATGGTTTCTGCCATTGACGATATTAAAGCCGGAGAGACGATAAAGAACGCTATTGAAAAGCAAAAGATATTTCCTTCGATTGTTGTTAGCATGATCAACACCGGTGAAGAAACTGGTAAACTCGATGAAGTGATGTTCAAAGTCTCTGAATTCTACCATGCACAGGTCTCCACCGCGCTGAAAAAGCTGGTTTCTCTTGTTGAACCGCTGATGATTATATTTATCGGGGGATTCATTGGATTCCTCGCATATACTATGTACAACACGATTTTTACTCTGGAGCAAAGCGTCGGGGGTTAGTATAAATGTCGATCGCTGAGTTGCTCGTATATCTCTTGATTCTTTCCTTAAGCTTAGGAATATTTTCGATAACCGCCGCTTCATTTGCGGAAGGTTTTAAGATAAGGATAGCGAAATTTAAGATAGACACTTTTTTAGAGAAAATGCGGCAATTGGCAATTGCGAAATCACGTAGAATCAAGTTGTACTATCGTAATGATGGAAGAATCATTGCATCAACTGGTGATTTCATCGATAAATTACCGCTAAAGAGAAATGACCCCTTGATTATCGGTTTTAGTGAGAGAGGAAGTTTTTTTGTTGAAAAAGGTTCAACGGTTCTCGTTTTTTCCGATGATTCAACCATGTCAATTAGACCTGTTACCGGAAATCTGAGTTATTAAGCGGGGGGATGATTTTGTTTGACAATTTCATAACAGTGCTGAATTACGATCCTTTGTATATTGAAATTGCAAGGGCAGCCGTTTCAAGGCGAAGCATCATCCCGGTATTCAGCACGTTACGCTTTGGTGATAACGCTTTGGAAGAAGCCTCTCGAGAATTTTTTAAACACAACACTCTACCAGTTGATGAAGTGTTTGTGGTTGGAATTTCGCCTGAAAATGTGGTTTTTCAACATATTGATGTGCCCAAAGTTAAAAACCTTAAAAACCTGCTGAGGGTTGCAAACTTCAAAACTGCTACACAATTTTCCCTTTCGCCTGATGAGGTTGTGGTCAAACCTTTGAACAACTTAAAAGCCATAAACGAAGGTATTACACCAAGCTTTGCAATTACACGGCAAAAATATCTCGGCGAATTTCTGGATAAACTGTTGAAGAGGGGTTTCCCCGAGCCAGATATTTTCACTGTAAAACCGTTCCCGGTATTCAACCTGGTAAATCGAAAGATCTTTGAAGGATTTTCTTTTCTCTTCTTTGTTGATTTGGATTACTCCGTGATCATAGCCATGAAATTCGGCGAGGTTGTCGCCATAAACCACATTACCGATGGGTTCAATATGTTGTTGCCATCTATTTCGGCTGAGGAAAAATACACAAAAGAGGAGTTGAAAAGAAAATTCCTCCAATTTGGTGACATGCTTGATCAAACCTTTGTGGAGGAAAGCTCCAACACATTGAAGAACATGATCAGCTATCAGCTGAGGATATATATTACAAACACACTTTCCAATTCACCAAATACGGTTGCAGCAGATGAACTATCTTTCAAAAAGTTTTTCGTAGTTGGTCAATCTACGCTGTCAACGGCGATTTATAGAAAAACCTTTGAGAGCCTATTGGAAGAGACCGTGGTTCATGAACTGCCTTTTGAACGGCGTGATTTGCCAATTTCCTTTAGTAGCCTGGGAATGTTGAAGATGGGTGGTGAATTCCTTGGCAATGGTAAATTTACATTCAAAAAAGCGGAAAGTTAGACTGTTATACCTTCTGTTTTTTTTGATATTTGTGCTGGCAATAGCTATGTTGGGAAATGTACTGGTCATGAAGGCTTTTCACAGCAGGATGAAGCAATTGGAAATTGTTAAGGGTCCTTTGTTTGAGCAGTTAAATATTTCACTTCGTGGAATACCGGGGATCGATGCTGAAACCATATCAGAAAAGAAAAATGTTCTGATAATACAGGAAGCAAAACTCGCAAGACAGCTGAAAGAGCTGGATAAATATCTGGCGGAAAAGCGCAAGGAAATCAAATTTTTCAACGATTTGCAGGAAACCTTAGAAACTTCAACCGCTGAAAAGAAACTCATTACGAAGATAGAATACAATGCAGAGAAGAGCAGTGTACTTTATTATCTTATATACGATAACGAAAAGGCTACTCCACCTTCGGTAAAGGTTCCAGAGGGTTATCTTTTGTCTATAATAGGAAAAATGAATTTCTCAAACCTTTACAAGCTCAGTCTGATGAAATTGGAATCAGGTGAATAACATGGATGAAGAAAACAAAACGGGAATGGAAGACTTTTTCGAAAGATTAGAATCAGAATCACTGCGAAAAGGAGAAGCGAGTAACGAAAAAGGCTCAGCTGCCTACATCGCCCATGGTTATGAGAAGAAGCTGGCGCGAAAGCAAAGCTTTTTAACGAAAAAGGGTGTTCCCAGAAACCTTTTCTGGGGAATTGTCATCGGGACATTTATTATCAGCTTTCTTCTTCTTGTGGGATGGCCTTTGTATAAGAACTTCAGTGATCTATCGTATCTGTTGAAAGAGTTAGAAGACCTTGAGAAAACATATTACAGCGTAAATGTCATGGCAAGATCAAAAGATGCGGTAATCGGAACATTAAAGGAAAAAGCAGCAGATATGGATTTTCTCGTGAAAACCCTGGGAATAGAAGACAATCCGGGTTCATACGATGAGATTAAATTGAAAGGATCACCGGAGAAAACAAGAGAGATTCTTGAGGGGCTATTGAACAATCCCAAAATTCTTATCAAGGATTTACAGCTCCGTTCAAATCTTGGATTCCCGGTGGTTCCGAAAACCGATTTGCCTGCAAACATTGTGTTAGAATTAAGCTTGGATATAGAATTAACGAACTTATTTTAGTAGGGGGGCAATATGGCAAGGCTTTTTTTGCTACTCGTAGTCAGTTCGATTGTAATATTGGCAGCCGTTGTTTTCTTTTATATATTTCTTCAACCTGTAGAAGTCGGTGTTCTCGCTACAGGAAGAGTTTCAATGCCTAAAATCGACCTCAGCGATTTCGAAAAGCCAGTTGAGCTAAAGGATTATTTTCAACCTTTAATGGCTGACTCTTCACTGGTCATAAAGTCGATGATGGAAGCCGGTGTGGAAGCCACTTCGGTGACATATAAGGGGTACTTCAAAATAAATAACATAGAATACGCCGTTCTTAAAACAGGTGAAGACGAAAAATTAGTTCGTGTCGGTGATAGCATCTCAAAATACTTAGTTTACGGAATAACTGAATTCGCTGTGCTTCTAAACGATTTAGATACCAATGAATTTGCCATTGCAAGAAATTATGAAGAAAAAAAATAGAGATCGATCGGGGTGATTCCTGTGAGAAAAATTTTGGCTACCTTGTTGGTTTTAGCAGCTGTGGTGCTTTTGTTCCCAAATTCATTGAAGACGCTCGTCCCCTCTATGGATGAGCAATCGACGTCAATCACACTCACTTTCACAAGCACTGTGACAGAATTCGATTATGAATTTCAAGCTAACCCTTCTAAAACGATATATTCCTTGACCCTGTACAACGTGGAAGGGAAGAACATGGATTTACCCTTGAGAGCAGGCCCGGTTGAAGGGCTCTGGACACGCGATCTTGAAGGCAAATACACAATTAGCGTGGCATTGCTGATTCCAGCAAAAAGGGAACCGGAAATTTTTATAAAAGGAAATTCTATAATTCTCAAATTCTGGCGTTCCAACATTAAGGTTTCGATTGATAAATTCAGCACTTTTGGTATGAAACTTGACTCTGCCGTTGCATATCTCATGAGTGATGAAATCCTCGATCTTTCCTACGTTGTAACGCCCTCTGTTAAAAACTTTGAACTCAACATTGGCTTCACTTCAACCTATCCGGAAGATGTTCTTCGAAATATCTTCATATCCCTGGGAGACAAGATTTCATATGCTTATTTCACAGATGGAACTCTCTACATCGGAACTCCTGAGGAGGTTAAAAAAGTTGTTAACGCTTTCTGGAGGATATATACGGGAATAGATATCAATCAAGGAACCGATGGACAGAATCAACTTGAAGCATTAAGAGCAGCATTACCCATTGACGCTTTTCTTGAGTATATACCGAACGAATCTACACTGCTCGCCTTTGGCGATCTTGAAACCCACATGATGATTTCCGAACTGTTGACATCTGCTTACGTGAAGACCGAATATGTAGTCGAAGATGACTTAAAAGGGCTCTACAATAATTTTCTTGATGTTGCTCAAAAAGTCAACAACGCGCTTTTCGACAGCAAAATCTCCATTACTTCAGTTCCCGAATTGAGACGGTTGATATTAACCGGTGACAAAAGGAATGTGGAACGCCTCAAGGAATACCTTGATAACTTTGCTAAAATGCAAAGATCAGAAGCAGAAAAGTCCAGATTAAAAGAGTTAACTGTGAACCTGCCGGAAAACTTCCGGATTGTTGAAGATGTTTTGACAAACGACCATGGAAGCGTTGTAAGCATCGTAGATATGATGATTGAATTGTTAAAAGGCTACATACCCGAAGAAAAGATTCACGTGGATAGAACCTTTGAAGGCATCGGGAAGGTGACTTTCAGAATTCCAGAAGCCTATGTTGACATTTTGAAAGACATCGTTTCGGATATCAGTATAAAAGCCCAGAACATAGGTTACAAAATCATCCAAACTAAGTACATCGATCCCTTGATAGTCGAACACGTCCAAAATCTCGCTTCAGTGAAAATAGAACTTCTTGGAGAAAAAGGTGGCTATATTATAAAAGGGGTTAAAAGGAATATCGATGTGGCTGAATATCTCATATCCGAGTTCAGTGGGGGCTCATTACAAAACGTTGAGGGTAAGTTCATTCAGTTGAGATCCTCAGAGGATTTTGACGTTGTACAGGGTTTTCTGCAAAAAGCTTTTCAGAAAAAAGGTCTGAGCTCTGAGGATTATGCTGTTGAATCCATAGCCGGCAGATTGGTTTATATCGAAGCGCCTTCTGATATTCTAAAAAGCGTTCTCGAAGAATTGGGCCATTATGAGAAAGAGCTCTTCAGCGAGGCATTGGAAGAGTTTATTGAACTCCCGGTTTCGGTTTATGAAGGTGGCGTAGGGCAGCTGCTCGATGCTATGTTCAAGGAACAGGTGAGCTACACTTACATCACTTCGGCTGAGTTATTGATCATTAGAGGAAATAGAGAAGACATCGAACGTGTAAAGAGTTTCATTGCAAAAGTACGTCCCGGGATTGAAGGGAGACTAAAAGCATCTGGATCAACGGGAGAACGAATATCGGTGTTTATTTCCTCGATTCCCGGCTGGGATGTAGAGAAATTTGAAACGTATTTCCAGCAATTTCTAGGTGAAGAGGTTTTTACAGCGGTGAAAGTAATTGCTGCTGATGCTGGCTACTATGTGATAGCAGAAAAAAATGTTACCGAAAGCATCAGAAACGAAGTGGAGCGCCTTAGAGAAATAGAGAGCCCATATTACTCAACGGTGGAGAATATTCCACCTGTTCAAGAGCTCATGGGGCTTTTTGACAACCTTGGCATAAGCGTTAACATCATGCCTGTTGATAGCAAGTATATAATCGTCGGCAGCAGGGATAACGTGCTAAAAGCCCAAAACCTGCTGGAGCAAATACAATCAGGATATGCAAAAACCAGTTCTGCTACTCAGACAGTGCAGCAAAACATGCTTTATGAATTCGTTGATATTCCGGAAGACTCCATCAGCGATTTTCAAGGCATTTTGAACAAATTGGGCATCAACGTTGAGCTGGTTAAATCACCAACTGGCATTCTAGCCATAGGGTTTCCAGATGCACTTGACAGGGCCGAAAGCACCATAAGCGATATTCTACAAAGGCGTGTTGAGGAGAAAGATAAAGTCTCAGAAAAATACGCCGTCCTGCACAAAATTCCAGGAGTTGATCTTGAAGCCCTTAAAAGCCTGGTATCGAGTTTTTCATATAACATAAGCATGGTTCCCGTCGCTGATAGCATTGTGGCAGTAGGAGCAGAAGAAGACATAAAGGCATTCTTGAATTTATATCAGGAATTGTCATCAACAGACAAGAGTTTTGCTTTTATTGAGAAAAAGCTGAGCCTGCAGGAAATTCAAAATATAATCAATACTTTTGAACTTCAGCTCAAGCTGCTGGAAGTGCCCGGAAATTTCGTGGTCTACGGTGACCCTGCAGCGATAAATACACTTATGAGGCTGGTCGAGAAAGTGGTTTCAGAAAGCACCCCAATAGAAACAACCACAACAGCCACAGTAGAAAGTACCCCCGCAACTTCTGAACTCAAAGAAGCTCGTGTTGTATTATCACCGGTTTCTGGTTCTACATTATCTGAAATAATTGGCGAATTAGGCCTGGACATATCATTGCATGAAACAGATAGTGGACTCGTTGCCACGGGAACACCTTCACAACTTGGAGAGCTGGAAAGCTTGCTCGATAGTTTAAAAGGTCTACCAGAAATGCCAGAAAGCAAATACGCACTGGTAGCACCCTTGACCCAATATACTGCAAAGCAAATTGAAGAGCAATTCAAATCACTGCAATTAAATGTAACAGTCTTTGATAGTTATCCCTTTGGCCTTATCCTGATAGGAACGGCTTCCGATGTTGAGAGAGCAGTTCAATTTGTGGATTATTTGAGAAAATACGAAAAAACCAGAACGGAGATATATGAACTCCCGCCATCAGTAACTTACGAAAATGTTGAAAGCCTTTTGAAAACCCTGGGATTTAACCTATCCCTTTCAACCATTGGAAATACTGTTGTGATCACAGGAAAAGAAGAAGATGTGGCTGTTGCTCTCTCCCTGCTTTCAAATCTCGCTGAAAAAGTCGAAAAAACGGGGTTCGCCTACAAACTGGTTTCAAGACCTCTGGGTACTTCTGTAGAAGAGCTTGAGAGTACCCTTAATAAATTGGGTTATAACGTTAGCCTTATGGATTTTGCCGGTTCAATAGTTATCTTAGGTACGCCAGAAGCTGTAAAAGGAGCTGAAAAGTTCATCGAATATATAAACCCCCAAACAGGTGAAACCGCGACGGCAACGGAAGAGCCGAGGGGGCACAGCTTTGTGGAGCTACCGGCAGGATACAGTGCCGAAGACCTGCA
>Ga0209834_10000082_pt1 | contig 53350 bp, 52 predicted proteins | sample Mar14236cmmetaG_FD_184134 | JGI IMG/M metagenome (GOLD analysis project Ga0209834, IMG submission 184134) | Marine hydrothermal vent microbial communities from Guaymas Basin, Gulf of California to study Microbial Dark Matter (Phase II) - Marker... ... | reverse complement strand
TCAGAACTAATAACCAACAATAAGGCTGAAATCGATCTGAACGTATCAGAGCTATGTGATAATCTTCTTGTAAAAGGAAAACTCAATGAGGTATGTCAGATCGTTACAAAAACAGACGAGGATTTTGAGGAGAAAGAGCTTGATGAAGTAATAGGTGTGCTTACAGATTTTTTTACCAATATAGGCAATGCCTTCAAAAAGCTTCGAGGTATTGCAACTATACAGAAGACTCAACCACAAAAGAAGAGCGACAAGTAGAAATGGTTAATCCGTTTTGGTTTGTTTCTTTTACTCTACACAGAGTAGGATTTTCAGACGACATTCCTCTGGATGAAGCGATCTACTATATGCAGATCATCGAAAGAAATGATTAAAAAAATTGTCCTTAGACTTGATCCTTGCAAAGCTGATAATAATGAACACAGGAATCGCAATTATAACAAACAGGACACACAGCCCGGGCAAGATGTTTAATATGTTATTCATGATACAAAATATAGAGATTCTGTAAAGGATTGTCAAGAATGGCACAAGATTTATCATTATCATTAACGCTTAATATACAGCCATTTAAAAGTAATCTTGCCAATGCAAAAAATATTGTAGATGAGTTTATCAGTCAGTTTAAAAGTTCATCTATAGATGTTGACGCAGATATAACCGGTGTTGAAGGGTCTGTACAAGATGTCCAGGAAAAGGTGGAAGATATCCCTGATGCTAACATAAGTATAACAGCAGATGGCACCAATGCAGAGAATGAGGCGAAGGATGTTGAACAGCAGGTTGAGCAAATACCCGACAAAAAAGACATTGAGATAGACACTTCAGGTAATGCGCTGTCTAATCTTGCACAATTGAGTCTTGTATATCAAGGACTTGTAAATGTAATCGGACAGGTTAAGGGGGCGATCAATGATCTCATTGGAGCATCTAACATTCAGGAAGATGCAGAAGTCTCGCTCCGTGCTGCGCTCCGAAATACTGGTCTCGAAGTCGACAACAATTTTGCAAAACTAAAAAATTACGCTGCCGGTTTGCAGGAAGTTACCAGGTATGGCGATGAAACCATTCTCATGGGAACTGCCCTTGCTCAGAATGTCGGGAAGTTCAGTGCAGAAGAATTGCCACGTGTACAAAAAGCAGCGATAGGGCTTGCCGAAGCATATAGGATGGATCTACAGACTGCATTCCAGTTGATTGGCAGAGCATCTGCCGGACAGACGCAAACACTTACCAGATATGGTATTGTCATTGACACCACGAAATCGAAAGAGGAGCAGTTCCAACAGGTGCTTGAAACGGGCATAGGGAATTTCTCAATCGCAAAGGAGAGGGCGGAATCCGGGGCAGGAGCGCTTGAACAATACAGCAATATAGTAGGAGATCTTAAAGAAAAAATCGGGGATACCATAAAAGAAGCATTATTGCCTTTTATTAAGGTTTTAAAGAATGTTGTAACGTATCTTAATGAACATCCAAAGCTGATAAAAGCCATAATTGTAGCCATAGGTACATTTGCAGCAGTATTAGTATCTCTTAAAATAAAACAGATCGCTTATAACACAGCTCTTGCGATTACCAATGCCCTTACAGGCAACTGGGTTGCACTTGCAGCGGCAGCAGCAGCAGGTGTTGGCTTTTATGCAACACAGACAGCTCTTTTAAGGGGAGAACAAGAAGGATACAACGAGGCACTAGAAGTGTCGAATGAACTCTTATCTGAATATAAGAAACAAATAGAACAATTTTCCAAGGATGAACTTGGAACTGAATATATGCGACTGAAACATGAACAACTCAGACTACAGCAGCTTTATAATACTGCTGCCACAGAAGCAGATAAAAAAAGAAGAAAAGAACAACTTGAACAGAATAAGTTAGAGATGCAGCTTGTACGTGATCTCTACAATAAACGGAAAGAGGGATTAGATGAGTCTATAGAGGATATTGAGGATTATTATGATAAGGTCACCTTTGCAGATAATACCTATTATCAATACAGAAAGCAGCAAATCTTAGATGAAATTGACGAGATGCAAATTTCGTCAGAAAAAAAGAGAAGACTCCGGGAGAAATTACTTGAGGATTTGGACAATGCCCTAAAAAAATATATTGGTTATACTGAATATGAACCGCTCCCCCTTGAGATAGAGCCGCCGGATTTAACTGAATTTGAAGATGAAATAAACGATGAGATATTAAATTTAAAACCAACCCCTATACCGGCAGACCAGCTACTTCCCCCTAAAAAAACCATACAGGAATGGCTTAATGAGAGCAAAAAAGCTATTAAAGAATGGAGCCGTGACGTAGTAAGTACAGTTCGTCAGGTAACCGGTGTATGGTCTGCATATTATGACCTGCAATCCACAGAGCTCAATAATGAATATGAGGAGCGCAAAGAAGCAATCGAGAACTCTGCAAAATCTGAGGAAGATAAAAAGAAAGAACTCGAAAAACTCGATGAGGAATTTGCAGAAAAACAAAAGGAACTTGCTGAAGAACAGAAACCGATGAAGATCGCTCAGGCGACAAGCAATGTAGCGCTCGGAATTACAAGAGCGTTTGCAGACCCGGGAGGAATTTTAGGCTTTTTCATGTCAGGTCTTATTGCTGCTCAGGGTGCTCTCCAGATCGCAACCATCAAAGCTGAGAAATATGCAGACGGAATCGTAGGGATCGAGGGACCGGGAACTGATCGATCTGATTCTATACTTGCATTTCTCTCACGAGGAGAGAGTATCATCAATGCTGAAGCAACCAGGAAGAACAGATCAGCCCTCTCATATATTAATGAAGGAGGAGTACTTCCCGGATTTGCTGAAGGGGAGGTTGAAATAGGCAGTCCGCCTTCATTACATTACGGCGTGACAGGTCCGACTTCATTACATTACGGCGTGACAGGTCCGACTTCATTACATTACGGCGTGACAAGCGTGGAAGAATTAAAACTTTTGAAAGAACAGAATAAGCTATTGAAAGAAAATCTAACCTATCTCAAACATCTTAAGGGCATTAAGGATGATACTGGCTCGATGCGCAAGTCAGGGAGGAGATTCTGATGAGTACGTATGACGTCAGATTCATACGGGGCTGGAATGACAGTTTTGATCTTACAGAAGAAGATATTACACCTTCTGATTTGAAGTACAAGACGCTCGATTATGATCCTGAGAGATACCTGAGCGAGGACTTCTTTCTCAGAGAAGCCAGAGAAGCCAAGATCAGCTTCACCAGGCACAGTTTTATCATCGAGCACTATGTTGAGCCACCTGCAAATGAACTCATCGATGTGGTCCTTTATACTGACCAGGATGGAAATGTGATCGACGAGTCTCAGTATGATCCTGAGACCGACAAAAAGGAAGTGATCATCGAGAAATATTCGAAAATCCTTATTAAGATCATTCAGGAAGATGAGGTAGTGTTTCTGGGATTGGTTAAAACAGTCGAGGTCGAAGACGGAGCTTCTGAAGTAGTGCTTACCTGTGTAGATTTTCTGGATCTGATCGATAAGTTTGCAAGCCAGCTCACCTACAATATTCCAGGAGAAGACTCCTACGGATATTATTTTTCAAAAGGCATCATCGAGGATCTTCTTACTAAGATCGAAAATATGACCGGATTGAATTTGAACTATACAATATCTCCGGATATTTTCCTTCAGTATGTCAGCGAATATACAGTCTATCCCTCTCCGAATCTTGATCCTGCAAATATCAGCTTTGATCCTCCTCAATACAGTGGTTTCGACTATACGGCACACACAGAGGTCAGGCGCATTGCAAGTGTGAAAGAGAAGGCAGTGATCTTTTATCAGGTATTTCGATACTGGTACGCCCTCTACGGAGTTAACTATCTAACATCAGTTAAATGGAAAAAATACACACCTGGTCATGGATGGAGTGATGTTCAGGAAGACACTTATGAGATGCGTGTGGATTATGGCACAGGCAATTTTGATGATTTTATCGATAATGTTGAGCGCTGGATTCCCGAGTGGCTTGGAGAGAAGGAAGCCGGACAATTGTTTCTATATCCACCTAAGGATTTCTATTATGTGGATGGGAATAATCTTGTAAGGTTCAGCCAGGAGTGGTGGTCAGCTGCGATCCCCTACAAAACAGGTCAGCATAAGTACCTTGAGCTGATCAAAGTGATCACACTTGCAAACAACGTCACGATCTATCAAAAGAACGATACTATTTTTTTTTCAATTCGAACAGCGCTTCCGGAAGGGGATACTGTGGATCTGAACAATAAACTCATAAGGAAGCCCTTCAGTGCTGCTGGCGTGTATAGGGATGACAGAGAATTCGATGCACTTGATATACTTTGGGAAGATCCCTGCACTGAATATCAGAAAAACATTGAGCATATCAAGGAAGTTTACAGCACGATCTTCGGGGAGGTGTATGATAAAGAACTCACTACATCAATACGGAGATACTATCCACATACTTTAGATGAAGTACCCATCTGTCTGGGATGTAAGATCAGATTTGTACGAGACAACAGATTGCAGACCTTTTTGATCATATCACATAAGAGGATGCGATTCTATCATGAGGTACGGGGATACCGAACAGGAGTCGAACATGGCAAACAAATATAGTCTCTGGGGATTTGGCAATTTTGCGATCCAGGATTCCAACCTGGGCAATCTGGTTATCTTCCCGGATTCTTATTGCCGGCTGTATTTCGAGCGGGTTTCGGAAGTCTCTGAGAATTTGGATCATGAGGAGGATGAGGATTTTTACGGATACCGGGCTATGCTCGATGTGAAGATCAAGAGTGTGGGAGCAACTACCTACAGGTCTTTACTGAAGATGGTACAGATACTTGATACAAGACGGTTTATTCTCTATCCGTTCTACAGCTCAACAATCCCCAGAAACAAGCAGCTTGTCCTCAATGAAGCGTATGACATGAGAGAGGATAGTGATTTCGGTGTGAATCACTATGAGCAGTTCTTGCAGTCAGGTCAGTATGTAGATATTACTTTCAGAGCGAAGAAGCTGGTTCAGGAACGACCTCGCATTCATAATGATGAAGATCTGCTGACCGTGGTAGGTGATCGATTTTTTGTGATCAATAGAAATATTAAAGTTTAAGGAGATATATAATGGCTGAAAATAGGGTAAGTTTTCCGATAGATAACAGTTCCGTCATAGCAGTGAGATTAAGAGCACTTGACGGAGATCTTACGAACCTGAATCCCAATCTGTCAATTGGTGATGTATTCATTGCTGAAGTTGCAGCGGAATCCGGAATTGCAATTTTTATTGCGGGAGCTACAGCTCCAGATACTACCGAACCGAACCTTCGGGATATACCAGCTGGTGGGATACCTTCAGGTGATTATGAAGTGATGACTGCAAATACAAAAGAAGGTACTCTCTGGGAATGGGATGAGCAGTCTGAGGTCTCGAACATCACGATCCTGAACCAGGACATTAAGAGCATAATAGATCTAAGGGTTGAGAAAGCGTATGTGTACAATGGACTTGACAAAGCAGACTCCGGCTATGTGCTGGATGCCAGGCAAGGAAAAGTGCTTGATGAGACAAAAGCTGATGTGAATCATAATCATGATGCAGTGTATTCCAAGATCGCAGACATCGTAAATGATCTTGTCTCCACTGATATTGACAAGCCACTCTCAGCAGCACAGGGTAAAGCGCTCAAGGATCTGGATGATCTGAAGGTCGCAATTGCAGACATCGTGAATAACCTGACATCGACTGATACTGACAAACCGCTATCAGCAGCTCAAGGAAAAGTGCTCAAGGATCTGGATGATCTGAAGGTCGCGATTGCAGACATCGTAAATAACCTGACATCGACTGATACTGACAAACCGCTATCAGCAGCTCAAGGAAAAGTGCTCAAGGATGATCTTGATACTCATAATCATGATACAGTCTATTCAGCAATTGATCATGATCATGATGAAGATTATGCAGCAATAGCACATAATCATGATGCGACGTATTCCAAGATCGCAGACATCGTAAATGATCTTGTCTCCACTGATATTGACAAGCCACTCTCAGCAGCGCAGGGGAAAGCTTTGAAGGATCTACTCGATTCGATCACTCAGAATATTGAGGACTGGACACCGCAGGCAGAGAGTCAGGTCCGGGATCTCTACATAGATATTTACATGGCTCTTCTCTACAATAGCACAATTTATTACGAGGCTGGAGGGTATTTTCTTATTGAATACTTTTTCAAAAATGATGCTGGTTATCCATCGGGTATGACACCCGGTTCTACATGGGACACCGATGCGCTGGAGTCTGCTGGATATACGGTCAAGAGCATTTCAAGCTCCCAGAGTTTAGTCTCAATTCCTAAGCCAGATCCGGATGATGCACTGTATTCGGGAGGAGAAGCAGGCAAGGCAACACTGGTCTATCATATTAAATATAAGAATGCACTCTATGAAACCGACTTCGGAGAGAATGAGCTTGTAAGTTCCTTCTCACCACCCTACGGAATTACCGAGATACTTGATGGGCTTGAAAATAATGAAACATTGGCTGATCTGCTGGCTACCAGACTGGCACATTCAGCAACCCTTGTACAGGCAGTCAGACAAGAGGTCACTACATGATATCCGGAAACATGTCATTGAGGAAATTTTTGTATTTGACCAGACGTATTGGATTTTCCGATGTGACGTTTTCTTTGAGTCCTTTCAGTACAGCTTTCACTTTAGAGGATAAGCAGGACTTTGAAGCATTCGAATCTTCAAAACTCTCATTCAGTTCACTTGACTCTTCATACTTCTCTCAAGAATCCGGAGGGATAGTTCCTAAAGGTTTATATGATCCATGCCTTGCATCGAGAGAGAGGTCAGCTTGTAGTATCGGTAAAGCAGTAGATCGGTTTGAATATCTTATAGCAGAGCTCAAATCGGACACTGTATTCAGTAACTTCCTTAAGGCAGGATATCTCATATATTCAATAGTAATATACAATGACACCGGAGACTCGGTTACTATAAGCATCACAAATAACTCAAGTACATACATACTAAGCTCAGAGACAATCCCCAGTGAATCCTACAAGCTGTTCTTTTTTCATGAAGGAGATTTTAATAGTTTTTTGTTTAATCCGTATGAGCCGTCTGATATCAAGATCATGTCAACTGTTTGGAGTGATCCCATACAGTTCGCAATAACCACATTCAAAATATACGAAGAGGCAGAACAATAATTTGGACAAACTGCTGTCAAAAATCTCAAATTGACAGCGGTTTGTCCAAAATAAAATAAGCAAAATTACCTGAAATAACCTTCACATTTACCCCGAAAAAGGGATTTATCCACATTTTTGGACAAACTAATTGTCACAAATTGCCAAACTCGATGTCAGATGATAATGATAATGATAATGATAATAAATATACAAAATATTTGACAATCCTTCAGAAATATCTCCATATTGGCATTGGGTGTCAAAATAGTTCAAAATAATTCAAATTATGGCATCCTGGAGGTATCGTGTCAGGCACTTTTATGGGATCGATCGAAGGATCCATGACGAACAGGCGAGTGAGTATTCCTCAGCAATTTCGTAATCTTATTACACCTTCCTCAAAAATGCAAGTTGTAGCAGTACGAGGGAGAAGTAACACAATCTATATCTTCCCATTGGACAACTGGCGTAAACTGGAAGAACAACTGGAATCTGGTAATAATGAAGAGAAAGCTCTGCTTAAGATGTTCCGATTTTATGCCACAGTACTTAAGATCGAGGGACCAGGACGAATCCTCCTGCCAAAAAATCTTATCGAAATCGCAAATATCGATAATAAAATAATATTTCTGGGCGAAGGACAGTTCTTTTCCATTTGGAATCCCGAAAAATTCCAGGAATACGAACAACAAATCGCTCAGCAATATGATGAGAAACTAAAAGAGAATGAATTTCTCTTATAATATCCATATGGATGGAGGACACATGAAAATTTCTATTGGTCAGATTATGCAATTCAAGAAGATCAAAGGAGTGAAATTACCTGAAGGTCCTTATAAGATCGATAATTTCGATGAAGTTCCCACTGATATTGAATTTGGACTTTTTGCTTATGAAGTTGATGGGAAAGTAGCCCATTACATCGATGTGGACAAATTAAAAAATGGTTCTGATGAGGATAAAGAGCTGCTGAAAAAATTTAAAATGTACTCTTCATTACTCTCTGTTGAAGCACTTCCTCATATTATGCATCCCAAGGATATCATTGATATCGAAGAAGTCAACGATCATATTTTACTTCACTGCGGAAATCGCTATTTCTCTATCTGGGACAGTGAGAACTTCAAGCATTTTGAAAAATATCTAAGCTACAACCTTCACACGCAAAAGACTAATCAATATATCCAATGAATACTTTTCATGTTCCAGTTCTCACCCAAAAAATAATTGATAACCTGAATATCAAAAAGGGTGGAATATATGTGGATGCTACAGTCGGTGGAGGTGGACATACAGAAGCGATGTTCAAAATAGAGCCTGACATACAAGTGGTCGCTTTTGACCATGACAGGGAAGCAATCGAATTTGCTCAGAAACGGTTATCAGAGTATTCAGACAGAATCATCTTTATTCAAAAAAACTTTTCCTACCTGTCGTCTGCCCTAGCTCTGAATAGAATAAAAAAAATAAACGGAATAGTCTTTGATCTTGGATTTTCATCTCATCAAATCGATGATGAGACTAGGGGATTCAGTTATACTCAGGATGATGTGCTGGATATGAGGATGAATCGTAATAATGGAAAACTGACCGCACATGAAATAGTGAATTATTATCCAAGAGAACAACTGGAAAAGGTTTTACATGATTACAGCGAAGATAGATTCTGGAGAAGAATTTCCAAAGCAATAGTTGCAGAAAGGAAAAAGGGAATTATAGAAACAACAGGACAATTACGGCAATTAATTGAAAAAGTCATTCCTAAGGACAAATCCTTCAAAACATTATCAAGGATTTTCCAGGCACTCCGTATCGAAGTAAATAAAGAGCTCGATATGCTGAAAAAAGGATTGAACTCTGCTGTAGAAGTTCTGGTTGATGGAGGAAGACTTGAAGTGATCTCTTATCATTCACTGGAAGACAGGATCGTGAAACAGTTTTTCAAATATGAGAATCTTGATTGTATTTGTCCTTCATATCTACCACGTTGCGCGTGCCATAAAGAAAAAACTCTCGAAATCATCACCAAAAGACCAATCATTCCATCTGACAAAGAGATCAGTGAAAATCCAAGAGCAAGAAGTGCTAAATTACGTATCGCAGAGAGGTGCGCATGAACAAAAAACCTTCTTTACTTTTTATTGTTTTTATTTCTTTCTTTTGTTTTATTGTCATTTCAAGCCTTCTCAGATCTATATTTCTTGAACAGGAAAGAGAACTTTCTGTACTGGAAAGCAGGATTCAGGATTACAAGGATATCATCACCGACCTGAACAATGATATTAGTCAGCTTTCAGTAGATTCTCGTATAATTGAAATTGCTCAATCCCAGTTGAATATGAAATTTCCCGAACCAACAAGTATCATATCTGTAAAGAAAAATCAGGTATCCTCAGATGAGGTGAATTATTCACTCCTGAACTTTATCTCTCCCGAAGCTGTCGCTGCGGATAAATAAACGATCGATCAATGCTTAATAACAAGGGCAGGATCAACGCAATCAAATTTATTTTCTTCATCGTGTTCCTTGTCTTTGTGTTTCGACTATTTTCAATCCAGATACTCGATATTTATGGATTTTATAATAATTATCAACGCTATAAGAACAAAAAAAATATAATTCCTGCAGACAGAGGGTATATCTATGATCGACATGGAGTTGCTCTTGCAGGTAATAGAAAATTATATAAGTTGGAATTCTGTCCGCAGCTTATCAGCTGGGATAAGAAAGATTCACTCACCGTCGCAGATACAATTATCATTTATGAAGAAATCTGCAGGACTGTTTCTCTGAATACAGATAAATCAGAGGAGGAGCTTTTTGAAAGGATAGAGCGCTTTGCCCACGATTTTCCCTTTGGCTTTGAACTCGTAACTCAAATCGATGCAGCCCAAAAGGATAGGATTATACAGCAACTGGATATTCAGGGAATTCATGGGATCATAGAATATAAGCAGAAATCTGAACGTGTGTATCCAAAGGGAAATCTTGCCGGTCCTTTGATTGGATTTTATGATTATGATTCGGAGCAAGCATTATGTGGAATTGAACTCACTTGTGATAATGAATTGACCGGTCAGGATGGCTGGAATGAAGTAATTCAGTATGGTACTGGTGATGATTATCATTTTGATGATATGCCTCTCCAGAAACCGGTAACAGGGAAATCGGTTTTTCTAACAATTGATGCTCATCTTCAGGCGATATTGGAAAAAAATCTTCTTGAAGGTATAGAAGAATATGATGCAAAAGGCGCAATAGGAATAATTATTTCTCCAAAAAACGGAGAAATCTATGCAATGAGGGGTTTCAACAAGGAATTTCTTGATGGTTCTGTCAGAACTGCACATACCTTACCGATTTATCCTATCAACTGGCAATATGAGCCCGGTTCGACTATCAAGCCGGTCACTGCGCTGATAGCTATTGAAGATAACATCTACCATTCTACGGATATCATAGATTGCAGAACAAGAACAATCGGGAATCGAACCATTAGTGATGTGAAACCTTTGACATATCTCACCTTCAAAAATGTTATTGCACGATCCAGTAACTGTGGAATTACTCGCATCGCTGATAATATTCAACCTTTTCAATTATATAAAATGCTTACAGATTTTGGTTTTGGACATAAAACAGGTATCATTCTAAATGGTGAGAGTGCAGGAGTATTACGGCATCCAAGTAAGTGGTCCAAATATTCACATCATTCGATATCCTTCGGGCAGGAGTTGACCACTACAACACTTCAACTGGCATTTGCTTATGCGGCTCTTGCTAATGGCGGTAGAATGCTTCAACCTCAGATCATCCATTCAATAGAAGATCATAACAGAGAATTAACTTTCGAACCAAAAATGACGGTGCTACGGCAGGTATCAAATCAATACTCATTAGATACTCTTAAAACATTTTTACAAGCTGTGGTTGAAGAGGGACATGGGATTGGAACAAAGCTGGGATATATATCTATAGCAGGGAAGACAGGCACTGCAGAAAAACTTGATCCTGAAGGAAATGGTTATTTAAAAGGTGCCTACGTAACAAGTTTTGCTGGATTTTTCCCAGTAGAAGATCCTCAAATTGTAATGGTGATACTATATGATGAACCTGATTATGATCACAGATATGGAAGTATTTCTGCGGTTCCAACATTTCGAAAAATAGTGGAAGAGATGACAGTATTACCACATAATGATATCCTTTTTATTGCTAATGAAGCAAATCGACAATATGTACTTGTACCTGATTGTTTGGGCAAAGATAAGAAGGAAGCATTTCAGATTCTCTCAGATAAAAATATAGAATTTACAAGTTTCGGAGATGGTGAAATGATCATTGATCAATTTCCAAAACCAGGAGTCGCTATGCTTGAAGGTTCTTCTGTGATACTCCAGTTGGGATTCAGAGTCATGGCACAAGCTCATTCAAATGCAAACTTGACGCAATGAGAACCAAGTAACCTTTAAGGTCCATACATGAGAAAAATTAGTATTCAGGAAATTGTTACTACAACAGATGCCGTAACTACAGCAGCAAAAGACGATTACATAGATCGTGTAGTGATTGATTCACGAGAAGTTGCACTGTATAAAAAAGAAAATGTTCTATTCGTTGCCCTTAAGGGAGAGAAGGTTGACGGACATATGTTCGTCCAGCAAGCACTTGATTCTGGAGCAGCGTATGCATTGGTTGAGACCTTATTTCAATCATCGAGTCAAGATGTGAAATTATTGCGAGTGAATGATCCGCTGGAAGCACTGGATAAACTTGGGAAATATTATCTTGCACAATTTGACATACCTAAAATCGGGATTACTGGCTCTGTCGGTAAGACGATCACAAAAGAGTACACAGCGAATGTCCTGTCTCAAAAATATAATGTACATAAAAGTAGAGGGAATCTCAATACTGTAATTGGTTTACCTATCACAATATTTGATCTTAATGAGCAGCATGAGATCTCTGTGCTTGAATTGGGGACTAATCATTTTGGTGAGATAAGGAAGCTTACTGAACTGGTGCAACCTGATATTGCTCTTATAACTACTATCGGAGCCTCACACCTGGAATTCTTGAATAATCTTGATGGAGTTTTCAAAGAAAAATTCGACATCTTTGAACACTCACCTGCAAATTCCCTTAAGATCTTTAGCAGTTCAATTCATTATCTCGAAAATTATAAAGGTGAAAAGAATTATATTTCATATGGATTTGAAGAGAATGACGATTTTGTTATTGAAGATATTCATGTACATCAAGGAAAGTATTATTTCTCTTTAAATAATGAGCAATTTCATATCTCTGATGATGTCTATCATAATGTGTTCAATGCTATACCAGCCACAATAATCGGCAAAGAATTTGGATTATCCAATGAACAGATTCAGCGTGGACTCTTACTGCCGATTGATGTAGGTCTTCGAATGGAGTTTATAGTGAATCACGATAAAGAATGGTTGATCATTGCCGATTGTTATAATGCTAATCCTGTATCAATGGCTTCAGCCCTTGCGTATGTGGAAAATTTACCTCATCATCATAAATATGTCATTATTGGTGACATGCTTGAACTTGGTGAGAAAAGCGAACAATATCATGCTGATATTGGATTGCTTGTTAGAGAGATGGGAATTGAAGGTAGCTATGCAGTGGGACCGATGGCAAAATTCTATGGATTAAAACATCATTATGATACTCCCGAGCAATTGATAGAAGTTCTTGCCAACGATGAATTTCCTGAGGATACGGCAATTTTAGTAAAAGCTTCACGGGGAATTGAGTTAGAAAAAATCGTAGAAAGGTTAAAGAACTAATGTTTTATCATATTTTGTATCCGTTAGTGAAGTTTCACACGATCTTCAATGTATTCCAATATATCACTTTTAGGGCTATTGGTGCTTTTGTCACTGCACTGGCATTGTGCTTTATCTTTGGACCAAAGATCATCAGGTCTTTGAGAAAACACCAGGTAACTGAGAATATTTATAATCTCCTTCCAGTATCTCATCAGGAAAAAAAGGGTACGCCCACAATGGGTGGTATTATTATCGGACTTGGATTGATTCTTTCTAGTTTACTGTGGAACAATCTTACAAATCCCTTTGTGCTGATCGCACTCCTTGTAACGTTATGGCTTGGAGGTCTTGGCTTTCTTGATGATTATTTAAAAAATGTGCGAAAAATGGAACAGGGGCTTGTGGAAAAATATAAGATAATCGGGCAGCTAATTTTAGGTGTTATTATTGCAATCACCCTGTATTTCGGATATCAACAAAGTCATTCTATAACATACATAAGCATTCCATTCCTTAAGAATATTTCTATTTCGCTTGGTGTATTTTTTATTCCATTCGTTGCACTCTTTATTACTTTCTACTCAAATGCTGTGAACCTTACTGATGGCTTAGACGGACTTTCAGCCGGGACAATTGCTATTGTTGCTTTCGGAATTGGAGTTATGTCCTATGTGAAGGGAAATATTGTTATAGCTGACTATCTCAAGATCGAATTCATTCAAGACGCAGGTGAGTTAACAGTTTTTACTACTGCAATTGTTGGATCCATCCTCGGATTTCTATGGTTCAATATTAAACCTGCCCAGATCTTTATGGGGGATACTGGAGCTCTTTCTATGGGAGGTATTCTTGCAGTTCTTGCAATTCTCCTCAAAGAAGAGGTTTTTTTTGTGATAATAAGTTTAGTATTTATAGTAGAAGCAATATCCTCCTTGATCCAAAGGTATTATTATAAGCATACACGATTGAAATATGGAGAAGGAAAACGTATATTCCTTTGTGCTCCACTCCACCATCACTACGAACTTAAAGGCTGGTCAGAAAACCAAATCGTGATACGTTTCTGGATCGTAACGATGCTCCTCACCGCTATAGGATTGGCAACACTAAAGTTGAGATAAAATGGACTTTATAGGAAAGAAAGTAGCTGTTATTGGACTTGCAAAAAGTGGTTTAGCTGCTGCTAATAAGCTAAAAGATAAAGGTGCGCTGGTATTCCTCTCAGAAACAAAAACAAAAAAAGAGTTACAACTGTCACATGAAATTGAGGTAAAGTTTGAGGTTGAATTCGGTGGACATTCATCAAGGATTCTGGATTCTGACCTTATCGTAATAAGTCCAGGCGTCCCGTTAGATATATCTATTGTAAAAAACGCAAGGGATCGGGGAATTCCAATTTGGAGTGAAATTGAGCTTGGTTATCAACTCATGAAAAATACCAGTTCAAAGATTATAGCAATTACCGGATCGAATGGAAAGAGTACTACTACTTCTCTCATTCACCATATACTGCAGGAGAATGGTGTTAAAGCACTTCTTGCTGGGAATATTGGATTGCCTTTCACTTCATTTCCTATTGAGAAGGGAATATATGATTATATTGTTCTGGAGATCAGTAGTTTTCAGCTTGACACCATAAACGAATTTCATCCATCAATTGCGGTTTTATTGAATATTACACCCGATCATTTGAACCGATATTTGAATTTTGAATCTTATAAAGCAAGTAAAAAGCGGATATTCATCAATCAATTACCAAATGATCATGCGATTATTAATTTTGACGATCCTGAGTGCAGAGAGGTCGGAGATTCTATATCTCCGCAGATACATATTTTCGGACTGAAGTACTATCAAAATAATAATGTTTTCTGGGATGGCAGGACTATTACGATTAGCAATATACAAAGAACAGCAATACTCAAGAAACATGAACTGCCAATTCAGGGTCTTCATAATGTGAGTAACATCATTGCAGCTTCGATAACTGGATTGATCACGGGGTTGCATCCCCAAAAAATCACACAAGCAGTGAAGACATTTAAAGGATTGGAGCATCGGCTCGAAAAGGTTCGGTCATACAAGGATAGGGTTTTTGTAAATGACTCCAAGTCAACCAATTGCGTATCTACTGAAAAAGCGATTGCTTCCTTTGATAAGCCAATTAATCTCATTATGGGAGGTTCTGATAAGAAAGAAGATTTCTCTTTACTTAAGAAATTGATGAGAGATCATGTACGAAATCTTATTCTGCTTGGACAGACAAAAGAACAGCTTGCGCAAACCTTTGATTCTCTTTTACCAATACATAAAGTTGAAAATCTTGAGGAAGCTGTCAGAAAAGCATTTGATGTATCAGAAGCTGGCGATTATATACTGCTATCTCCTGGTTGTGCTAGCCATGATATGTATGAAAATTTTGAGAAAAGAGGAGCTCATTTCAAGGAGCTTGTGAAGGATCTGGTTACCAATCATGAAAATTAGCACAAGATTTCTTGAAGATTCACTTATCTACATATGTCTTTCACTAATTCTGGTGGGTTTACTCCTGATCGGCAGTATAGATTCATTTCAGTTCAAATCTCAGAATATTGTCAGACAGACGATCTGGATATTTATCTCGATAATCTTTTTTTTCCTTTTTTCAAATATCAATCTCAGAAAACTCAGGATCTTTGCATTCCCTTTGTTGATCATAGGAATTTTTGGATTAGTGGCTGTTTTTGTACCTGGTGTTGGTAAGACTATCAATTATTCCTCGCGCTGGATAGGAATTGGGAGATTTACTTTCCAGCCAAGTAATCTCGCAAAAATTATATTGATATTTTATATTGCTCATTATTTTTCAAAAAATTATGAGCGGCTTGAAAAATCTGAACCAAGAAATTTTGTACAAAATTTTTTCCCAATCCTCTTCTTTACAGGGATATATATGGCATTGATCTATTTCGAACCCGATTTAAGCTCCTCAGCAATTATCTTTATGGTTTTTCTGAGTATGTTCTTTGTTGCTCGTATCAAGCTGTCTTCAATTGCAATCATGAGTACCGCTGTAGTGCTGGTGGTGATAATAATAATCTTTGCTGGACCAGGATACAGGAAAGCAAGGTATATTTCGTTCGCAAAATTCCTTGCTGGTAAGGATGTACATATCGAGAAAGTTGATAACGACTTCTTCTTTCAACCAAGAGAATCATTGATTGCTCTTTCAAATGGCAAATTGACCGGTAAAGGTTCTGAAGAGGGAAGAGCTAAATTATACTACCTTCCCTTTGCTCATTCTGATTATATTTTCTCGATCCTTGGGGAAGAATATGGATTTATCAGCACCGTGGGGTTGCTTGTGATATATTTTCTTCTTTTGATGAGTATTTTAACTTTAGCCCAACGAGCACACGAGCCGTTTTATTCATTTCTCATTGCCGGATTAGGTTTTGGACTTGCTTATAACATCATAACAAATGTTGCAGTCGCGATCAGCCTAATACCATCAACTGGTGTAACCCTTCCTTTTATTAGTTATGGCGGTTCTGCAATGCTCGTAGATTCTTTGGCAATTGCTTTGATCATCAATGCCAGTAAACGTGATCGCTTTGAAAGAATGGAAAGGGAGTTCCAGTATGCATAATATTGCAATTGCAGCTGCAGGAACTGGAGGTCATATATTCCCGGGATTGGCATTAGCGAATGAATTACACGATCAAATAGATGATGTGAAGATAGTATTTATCGGCTCAAGGGACGGCATAGAAAATGAAATTATCCCCAAGTATGGGTATCAATGCTTACAGACCGATGTTCAGAAATTGTACAGATCATTCACCCTAAAAAATGTGATGTTCCCAGTTCATACTATCAAAAGCATTCTCGAAACAAAATCATTGTACAGGGCGCATAAGACAACAAGTTTCATAGGATGTGGCGGATTTGTGACAGGTACCGCAGGATATGCTGCGAAACTATGTGGAATTCCCATCTTTCTTCAAGAACAGAATAGCTATCCCGGATTAAGTACTCGGCTTATCGCGCAGCATGCTCAAAGAATCTATCTTGGAAATGACTCTGCAAGAATCTATCTGAAAAAATATGATGAGAAATGCATCTACACTGGAAATCCTGTTAGAAATTATACAAAACTCACAAAGCAAAAAGCTCTGGAAGAACTTGGATTAAAAGATAAATTCACGATCTTTATATATGGTGGAAGTCAGGGTTCAAAAGCTATCAATAATGCAGTCACAGAGATAACAGTGGAGCTTTTGAGAAATGATATGCAGATCGTTTTTCAAACTGGGGCAAGAGCATTTGAGGATATAAAATCGAAATTTTCTGGAGTAGATAATATCATTGTTAAACCATTCATAGACAGAATGGATCTTGTCTACTCAGCTAGCGATCTTGTGGTATGCAGAGCTGGAGCAATATCTCTTTCTGAAGTCTCGTATTTTGGTATCCCCGCTATCATAATTCCCTTTCCCTGGGCTGCAGGTGATCATCAATTAAAGAATGCTATGAGTTATGAAAATAACAATTCAGCAGTAGTTATAGAAGAAAAGGATCTCACCCCGGAATTATTATTTGAAAAAATAATTGCATTAACAAATAATCATAACAGGCTTATGGAAATGCAGACAGCTATGAAATCACTTGCAAAACCAGAGGCAACAAAAAGTATCATAAGTGATATATTACAGAATCTAGGTTGCAAATGTTAGGAAAAACGAAAAAATTACATTTTGTTGGGATTGGTGGTATCGGCATGAGCGGTATTGCTGAACTCTTGATAAATTATGGCTATAAAATATCAGGATCAGACCTGCTTAAGTCACCTGTTACAGAACGGCTTGAGAAAATGGGAGCTGAGATAACATATGAACACAAAGCATCAAATGTAAAAAGAGACGTGAATGTGGTGGTGAAGTCATCGGCAGTGACCAATTCTAATATCGAAATCAGCACAGCGTTGAAAAAGAACATTCCAGTGATAAGACGTGCAGAAATGCTCAGTGAATTGATGCGAATGAAGTTCGGAATCAGTATTGCTGGAACTCATGGCAAAACAACTACTACCTCCATGACAGGTATGATCCTTACAGAAGCAGGACTGCAACCTACACTCATCATTGGAGGAGTGGTAAAGAATTTTGATACAAATTCAGTGCTTGGCAAATCAAAATTTATTGTCGTTGAAGCTGATGAATATGATCGTTCATTCCTATCACTTTCTCCAATTATAGCAGGTGTCTGTAATATTGAGCCAGAACATATTGACTGCTATCCCACTCAGGACGAATTGGAAAATGCATTTGTTCAATACTGCAATTCTGTTCCGTTTTTCGGATTGATTGTTGCTTGTATCGACGAACCGACGGTCAGAAATATATTACCTCGTTTTGAGAAAAGATTATGTACTTACGGATTTGATAAACACGCCATTGTACGTGCTGATAATGTCAGATTTTCAAATTTTGAATCTGAGTATGATCTGTATTACCAAAACAAGAAATTGGGAAGTATCAATTTACACTTGCCGGGGGAGCATAATGTCCAGAATTCACTTCTTGCAGCTTCGATCGCATTGGAGTTGGAAATACCCTTTATCCATATAAGGAATGGATTGGAAAAATTCATTGGTGTATACAGGCGCTTCGAAAGAAAGGGATTTGTGAATGATATCTTAGTTTATGATGATTATGCACATCATCCTTCTGAGGTGAAAAAAACACTACAGGGTATCAAAGATAGCTCTGCCAGAAGGATCGTATCGATCTTTCAGCCGCACCTTTATACACGTACTCAGATGTTCTATAAAGAATTTGCAAAAGCGCTCTATATCTCAGATGTGCTGATTATTAATGATATTTATCCTGCACGTGAAGATCCAATTGAAGGTGTGACAGGCAAGCTTATATATGATGTGGCAAAAAAACTTGGTCATAAAAATGTTCACTTTATCAAGGAAAGAGCAGATATACCAAAAGCACTTATCGAGCTTACCAAAAGTGGAGATTTTGTAATCACAATGGGGGCAGGAAATATATTCGAAGTTGCTGAGGAGTTTGTTAAATTGCTTGATAAAAAGAATAAAATTAATAAAAAATGATGAATACAAAAAACCTGGAAAATTATCTCTCTGAAATTGGATCAACCCAAACAAAGAAGGATGTTTCATTAAAAAAATACACCACAATAAAAACCGGTGGCAAAGCCCGTTATCTGACGGAACCCAATACTTATGAATCTCTTGCGCAACTCTTCGAATATGTATGCAAGAACAGTATTCCCTTTCGGATTTTGGGCAATGGATCCAATATTCTTATATCTGATCATGGTTTTGATGGAATCGTTTTCTCGCTGAGAAACCTTCCTTCAAACATTTTGTTTGATAAGGGTATTTTAACCGTATCTGCAAATCTTGATAGTGCATATCTATGTAAGAAATGCATTATAGAGGGACTCTCGAATCTTGAATTTATAAGCGGAATTCCCGGTTCCGTTGGTGGACTCGTAGCAATGAACGCTGGTGCTTTTGGGAAAGAAATATGCACGTATCTTTCTTCCATCAAGATCATTAATGAAGCTGGTGAGCAAAAGATGGTTGGACGAGAGGATATCATTTTTGGTTATAGAAATATGGATTTAAGAGAGAGAAATTTTATTGTTATCGAAGCATCCTTCTTCATGCATCAAAAAAACATGCAGGAAGTAAAAATTAGCTGTGATGATTATCTGGAGCAGAGAAAATCAAAGGATCTCTGGCAGAAAAAAACCTTTGGCTCGACATTTAAAAATGGAGAGAATTATTATGCTGGAGAACTTATAGAAAAATGTGGCTTGAAAGGATTTCGCATAGGTGGAGCAATGATATCGAAGGAACATGCGAACTTTATTATCAACGATAACAATGCATCCTCTCGAGATGTTTATTTGCTTATTCAAAAAATGAAGCAAGAAGTAAAAAAGAAGTTTTTTATTGAGCTTGAACTGGAAGTTCAATTATGGGGAGATTTTTATTATGCGAAATAAAACAAAGAGAAATACAGAACCTATCATCAAGAAAGCGATCATTTTGTTGATTCTGTGCATAAGTATCACTGGAGCGAGTGCTTATCTTATGCGTTTGGGACTATCAAAATGGTCATATCTTAACATGAAAGATACCGAAGTTACAGGCACAACAAGTATCAATCCGAATATGATTCATATTGCACTTTCTGAATTCAAGGGTGATAATCTCTACTTACTTTCTGATGAAAAGATTGCGCATAAGATATTGCAAATTCCACAGGTGAAGGATATCAGGATCGGCAGAATATTTCCCTCAACACTGAAAGTCCGTGTTGAAGAGCGAATGCCAATAGGGTATGTCAGAACCCCACAGAATGAGCATTATCTTATTGACGACGATGGGGTACTTCTTGATTTTGCTCATAATATAGATGAACTCGATCTGCCAGTGTTTTTGAATATCTCTATAAATAATTTGACACTTGGAGATAAAATTGAAGATAAAAACTTCCAAACGCTGCTTAATGTTTTTCATAAGATACAAGTTTCATATCCTGACTTTTTGATGACACTCAACGAAATGTACTGTGATAATGGTGATGTAATTCTTACTGACCAGAACAGAGGTGTGAAATTTATTGTAGGAGATAGAGATTTTGATGAGCGATTGGAAAAATTGGTTTTTGCCTTTCGAAATTTCGGTGTGGCAACCTATTCTGAAATCGATGTGCGTTTTTCAGACCCAATAAATGAACTGGTGATTTTAAGATAATGGCAAGAAAGAAGATAATAACGGCATTAGATATAGGGACTACAAAGGTCTGCTGCATCATTGCTGAGATAGATAAAAACAACCAGATGAAGATCTCTGGGATTGGTGAGACAAAGTCACAAGGATTATCCAGAGGTATGATTAGAAATATTCGGGCTGCCTCAGAAGCAATAAATGAAGCTATCACTGCAGCAGAAAAAGACTCAGGTGTTGATGCAGAAAATATTGTTGTTGGTGTGGCTGGTGAGTTGATACGAAGCTTTGTACGACACGGCATGGCAAATATTCTTAGTAAGAGTAAGTATACGGAAGAGATCAATGAATATGAGGTTACTGAAGCTGAAATTGAGAATGTAAAAAATGATGCAGTGAAAAATGCTCCAATAACCAATGACCAGAAAATAATACATATTGAACCGCAATATTATACAATTGATAATATCACCGGAATTCTTGAACCGATTGGCATGACCGGGCATCGTCTGGAAGCAGATGTTCATTTTGTTACTGCTGATATGGGATATCTTAATAGTATTTATCGAAGTGTACAGCTTCTTGGACTGAATGTGAAAGATGTGGTCTTACAACCGATCGCTTCTGCAATGGCGGTGCTTGATGACGATGAAGTAGAATTGGGTGCCCTTCTTGTTGATATTGGTGGAGGTACGACCGATATCTCGATATATTATAAAAATAGTCTTCGGTTTACCTGTATAATACCTTTCGGAGGAGAGAATATTACCAATGATCTTTCCGTGGGATTACGTACTCCGAGTACCGCAGCTGAAAAAATTAAAATAGATTGTGGTTATGCGATTCCTAATAACATCGATGATAACGAAAGAATCGAAATACCTGGTATCGGCGGACATCCTTCCACTCAGAGATCAAAGCGTCTTATCGCAGAGATCATCAATCCTCGCATGAGGGAAATTGCCCAGCTTGTGTATAATGAAGTCAAAAAAAGTAAATATCTGGAACTTATCACTTCTGGTATATCGATCTGTGGGGGCAGTGCTAACCTGAAAAGTACGAACCAGCTCTTTTCAGAAATCTTTAATCATATTCCCACAAAAACGGGATATCCTTCTTTCAAAGAAATCTATGGAAATACCGAAAACCTGTCAAATCCAAAATATGCGACTGCAGTAGGACTTCTTTACTGGGGCAAGAAGAATTATAAAAACGATCCCTTCACCAGAAGCAAAGGTCCTATTATGGAGCGTTTGCTTAATAGAATAAAAAACTGGTTTGAAACACAGAGTTTTACTTAGATTGTAAAATCCTTTGATAAGGAGTACTATGTTAAAATTTAATCATTCTTCGAACAAGATCTCGAGAATAAAGATTATCGGTGTTGGAGGTGCTGGAAATAATGCAGTTAATACGATGATTAACAACAATCTTACCGATGTCGAGTATGTTGCAGTCAATACTGATCTGCAGATACTCAATGTGTCACTTGCTGAGCATAAGTTGCAGATCGGAAAGGAGCTAGTAAAAGGATTTGGAGCAGGTGGTAATCCTGACGTTGGAAAGATGTCTGCTGAAGAGAATGAGGAAGATATCAAGAAAATGCTTGCAAATACTGATGTTGTTTTCATTGCAGCGGGAATGGGAGGTGGAACTGGCACAGGTGCAGCTCCAGTCATTGCAAAAATTGCTAAAGAAATGGAGTTATTGATCATCGCGATTGTGACGTATCCGTTCAATTTTGAAGGCAAGGTTAGAAAAGCCAATGCCGATTTTGGAATGTCAGAACTCAAAAAGTGTGTGAATTCGCTCATAGTGATAGATAATGATAAGATCTTAAAGGCGTTTGATGATATTGAACTTTATCAGGCATTTGAGAAATCAAATTTTGTTCTTTATAATGCAGCTAAAACCTTCAATGATATCATCAACAAAGAAGGATATATGAATGTTGATCTAGGGGATTTGAGGACCGTCCTTTCCGAGATGGGATATGCACTTATTGGATTTGGTTCTGCTTCTGGAGAAAAAAGAGCAGAAAAAGCTGCATTACAAGCGCTTGAAAATCCACTCATACAGGACATTTCCCTTCAGGAAACAAAAGCTGTGCTCGTGAATATCACCGTTGGCTTTGATTTTGTCGCAAAGGAATGGGAAGAGATTACAAACATTATTTATGACAGAACCCACGAAAATACCCATATCATTCATGGGCTTGTTTTTGAAGAGAACATGAAAGAAAATATCAGCGTTTCGGTGATCGCTACAGGTATGTTGAACACGGATAAACATTCAAGCTTGATTGATTTACCAAAAATAAAAGCACAAACAAAAGAAGAGATGCAGGAAGAACTGGAAATCATTCGGCAGAGGATCAAAAAGTCAGAGATGCTTTCGCCCAGTGATAACGAATATTCGATCGATGAGATCAGAAAGAAATATTATAACGAGGGATCAGAATCATGATGTATTACATAATTCGATTATTTATCTATGCTATTGCGATCTTTGCTGTAAGTAGATTTACTCGATTGATTGAGATAAAAAATTTTTCGACTGCGGTACTCTTTGCATTGGTTCTCGCTATCGTCAATACGCTTATCAGACCGATTTTTCAATTCATATCGATTCCTCTTATTGTAGTCACCTTTGGAATATTTCTGATATTCATAAATGGATTGATGATCATTATTGCATCCGCATTCTTTAGGAATGTACAAACCAAAGGATGTTTTTCTTCCGCAATTGCCAGTGTGTTGATATCACTTTGTGTGTATGTGCTCGATCTTATTCTCTTTCCTTCCCAGGCAGTGATATATTACTAAAAATCTATAAAAATTATATTTGACGAGCATTTTTTATTACAACTTTTTAGCATATTGTAGGGTAGGGTTATTAAACTTGACACATAATTCTACCCCAAAAGTTTAAGACTTCAAATTAAACGAAACGTGAAAGGACTAAGAACATGAAGCGAAAAGTTATAATTATGGGCGCTGCCGGAAGAGATTTTCATAATTTCAATGTCCGTTTTCGAGATAATGATGAATATGAAATTGTCGCATTTACTGCCACTCAAATTCCAGATATCGATGGAAGAAAATATCCTGCAGAACTTGCCGGAAAACTCTATCCGGAAGGCATTCCAATTTATGCCGAATCCGATCTTGAACATTTGATAAAACAACATAATATAGATGAGGTTATTTTTGCCTACAGTGATGTGAACTATGAGTATGTAATGCACAAAGCATCCCTCGTGAATGCTGCTGGTGCAGATTTCTCAATGTTAAGTGCAATTGACACCATGATCAAAACAACTAAACCTTTGATATCGATATGTGCGGTTAGAACCGGTTGTGGTAAGAGTCAGACGACGCGTGCAGTGGTTCGATATCTCAAGGATAAGGGACTGAAAGTTGCTTCCATCCGTCATCCTATGCCCTATGGAGATCTTGTGAAGCAGAAAGTGCAGAGGTTTGCTGAGCTTGATGATCTCAAGAAGCACGAATGTACGATCGAAGAGATGGAAGAATATGAACCGCATATTGCAATGGATAGTGTCATTTATGCTGGTGTGGATTATGGTGCAATTCTTGAGGAAGCTGAGAAGGAAGCGGATGTGATTATCTGGGATGGTGGAAATAATGATACTTCATTCTATACTTCTGATAAGAGTCTCACAATCGTTGTTGCAGATCCTCATAGACCCGGGCATGAATTGTATTATTATCCTGGTGAGACAAATCTTCGTCTTGCAAATGTGGTGATCATCAACAAGATTGATTCTGCCAATCCTGAAGATGTACTCGAGGTGAGAGACAATATCCGTTCAGTTAATCCCGATGCAGTGATTATAGATGGTGCATCACCCCTCTTTATAGATGATCCTTCTATCATAGAGGGTAAAAGAGTTCTTGTTATAGAAGATGGACCCACTCTCACACATGGTGAGATGAAATATGGCGCTGGAGTAGTTGCTGCAGAGCGTTGTGGTGTTGCGGAATTAATCGATCCACGTCCTTGGGCTGTGGGAACAATTGAAGAGACCTATGAGAAGTATCCCGAAATTGGTATTCTCCTTCCTGCAATGGGATACGGAGTACAGCAGATCAAAGATCTTGAAGAGACGATCAATGCTGTTGATTGTGAAGCAGTCGTGATCGGAACACCGATAGATTTGCGAAGAATTGTAAAAATAAATAAACCAGCAGTTCGTGTTCGTTACGAATTGCAAGGAATTGGACAACCGACACTTTCTGAAGTGCTCGATGAGTTCACGAAATAGATGTAGTAGGAGAATAAATGGCTTTGGAAAAAGATACGAAGCATTCAATTGTCGATGAGTTTGGATTACACGAAGGTGATACGGGTTCACCAGAAGTGCAAATTGCACTCCTTACTCGAAGAATAGAACAGATTACAGAACATCTAAAAGTCCACAAGAAAGACCATCATACCCGTCGTGGATTACTGAAACTTGTTGGTCAACGACGAAGACTTTTAGACTACGTGAAAAATAAAGATATTACACGTTACAGAAAATTAATAAAAGCCCTTAAATTACGTAAGTAAGACGGGCATAATCAAACAGGAGGTTGGACTTCCTGTTTGGACAGGAGTTTGATGGATAGTAACATCATAAGAATGGAAACTGAATTTGCTGGTAGAAAGTTGAGTCTGGAAACTGGCAGAATGGCGAAACAGGCAAACGGTTCAGTGCTGGTTCAGTATGGTGGAACGGTCGTGCTTGTTACTGCCACAGCTTCCAAAGAAAGAAGAGAGGGAATCGATTTTTTCCCCCTAATGGTAGATTTTGTTGAGAAAATGTATGCTGCTGGTAAGATTCCGGGAGGATTCTTCAAAAGAGAAGCAAAACCTTCTACAACTGCTACTCTTGCAGCTCGATTAATAGATAGACCGATCCGTCCACTTTTCCCGGATGGATTTCGTAATGAAGTACAAATAATTGTCACTGTGTTATCATATGATAAGCAGAATTCACCTGATATTCTCGGAATGATTGGTGCCTCGGTTGCTTTAAGCATCTCAGATATACCGTTTAACGGGCCAATCGCTGGAGTAGATGTTGGATTGATAAATAATGAGATTGTGATAAATCCGACTGTTGATGAACTTGAGAAATCGAAACTGGATCTTACTGTCGCAGGTAAAGAGAATGCGATTATGATGGTCGAAGCTGGAGCTCATGAGCTTACAGAAGAGCAGATGCTTGAAGCACTCGATAAAGCACATCAAGGCATTAAGGAATTAATAACCTTTGAAAATCAGTTCATTGAAAAAACAGCGAAACCCAAATCAGAATTTGAAATGGATGTCGTTGATGAAGAACTCGGCAATGAAGTAGAAACTACTGCCAGAGCTAAGCTTGAAAAAGCATTCGATATTGCGGATAAACTCGAACGCAATGCTTTGATCGATGAGATAAAAGATGAAATAATTGGCGGTTACGAAGAAAAACTATCTGAAGAAGAGTTCGAGGATAAACTGAGACAGATCAAAAATGCCTTTGATAATGCCTTGAAAAAACTTATGCGTCAGAAGATACGTGAAACAGGAAAACGAGTTGACGGAAGAGGATTGGACGATATTCGGGATATCACCTGTGAAATTGACATCCTTCCTAATACTCATGGTTCAGCGCTCTTCACACGCGGCGAAACACAGTCTCTTGGCGTTGTGACACTTGGTACAAGCTCGGATGAAAAGATCATCGATGAACTTGATGAGGAATATAAAAAGAAATTCTATCTCCATTATAATTTCCCTCCATTTAGTGTTGGTGAAACTGGCTTCATGAGAGGACCCGGACGAAGAGAACTCGGTCATGGAAATCTTGCAGAACGATCACTATATCCGGTGCTTCCAGAGGATGAAGAAAAATTTCCATACACTATTCGTATTGTATCAGAAATTCTTGAATCGAATGGTTCATCGTCCATGGCTACAGTATGTAGTGGTACATTATCTCTAATGGCTGCCGGAGTTCCAATTTCAAGACCTGTAGCAGGTGTGGCAAATGGCCTTATCCTTGAAGATGGAAACTACACAATACTCACAGATATAATGGGTATGGAAGATCATTACGGTGATATGGATTTCAAAGTCGCGGGAACAGACAAGGGAATAACAGCTCTTCAAATGGATATCAAGGTTGAAGGTATTACTCATGAGATCATGAAAGATGCGCTATTAAAGGCAAAGGATGCTCGTTTCTTTATTCTTAATAAAATCAAAGAAACGATTGAAGCTCCTCGTCCTGATATATCTCCTTATGCTCCTCGTATTGAGATAATGAAAGTCAAACCAGACAAGATTGGAGATATTATTGGACCTCAGGGAAAGATGATAAAATCCATTATTGAGGAGACTGGTGTTTCGATAGATATTGATGATGATGGTGTGATTCACATCGCATCTCCAGATAAAGAAGAGATCGAAAGAGCAAAGAAAAAGATAGAAAGTATTACCGAGGAACCTGAAATAGGTAAGATCTATGATGGTATTGTGAAGAATGTTCGCGATTTTGGTTGTTTTGTTGAGTTCCTACCTCGCCAGGAAGGTCTTGTTCATATCTCAAATCTAGAGAACAAACGAACTGAAAATGTAGCAGATGTTGTGAAGAATGGTGACAGAGTTAAAGTGAAAGTTATCGGTATTGATCGTGACGGGAAAGTTCAACTCAGCATGAAAGATCTTAATGAAGGTCATAGACCTTCTAAGCAGCATTCACCGAGATTTCATAAAAAATAAGAAAAAGTGAAAATAGCCTTAGTAGTCGGGGCACGACCGAATTTTATGAAAGTGGGACCCGTTTACTTTGCTCTTAAAAAACACTCTGCATACAATCCTCTGTTGGTTCATACCGGTCAGCATTATGATGAAAATCTATCACAAATTTTCTTTCAACAATTAGAATTTCCCGAACCAGATAATTACCTTGGAGTAGGATCTGGACTACATGGTGAGCAAACAGCAAAAGTAATGATTGCTTTTGAGAAGTTCTTGCTTGAAAAGAAGCCAGACTTTGTCCTTGTAGCTGGAGATGTAAATTCCACTATTGCTTGTGCCATTGATGCAGTTAAGCTTCATATTCCTGTAGCACATCTGGAAGCAGGTTTACGATCTTTTGATAGAAGAATGCCTGAAGAGATTAACAGGATCGTAACTGATTGTGTATCGAGTATTCTGTTGACTCCTTCAAAAGATGCTGATGTTAATCTGAGGAATGAAGGAGTTTCCGAAGAAAAGATATTCTTTGTGGGAAATGCTATGATAGATTCACTCAGAAAACATGAGGAAAAAGCTGAAGTTTCAAGAATTTTGGATGATTTGAAATTATCACCACATTCTTATGCTTTGATCACACTTCACAGACCAAGTAATGTGGACGATCGAAGTAATTTTGATATCATTCTAAGTGCTTTCCAGGATATAAGTTCTGATCTTTCACTTATCTTTCCTATTCATCCCAGATCAAAAAAACAATTAAAAAAATTTGACCTTTTAGGTAAAGCTGAATCAATTTCAAATCTTCATTTGCTCGATCCAGTTGGCTATCTTGATTTCCTGAAACTTGAGAAGAATGCGAAAGTGGTCCTCACAGATTCCGGGGGCATTCAGGAAGAGACTACTGTATTTAATGTTCCCTGTTTAACACTGCGAGAAAACACGGAACGTCCCATCACGATTAAACTTGGAACCAATCAATTGGTCAACATTAACAAGGATGAGATAGTTCAAAATGTTGATGATATTTTGCAAGGTAATAGTAAGATGGGCACGATCCCACCATTATGGGATGGGCATACTGCCGAAAGAGTCGTTGATGTATTTAATAATTTTGACTACAAGTTTTCTTGATTGGAGAGAATAACATGAAAGTATTAGTTACTGGTGGAGCGGGATATATTGGAAGTCATACATGCGTTGAATTGTTGGAAGCTGGTTATGATATAGTAGTAATTGATAATCTATCTAACAGCAAGGAAGAATCACTTAATCGGGTTGAAAAGATTACTGGAAAAGAACTTGTCTTTTATAAAGTGGATATTCTCGATAAGGATGCTCTAATAGAGGTATTTTCTCAGCATAAATTTGACGCAGTCATTCATTTTGCCGGGTTGAAAGCAGTTGGTGAGTCTGTAGAGAAACCTTTGCTGTATTATCATAATAACATTACGGGTTCTCTCACACTATTTGAGGTAATGAACGAGTATGATGTAAAATGTATAGTTTTCAGCTCGTCTGCTACAGTGTACGGTGATCCCCATACGGTACCGATAAAAGAAGATTTCCCACTTTACCCGACCAATCCCTACGGCAGAACAAAATTGATCATTGAGCAGATACTGAAAGATCTTTTCGTTGCAGATAATTCATGGAACATCATTCTTCTTAGATATTTCAACCCAGTTGGTGCTCATTCTTCCGGAGATATTGGTGAAGATCCAAATGGAATTCCGAACAATTTATTCCCATTTATATCACAAGTTGCAGTTGGCAAACTTAAAGAACTCTCTGTTTTTGGAAATGATTATCCAACTGATGATGGAACCGGAGTTCGTGATTATATTCATGTGGTCGATCTCGCAAAAGGTCATCTGAAAGCACTGGATAAGATATCGCACAAAAAAGGTGTTCACACATATAATCTGGGTACGGGAAGAGGGTATAGTGTTCTGGAGATCGTAAGAGCATTTGAAAACGCATCTGATGCACATATTCCCTATAAAATTGTGGCTAGACGTCCGGGAGATATTGCAGTGTGCTATGCTGATTCTGCTTTAGCTAAAAAGGAATTAGGATGGGAGGCAGAAAAGGGCATTCTGGATATGTGCGCAGACTCATGGAAATGGCAATCGAAAAATCCCAATGGTTATTAATATACTAATGTAAGGAGTAAAAAAATGAAAATCGCAATTGTCGGTTCAGGATATGTCGGATTAGTAACTGGTGCATGTATGGCTGATGTTGGTCATACGGTATATTGTGTTGATAACAACAAAGACAAGATCGATATGCTCAATCGAGGTGAAATGCCAATATTTGAGAAAGGATTGAAAGAACTTGTTGATAGAAACGCACAGGATGAAAGGATCTTTTTCACAACTGATATTAAAAAAGCAGTTGAAGAATGTGTTGTAATATTTATAGCAGTAGGGACTCCACCGGATGAAGATGGATCTGCAGATCTTCAATACGTACTTGCAGTGGCTGAAGATATTGGTAAATACATGAATGAATATAAGGTTGTTGTTGATAAATCAACAGTGCCGGTGGGTACTGCAGACCTGGTAAGAAAAACAATCTCCAATGTATTGAAAAACAGGAAAGTAAAATTATCATTCGATGTTGTTTCTAATCCTGAATTCCTAAAAGAAGGTGTTGCTATAGATGATTTCATGAAGCCAGATCGTGTTGTAATTGGTTCTGATAGTAATAAAGCAAGAGAAATAATGCATGAAGCTTATTCTCCCTTTACCTTCCAATCAGACCGCATTATCTTCATGAGTATTCGCTCTGCAGAGATGACAAAGTATGCTGCAAATGCCATGCTTGCAACAAAAATATCATTTATGAATGAGATTTCGAGATTGTGTGAACAAGTCGGAGCTGATGTTGAAGATGTGCGTATAGGTATCGGTTCTGACCACAGGATTGGGTATAGCTTCATCTATCCTGGAATAGGGTATGGTGGATCTTGTTTTCCAAAAGATGTTAAGGCATTGATCAAGATAGCGCATCTGCATAACTCAACAGCAAAAATTCTCGAAGCAGTTGAAGAAGTGAATGATGAGCAGAAACTCATAATGGTTAAAAAGGTCATCAAACACTTTGGAGAGGATTTGTCGAGCAAGGTATTTTCTTTATGGGGTTTATCTTTCAAACCAATGACTGATGATATGCGGGAAGCACCTTCCAGAGTTATTATTCATGAATTGATTCAACGTGGTGCAAAAATCAATGCGTATGATCCCGAAGCTATGAAGGAAGCAAAGAGAATATTTGGAGATAATCCACATATCACCTATTACGATGATCAATATTCCGCACTCACAAATGCAAATGCTCTTCTTCTTCTCACTGAATGGCGTCAATTTCGCATGCCTGATTTTGATAAAATCAAGTCCTTACTTAAGGAAAAAATAATCTTTGATGGACGCAATCAGTATGAACCTGAAGATATAAGAAAAATCGGATTTACTTACTATTGTATTGGGCGTCCATAATAAAAAGGAGCATTTATGACAATCTTTGTTTATAAACAAGACAATATCAACACCGATCTTATGTTTCCTGGAAAATATACCTATGAATCATCTGATATAGAGTTTATTAAAGAGCATCTATTTGAAGATCTTGATGCTGATTTCTCCAAAAAAGCTCAGCCAGGAGATATCATTCTGGTTGGAAAGAATTTCGGATGTGGTTCTTCAAGAGAGCAACCTTCTGTCGGATTACGAGCTTTAGGAATAAAGGCAATTGTCGCCAGATCATTCTCAAGAATCTTTTATAGAAGTGCGACAAATCAGGGATTATTACTTATCGAGTGCCCTGATGCATTGGATTATTATAAAGAGGGTGATGCTATTACAATAGATGAACGAAAAGGTACAATTATGGTTGGCGACAAAGAGTTCTCATTCCCTCCACTTCCTGAACAGATGCAGGAAATTATATCAGATGGTGGTTTACTGAAGTGTATAAAGAAAAAATTAGTTGACGAATAATTTTCTGATACCAATTAAAGAAATAAATTATTGTCGAAAGGGGGCAAAATGGAAGTTAAACAGCTTATAAAAGAGATCAAAGAGAATCTCGAAAACACTGCAAACACCAAATCAATTTTCGGTAATGTCATGAAAGTAGATGATCTATCTATAATCCCTGTCGGTTCAATCAAAATGAAGGGTGGTGGCGGAGGGGGAATAGGAACTGCTGGAACTTTACCTGATCTTAAAAAAGATAAAAGTTCTGATGAAGAAGCAGCAACGGGAAAAGGTGGAGGACTCGGAATGACCGTTGACATCACGCCTGTTGGTTACATAAAGATTAAAGATGGCAATGCTGAGTATGTCGAAATTGTTGACAAGACCAAGATTATCCTTAATGCAATCAAGATATTCTTTGTCATGGCTATATTTTCAGGATTGAAAGGTCTCTTCAAAAGAAAGAAAAAATGATCTGGAGTACAACATGACTCAAAAATCAGCATGGATTTTAGCGATAGGTCTGATTGTCGCATCATTTGTGTTTGGTGTTTTCTTTTATAATGCGAAGCAGGTCGATAGCTCCATTCGTGTGGTAGGTTATGCAACACATGAATTTGAAGCCGATATTGTAAAATGGAGTTTCACTTTTTCGGAAACTGTACCAACTGGACAACTCACAGATGGTTACTCAAAAATGAATGCAAAATTACAATCATTTAAGGAAACTTGGAATAGCCTGGACATTACAACTGAAGAATTCAATGTACAACCGATAAGTGTAAGAAAAATGTATGGGCAATATGGAAAAATTGAAGGTGACATACTCGAACAGAATATTTTTGTGATCTCCAAGGAACTTGATGTGATCGAAGACCTTGCGATTGATCCGAGTATTTTCATTAAAAAAGGACTCGCTTTTGAATATTCAAATATGCAGTATTTTTCCACCGAACTACCAGATATTAAAATGAAACTTCTGGGATACGCAACAAAAAATGCAATTGAACGAGCAAATGAAATCGCTCAATCAACAGGTGGAAAAGTGAAAGAAATTACCTCTGCCCGAGCTGGTGTTTTTCAGATTACAGAGCCCTATTCAACTGAAGTTTCCGACTATGGTATGTATCAAACTTCCACTCGAAAAAAGTCGATTAGAGTGACTGTAACTTGTACATTTACAATCAATTAGAAGGAGAACCAATGAGTTTAAGAGAAGACGTTTTTGCATGGCTGGATGCTCATCCAGCTGAAGTATACAAAACGGGATATGGATCAAATGCTGTATTAAGAGAAGCTTTTCCCAACGAGGATAGAAAAACTTTATCAAAATATAAGATCCAATACCAGAAAGAGCGTAAGACTGAGAATCTGGTTGAGAAACCTGTAGAAAGAATTAAAAAAGCAATTAAGGAAGAGATTTCACAAAATGATCTAAAAAGTCACCATGAAGAGGTGGATGAGATGATCGAGAAATTCAAGCAATCTCAGACTTTTGAATTTTTCAAAAAACACCACTTTTTCTTTCTTATTGGATTCTTTTTTTTGGTTATTTTCTTTATTTTCAATCCATTTAGAAAGGACTAACTACACTATCTAATTATTCTTAAAATATCCTTCATTAGACATTAAATGATTAGGGGGACCATGTTAAATAATTTAAATAAACTGACGTTGGTCTTTTGATTCTAATAGTGCAAATTTTCACAATTTCCCAAAGATCTTTTTTAAAAATCAATATACAACATGCATACCCATAAAAATTGTAGGTTGATTTCTGTGAATCACTTTGAATAAAAGTTTTGCTGGTTTTTATACTAAATAATTACTTTTCGACTAGAGTGATAATTTTCCACAATATGCATTTGTCACCCTGATCAGCCGGCTGGTGGAGAAGGGTCTCCCACACTTCGTTCAGTCTTCGTTTTACTTCGACCCGATAAAGAACCTCAATGTTACAGCATTTTGCGTTATTATCATTCTATCCTTTTTATGCTTCTCGCATGGTTATATTTCGTATCATTATCAAAAAGCGTCATGCTTCTAATTATTTTGGGAATATGCCAGCTATCTTGTTAACTTAATTGACAATAACTTGGATTGATTGAAATCTGTATCCTATTGTTTATATGAGAAGTTTTATTTTTTCTTTGTGTATATTGGGCATCCTCATTTTCAGTACAAGCATACTTTGTGCAGAGTATATGAAAGTACATTTTATCGATGTGCGTCAGGGTGATGCAATACTGATCCAGTATGGAGGAGAGAATTACCTCATTGACTCAGGTAAAAATCTTAGTTCTGACAAACTTATCAACTATATCGATTCAGTTGGAGTGATGGTTTTGGAATGTTGCCTTATTACACATCCGGATTTTGATCATTATGGTGAGTTTGAAGATCTGATTGAAAGTGGTATTTGTACTATCAATAAGTTCATTGTTAATAAAGATACTTCGTACAATGTTACTTATCAAACGCTTATGGATCTTCTGTACACAGAAAATATTCCTGTTGATTCTGTAGATTTCCAAGATGATCTTGAATGGACTATGACAACTGATATTCTCTCACCTGATTATACCAATGGATTTACTGGAAATAATGATAATTCTATTGTCATAAAATTGAGTTTGGGCGAGATAGATTTTCTACTGACTGGCGATAGTTGTGAGGATAATAATCAATATTTAATAGATAATTATGATCTAGACATAGAAGTGCTGAAGGTTTCACATCACGGGGGATTAAATGGAACGAGTGCTATGTTTCTCGCAAATACTACACCGATAATTTCAGTTATTAGTTCAGGAAATAACTCTTATGGGCATCCATCAGCCGAAGTGATAGGATTACTTCAGGATATGGATTCTCATATCTACTCGACAGCTGATGACTGGAATACCTGGTGGATAAATGGTGGAAATGGCTCAAGTGATGTAAGTTTGAATGATGATATTATTGTCCAAACAGACGGAGTAAGTATTTGGGTTAACGAGCAATTAGTCTGGACAAACTATAGCGTACAGCAAGATAATAATAGTGCTTGTATGTTTGAGGTGTTTCCAAATCCCTGCAACGGTTCAATGAAAGTGCGATTTAATAGTAAACAAGATACTCCAGTTAGCATTCATGTATATGATATTAAAGGAAAGATTGTCCATCATCTACTGAATAATCATGTTATGTTCGGAAACCATGAGTTGATTTGGAATGTTGAGAATATTACTTCAGGTATTTATTTCTGTAAATATCAGCAAGGTGAGTATCAGAGAGTTGCTAAATTTCTTATATTACAATAAACAAAATTATTTAATTATCACATATCTTTTATTTCATTGAAAGCACTGCATTCAATTAAAATATTTTCAGTACTCGCGCACTTGACATGAAAGTTAAAAGTTAAAAATTTTGAATGCAATCAATTAAATGGAGTATTTATCATGCATTGGATAACAAAATATGTAATGATATGTTTATCAGTAATCATAGTATCAATACCACATCACGTAAATGCACAATCTCCCGAGAGTCTTCTCAAGGATATGAAATATACTCAATTCTCTTTGCTGGTAACATGGGATGAAAAATTACCAGCTATCAATCAAGATGAGATTGAAGAGAGTATCAAAACTATATGTGAACAGGAATTAAGAAATGCCGGATTGGAATTTAGTCCAGAAGGTTTGAATCGGTTGTATTTAAATTTTCTTACTTCATACAGAGATGATGGATTGGTTGCAGTTGCATATACCATGGAAATGTATGAATATATTATTCCACGCAAGCATATAATGTTTTTATTGGAAGAAGCAGTAACGTATGCGCACTACAGTCAAGAATTTATCAAGGGTGGGTATGAGCAGGATTCATTACTATCAGTTAATGAGCTACAGAGCCAGACATTACAGAATTTTGTACGCATGCTCGATGCGGAGAATAATTACTGGTGGCGTCCTACCTGGTTGTCTGATCTTGGAGTGTTCACCGTGGGGAAGGATTATCTTAAGAAATCAATGGAAGAGAAAGCATTGGAAGTGATAAGAGGATTTATTGAAGAATATAAAGAAGCAAATCCAAAAGAATAGAAACAAAGATTCAAATATCATCTGATGGGGAGAACATACTATTGTCTTCTTCTCATAAGCATACAATAATTAATCAAATTTGTTAATTATGAATATACTTTTACAAACTCTACAAGTAGCTTGGTCAACGCATCAAAGTCATCCAAACAGATCATACTATTATGAGAATGCGCATAACGAACCGGTACCCCAAGTACAATTGTTGGAATACCATGTGCAGATGTCTGGATATGCCTGCCATCTGTTCCACCTCCGCGACGGAGTGTAATCTGTAAGGGAATATCATGCTTTTTTGCTAGCTGTATAAATATATCCTTAAGTGTAGGATCGCCAATCATTGAGGGATCATATACGCGCATATGTGCACCTTTGCCAACGCAGGTTTGTGCGCGGAAAGGGATTCCCGGAATATCATCAGCAGGTGCTCCTTCCAGAACAACACATATATCAGCATCCATCGTTCGGGCAAGAGTTCTCGAGCCAGGTCCTCCCACTTCCTCCTGCACACTACCCGTCAGAAATACTGTATTTGGATGAGTGATATTTGAGAGCGCTTTCCCCAGCTCAATACACGCAGCAATACCTGCTCTGTCATCAAAAGCTTTAGAGAAGATTGAACGATTTTTTTCTTCATAGTAGAAATATGGAATTGGTACGATCGGATCACCGATTGTGATGCCAAAATTTTTAATTGCATCTTTCCTCGAACATGCCCCTATATCTATGAACATATCATCAAAATCAAAAGGGGCTTCCTTTTTTCCGCGAGTGAAATGCACAGGAACTGAACCGAAAATTCCAGAATGCTTTGCTCCACTTTGTGTGACGATCTCAACCGGGCTGGATAGCAAAGTATATTTGTTCCATCCTCCGATGCAGTGGAACTGGATTAGACCAGAATCCAATATGTCTGCAACCATAAAGCCAATCTCATCCTGATGTGCGATAAACAGTATCTTGGGAGAGTCAGATGTGCCTTTTTTGATAAATGTGATCTGTCCAAGCCGGTCAACTTCGTATGGCGCAATATCCTGGAGTTGATCTATCATAAAATCCTTTACGGGATATTCAAAACTAGAGATACCCGGAAGCAAAGTTAGTTCTTTTAAAAGTTCGAGTTGATTCATATTATCCTCTTTGTTGTTTTTCAATTTTCTCAATTTGTTGAACATATTTTTTTATGGCAAATTTTCTTTCCAGCTCTTTTGCATTCATATAGCGAACTTTACCGAAAATTAGTCGTTCTTTCCAGCCCTGATCGTGCTTCCCAATCTGTTCAGATGAGATTCGGTGTTTTTTATGATCATCTGCGAGGATTGTTATTTTGTTTTGAATGCCTTTATCTTTTGAGCATTCATCAGTAAGATTACAGTAGTGATTCTCAACCATTCTCTCAATATCCATCGCTACTTTAAAGAAATCCATGAAATCTCCATAAAAATTGATTATTCTACATATCATTACTAGATATCATTACTGTAACAAGATGTAAACAAGCTTATCTCTGACAAGATTTTTTAAATTTAATGTTATTAGGATTCGTGTCATTCTCAAATTCTTTGACGTAATTTAACTTAATAATTTATATTTCCAAATTATTTAATCATGAGAGGTATAAATGAAAATATCCTTTGTAATATCAATCTTTGCTTTATTGTTATCTTTAAGTTTCGCAGACGATTCAAAGGAGTTAAATCCTTTCCAGAAGTATATAGCAGACCCATCAATTACTACTTTTACACAAGCTATTGAATTTTATCATTCGGATCTTGATGGAGATTCAAAGAATGATAATCATCGCATAATACTATCTTACTTGTATCAAATGGAAATGGACAGAATGATCGAGCAGATAGACGTTTTTGCAGATTCAATAGCACCAAATATACAATTTAATTACGCAAATCTTATGCTGGAGCTGAGACGTTTTGATAAAGCCATACAGGTATATGATACATTAAATGTTAAGTATCCAGCATGGTCTTGTCCCTGGCGTCATAAAGGAGAAGCATATTTTAAATCAGGAGATTTAGAAAAAGCTGAGAAAGCTCTGGAGCAAGCAATTGAAACCAGAAATGAGCATTATGACGCATATGTTATGCTGGCAGAGGTTCAAGAAGCCATGGGCAAAAACGAGGAAGCTCTTAAAACTTTGGAGACTGGTTTCACGTATCTGGGTAAAGACATCGAAGATCCTGAAGAAGAAGTTGAAGATGTGGATGTACAATTTCTTTATCTTAAGCTACTCCAAAAAAATGGTAGATATGATAAAGCAGAGGATATAAAAAATTCTTTGATGAAAGCCGATCCTGATGATAAGAGATGGGAGGATATAAAGTGAAGAATCTTACAATCAGTATCCTATTTATAATTCTTCTTGCATCAACATGTTTTGCACATAATCCCCGGGGTTATATTGAATATAAAGATGGGAAAAAGATCGTACGAGTACATGGAACACATTACGAGCGTGGCTATGCACAGGGTTATTTGCTTGGTGATGAAATAATAGAGATATTTTCTGATTATTTCCTTGAATATATTTTTGGTAATAATGCGGCTATATATAATAATACATATTATTATTTCGAACAACAATTCGTGGTTGATGATGAATTTGTGACCGAAAGTGAGGGTATCCTTGCAGGCATCACAGCTGGGGGAAATTCTCTCTACAATACTGTTCTTGGAAGAGATGTTGATGTGACAGACATTTTGTTGTGTAATTCGATAGTTGATATTGCAGATAAAAGGGGACAATTTCTTGAAAATGAGCTATGTTCATCCATCGCAAGCTGGGGTACCAGTACTATAAATTCACCAGAACTACTGGGTGAGAGCATCATCACAAGATTTCTTGATTGGACACCTCATCAGACATTGATGGATAATCACGTGATCATCGTTTCAATTCCTGAAGAAACTGATGAACAAGCATGGATATCGTTTACCTTTCCTGGTCTCTTTGGATGTCTTTCTGGTATTAATGAAGCAGGAGTTGGCTCATTCTATAATGTGGGAAATATTAACACATATAATCCTGCGGATACGTTCAATCCAATATTTTTATCGATCAGGAAAGGTATAGAATCACTGGATTATGATGCATCAGGAACATGTAGTCCAACCGATATTGTTCATGCAGTGAGTGATGATGTACAAAAAACTGGTTCGATAATGAATGTGATCTCTTCAACCTCACAGGACACATTTTCACTTGTGATTGAATGCAATAATACAAATGGTGTCACAGTGAGAACAGAAGCTGATAATACGATTATCCCTGGAGATAATCTGGTTGCCACTAACCATTTTAGAAAACTTTATCCCCCTACAGCCTGCTATAGATATAGTAATATTGCTGATTCTTTGAATAACAGCACAGTTATCAATCCCGAACGAAGCTGGACACTCCTTTCAGGAGCTGCTGGTACATATTCTAATATACAAGTGATTCAGTATATTCCATGGTCTGGTAAAATTCTCTGGTCAACCAAGACGGGAAGTAATGCTGCATATAAAGAACCACCAACATCTTTTACAGCAACTGAGCTCTTTGAGTATGTAAGCATCGATGTACCTGAAATTCCAAACCAGGAAATGATAGTACAAAAAATATATCCTTTACCCATTTTTAATGAATTGAGTATTACCTTGTATTCGAGAGAGAGATCAATGCTTTCAGTAAATATCTTTGATGTAAAAGGTCGATTGATCAAGCAAAAGAATTTATTAATAGAGGTTGGTAATAATACTCTTTTGATACCTTTTGATAATGAAATAACTTCGGGAATCTATTTCATCAGCTTCTCTGGTAAAACAGACCTGCAAACCAGAAAAATCCTCGTGGTGAGGTGATGTATATGAAGATGACCTTAACCATTATTTTACTGAATATGTACTATATAGGTACTGCAATCGGCTATATTATCAAAGAAATCCTATGGCTTCGTGTTGTTATTATCTTTGCAGGTCTTTGTATGATAACACGGGGAATTATTATAGATAATTACATCATAGTTTTCTGGATATCATTATTTGTTGTTATTAATATCATACAAGTTATAAGAATTCTTCTGGAGAAACGACCTGTACCGATTTCTGAAGATATCCGAGATCTGTATGAAAATTTGTTTGATAAGATGAGTACGCGTGAATTTATACTATTCTGGAAGATGGGAGACAAGAGAACGCTTGGACCAAACAAATATCTCTGCCATGATAATGTGCCCATAGATGAGATCGTGCTTGTGATCGATGGATATGTTGAAGTGGTTAAGAATGATAAACACATTGCCACGCTTGGTAGAGGGTATTTTATCGCTGAAATGCAATATTTATTAGGAGTAAATCCATCCGCTGATGTTATGACACGCAGTGAAGTAAAGCTCGTTGCCTGGAATCATAAGAAATTACAACGCCTTAAAGAAACTTATCCAATAATTTACAATAAATTCCAACTCATTCTCAGTAAGGATTTAACGAACAAACTACAACGTTATTTATAAGAGGACAGTATGAATTTGATACTTTTTATTTTAGCGGTCATAATTTCTTTTATCATCGTTCGACTGGGTGCAGTTGCTTTTGAAATGACAGGTTTAGAATGGACGGTCGCAAAGTTTCAGGCACTCTCCTGTTTCACAAGTACAGGATTCACTACAAAAGAGTCTGAGCAGGTTACACAAACACACCAAAGGCGGAAAATTGCTGTAACGCTTATGATATTCGGTCATGCAGGACTGGTTACTTTAATCGCTACTTTTATGAATTCTCTTCAACCATCACAGCTTGTTCATAAAATTTTCCAACCTATAATTCATCTTGATGGTCAACCGTTAATTTCTGTACTGATTAATATTGCGATTCTTGCTTTTTTCTGCTGGTTTGTGATTATGCTTTTTTCACATACAAAATTCTCAAAGAAATTCACCAAAATTGCCCAGAATTTTTTTATTAAAAAGAATATCATTACCAAAACCTACATACAGGATCTTGTTATTTCCAAAGGAGGATTTGGTGTTATTAATATTGAAATAACAAAGCATAACCTTCTTTATCATTTATCCTATGAAGATATCATCAAAGAGTATCCCCAGATGAAAATACTTGCTATAGGGCGAGGACAGAATGTTATTACAAATTTCACTAATGACACCCGCATCCTGCTTGATGATAATATCATTGCTTACGGCAAGGTTGATGATATCAAAAAGATTCTTCATCAACGGTTGATTGATAAGGTTAAAGATACTGTAAAAAAACGTAAGAAAACCAAAAAAAACTAACTTGAAAAAATGGTCGAACAAAATATAGTATTTATGCTGAATAATTTTCTTAATAATTCTCCATTTAATCCAAATGGAAGTTCACCTGCGGTTTTATATGTCTCAGCCAGACCTTCTGAAAAAGTAACCTGCTCAGTGTATAATATTAGTGGACAATTTCTTGGAGAATTGCAATCATCGTTTTTTTCAGAAAAAGATTCGCAGAGGATCTATAGATTTGAGTGGCAAGGTAGAAATCAACAGGGGGTAATACTTACTCCCGGTTTATATCTTTTTAAATTTAGCATAGAAGAGAAAACTTACGTAAAAAAATTAATAGTACTGAATTAGATCGGAGGTACGATGAAAAAGATCTTAGCAATTGTTGTACTACTTGTGTGTATTTCTGGATTATCATGGACTGATGTAACCTTTTATGGTTCTGCAAGACTTGGTTTCTGGTATAACTATTCAAACCAAAACTGGAACATGTATGAATCCGGTGTTAACGCTACCAGACTTATGCTGGACTATCATATGCAGGGGAACAGCAGATTTGGAGCTAAGTTCTCACATGAGAATATGTTTGGTAATGTCGAACTTGGTATAAGCCCTTCCAAAGTTTGTTTACGTCATCTATATGGCAAGTATACAAAAGGAGATTGGTCTTTTTTGATTGGACAGACAAATACTGGTTTTACTATTTACTCCAATCAAGCTTACGGTGATGATAATTGTTTAATTCGTTATGGTTTATTCTATGATGGAAAAAATCCTCAATTTAAAATTGCTTATAAGAAGAGATTCTACGTGATGTTCATTCCACCCTATGAAAAAGATGTGACTGGTCTTAGTGGTCTTGAGTCATTAATTCCTAAGATTAATGTTGGATACGAATATTCAAGTAAAAAATACTATTATGCAATGTCGCTTGGAGCTAATATCAACAATTATAACAAAGATTTCAGTCAATCACCATATCTTGATAAACAGATTCTATCATATGCGGTCTCTCTCACGGGTAAGTACTTGCTTGACTCCTTCGAAATGCTAGCCCAATTTAGCTATGGTAGTAACGTAGGAAACTATGGAATCCTGACCATAACTCCTTCGGAAATTGTATATAAACCGGATGATAATTCTTTTGAAAATACTGAAACTATAGCAGGACTATTTATGATTGGTTCCCCAGACGTTGCTTATGCAGGAATCGGCTATCTCAGAAGCTGTAATCCCACATGGACTGAATATGATGCTGCAATGAGCGTTTTTATACAGAAGCAAATATCTCTTTTCAAGAATTTTTTTATCGTTCCAGAGGTTGGCATGTTTGACGGAATGAAAGACAAAGATGGTGCCGAACAAGGGAGAAAGTTCTATGGAGGAATGAAAGCACAGGCGAATTTCTAAGGAATTATATGAGAGCAGAAATGTCTAATGAGGTAACCCTCAGCCGGGCTCTTGGATTATGCTGGAGCAAAAAATGGATGATACTGATCCTTACCCTTGTTTTTGGGATATTTGCTATTTTATATAGTATTGTACAAGAATCTTTATACAAAGGCAAAGTACACATCTTTACGGGTTCTGAGGATACTGTAGAATCCTTTCTTCAACTGAATGCGCTGTTGCAATCTCGAGATTTTCATGACAAGATTGCTCAGAAAAAAAATACTAATGCAATAGAACTGAATTTTGATAAGAACGCTCGGCTTCTTACACTTACACTACTCAATCCAGATGCAGGTGATGCAGCCAACGATGCAAATTATATCACGAGAATGCTTTTGGATGAATTAAATAATAAGAAAGCAACAATTATCAAACAAAAAATTAATCTGCTCGATGAAAAGATACTTGAGTCACAAGCTTCATTGAAACGACTAGTAGAAACAAGAGTTAAAATGAAAACTGATGATAAAACTTCGGATGCTTATCTTAAAAGTGAACTAGTTGAGAATGAAATTGGTTTTCAAAAAGATCTTATCAGCATGCTCATCAAGGAAAGAGCAGGTTTAATTTTACAATCTGAATATCCATCATCAATATCAATTATTGATACTGCCATAGTCCCTCAAGCCCCAGATACGCCAAATCGAAAACTTATCATTGCAATAGGATTTATCTTCGGATTCTGGCTTGGTGTTGTTATTGCTATAGCTCGTGGTCTTCAAGAGTAAGACAGTACAATCTATTAGTAATAATCCAATGAAAGTTCAGAAAACAGTAGTCGTACTTGGAATGCACAGAACCGGCACATCACTTGCAGCCGGAATACTGCATTTGCTCGGTTTACATATGGGCTCTTATTTCTTTGGCAAGACCTCTAATAATCCCACTGGTCATTTTGAAGACCTTGATTTTCTCTCTCTTAATCAGGATATTCTTCAATCTGCAGGGGGTGATTGGATGAATCCGCCAACTCACAACAATATACTCAAGCAAGCGCCGTATTATGAAGATCGAATCAAAAACCTCATTAACATGCGAAATAGTCATTTATCATTCTGGGGCTGGAAGGATCCGAGGACATGTCTTACTTTTGATCTATATAAAAACTATCTGGTCAATCCATATCTCATTGTATGTAACAGACCCAATAACCAGATAGCAGAATCATTGATGCGCAGGCAAAATCTCATTAAAAATGCGGGATTGGAGCTAGCTAGCATCTATAAAGACAGGATCGATAATATCGTTTCGAATTTTCCCGAAGAAAAGATTCTTCATCTCCAGTTTGACGATCTAAGGCATAACCCTTTTATCGCAGTACATTCAGTCAGACAATTTCTCTCGCTCAAAGTTGACCAAAGGAAAATAAACAAGGCGATCAGGCTGGTTAAAAATAAGAAGGAACTTTTTAGATTACAGCAAAGACGTAAAAATATCGAAAAGTGTAAATCTGTATTTAAAAAATTACTTGGAAGAAAAAGCACCTCATGAAACTGCTCTTCGTTTGTCATCATTTTCCTCCATATAATACTGCTGGCGCTCAATTATTTGCGTTGTACCTTGCCAAGGAATTGTGTTTACTCGATCATGAGGTTGAAATATTCTATCCGGTGAATATTTCTCATAAACTTGCCCCAAAATCGAAAAAATATTCAGTCAAAACATCAACATATCAAAATCTTATCGTTCATGAAGTAGTAGTTGATGATACTTCTGGCGGGATATTCGAAGAGAATCCGTCATATTACTATGATAATCATAAGATTAATCAGATTTTCAAAGATTTGTTACTCAAAAATAAGTATGATATCATTCATTTCCACCTTTTACACCGTTTGGGATTCGGCTTGCCAATTGTTGCAAAAATACTGGGGATTCCATCTCTTATCACACTCCATGATTACTGGTTTTTATGCCCTCGTGGACACATGATAGATTCATCTCAGAACGTGTGTGAAGGTCCTGAATCTGAAAAAAAATGTGCTGCATGTCTGGATTATTTAAAATATGGCAAATTATATTCATTACTTAGACTTTTTAGAAAGTTTAGGTTTTTTAAAGCAACTTCAGTTAAGCTAAAAAAGGATATTAAAATCAACAAAAAAGTCTTGAATTATGTTCGGAACAGAGCAGAAGCAGCGAATGAAGGATATCATGCTATTGATGTGAGAATCTCTCCTTCCGAATATCTTGCTCAGACTTATGCCAGTTTTGGTTTAAAAAAACCAGAAGTTCTCCCGATTGGATGGATACCCCTCAAGAGGAAGGAGAATCAAAAACCTCCAGGTCATATCACTTTTGGTTTTGCTGGACAGATAATACCAAGAAAGGGTTTGGATGTTCTGATCAAAGCTTTCAGTCGGATCAAAGGAGATTGCTCGTTACACATCTATGGTGAGATCAATGATGAAGCTTATTTCATACCCTTGAAGCAGTGCATAGAAAAGCACCAGAACATGACCTACTTTGGTTGTTTTTGCCCGAATGACCTGCAAGGGATATACAATTCAATTGATGTGATGGTAGTACCATCCAGGAGAGAAAATTATCCCTTAACCATTCTTGAAGCACTATCTACACAAACTCCGGTTATAGCATCAAATGTAGGTGGAGTATCTGAAATTATTAAACACTCGGATAACGGGTGGATTTTCAAGAATGAGAACACGAAGGAACTCTCTGGTTTGCTACAATCAATAGTTGATGGTCCCGACAAAATTGAAAAGGTTAGTAGCAATATTACACCAATCAAATCAATTGAAGAAAATGCACGAGAATACCAAAAAATATACGACACACTTTTAAGGAGTAGCGAGTGAAAAAAGTTATTACCTACGGTACCTTTGACCTGTTTCATTATGGGCACCTGCGCCTGTTGCGTAGAGCTCGTTTTTGCGGAGATTACTTAATTGTTGCGGTTTCTACTGATGAATTCAACAGGATCAAAGGAAAAGAACCAATCTATCCTTACGAGCAACGAGCAAAGATTGTGGAATCGATCAAATACGTTGATAAAGTTATTCCGGAAACTTCGTGGGATCAAAAGATTAATGATATAAAAAAATACGACATCGATATTTTTGTAATGGGCGCTGATTGGGAAGGGAAGTTCGATTTCCTCAAAGAGTATTGTGAAGTCATATACCTTCCAAGAACTAAAAACATATCAACAACAGAAATAAAGATAATCGCAGGTGAAACACAGAATAAAAAGTAGCTCAGGATTTATTTCAATATTCTGGACTGGATTGAAAGCATTACTAAATCTACCAATATACTGGATATCATTGATAGTTCCCAAAAAAGAATATCTATGGGTATTTGGTGCATGGTTTGGTGAACGGTATAGTGATAACAGTAAATATCTTTTTGAATATGTGAATTCGCATCATCCGGAAATAAAAGCTTATTGGCTAAGCAATAGCAAGGATGTAGTATCGCTTGTGAGATCAAAAGGATATAAATCATTAAATACTAAAAGTTTGAAGGGGTATCTCATCTCAATAAAGGCAAAATATGCATTTCTTACTTCATCGATTAGGGATATCAATCCATACACTATTGGCGGAACTCAGATAATCCAGCTCTGGCATGGAATCCCTTTGAAGAAGATATTTTTTGATGATGCTATCACTTTTGGTCGCATGCCTGTATGGGAAAAAATAATGCTTATGATTTTTCCCTTTTATAAAAAGAATTATGATTACTCAAAGCACTACTTTGTTGTAAATTCCCTCAAAGAGAAAGAAATAATATCATCGGCATTCAACATGCCAAAGGAGCGGATTCTTATAACTGGTTCTCCGCGGCTCGATAGTATGGTATTAAATAAAGAAAACGTGCCTATAATTCAAAATATCAGGAAGTTAAAAGAGAAAAAACAGATCGTTGCACTCTATGCTCCGACACATAGGCAACAGGGAATAAATAGAACCACATTTCTTCATGAAGATCTAGAACGGTTGCAACATATACTCAAAAGCAAAAATATTAATTTATTTATCAATTTGCATTTCTATCACAAAGAGAGAGAGAATGAAGCAGTTTTTTCAAACATTCATTTCATGAAGAATACAGAAATAGAAGGAGATATCTATGTAGTTCTCAACGAATTTGATGTACTCATCACTGATTATTCGAGCATTTATTTTGACTTTCTAATAATGGACAAACCAATTATTTTTTATCCTTATGATTTGGAAGAGTACACAAAAAAAGACCGTAAGTTTTACTTTTCTTATGATGAAGTAACACCAGGTCCAAAAGTGCAATCGTTATCTGAAATGGCTGAAATGATCTATAAACAATATCATGAAGATTTATATAAACGTGAACGTGAACGTATCAGAAATACATTTCTAAATTTTATTGATGGCAATAATTCAGAACGACTATGCGTTGAGATATTAGAAGGACAATTAGGGTAGCATGCAACAGATATCACTGCAGAAGGTGCTGAATTACATTCTCATTTCTACAATTTTCATGGATGCATTTGTTGTTTCACAACGTTGGTTTGATATGTATGTATTTTACTTTATATATGCGGGATACATACTTTATTTCATGCTTCGCTATAGAAATATTTACTTTCCTAAATCCATAATATTATTTCTTAGTATTATTGTTTTAATTTCTATTGTAACCATTTATATTTTCCATCTTTCATACATTTTGTTGATTAAAAATATACTTGGAATTACTGCTTCTGTTGTAGCTTTCTATTCACTGTTCAGGGAAAATGATTTCGATCTCATTGAACTCTTCAGGACATACTTCAATATTGCTTTTATTGTTGCAAGCATAGGGATTATGCAGTTAATCTTTTATGTAATAGGATTAAAAATAGGATATGATTACAGTTCCTTTCTCGTGAAATGGCGAGTTGATGAAGCGCAGATCGGCATCCTCAGATTGAATTCAATAACCGGCGAGCCATCTCATTTTGCGATAATTTTTACTCCTGCAATCTATGTAGTGATCAATTCATTCTTATCAAAAACCAAAACCTTTTCTATCCCGATATATCAAAAAGTGATAATCCTTGTTGCTTATCTGCTTACTTTCTCATCTCTGGCATATATTGCAGTGGTATTGAGTATATTTCTTGTGCTACTCAAACAGAGGTATTTCGTTCCTAAAACCAAAAAAATTGTCATCTCGTTACTTTTCATCATACCGTTATTTATTATCATAATTTTAAGTATTCTTCATATTCCTGAATTCAAGAGAAGATCTATTGAAACAATAGAAGTGATTACCAAGGATAGAGAGATTGAAGAAGTAAATTTGAGTACACTCACGCTATACAGCAAATATGTTGTGGCAAGGGAGACTTTTAAGAAAAGTCCGATTTTCGGCACCGGACTGGGCACCTATGAGCAGGATTTTGCCCGACATGCTCAAAAAATAATTCCACAGGAAATTGTGCTCCGTAAATTTGGTTTGAATAGAAAAGATGCAGGATCTCTATTATTCCGATTGATCACAGAAACAGGACTTTTCGGAGTTGTAATAGTTATGATATTCCTGTTTAGAAATATTGTATATTCAACTTGTAAAGGAACTACCCAACTGGACAGGTTGATGATCTTGAATAATTCAGTGATCGTTTTTTTGATCCTTCGTTTTGTGCGAATGGGGCATTATTTTGTATGTGGATTCTTCTTTTTTCTCCTCCTTTTCTATTATTCTCATAAGCAATATAAGAAGGTTGCATCCTGATGTACCAGCTTACAGGTTCCATCGTTTTGTATAACAATGACAGAGAGGAACTCTCGAGAGCAATTCAAAGCTTTTTGCAGACCAATCTTGATGCAAAGTTATTTCTTATTGATAATTCACCTACCAATGACCTGAAAGATATCTGCAAAGATGCACGAGTTGAGTATATCCATTCAGAAAAAAACGTGGGTTATGGAGCTGGTAATAATATTGCAATTAGAATGATCCTCAACGAAACAAAATATCACCTGGTGCTTAATCCTGATGTTTATTTTGAGAAGGGAGTATTTGATAGCATATATGAATATATGGAAAATAATCCAGATGTTGGAATGTTATCTCCTCAAGTGTATTATCCCGACGGTATGAGGCAACCCCTTTGTAAACTACTACCAACACCTTATGATCTTTCAATTCGCCGATTTCTGCCATTTAGAAAAATAGTTCAGAAAAGAAATCGATACTATGAACTTCGTTTCAGCGGCTACTCTAAGATCATGGAGGCACCTTTCCTTTCAGGTTGTTTTATGTTCATCAGAGCCGAAGCGTTAAAGAAGGTTGGATTGTTCGATGAAAAGATTTTCATGTATTACGAAGATACCGATCTTACACGCCGAATGCAGGGACATTATAAAACTATATTTTATCCTTCTGCAGAGATAGTACATTCTTATAAAGGGTCATTTCATAATCCCAGATTACTGATGATTCAAATAAGATCTGCAATTTACTACTTTAATAAATGGGGCTGGTTTTCGGATAATGACAGGAAGCGAATCAACCGTGAAACCGTTGAGAAGATCCAGGCTATGCTGCAAGATGATTGATCAGACTCTGTATAATAAAGAATTAAGATCAGTTGCAAAGAATGCCGGAATAAGCGTGATCGGTATCATCTTTTTCAGCATTATGACCTATGTGAATACGATCATAATCACACGTCATATTGATGCGCATCTTTACGGATTATACTCACTGGCAATCAATATTGTGATACTGGTCACAACCCTTTCTCTTGTGGGACTTCCAATGGGACTGGTAAGATTTATTTCTCATCATACAGGTAAGAAGGAAGAGGGGATTGTTAAAAGCAACATCATTTTCAGCATAAAAATAGTATTGATCATCAGTGTCATCCTTGCGATACTGCTCTACTTCATTCGGCCAATTCTCGCCTACAAAGTATTCTATAAATTCCGCCTTGATGGAGTGCTTAAGCTTTTCGTTTTTATAATACCGTTTCTTGTGCTTACAGAGATCTTTGGTGCTGTTTTTCGGGGTCTAAAACTGATAAAATATCAGGTCATGATAAAACAACTTCTTTCACCTTTTGTGCAATTCGTTCTCCTGCTCGTTATGATTGGATTAGGATTCGGATTCAAAGCGGTTTTAGGTTCCTATGTGGGATATATTGGAATAAGCTTTGTTGCTGCATTAGTACTCGTTTACTTTTCTTATTTCAGAAAGAACAGAACAGTTCACGCACAAGCAAAGAACAGTGATTTAATGAAATTTTCTTATCCATTATATCTCAATGGATTTTTCTTGCAGGCAATACATTACTTACCAATTTATTTTATAGGAATTTATCTAACTAATACAGATATAGGGGTTTACAGTATTTGTGTGAAACTAGCAGCGATCATCAGTATTTCACTGATAGGATTCAACATGATTTTTGCTCCAACGATTGCCAACCTGCTTGCTCAGAACGAAAAGGAACTTCTGACAAAGTTATTCAAGACAACTACGCGCTGGATATTCACTTTTGGATTGATAGCTTTTTTCGTGATACTTCTTTTCTCAAAACAGCTGCTTACTATCTTTGGTAAGGAATTTGTACAGGGGAGTTCGATACTGATTATTTTTATGATAGGGGAGCTAATCAATGCTGGAGTAGGACCCGTAGGGAATATCCTGATAATGAGCGGAAGACCTCGAATTGCATTATACAATTCTGCTATTATGTTTGTTCTGCTTGTTGTGCTGTGCATAGCACTTGTTCCGGCTTATGGCATCCTTGGGGCAGCGTTAGCACGAGCTATTACCCTTGGGATCATCAACATAATCAGGGTCGTCGAGGTCTATTATTTCGAAAAGATAACCCCTTTTAAAATAAGTTTTCTTAAAACTCTTCTGGCAGGAGCTATCTCTTATTTCATTGTCGGGCTTATTGGCAGATATGTGGTCATATCAACATCATTATATGTCATAAGCGGGATCATCGTGTACCTGATACTTTTCATACTAACATTGAAATTACTGAAGTTGGATGATGATGACCTCTATATCCTGAAAATGATACTGTTCAGATTCAAAAAAATAAAATGAACTTGAAACCAAATTTCCTAATCGTCGGCGCACAAAAAGCAGGAACAACTTCGCTCTATTATTATCTAAAAGAACATCCTGAGATATGTATGTCACGAAAGAAAGAAGTACATTTTTTCAGTGTGGAAGAGAATTTCAACAAAGGAAATTCGTGGTACGAAAAACAATTTAAGCATTGTGCAGAAAAAAAAGCAGTAGGTGAAGCATCACCATTATATTTGTACTTGCCTTATGTACCGCAAAGGATTTATGACTACAATCCGAACATGAAACTAATCTTTGTACTCAGGAATCCGGTTGAACGAGCGTGGTCACATTACTGGCACATGCGAAGAATGGGTAGAGAAAATCGTGTATTTGAGCAAGCACTTCAAGAAGAAGAACGTAGAATTCAAAAAAATTTTTCATGCGGGAGAAGATATTCATATAAAGATAGAGGTAAATATATCGAGCAGATTAACAGATTCCTGAAATATTTCCCTAGGGAGCAAATGTTTTTTATTATTTCTAAAGAGCTGAAAAATGAACCTGAAAAAGTACTTAAAGACCTGTATCATTTTCTGGGAATTGAAGAAAAACAAATCAAAAATAATAAAAAAATCCAGGCAATGGAAAGTAGGAGATCAAAAATACAATTGATTTCAAAAATTCTTTACAATTCCTTTCTTGGTAATTTTACCATTTTAAGGAAAATGAACGATAAACTCAATGCAAAACCTGTTGGCGAGAAAATGAAACCGGAAACACGTGAATATCTTATTGACTTTTTTCGGGATTCAAATAATAAATTGGCAAAAAAGTTTGGATTACATATCCAGCATTGGAATCAATAGGAGCAATAATGCCATTTCGAAGCGAGCATACTATTTTTCCTGACGTCATCCAGATAAAACCGGAGATCTTTTCTGATGAGAGAGGATATTTTCTGGAAAGTTTTAAGAGTTCCGACTACATAGATATTGGAATTACAGAGACATTTGTACAGAGTAATTTTGCATTTTCCCATAAACATGTACTACGCGGAATGCATTATCAGCGTGAACCATACGCACAATCAAAGCTGGTGCAATGTCTCGAAGGTTCGATTTTGGACGTCGTGGTTGATATCCGACCTGATTCACCCTCATTTGCAGACTGGATGGGTGTCGAACTTACTGGAAAAGAAAAGGGTATCCTTTATATCCCCACAGGATTTGCTCATGGATATCTTGTACTCTCTGATCTCGCACTTGTTTCTTATAAAACCTCCAAAGAATATTCCCCTGCTCATGAATGTGGTTTTATTTGGAACGATCCCGATATTGGAATTGAATGGCCAACAGACATGATTTTGCTATCAGATAAAGATAAAATCTTACCATCCTTCAATGAAATAAGGAGTTCATTATGATTTGGCTCACCGGCAGTAAGGGGATGCTCGGGCAGGAGTTCGTCTGGGTTATGAAATCGAAAAGAATTCCTTTTATTGGAACAGATTCCGAACACGACATCTGTGACCTTAAGATTTTGCAAGATTTTGCAGCAAAATATCCGATTGACTGGATAATTCACTGCGCTGGCTACACAAAAGTGAATAGAGCTGAGTCCGAGAAAGAAGCTGCCTATGATCTCAATGTAAAAGGAATAAAAAATATCTGCACAATTGCGCGGGAGAAAGATGCTAAACTCATTTACTTTTCCACTGATTATGTGTTTGACGGCAAGAAGAAAACTCCCTATACAGAAGAGGACGAACCGAATCCTGTGAACTACTATGGAGTAACGAAACTCGAGTCAGATTTGATGGTTATGAAAGAACTGAAAAAATACTATATCTTTCGTATTAGCTGGCTCTATAGTGCTTATGGTCATAACTTCGTAAAATCCATAATTTCAACTGCACAAAAACAAAAAAACATATCTGTGGTGAAGAACCAGATCGGTTCTCCAACGTATGCAAAAAAACTGGCTGAGAATATCGTGAAATGTGTCTATGATAAAAAAGATGGAAAATATGGATTATATAATTACTCTGATGAAGGGGCGATTTCCTGGTATGAGTTCAGCAAGGCTATAGTTGATGAGGCACTGTCACGTGATATTATTGAACATCGAGTAACACTCAAGCCGATTTCATCGAAGGATTACTATCTCAAAACAAAACGTCCAGCGTATTCCGTACTGGACAAAACGAAAATAAAAACCGAGTTACAATGCCCGGTAAAAAGCTGGAAGAGTAATCTTGTTTCCTTCTTTGATGATTATTTGAGTATGATGAAGTGAGGGAGTAGGATTGGGGAGAAAAGATCCAGACAGATTTATAAGATAGAATAATAACCAAAATAGTTAAAGGACAATCCTTAAGGATCATACTTTTATATTGGGATAATGTTTGCGTGTATCTGAAGTTTTGTACAAATTCCTTTGAAAATCTAATTGTTTTTTGCGAAATTTGGGAGAGGTAGATTTGACATTCCTTTTGAATCTGATTGCGTCTAATCTGATAAACCAGAACACGATGTTATATGATGTAATTTTTAGTGACTTCCTTGTTCAAAAAAGAGCAAAAGTTTATTCTTATTATTCATACAATTTTTTCATTCTTTGCAAAAGTTCATTATTTTCCAAAAGATCAACAGTGTTTGTAATTTGATTTACTGAACCAATATTAGATTTAATATTCATAATATCTTTGTTTTTTATTTGTTTTTTTATTTCTTCTGCAAAAATATCTCCATGAATTACAAGGTATGGTCTATCGTGAAATTTGGTAACATTCGTTGAAAGTTGTTTTGTGATTTTTAACTCATTGTGCATATTAGCGATAATTTCATAGGTTTTTGATAAATATTTTTCTCTTTCCTTCCAATTTTCAGAAGAAATAATTTTGTGGAAAATAGGAGTTAATATTTTTGCGGATTTTAGTTTTGCAAAAGCAGTTCCAAACCATTTACTGTAAGGTGCATATTCTTTTTCCATTAAAAAACAAAGTCTCATTATTGATTGGACTAATCT
>Ga0209834_10000080_pt1 | contig 53426 bp, 52 predicted proteins | sample Mar14236cmmetaG_FD_184134 | JGI IMG/M metagenome (GOLD analysis project Ga0209834, IMG submission 184134) | Marine hydrothermal vent microbial communities from Guaymas Basin, Gulf of California to study Microbial Dark Matter (Phase II) - Marker... ... | reverse complement strand
GCCACCCACTGGGTCCAGCATGACAAAGCCCCAGAAGTCAGCCAACTATTGATCGATCATTTTCGGAAGGATTAAATAATGGCCTTAGAACCCTCCAGTATTCAGCGGGACAGGATGCTCGCCCACGGAAAAACAAAACTTATCCTGGTCCAGTTTCTGGTTATGAAAGATATGGGATTTGTTCAGGATTATCTAAACGTTACTAACCAGGTAGTCCAGAAAGAAAGTGGAACCAGGGAACATCAACTCAATATCGATCAGGTTATCACGGTTGGTGAGATGCCCTTCAGTTGTCTTACTGTGGATAGATTTCCTTCCAGCCAATCCCTGTTATTGGCCCACGAAAATACCCGGGAGATCCGCCAGGATTCCCTCAACGAAGTTTACGCTTTGATCGTCCAACCCAATCCGGCGATAAAAAAGGTTGCCAAAGGGCTCGGATTTATGTCATCATTATTGACAAAATTACTGGGCACCGCTGAAGTCAAAGGGATTGAGAATATCCAGGATCATGCTGACAGCCTTGATCCGGATACGGATCCTGATGCCAGGAAGGTAAAAGAATTCAGCTCCAGGAAACTGGACGAACCTTTCCATATGATGAATTTGAATCAGTTTCAGCCAGGCGGCAAAAAAGAATATAACCAGTACTCTACCTTGATCGCGCCCCGGCTGGTGAGCGTGGGCGGTTACCCGGACATCTACGGAAAAATCCTCAGCACTTATATCGGGGACCAGAAAAGTGCCTTATCTAACAACTGGCACGACTTCGCGCTGGTTTATTATCCTTCCCGAGCCAGCTTCCTGCGATTGATGACCAATACACCCCGTGGCACTGCGGAAATCCGCAGGTCAGCGCTGAAGAAAGTGGTGTTAATGGCGTCTTCGAACCTCTAATCACAACCCCAGGATATCAGGCTATTTTATAGCAGGGTGGGAGAAATCAGGCCTGGCTTTATTCGGATTTCTCCTTCCCGTTTGCGGATCCACCACAACACCAGCAGAAAACCAATCGTTTTGGCGGCGATCCCCAGCAAGGAGTTCATCTCGAACGGGAAATCGGGTATCCCCCACAGATCAACAAAAAACGGTACCATACTGAACTGCAGTGAAGATTGTGCAGGGCTTTCCGGGTTAGTAATAGGAAGCAAGAAAGATGACCAGGGTCAGGATCAGAATGATCAGAACCTGGAGCCAGATACCCTGCCTGAAAAAACCTTTTTCAATCTTTTTCATCAATCTACCTCCATATCAGATATCTTAAATACCGCCGGGTGACCCTCCGACAGCTTCTTCCACATCCTGTCAGAGGCGATTTCAATAGCCGCCAATAGGTGATCATTGATACATCTCTTGAGAGAAACAGCCATTTTAGTAATCCTTAATGTTTTTCCTTGATATGGAAAGTAGAAGTACTTCTCACAATACCGCGCCAGAATAACCCCGTGGGGATAAAGCAAATCAGGCTCATCGCCAACACGGTGATGACTTCGATCCAGTCGAACCCCCGGTCAGTGACCAGCGGGGCCAGGAAGAAGAACAGGATCAAACCGAGGAACAGGAAACTGGCCGCGACCAGAAGACCAAGACCTGTCGAAAATCCCAGAGGCCTCTTTCGGAGCAGGGTGATCCCGCCTCCTACCCAGCCCAGGGAAACCAGGATATCCGCGATGGAGACAGCATTTTCTCCCAAAGGAGGGATCGCTCCCTCCTGGATCCCTGTGGCGATGGTCGTTACTGCCAGGCCAATAAAAGTCAGGCCAAAAATAACCAGGATCCAGCCGGCTGCTTTTTCTCCGACTTTGCCTTCCAGTATCTCCATCACAGCTTGATGATCCATTGCCTTTAGCAGGAGGACAAGGGCAATAAAACTCAGGATCACAAGACCAAGGTTGATGATGGAGATCCAGTCCCAGGGCCTGCCGAGGGCATAGCCGACATAGTTATAAATCACATAGATCAAGGCACCTGGCAGTAGCAATAATCCAAGCAGCTTTCCCCTTCTCGATAAGACCAGGGCAGCAATGAATAAGGGCAGCCCGAGGATGATATTCACCAGGTCATTGGCCAGATACTGCTCCAATAATCCGGGGGCTGGATAGAACATATCCGGTAAGAGAAATCCCAATCCGGAAATAACAGTCATTATTAGCGCAATGGCTGTTGAAAGAAACAATATTAATGAGACGTTGTTCTTTACAAGAAGGTTCTTAATGAGGGATGGTCTCTTCGTCACAAACACTCCTTTATCTATCAAAACGAGGGTTCTGAACACTACTTCCCCAATTCTCCTCTCCGCCGGGGAGGTGCCTGCTGCTTGCGATCAGCGGCGCCTCCACCGGCTACCATGAGAAGAAGAATGGGGGTAAAACTCACCAGCTGGATGAATTCTTTGGCACACGTGAAATGGGAATATACTGCCTGACCTTCCGCCTTCTGGTCCAGTATTCCTGCCAGCGAGTCCGTAAAATCACAGAGATATTTCTGGGGAGGGGAGGATTCCAAGCTGTCACTTTCCGGATCAGGCGCTCTTTTTCAGCCTCACGCATCCGTTGCATTTGCAGCTCCTTACCTAACAGCTCCGCATAACTAGGGTTAAATGTCATTTTTTTTCCTTTCATTTTTAATCTCCAGGATCAGATCGTCCGGAGAACATCCTTTGACCAAAAAAGAATCCGCGCCCGCCGCAATTGCTTCCTCACGAATGTCGTCATGTAAAGTCAGGATCACCACTCGGATATTTCGCCATCTTTTCTTAATGATCCTGGTGGCCTCCAATCCGTTCATTTTAGGCATAAAGGCATCCATCAGCACTACGTCTGGTTTGTTCTTTTCAATGAATTGGATGGCCTTTTCTCCGTTATTTGCCTCTCCGATGATCTGGATATCTGGCTGGGTTAACATCAGCGCTCTTAATCCTTTCCTTGAAGTTATGCGGTCGTCGGTGATCAGGACTTTATACAAAACGGCGCTCCTTTCTACGAATCTAATAAATAACGAATGTTGCTGTGGATAAGAAAGAACGGCTGCCGGATAAAAAGTGTCGCTTTGGGCTGTCATTCAGAATTTCTACTCCTGTTGAATTTCAATTACTACCTGAATCATACAAAAATCCCCTCTAAAACACATCAGATAAAGAGCGGATTTTTAGCAAGCAGGTAGGACTATATTTTAAACTGGAAAGCTAGCACTCTGGATGATGTAATATCATCCAAATGATGTATCATACTAAACTGGAAAAACGGTTGGGAAGTGATGATAATGACTTAAATATCATCTTCGAGGGATACTACTCCCTCTTTTAAGGCATATAAAGCCGCTTCAGTTCGGCTGGCCAGGTGCAGCTTGGCCAGGATGTTGCTGACATGGGTGCGCACTGTCGCCTCGGTGATCGATAATATTTCACCGATTTCCCGGTTGCTTTTTCCCTTGGCCAGCACCTGGAGGACTTCCACTTCCCGTTTGGTCAGTGGATCAGGACTGAGAGGTTTTTCTCCGGGTTTGAAGACCTCCTGCAGGACCTTGCGGGCCACTGATGGAGACAGGGACGATTCGCCCTGGTGCACCTGGCGGATGGCTTCGATCAATTCTTCTGGCTGGGAATCCTTTAATAAGTATCCCAGGGCGCCGGCCTTGATGGCAGGAAAGACCTGTTCATCCGCCGCAAAACTGGTCAGGACCAGAATCTTTACAGCTGAATATTTACTCTTGAGCTCTCGAATCACTTCAATGCCAGACATTTTTGGCATCAACAGGTCCAGCAGTAAGACGTCAGGTTTTAATTCTTCATATTTGGCGATCGCCTCAAGACCATCCTCTGCCTCATCCAGCACTTCCAGAGTTGGCTCAGTTGCCAGTAATGCCTTGATCCCTTTCCGGACCACAATGTGATCGTCAACAATCAATATGCGAATGATCTCATCATTCATAGGGTACCTCGATCCTTATTGTTGTTCCTCTTCCAGGCCAGCTGTCCAGTGTCAATTCACTATTCAGCAATTCCGCCCTTTCAATGATACCGTCCAACCCCAACCCTCCGCCTTCTACCGATTCATCGGGTTTAAAACCCACTCCGTCATCCATGATCTCCATTGTGACTCTGGACATGGTGCCGGTCAGGTTGAGGGTAATCTGATTGGCCTTGGCGTGTTTGAGAGCATTATTGAGAGCCTCCTGGGCGATCCGGTACAATCCATCCTGGATCCGGTCGGAAAGCTCCAGGTTCTCATCAACGTTAATCTCAACGTTCATACCTGCCCGTTCCTCGACAGCTTCCAATCTAGCCCGCAGGGCAGGGATCAAGCCCTGCATTTCCACAACAGAAGGACGAAGTTCAAAGATCAAAAGTCTCATCTCGCGCAGGGCCTCCTGGGCAGTGCTTCGGAGTTCTTCCAACTGTTCGTTTGCAAGTGGGATATTTCGCACGTCCAACTGCCGGAAGGCTGCTTCAGCATGCAGGGTAATGCCATAAAGAGCCTGGGTAACGGAATCATGCAGTTCCCGGGCCAGGCGGTTTCGCTCTTCCACGACAGCGAGCTGTTTGGCCTGCCTGTAAAGCTTGGCGTTTTCGATCGCTACTGCGGTCTGGTCAGCCAGGGACTGCAAAACAACCAGGTCAGTGTCGTCAAATGCATTCACCCTTTCGCTCTGAGCGTCAAGAACACCGATCACTTTATCCTTCACTTTAATCGGCACAGTAATTTCTGATAAGGTCTTGCTCCCCTGCATTTCCACATAACAGGGATCTTCCCGAACATCTGGCAGATAGATCATGGATCCTGAAGCAGCAACTCTCCCCGTGATCCCTTCAGATCCAATTTTCAAGTGGGAAGGATTAAAGTTAAACGCCGGATTTTCCCATAAAGGTCCAGCACCAACTCGATAAACCGCATAATCATCCTCGATCATGGCGATGGCCACATGGTCATATCCGAAGGTTTTGTGAATCGAATGTACAACCTGGTTCAGCAGCTGATCAACTTCCATAATTGAAGTAATCTGCCGTCCAACTTCTCCAATGACCCGGAATTGTTCAGCCCGGCGCTGCTGGGCCTGAAACATCGAGGCATTATCCACAGCCACACCGATCTGTTGACCAGCGGTGATCAGCAAACCAATCTCATCTTCACTGAAATCCCTTATTTCCTTCGAAACCAGAAAAATCGTTCCCAGGGTCCTGCTCTTTGAACACAAGGGAACCACCAGCAATGATTTCAAACCTTCTTCTTTGACTATTCCCCGTGAAAGACGTTTATCTTTTGTGATATCCCGGATCACCAGGGGTTCTCCGGAATCTACAACCTTACCGGAAAAGCCCTCCCCGATCTCGAGGTGGTCAATTGCTGCTGAGAACTCCGGGGAAAAACCCCGTTGGGCATGAATCGAAAGGATCCGGGATTGTTCGTTAAGCAGGTAGATACCCCCGACCTGGAGACAGGTGGCCTGCAGCACCATGTCCAGCGCGCTGTGCAGGATCTCGTTCAAATCCAAAGATTGGCTGACAACGGAAGCTATCTCATTGAGGGTTTTATAACCACCAACAAGTTTATTCATAATTCAAATTATACATGCCATTGAATTAGTCTGCCGGATTTCTCAACTCGCGGATAAATAACTAGAATAGTTATTGTCACATCAGACTCATTTGACAATTTGTGAATCGCCCCTGCTTCTGCTTTGCTGTGAGGCTAGTCCTAGGGCGGGCAGAAGCACAAATACAACGTATCGTTGATCTTATTGTATTCCCCACCCGCGGCTTTGCATTCCCGAGCATCGAGGCCGGCGTGACAGCCAACCGGCTCGCTGCCGCCATCCTCGGACTGTTGGATCTCTGGCACCATTACGGCTTGAGAATATAGCATGCCCTCACAATCCTCCATTTCAAGCTTGAAGAACTGTTCCGTTCCCGGCATCTCGGGTTTGAGGGTGAATATACAATATAGCCTGTCCGGAAATCCCTGCAGATCGCATTTATAAGCCGGGATCTCTCCCAGCCAGGCGTTATAAGGCCAGAGCGTCTCCCCAGTCTCTCCTTCACTGGCTCCTCCCAAGACCCCATCTTTCATCTTTAAATAAATAGGGATGTTATAGGTACCATCAAGGATATTCAGCATCACCAGGGAAATCTCCAGCTCCTCAAATAAGCTACAGCGCTCATCCTCAGCAGGTGGAGGTGCAGGTGGAGGAGGAGGTGGTGGTGGAGGAGGTGGCACCTCAGCTGCTGCTTCAGTGGGAGCGGCCGGCGCCAAAACCTCCGGAGTCGGTGTAGAAGTTCCACTCTGTGGAAAATTAGGCAGGACAGATTGGGTATTGAAGATCAAACTGTAGGCGATCCAGATCATAGCGCCCAATACGATCGCACCGCCGCCATATCCGAATATCCCCTTTATCAAAGCTGGCTTCTGAGCGGCTGGTCCAGGGGGTGGACTTCCTGTCTGATTTAGGATTCGTTCAGCAAGGGCTTTGGGCGGGATAACGGGGATAAAAGCGCCCAGGGCAACCGACTGGGCAATTAACATCTGCCTGCGTTCCCGGCATTCAGGGCACACTTTGAGGTGTTCCCTGACAAACTGATCTCGATCGAGCAGCTCTTCATTATCATGAAGGGCTCCCAGTAATGCGGTTACTTCCTGGCATTCTCCTTCCGGATCTTCCAATAGAAGTTGGATACCATAGCTTTCCTGGAAGGCCGCCCGGGCCCGGTGGAGGGATACTTTGACATTTGAATCGCCAATGTCGAGAATCTCGCCAATATCAGCGTAGCTGAACTGGTTCAATTCACGCAGAACCAGGATTTCCCGATGCTGGGGAGTCAACTTGTTCAATGTGTTTTGGACTTGGTTTGCCGCTTCTCTCGACATGGTTTCTCTTTCAGGACCTGGATCAGTTGATCTAACTGGTGTGTCTTCTTCTAACGGATCTACATTGCGATCCTTCCTGGTCAGGTCTATAAAATAATTGCGGGTCAAGCGGAAGATCCAGGCCCGGAAGTTCCAGGGTGGTCCCAACCTATCCAGGTTGGCATGAGCACGGATAAAAGCTTCCTGAGTCAAGTCCTCTGCCAGGGCAGGGTCACGCGACAGCATAAGGGCAAAGTTGTACACGGATTGAAAATAGCGGTTGAACAACGAAGTGAACGCTTTCCGGTTGCCTTTAACTGCTTTTTGAACCAACTGCAGATCTGGATTGCTTGGTTGAGGCATAATGTTCCTTACTATACAAACGAAAACTAAAGAGAAAATGTTACGGATGAATTAAAAAACTCCTAAAGTAAATGAAAAGTTGAAAAGAAGTACCTTCATACTGAGTATAAAAACCCCACATTGAATGCCTTCACTTTCAACAATCTCAGTGTAACATAATTCATACTCCCGTAATTGCTGGATAACCCCTGAAATACGGGTTTTTCTGGGGGTTTATTGGTCATTCACTCCCGCGATCCCAGCAATTTTCCTGGGGATCCTGGTGAAAGAAAACCGTTGGTCCGCTGTGCTACTACGCATAAAGTATTAATTAAAACGCTACTTAAGTACTATAGCTTTATAGTATTCTTTTGTTATACTTCATTTATATTGAAGTATATAATCCTTTAGACGACGAGGTGCACTATGTTTTTTGAGAGAAAGACTAAAACACAAAATATCTTGAAATCGATCTGGTTTCCATTCCTATCATTGGGAATATTCTTCAGTGTCTTTGGTCTGTTTGGGCCAGGACCTGCATTTTACACATTAGGTGGTATCTATTTCCTTGCTTCGACATTTCCTATTGTAACTTTCCTGAAAACCCGCAATAACGGCTACCTGGCAGTAACCTTATTCCAGATTTTTGCCGGGCTGGTTTTCATCAGTGTACCACCAGTCATTGAAGACAAAAACAATGTTGGCATGCTTCCCATTCTCATGGTTATTATGTACGCGCTATTGATGGTTGTTGCCTATCAGGCATTCAATAGAAGGCTGCGTTGGCGGGGAGAAGAAATCTTTGAGTTGGCAGCTATGCCCGTAGAAGATATTGGTGATAGTTTCACAGCCCGCCCACGGCCGGCAGGCCAGGTGCCCGTCAGCAAAACCGAGATGATCCGTTTTGTTGATTTTATGTCAAAAAATCTGATCGCCTTCCCTTTCAAGGAAGAAAACCGGGTAGTTTTTGTGCTGACCCTGCCAGGCAATGACCTTCCCTACTTGTTTGGAATAAAGAAAGACTACCAGGAAGATACCTGGGTGGCATTGGATTACGACGGCAATATCACAGTCAACATCACTGAAAAGGATTACCTACTTTTCAAGATGGATTTGGATTTTGACCAGATCTGCCAGTCCCTGGGAGACGTCTTCAGCGAGTTCCTCGAGCTGTCCCAAAAAGGCCAAGACTCTAAGATCATCGACCGCATGAACGCACTGCGATTAAATCCATTCGCTTAATGAGGAAGCCATGATGAATTTTGAAAATGCTGCCCTGTTAGGGGCCATATTATCTAAAGACTATGCAGAAGATTTTTTCAAACTGCTTGTGAACTATCAGGATATCTCAGCGTCGGAGGCAGCCTCGCGTCTGAGCCTGCATATCAAGACAGCCCAGGATTTTCTGGATAATCTTACAGAGTTAGAGATCACAAAAAAGGACGAAGTCTTTGAGAAGAAAAGACCCTACTTCCGGTATACGCTGATCCAATCGATGATTGACCTGAAACTCGACTTATCAGTCTATGAAAAGGAAAATCCAGGTGAGGGATTGTCCCGGCTGGTCCGGGAAATGAAAGAAAACGGAGCGAACTTCTCCGTAGCAAAAAGCGGCGACTGCTTCAGCGCAGTAACTATCTGGGAAGGAGAAGGCCGGGAACGGCAGGAGCATAAGATCAGCCTGACCACTCCCCAGGGAAAATTCCTCTTCCATTTACCCTTCCCCCAGGCCAGGCCAATGGCGATCTCGGATATCATGGACAAAGCTGCCCTTGACGAAGAGTATTCTATGGAAATCCAGAATATCGTGGATGAATTGATCAAGCTGGATGTGATCGAGGTCCTTTAAAATTATGAGGTTAGTTCCAACAGGACTTAGGTTCAAAAAAAGCTCCCCCTTAGGGGAGCTTTGTAATTAATTTCTCTCAATCCCGGGGCCTGTTATTCAACCACAACAATTTCTGCGTAAAATGGTACTCCGGCTCGACCCAAACCGAAGGGGTTTCCATACTGGTCTTCCAGATTCCAATACCCTTTATAAGTGCCAGCAGTCAAGGGAGCCCTTAACGTCACTGAAACATCGATCATCTTACCCGGATCTACGGGAAGAATGATGGCATAGGTTTCGTCGGCAGAATGCATTTTGTTTCCGGAATGAAAAACCAGCTTGAACTGGGTGGTCCAGGTACAGGTACCGGTATTTTGCAGTCGCCAGGTTTTTATGAACTTGTGATCCGCGTCTATTTCTGTCTTGTCAGGAATAGTAACATCCGTTATAAAAGCGGCCTCAAGGCATCCATCCTCAATCACTTCGCCGGGTTTCGGGGTTGCTGTTGGGAACGGGGTCACAGTAGCAGTGGGTAAAATTTCGGTTGGCGCAAGTGTAGGTGTGTTAGAAGGCAGCGGGGTTTTTGTGATAGTCGGCGTTGGCGTGATCTGGGCTGCTACTGCGGTCTGGGTCTGGATAATGGCAGCAGCCGTGCGCTGGTTGCCAACCAGACGGATTCCAAACATGATCCCCAATACAGCCAGGGATCCAGCTAAGAGTATTACAGGTAGAAATTGAAGACGTTTCATAATCGGATAAATGCTCCCATTAAAAATACATTCCCCATAATAATACCTCATTCAAAGGTATTGTAAACACAAAAACGGGAAGCTGAGAAAACCACCCGCTTTGCCAAATTCATATTTCCTAATTACAATCCTATTCTAATAATGGTCTATCATTTCTCCGTTCAAAGGCATCATTTTCAACCAGCATACGATCGAAGTAGCTGTGGGACATTTTAGTCTTCAGGAAAGCCCTAAACAATGGGCCAAGAATGAGCGGGTAGCGTTCTGGCTTCGCGACTGATAGAAGAACTTCAGGATCCAGCTCTCCATTTTCCGCTAAACCCTTTCCGAGTATTTCTAGGTTTTTAAATAGCTTTTGATTCATTTCAGCTGGCATGATGCGGGTGCCTTCACCGTTGCCCTTGACGATCGTGCCCAGGTAAGGAGCATCAAGTATTGCCGCCAGATTTGAGAGGTAGCGCTCCACATAGCGCGAGTGTAATCCTTCTGGGAAACCGGATTGGACCAGGAATCCTAGCGGGGGGTTATTCTCTCTTCCTTTGAAAGGCTCCAAGGCCTCGATGAATGTCTTCACCACGGCTGGCATCCCATCAGTATACAGAGGAAATCCCAACCAAACACAATCAGCATCTCTGAAAGCTTTAACCTGGTCCTCAAGGTCCTTCACCATGATCAGATTATGGATTTCATAATCTCGCCCAAACCCTTTCATCAATTCAACCAGCATAATCGGCGTATTCCCCTTTTTCCCCCTAGGAGAACCGTTAAATACAGTCATTCTTTCAGGAGGTGAGATTTTTTCACCGGGAATAGGAGCTGGTTTTTTCTGATACAAATGCGGGCCTTCTCTGGGAGTAAGGATCTTATTACTGAGGCCTCCCACATCCAGGTCTGTCGTTTCCATAAATTCAAGCTTGGTTTTAAAATTCAGAGCTGTCCTGGAAAAGAGGTCTGTGATGATCTTAAGATCCTGGTCTGTTGTATCCTCTTCCCGCTCCACCAACATTCCTACCCGGGGATATTTTTCATAACGTTTCAGGTGGTGGGCTTCACCCTGATCCACAACCATATAGGGATGGATCAGCGGCAGATGTTTATCAAAACCCATCTTCAGTGTGGCACTGGGAAATCCCATCTTCAGGGGAGCAGCCCAGAGGGTGAAATCCGAGTTGATCACTGCTCTTCCCATGGCACGGGAGGCTTCATCTGAGTCACAAATACCGGGGGTTTTGGTCCAGCAGTCAAAACAACCAATGCAGTATTTCAGCCCCAGCTCCCGCAGGTCGAGCTGAGTCACAACATGACCTTTATCTTCCAGACTGGATCTAAGGTTTTCCAGATATCTATCAAAATTCGAAGGGTTGGGATTTCCATTAAGTACAGTGATTTTCATATTGTCCTCGTTTCCTCACAGATGCTTGACCAGATTGAAATTAATTCCATCCTGTGCAAAAATCGGTTGAACAAAACTCATAAAACATCTCTCGTGTTTATTACTTTCAAATCATATCTTATTATACGTAATATACTCATCCGGGTTGGCCCCTAATCTCTGCTATTGAATCAAGAAGCCCCGGCTTTCACCGGGGCTTCACAAAAAGGAGCTAGAAAAACAGCTAAAAATTCTTCAAAACCGTACCAAAGAATAAAACAAAATAAGCAAGCAAAATAGAGTAAAAATAATAGTCGGAAAGGATAGGGAGATCTAAGTAGCGCCCGATTATCCCTAATAAAGCAAATAATACTGAAAGCCAGAATGTGGTTTTGGTCGGGGGTGATAATCTCATTATTTTCTCCTTAGGTTATACGTGATATGAATAAGGATATCTAAGATAACGCCATCGATCATATAAAGTTACGGAGGATTCTTTGGTCATTAAATAAATGAAAGAATCGTTGCCCCAACAAACAGGATAACCATCCCCAAAATCATCAATCTCAGCGTTTTGGAATAACCCTTGGGGTCAATCTGATCGTTCTGGTCCATATCTTTCATGCTGGGAAATAAACGCCAGAAAAAGGTGGCAATTGATAAGGTCATTGCTACTCCCACAAAAGGAAGGGTTTGGGCATCTCCCCGAACCAGGAAAACAATCAATAATAGAATAAAGATCAATTTTGTTCCTGCGACCCAATTGACCAGATATTTCACCATTGCATGGACATCGGGATCGTTCTTCGATTTTTCCCAGGCCTTAAAATAACCCATGGCATTTGCCAATTTAGAATCCGGCATAAAATATAGGATCATAATATTACCAATCTCGAGCATAACAAATAGCGCGATCACAATTTTCAACCAAATCATCATTTCTCCCTTAGCCAGCCAGGCTAAAGAACATGGGACTGAAGTAGGGAATCAGCCAGATAAACCAGACTATTACGCTGAATTTATGAAAGTTGGTGATTGCCTTTTCATCTTTTTTGATCAAAACTACCAAAGCCCAAACAGCATGGATGAACATCAGAATAATAGCCAATAAACCAGAGATGCCATGAACATCAAACGTTAACCCGCCCACAAAACTGAGCATCATGCCAGTCCCCCAGGTATCACAGATCAAACCCATGACAAAAAAGACCAGATGCCAGGGTTTCAATCGCCCCTGAATGCGTTCACTCCAAACGCCCACAGAATAAAAAACCAGGGCTGCGGTGATGATAATGCTTGCTGACGAATCCATTATTTCTCCCTATTGATTTGACTAATTGGGGGATTATATCGTATCAGGCCGGGGAACACAACTTATACCAAAATCACAAGAACAAGAATAAAAAAAACCGGAGCACCTGTTGGATGCTCCGGTTTAGCTAAGAGGATATTTTCTTTTTTTGTTTCTGATCTTCATCAGATGGCGCGTTTTGAGCTGGTCATTGTCAATTCAGCGCAGCGGCACTGCAATTGGGATCCCCATTCAACCAGTTTCGAACCGACCACATCTAACATCCGAATGCTTAGCTTTGTAAATCTTGTTTCACATGCTTGTTCTACAGATCGAATATAACGATCCTGCGTTGCTTGGGCGATCTCATCTTCTCGCCTTTTAGTTTCTACGTAATATGTATTCCAGGTCCAGTCATTCATTTTATTTCTCCTATTAGCGTTTATGTTTTTCAATTTGACACTTTCAATCTACTTGTTACGTTGATGTTTATCTTTTTAAGTTCTCCATATTCCACCTCCAATGAGTATCTACTCACACAATAAAAATGCTGCTACTGCCCGCAAAGTATCCTGGACCCGTTCTTCATTGAGCGCATAACACTTCGCTCCCGAGCAGCGTCTTTCAATCAAATAACCTGTGGCGCTGAGCTGTTTCAAGTGCCTTGAGGCTGCGGACTGACTCAGTTCCAGTTTGTCCATGATTTCCTGGGACTTCATTTCTCCTTCTTCTGCAATCACTTTCAGGATGTTCAGTCTCAGGTCATCTGCCAGCGCGCCAAGCCGGATAGTGATCTCATTTCTGCTCAGGTCCGGCGCATGTACCTGGGTGTCTTCGGGAAGCCTGGCGCCGAAGATCAAACCCCGGGAATTCTTGTAATGAAACATCCCCTGATAAGGTCCATTGTGAGCGCTGGGCACAAAGATCATTTGCTGGTTCTCACCGACTTCTTCTAAGTAATCTGCGTCCACGTCTGTGCCAGTAATGTATTTAGCGATTTCCTTGCGGCTCATATTTCTGAAATCAACCTGCTCAAAAGCCATAACCGCATCTTCAAGCATCGGCAGGATCCGCTTCCATTCATCATTGAAATGTTCATCCCACATGAATTTCAAATGGGAAGCAACCTGGCGCTGCATTTCTGGCGGATCATTCAGAAGCTCAAAGGCTTTGCTTTCAATATCTCTGGCAATTTTTACTGTTGAGAATTTTTTCTCCAGGTAATCCAGAAAGAAATCCACATCAGTTAATAACAAGTCCTTATCTGCATCAGGCATATCTTCAGCTAGGTCACAAGGTTCATAACGAATGTAAAAGTCCAGTAATTGATCCCTCAGAGTGACAGGATTGCTATTTTTTAAATGCCGCAGGTAAGATGGTATATCTTTCCAAAACCGGGCTGGCAGTATCATGTAATGTAAGCCTATGACTACCAGGTTATGCTGAGCCATCTGTTCTTCAGTAAGCACTGCCGCAGTTTCGTAGATCCAGGGATTTAACCCTGATAAATCTTCACTTCTGCTAATCAACACCATACTGTTGATAAAAGTTTGCACCGGGTCAAGCCGGACTTCGACGGTGTTCACTTCTGGCAGGACGATGGCATCTGGATTTGGCATTACTACTCCTCTTTCTTACTTATATGGGTTACCCGTTGTAACGGGTAATACTCATATCTTAGCATAAGAAAGTCCTTTGTCAAGACCCAAATCCAGTAAATTTCCGAGGGCTAGTATATAACGTAACTTTAGATAATTAGTTGCGAGGAGTGATTTATTATCTTCCCGGATCACATCAATCCCCAGCTCAACCCACTCATATCCACTTTTTCTTTTACTGTCCCTTGGAATGGGATCCAGAAAATCTTATCCATTCTGTAAGTCATAGGCTTTCCGAAAAGACTATAAATATCACTGACGGGATCGTTTACCTGGTCATCACCTATCTGATTAGCCAAGCTCTCATAAGTTTGGGATATAATTTTTACAGCACAAATTCTTACAAGGAGTTCTTATGGTCAGGAAAACCAGACCTTATCTGATTATCACTTTGATCTTGATCGGCGTATTTGTACTATCTGGCTGTAAAGGCGGGGAAGAAATCGTCCCAACACCGTTTATTGAAGGTGAAGAAGATGCCTTCATTGGCGTTCCTAACCCGGCGTCGTTTTACTGCCAGGAGATGGGATATGAGCTAGAGCTCAGGGATACTGATGGCGGCACTGAGGGTATCTGCGTCATGCCAAACGGCGCAGAGTGTGAGGAATGGGAATTCCTTGCTGGCGGTTGTTCCATCGAATGGACTTACTGCCAGAGACAAGGTTATAACATCCGGGAAGGCGAGGATGGAGCAATCTGTACATTCAATGACGGCAGCACTTGTCCGGAATATGAGTTCTTCATTGGAGAATGTGAACCTCCTGGATAAATGATTACCAATCTGGACATCAGGGTAGAATAGAAGCACAACAAAGTAATATTCCGTTGTGCTTTTTTCTTTTTCCTATATCTTTCTCTCAACTATCATGAAGGGGCTCATCCTATGTCAGATAAAACCAACAGCTCAGATCAAAATATCGGACATTTGATCAAATCGGCGAAACGGCTGGGTATTGAGCTGGATGAATCCGCAGCCCTGGAATGGCTGAATGCCATCCATGCCTCCAAAAACGAAGAGGATATCGTCTTTGACGATCGCGCAGGTGTATTTGGCCACAAAATATCCATGCTGGATTTCAGCACTGAAGACCTGGCCCACTTCAGAAAAGTTGGCCGGCTGGTTGAGTTTTTGGATATTCCAGGAAAAGTTGAAACCGCCTTGGCCCTCTCGGGATCAGCGGCTCAATCCAAGATCCAGATTTATCCCGGGGATGCAGATTATTTTGAACGGATTAATATCCTGACAAGTACCAGGGATGAAGCCTGCAACGAGCTTGCCCGCCTAATTAGAGAGAAGGCAATTCAAACACGATCCGGTCCTACTTACCACCTGATGGAAGTACGTTTTGGATCCTTCCCAGAGGATGTCATGATTGATAGCCACAAATATTCTGCCGGAAGTTCTATATCCTGGACTCCCGAGCAAGTAATGGCAGGAAAGATCAAAGCCAATTCACTGGATGGTAATCCGATCGAGATTAACTGGCCTGAAATTGCCCTTGATCCTGGTTGGTGCAAACTTGATTGGATCGTTGGAGATCCTGTACGGGATGAATTAGTAAATGTCAGTAATATGCTGGATGTTACCTGGGAAGCCCCAGACGGGGCGATCACACCACTGGACGGCTTTCTTGATCCTTATTTCCAGGAAATCTACCTGGATGAAGAATCCATCCCAATATTTTCCAAACTATCCCAGCACGTGTCTGCTGACGCCCTGGAAGAATACGTTGAACAGCTCGAAAAAGAAGTTAATAAATACATCACAAAGAATATAAACTATGGCAAAGCCGCAAAACGCATGTACAACATCTTCCGACTGACAGGACGCTATAACGAGGCGGCTATTATAAGGGAGCTATTTGACGAACCGTCATCAATGCTGTATCAAGTATGGGCACTGATCCGCACCATGGATGAATGCAGCCAAGTGGGATCAAGCATAACCGCGGACGTAGTCCAATCCCAGGCAGATAGCCTGATCCTTGAAGTGGTCCGGACGCTGGAAGGCGACGAAGAGGCTATTGTTGTTCAGCACCTCCTCAATCTCAGGGATGCACTGGAAGAACAACATCAAGGAAAAACTCTCCCCCGCACCGTTGAAGCTGCCCGCGATGAAGTGATCAACATAGTCAACAACTTCTTTTATGAAAAATTAACCACCGTTCCAGAGATCAAAAAATATATGGATCAAATGAAAGGTTAACTCGGTAAACTTGATTTTCCAAAAAAAGACGCTATAATATCCAGCAATAAGTTAACGCGTTGACCGGGACGAGTAGAGGTTCAAGTCTTCAACAGGGAATGAAAGCCACAGATTGAGAGCTTTCTTGAAAGACAGTCTTCGAAAACCCCCCGCGAGCGGGTCCCTGAAATCAACAGATAGTAAGGCGACACGTTTGGCCACGTTACTGGCCCAATGAGATGGGTCCTGAATCACAGACTGGGACTTAAATCTGGGTGGAACCGCGAGAAACTCTTGCCCCAGCAGGCAGGGGTTTTTATTTTAATGGAGGTACATTATGGCAAAAGACGATTATCTAGGTTCTGAGTTATGGAAGATCCGGCATTCAACAGCCCATGTCATGGCCCAGGCAGTTCGGGATATCTTCCCGGAAGGCAAAGCCAAGATCGCAATTGGGCCGCCGATTGCAGATGGATTTTATTATGACTTTGATCTACCCAGACCATTAACACCGGAAGATCTGGAACATATCGAAGGCAAGATGCGGAAGGTCCTCTCCGGGGATCATGGGTTTATCCGCCGCGAGCTTTCCGCTGATGAAGCCCGGGAGCTCTTTAAGGATCAACCTTATAAGCTGGACTTGATCGACGGGTTGGAAGCCGGCGGGCTGGATGAATACGGCGAACCACTGGATGAAGAAACCGTCATTTCAACCTATACCCACGACGGTTTTGAGGATCTGTGCCGGGGACCGCATGTCGAAAGCACCAAGCTGATCAATTCCAAAGCAATAAAATTACTGAGTGTGGCAGGAGCGTATTGGCGCGGCGACGAGCACAACCCCATGCTCCAACGCATTTATGGAACCGCCTGGGAAACAAAAGAGGATCTGGACGCCTACCTTGAAAAACTAGAGGAAGCAAAACGGCGCGACCACCGCAGGCTTGGAAAGGAACTTGATCTTTATAGCACCAACCCGGACGTTGGTAGTGGTTTAGTGCTCTGGCATCCTAATGGAGCATATATCCGCTACAAAGCAGAACAATACTGCCAGGAAGAGCATCTCAAAAATGGCTATGATTTTGTCTCTACGCCTCATATCGGAAAAGCCCACCTGTGGGAGACCAGCGGTCACTTAACCTGGTATGAAGAGAATATGTATTCCTCGCTCGATATCGATCAGGAATCTTATTATCTGAAACCGATGAACTGCCCCTTCCACATCATGATCTACAAAAATTCCCTCCACAGCTACCGCGATCTGCCGTTACGATGGGCAGAATGGGGCACTGTTTATCGCTATGAACGCAGCGGGGTTCTGCACGGAATGATGCGGGTACGCGGTTTCACTCAAGATGACGCCCATATCTTCTGCAGCCCCGAACAGATGCCGGAAGAGATCGACAAGGTTTTGAATTTCTGCCTCCATATCCTGCGTGGTTTCGGAATGGTAGATTTCCATGCCTACCTGGCTACCAGGGATCCGGATAAGTCAGCTGGCGATGTTGATCGCTGGGATGCAGCCACCGAAGCTCTCCGGGGAGCTCTTGACAGGGCAAAACTTCCCTATGATATAGATGAAGGCGGAGCTGCTTTTTACGGACCCAAAATCGACCTTAAAATGATCGACGCGCTGGACCGGGAATGGCAGCTGAGCACGATCCAGTTTGATTTCAACCTGCCGGATCGGTTTGATCTCAATTATGTTGGTGAAGATGGCAAACAGCATCGGCCTTATATGATCCACAGGGCCTTATTGGGATCCATTGAACGCTTCATGGGTGTATTGGTGGAACACTACGGTGGGGCATTCCCGCTTTGGCTGTCCCCTACCCACGCCGTACTGATCCCCATCACTGATCGCAACCTGGATTACGTCCACGCCGCGGCTGAAAAGATGAGAGCGGAAGGCCTGCGCGTCAAAGTTGATGACAGCAGTGACAGGATGGGCGCGAAAATCCGCGATGCTGAAAAGTTGAAGACCCCTTACATGCTGGTCGTCGGTGATCGCGAGCAGGAAGCCGGCACTGTTGCCCCCCGCTTGCGTTCTGGCGCCCAGCTGGACCCCATCAGTATTGATGAGCTCATAAAACGCATGCTTGAGGAGATCCGAACCCACGCCCAGGTCTAGATCAAAGGGGGCAGAGAGGTAATACTCGCTCTCTGCCCCCTGCTTTCCGTTGACGCTATCCCCTAAATAATGGTATTATTGAAGTCTAACTGGAATTAAAAAAGGAGAAACTAATAGGAAACATTAAATTCCGGGCGAATGATCGAATCAGAGTACCCGAGGTTCGCCTTATTGACCCCACAGGGGAAAATATTGGAGTAGTACCAATAGAAGAAGCCCGACAGATTGCCAGGGATGCTGAAATGGACCTGGTAGAAGTTGCGCCCAATGCCAAGCCACCTGTATGCAAGGTGATGGATATGGGCAAATTCCTCTACGAACAGGAAAAAAAGCGCCAAAAGGCCCGTAAAACACAGAAGATCGTGGAAGTGAAGGAAATTCGCCTGCGGCCAAAAACCACTGACCATCATCTGAACTTTAAGGTCCGCGACGCCAGAAGGTGGCTTGAAAGCAACAAAAAAGTGAATGTCCGGGTCCAATTCAGGGGCCGGGAATCTCATTACCCTGAGATTGCTTTTAAGATGCTGGAACAGATCGCTGCAGAGCTAAGCGATGTCGGCGCGGTGGAGCAAAGGCCTTCCCGGGAAGGTTATTCCATGTTGATGGTATTAGCCCCCGCAAAAGAATAAAACTCCTATTAATCAAGTTTCCCAGAGATTTTTCACGCGGTTTTCTTACAGCCTAAATCCGCACCTATCTGGGTTTGCAAATCAAGTTTGATATGGTATATTAACCGGGCTGTAAAAACCAAGTATCGCAGCTGCTGAGTGCGGCAACAGGTGCCAATAGGCAACCGGCGCTCAGGGGTTTGCAGGAGAGTAAAGAATGGCACGAGTAAAAACAGGAACCAATCGTCGACGTCGGCACAAGAAGATCCTCAAGATGGCGAAAGGAAATTATGGCACGCGCAGTAAACTTTACCGCCGAGCCAATGAAGCCATGTTGAAAGCTCTCTGGTATGAATACCGGGACAGACGGACAAGGAAACGAGATCTGCGCCGGCTCTGGATCACCCGAATCAACGCAGCTTCCCGCATCAACGGATTGACTTACAGCCGCTTGATCTACGGATTGAAAGAAGCCAAGATCAACCTTAACCGCAAGATTCTGGCCGATATGGCTGTCCGCCATCCAGAAGCTTTTGCCCAGGTTGTAGAAAAGGCAAAAAAAGCCATCGCATAGTTTATTTGAGCCAAAATCAGAGAGGACAGGGTCACCTGTCCTTTTTGTTTTTAATGCTACAATCGATTCTTGAGAGGGCATACCATCATGATCACTTCCCGGCAGAATCAAAAGATCAAGAGGATCAAACAATTAACTTCCCAGACAAAATTCCGGAAAAAGGAAAATGCCTATGTAGTTGAGGGGATCCGATTATTAGAAGAAGCTCTCCAGGCAGATCAAATACCTGAGCAGGTGCTTTATACTCCTGACCTCGACCAGAGAGGGCAGACCCTGGTGAAACTTTTCCAGAACCAACAGGTGGCTTGTGAGCTCGCTGCTCCAGACGTATTAAATGCCGCCAGTGATACAGAAAATTCCCAGGGGATCATGGCTGTATTCCCGATTGATCCGCTACCTTTGCCTACTAGAAATAACCTGGTACTTATAGCTGATGAGATTCGGGACCCCGGCAATCTAGGCACATTGATGAGATCCAGTCTTGCAGCCGGGGTTGACCTGATCCTTCTCTCCCCCGGAACAGTGGATCTTTACTCACCGAAAGTCATTCGGGCAGGGATGGGAGCACATTTTCGATTGCCTGCTTTGGCTGCTTCATGGGAAGAAATTCAGCAAATCACTTCCGGACTGGTTCTTTACCTGGCAGACATGAATCAAGGAAAGAGTTGTTGGGATACCGATCTCTCTGGTCCGGTGGGAATTATCCTGGGCGGAGAAGCCCGTGGTCCAGGCGATAAAGCCCGGGAGCTCGCAAAACATTCCATTCATATCCCCATGAACACTCATTCAGAATCATTAAATGCGGCGGCGGCAGGGGCTGTTCTCCTATTTGAAATTCGCCGCCAGCGATTTCTTCGGGATTAATCCAGACTATTATGCAGGTTCTATGACAGGACAAGAACTCCCTCTTAATCAGATCCTCCATGGCGATGCGGTTCAGGTCATGAGGAAGCTGCCAGAAAACTCTATTGACCTGATTTTTGCTGATCCTCCATATAACATGCAGATCAAAGGCAATTTGACCAGGCCGGATTTCAGCAAAGTGGAAGGAGTGGATGACGACTGGGACAAATTTGACAATTACCAAGCCTATGATGAATTTACATCAACCTGGTTAAAAGCTGCCCGTCGTGTATTAAAACCCGAAGGAGCAATTTGGGTCATCGGTACTTATCATAATATCTATCGAGTCGGGAAATCCCTCCAAGATTTAGGATTCTGGGTGATCAATGAGGTCATTTGGGAAAAAACCAATCCCATGCCCAACTTTAAGGGAGTTCGTTTTACGAATGCCCACGAAACTCTGATCTGGGCTAAACAGAACAAGAGCTGCAAATACACAATTAACTATCACGCCATGAAGCCATTTAACGATGGAAAACAGATGCGCAGTACCTGGAATCTGCCCATCTGCAAAGGAAAAGAACGCATCCGGGTAAATGGCGAAAGCGCTCATTCAACTCAAAAACCCCTTTCCCTGCTGTACCGCGTGATATTGGCATCCACAAATCCGGAAGATGTAGTTCTAGATCCATTTTTCGGAACCGGCACAACCGGGGCAGCCGCCAAGATCTTGCACCGGAACTGGATCGGCATCGAAAGTGACCAAACTTATATACCCATAGCCCAGGAGCGGATAAAACGGATCAAAATTGAAGATTTCAGTCCTGAAACTTTTGATATAAGAGATGAAAAGCGTCTCGCACCCCGGGTTCCTTTTTCGCGATTACTTGAAACCGGGTATATCAAACCCGGCCAATCTCTTTATTTCAATCAGGATCCATCCCAGGCTGCGAAAGTCAAACCTAACGGGATCCTGCAGTTCGGGAAATTTACTGGATCGATCCATCAGACAACCAAACATATCCTGAACGGAAAACCTGCCAATGGGTGGTTATACTGGTTTGCAAAGGATAAACAAGGCAGGTATACCAGCATTGATCTGATCAGGGAAAATTACCGCAAAGACCAAAACCATCTATCAGGCGATAAGGACAAAACCTCCTGACAACAGAATCCAAAAGAATAATATGAAAATTCGTTCAGCTACCTTATTTGACAACCCCGGTTCAACCATAAAATCGGATTTCCTCCTCCTGGCTGAAAAATTTAATAAAGAAGCCAGGGCGGTGTTCCAGGATTCCGATTTTGAACTACAAACAATCCGTTTCGCTACACCCCCGTATCCGGTTTTTCTCAAAGGGATGGGATCAGATCAGGTGATCGAGTATGCCATCCAGCTGGAAAGAACCCTGAAAAACCTGGGGTATGAGTACATGTCACTGGGGCCTGCCCTGCCTGAGTATCTGGAAAGTTATGGATTGATACCTGATTTGATCGAGTCTACAGAGAACACCTTCTGTTCCGGGTTGATGACCGATCCCGAACAAGGAGTATCCCTTCCGGCCGTAAGAAGCTGTGGTGAAGTCATCCACCGGTTAACACCCCTGGATCCAAATGGTTTTTCCAACCTGTATTTCGCAGCCCTGGGCAATGTTCAAGCCGGAGCTCCATTTTTCCCCGCCGCTTACCACTGTGACGGTCAACCATCCTTTGCCATTGCTGTTGAAGCCGCGGACCTGGCAGTTCAATCATTCACTGGAGCCCCCTCGTTTGATAAAGCCCGGCGCGAATTAACAACTCGGCTTGAAGATCTGAATGCCAGATTATTGAAAATAGCTGGATTGATAGAAAAAACGACTGGCGTTGAGTTTACAGGTATCGATTATTCCCTGGCGCCTTTTCCAGATAATGATCTATCAATTGGAGGAGCCCTGGAAAATCTTGGCCTGGAAGAAATAGGTCAGCATGGATCCCTGGCAGCAGCAGCTTTCCTGGCCGACTCCATTGACCGGGCTGATGTTCAGCGGACAGGGTTCAGCGGCTTAATGCTGCCGGTTCTGGAAGATTCTGTTCTTGCTGAACGTGTAGCGGGGGGTTCTCTTACTGTCAAAGACCTGCTGCTTTATTCAGCAGTTTGCGGCACGGGGCTGGATACAGTACCTTTGCCCGGAGACATCAGCGCAGACCAGATCAGCTCGATCTTGGTGGATGTGGCCGTACTCTCACTAAGGTTAGATAAACCTCTTACTGCCAGATTAATGCCCATTCCAGGGAAAAAAGCCGGTGACAGCACCAACTTTGATTTTCCGTTTTTTGCCAACAGCAAAGTAATGGGGGTTGAAACAAGGGGATTGTCCGGATTATTCGATGGGGATGGGTATTTGGATATTCAACCACGGAAACGAGATTATGGATAACGAGAGGAGGAATCAAAGAACTGTCATTGCGAGGAGCCCGAGCAAAATGCGGGCGACGAAGCAATCTCAATATTCTCACACTGGATTTTTGGGATGATTCTGATTAATCTATGAACCGGATTACCCGGCAAACCAACATTTTATTATTCAGCAGGACATTTCAGATGAATAAAGCTGAGATTGCTTCGTTGGTCACTGCGCTCCCGCCTCGCAATGACAAACTGTACGACACGTCTATCTCCAAGGTAATCCATCCCTTACACCTTACGCCTTACAACTTACTCTCTTAAATCTCCCGGACTGCTCCCTGAATGTACTCCAGACGGGCTTCAGCCAATCCTGGTAGAGCCCGTAAGGCAAAAAATGGGCCCGATCCTTCAATGACCAGCGAGGCAGCAACACTCCCGTATAAAACCGCCTGAAGGGGATCGAAAGTCCGCCGGAAGCCAGCCAGGAAACCACCGCAGAAGGCACTTCCTATTCCGCCAGAATGTTGAGCCCTGGCCGGGTAAGCAGTTATCTCCCACTTCCTTCCTGTTGCTGTTTCGTACAAATACTGCCCAGCAGCACCCCGCTTAATGATCACCAATTCACAACCGAAACGGCCCAGATCAGCCGCAATCTCCCAAAGATCAGCTGATTTTCCTTTATAAAGGTTCAGAAGATCTCCTTCCTCAGGTAAAAAAGCAGTCAATCCGGTAATCAAAGCCGGGATATCTCCTATATAGGTAGAATCCATATAATAAGGGGATGGATCAAGAGTGATCGTTGAGAATCCTTGCTGGCGCAGCAGCGCAGGAAGCAGGTTATGGGATTGGTAATCCAAGGGACAGAGATGAGCGGCTGTTGCTGCCAGGTAACTTGTGGGAATTTCACTTCCATGGACGGCAGTGATTTTTGCTGAGCGGCGATTTTTCAGTCTTTGGTCCAGCGCTTGATAACCTATCAAACCCGGCGGCAGGGCAAGTCCCAGGCGGGACAAATGGGGAATAGGATTTCCAACCAGATCAGCGGAATTTTTTTGCTGGATGACGCAAGTCCTCAAGTCAACTGCCTGAGGGAGAACGACCACCCCGTTTACATCAATTCCATGATTGGAAAAGTCCTCCAGCCAGGTTTGAGGGAAATCTTCCCCAACCCGGGTCAATATTCCCGGAACCTGTTCTTTTTCCCAGACTAGATATCCCACTGCAGCGTAAAGGGCATTGCCTCCAGGGGCGTCCAGGATCCAATCTTCCTCAGCGGTTAGATAATATTCCCGTCGGAATTCCCCCACAAAGACATCCCGGGGGATGGGATTTTGTTGAGCCATAAATTTGGATGATCCAGATATCTTACCTAGTTGCCCAGATTGGATACTTGCCTTAAGAAGGTGATTATGGAGCCCCCTATTTTGATCCCATCACCAGCCGTAAGTTGAATTTCCTCGCCTTCTTCTATACGTTGGGCGAGCAAAAATCCCGCACCAGCACCAGTGATCGCACCAAGTACAGCTCCCAGGATGATGTAGATAAAATTACTGGATTGTTTTTCCTGATCCTGATTTTCAACATTCATAACAACTTACCACCTTTATCAATCAATCTGAACTTCGGAGTTATCTTTAGTGAAAATGCGCCGGATTCCTGCTAGAAGAACCGCGGGGCGAATTACCGGCACAGCCGCATTTTCTGATACGACTCGGACGCCTTTCTGGACCCGTTCCAATTTATCCAGGATCCATTCAGTGATGGTTGGTAAACCCTGGATGATCTTTATAACCAGGACTATCAACGCTCCCAACAGTAGCACCAACAGCAATGAGCTGAACAAAACCGGGATAACTAACAACACAGTGGATATTTCAGCGAATCTGGAAATATTCCCCGGGCTTGTGTAAAGAATAACCCAAATACCCGAAAGCAGGAGCAGCAGTGTTCCGACTAGCGTTGGGAATATGATCTGCCAAAAACTCGATCCCGCAGGGGCCTTTTTCTTTTCTGCCATGATACCGATATTGTAGCACGAATTAGTATCAGCTCTACTGAGCCAACCAGGTTATCCGGTCAGCTGAAAAATCGTTCTCTAGCCGACAACTTTACTGTTTTTTTACATCAACCTAAATATTCCTTAATAATTGATTGTTATTCTGAGAACAGATACAAAGGGAATAATTATGAATAGCCTATTAGTAAGAGATCAAGGGACTACGCATTACTTGGATGCCGGTGTTTTTCCAATATTTGATATCGGTCAATGGTCATTTCTGTCCAGGCTGAACCGATTTTCACCCATCTATCTAGAAGAATTGGGGGAAGCATCCTTGATGGACCGCCTGGAAACCAAGTACATCTTCCGCAGAGGTCAGATTCTCAATATTCTCCCCTTGCTAGAAAATGATTACCGGGTTCTGGAAATCAAGGGGCAGCAGATCTGCAGCTACCGGACGGTTTATTACGATACGGCTGATTTTCATTTCTTCCAACAGCATCAAAAAGGCTCTAGTCAACGCTGGAAGATCCGCCAACGGACCTATCTGGATTCACGGGCTAATTTCCTGGAAGTTAAGTTTAAAGACAACCGAAAAAGAACCAGGAAGAGCAGGGTCGAAGCCGAATTCAATCTGGACCACATTCTTGATAACGAGAAGGCTTTTTTATCAGCTAATGCGCCCTTTTCCCAAGAAGAGCTTGATCCAAAACTTGAGGTCTGCTACACCCGGACCACCCTGGTGAAAAACGATGGACAGGAAAGGGTTACACTGGACAGCCAGCTCTGTTTTTCCAATGGAAGACACAGCCGCGATCTGGATGGATTGATGGTCGCAGAGATCAAGCAGGCAGCCTACAACTCGAGGTCACCTTTCATGGCCCACATAAAAACGGGCGGGGTGCGTCCATCTTCATTCAGCAAATACTGTATAGGGATCAGCCTGTTATACCCAGAGATCAAACACAATCGTTTTAAACCCATACTTCATCATGTCAGCAACCTGATGGGAGGAGATATTACAAATGAACGGACTCAATGATTTCCTGATCGCCCTCGGGCTGAATCTAGTTACATCAATCATCATAGTACGCTGGATATATTATCCAAAACACCGCAGCAAAAAATATGTGTTCACCTTTTTAGCATTTAACCTGATCATCTTCCTGGTAGTGAGTATGATGACCAGCGTGGAGATGAGCATCGGAGTAGGTTTTGGCTTATTTGCCATTTTCTCGGTATTACGGTATCGGACCAACCCCATTCCCATCCGGGAAATGACCTACCTGTTCATCATCGCTGCTCTGCCAGTTATGAACGGATCGGCAGCAACCGCAGAGCACTGGGCAAAATTACTGATAGGAAATCTGGCAGTTATCATCATCCTGTTCATCCTTGAAAACGAATGGGGTTTTGCCTTCGAATCATCCAAAACCATTACCTACGAAAAGATCAATCTCATCCGGCCGGAAAACCATGACCTCCTGCTTGAAGATCTTGAAGAAAGAACCGGGTTGATCATAAAACGCCTGGAAATCGGGAAAATCAGTTTTCTGCGGGATACAGCCAGTATCCGGGTCTACTATGACAATGGTGAACAGCTGAACAATCTGCAGATCCCGGAAGAAAAGACCAAACCTGAAAACAAGCAGGATTTTCTATTCACAGACTAACCTTTCATAAGGAAAAAAGATGAAAAAGACCAAGTCGATCTTCTATTCTATATTGATTACCGTTATATTGCTTTCCGCCTGCGGCACAACAGCAGCGGCAACCTCCCTTGATAGTGTAAACGACTACTCTGCCGGGGAAATGGAATCCGCTTCTGTAGACAACAGCCGGGGAGAACCGGACCAGGAAAAGGCCAGCGATGATCCCGACTACGATGTAGTGTTCCCTCATGACACGATAAATGAAATAACCATAACAGTCTCAGAGGAAAGCTGGGCTTTGATGCAGGAAGACATGACGGCCATTTATGGCGAACAGGGCAGCGGACAGAAGGCTGGCCCTGCCGGCAGGCCAGGCCAGGCACCTGGAGATGAACAAAAACCTGCCATTGATGGGCAGAACCCATCTCCCGCCCAGAATCCAGGGAGGCCAAACGCGGGGATGATGGGAGGCGCTGATGATCAGAATCCTGTCTGGGTGGAAGCAGAAGTCTCATTTGATGGAGACAGCTGGGAACATATAGGCATTCGCTATAAAGGCAATTCCAGTTTAAAATCCACCTGGGGCAGCGGCTCGTTAAAATTGCCCTTTAAGCTGGATTTTGACCAGTACGAAGACGACTATCCCGAGACAGAAGACCAGCGTTTTTACGGATTCAAACAGTTAAGCTTTTCCAGCGGATTCCATGACGATTCCATGCTGCGGGAGAAAATCGCCGCTGACTTATTCCGTGAAGCCGGGGTCCCCTCTGCCCAAACAGCCTATTACGCTGTGAGTATCGATTATGGTGAAGGCCCGGTTTATTTTGGGCTTTACACGGTCGTTGAAGTCATTGATGATACCGTGATTGAAACCCAATTCAGCGATGACAGCGGCAATGTCTATAAGCCAGAGGGCGCAGGGGCTACTTTTACGGCTGGTTCATTTTCAGAAGGTTCATTTGACAAGGAGACCAACCAGGACGAAGATGATTACAGCGATATCCTGTCCCTGTTTGATGCTCTTCACGATAACTCCAGATTATCTGATCCAGAAAGCTGGAGAGAGAACCTGGAAGCCGTCTTTGATGTGGACACCTTCCTGAATTGGCTGGCGGTGAATACTGTGATCCAGAACTGGGACACCTACGGAGTGATGCAGCATAACTATTACCTGTATAACGATCCGGAAACCGGCCAATTGGTTTGGATCCCCTGGGACAATAACGAATCCTTGAAATCCAACGGCCAAATGAGAGATAGAGAATCCCTTCGATTGGATCTTAGCGGAGTAGGCAATAATTGGCCCCTGGTAAGCTATCTTCGGGACGATCCCGTCTATTACCAGAAATATCTGTCTTACATGGATGCCTTCCTGTCAGATGTGTTCACTCTTGAAGATATGGCTGAAACCTATCAACACTATCATGACCTGATCTCCCTCTACGTTCTGGAGGAGGGTCCGGAATTCACCCAGATCAGCTCCACCCAGGCTTTTGATCAATCCGTAGCAGAGTTAATTCAGCATACCCTGGAACGCATAAAAGCAACTGAAGATCTTTTAGAAAGAGTTAGATAATAAAGACCGGGAGAGGTTAAACCATAAGGACCCACTCTGGCGAGCAATCTCAATACTCGCTGATTGGGTCCCTGGAAGCCATCATCGATTGATCGATATCAAGCCAAATCTATCAATTATGGTGATCTGGCGTAATTATTTATTAAAGATCTCGTCTAAACTGGGGATTGTATCCTTCAATAATCCCGCCAGCTGCAACCGATACTCTTCTTTATGCAGATAACTCAAAAACTGAAGATTGATACCATCCTTATAGGCTTTATACTTATACTTATCTATCAGATTCGTCAAGCAGGCAGTATAGAGATCAAACGGATCTGCAGCACACAAATGCATTTCAAAATCATTATCATCCGAATACTCTGTCCGATATTCTGCCAGTAACATTTCCACTTCCACGATAAACAAAACCTGCATAGGACTGGTTTCATTGATTTCTATGATCGGGGCAGGAGAGACGAGAACGCATTCAGTCAGAGATTCCTTACCTTTGATGGTTAATTGACCTCCAAAACAGAAAGCCTCATCCTTCTTGTCTTTTCTGTCCTCCAAAATAATCTTTCCAGCACAAACATGGTAAAGGCTCTGAAAGTCCCACGGATGAGTGACCTTCAAGCGTTCAAGGCCTCCATATTGAGATTCTGTATTTGTGATAACGTGCAAAACGTCAAAATGTTTTTCAGTTGGAATGGATGATAAATAAATATCAAGGCGGAATTTATCGGTCGGGTGATCCACCGTGGGGTAGTGGTAGAGATACCCGATCTTAGGTAAATTCATGGCATTTTCCTCGGTCATTTTCAGCTCCAATCCGATGAGAGAGATCTGGAAAGATTTTCGTGTATATTTTCCTTATCATTTTACTACCAATCGTATTACCAACTCTGGTGATAGTCAATCTAGATGGAAACTAGATTGATATTCCCACTTTTACAACTATCGGATCATTATGAGCCTAATCCCGACAGATAGGCTGCTCTTTAATTCATAATGAGTTGCGAGGATCTAACTTATAGAAAAGGAAAGAACATGAAAATCACCGACTATATCTCCAAACAAGAAATGCAGCGGATCTGCCAGGAACTGGGGATCCGGAACTGGAGCCAGCTGGCTGATGCCCGGGTAACTATGGAGGAAGCCAGGATCATCCAGCAGGCATTAGGCGGCGAAGCGGAACAGATCTCCTGCCTAGAATTTCAGAAGGGACTGGAAATTGAGCTGGAGCATGGGACCCAATTCCCCGATGCCAATGTGACCAACAACCATCCTTTATTGACGGGTATGATCGTATTAGCTCATCTTAAAGAAATATTAGATTATTACCAGCACCTGGAAGTCGCTGAACTTGAAGGCGACATAATGAAAGCGTTTCAGTCTGGGAACCGGGACACACTATTCAATAAATACAAGCTACTTATCAAAGCCAGAGCCAAGTTATTTCGGGAAGAAACCTCTGCCCTGGATTGATCACCTCGTTTCAGGCTGGAAAGAAGCGGCAGCTCCGGACCGTTGACAAGCAGCTCTGGTTTTTTTACACTAAAACCATGCCCTCACGTGTTTATTCCTGCGCTGTGGTGGGGCTGGAGGGGGTTTTAGTTGAAGTCGAAGTGGATTATTCCTACGGACTTGGTTTCATCAATGTAGTTGGACTCCCGAATACAGCGGTTAAGGAAAGCCGCGAGCGTATCCGGGCTGCCATTAAGAACCTCCCTACCAGCTTTCCCCGCAAATCTCTGGTTATCAACCTTGCGCCCGCCAATGTGCGCAAGGAAGGTCCGGCATACGATCTCCCCATGGCTGTGGGTATCCTGATCATTCGAGGAGAGATCCCTTCCTGCACAGTGGAGGATATGATCATCGTGGGGGAGTTATCGCTGGACGGCACTACCCGTCATACCCCGGGTTTGCTGCCCATGGCCGCCATGGCCAGGGATTTGGGATTTAAAACCATTTGTGTGCCAGCTGTGGACGCCGCCGAAGCAGCTCTGATCCCTGATCTGGAGGTGCTGCCCATCCAGAGCCTGTTCGAGTTAACCCAGCACTTGATCGGGGCTCAGAATATTGAACCCTTTCAAAATATTGCCATCGACGAACTCCCGGAGCTGGAAACCCAGACGGATTTCCAGGAGATCAAGGGTCAAGAACACGTCAAGCGGGCTCTCGAAGTCGCCGCTGCCGGGAATCATAACCTACTGATGACCGGTCCACCCGGCGCAGGCAAGACCTTATTAGCCCACTCCTTACCCGGAATCATGCCCCGTATGTCAATTGACGAAGCCCTGGATGTGACCCGGATCTACTCAATCCTGGATCAGCTTCCCTCTGAAACACCCCTCCTCCAGCACCGCCCGTTCCGGGCGCCCCACCATACCATCTCTCATGCTGGTCTGGTGGGCGGCGGCACCTGGCCCCAGCCCGGCGAGATCTCACTGGCCCACCGGGGCGTTCTGTTCCTGGATGAATTCCCGGAGTTCGGCCGCCGCGTGCTGGAGGTTTTACGACAGCCGTTAGAGGATAAGGAAGTCACTATCAGCAGAGCTCAGGGATCGTTGACATTCCCGGCCAATTTTTCCCTTGTGGCAGCCATGAACCCCTGTCCCTGCGGATATTTTGGCGACCCGATCAAAGTATGTACTTGCTCTGCTTCTACGATCACACGTTATCAAAAAAGACTCTCTGGACCCTTGCTGGATCGGATTGATATTCATGTTGATGTACCAAGGGTGGATTTCGATAAACTCAGCTCGGATCGACTGGGCGAACCTTCCAGGACTGTTCGGGAAAGGGTTGAAAGGGCCAGAAAAAAACAAGAAGATCGGCTCAGCGACTCTCCCAGGGGTACCAACGGAGATATGATCCCCAGAGAGATCAGAGAGTTCTGCTCCCTGGATAGCAAATGTCAGACTTTGATCAGGAGCGCCACCCAGCAGCTTGGTTTATCCGCCCGGGCCTATCATCGGGTGCTCAAATTATCACGGACCATTGCGGATCTGGTTGGCGAGAAGGATATCTCTCCCGCTCATCTGGCTGAAGCACTGCAGTATCAGCCCAGGGATCAGCAATAATAAATTGCTTATGGGCACCTCCCGGGATTACACATCTGAATAATCTTAAGTAGAATATTCACCTTCCCACCCATCTGCAACTAGAAATCAAATTTTATCTCAAGTGGAAAAATGTGGCCAAGAGCTAAACCAGCAAGAATCTAATTATTGCCATCAATGTCATGCAGTGGAAAGGTAAACAGTGCGATATAAAACGCCGGAATTACAGCCAAGCCCCTGGTTCAATATAAGAAATGACTTTCTCGGAACTCCCGGTGAATCAATCCAGCAGCAGCTTTGCCAGCTCTACATCAACACTCTGATTAGGGTTTAGATATTCCTTCCAAATTCCCAGATGGTCTTGCAAACTCTCTTGCAGGATTTCCAGTGCCAGGTTTTTATTCTGCAACTGACTGCGAGTCTGATCGCTTTCCACCCGAATATTCGTTGGCTTATGGACTATCATTACTTTGGTTTCCCGCTTATTGACATTCTGTCCCCCTGGACCACCAGATTTAGTGAAAGTGATTACGCAATCTGAGGGATCCAGGGCAGCCAAATCACTGATATTATCCTCAATCCAGGCACAATACCGGATAATGTTTTTCTCATGAATATCCTGGTTATCAGTGATTGGCAATTTACTCAAAACTTGTTTAAGGGAATCTTCAACATCTTTCATGCGTTGTTCTATAGACTGATTTCTCTGCTGCTTTTTTAAGGCACGGATAGTCTTTTTTCCTTTACGACCGGTTGTTTTTCCCCCGCCGCCCTCTTTCTCAACAAACTGTTCTTCATAATTTATAAAATCATCCGGATTGACTTTTCGCTTTCCTTTTGAAGATGGTTTTTTGCCAGACATAACATCAGCCCTGTAAATAAAATCTATTGTAAGTATTATAGGCGATTCACAGCAAAAACTGCCAGATATGATACCCCAAAAGAGTTCTATTATACTGATCTCGCGATTGGAGTTACCTACAATCAGGTTATTCTCGATCCAATGGAATTGTGAACCGGAACTTGCTTCCCTTCCTGATCAGGATTCATGAGAGACTCTTCCCTCCAGACCCTACATCATTTTTGCACCAGCACAGGATCCTGGCCAGTCCTAAAAATGGAAGTATTCCTGGCATTTTTACCTCGGAAGAAATCATGGAATATTTCCTTCTGATCTGCAGACAAAAACCAGATCCTGTTATCCACACCCAGCCCAACGAGGTAGAATATCTTTTTTCGGTTCAGCGCCGCATAATAAGCGCTGCTTATTAAAAAAACCTGACTCATCATGCATGAAGGGAAAGACCCAACAATTTGACATTCTTAGCAGTAAGGAGTATAAACGTGCCTGGTCAGCTGATTCAAGGAAAAGCTGATCGGTTTTTTTATTATTCTTTGAAGGCTCGGGAGGTAGTGCCTGCCATATGAAACAAAATCGCCGCTGGATTATTCCAATACTCATCCTCTTTGCTCTATCGATCTATATTAATCTGCCAAATCACCCAGGGATTCATCTGGGCAATTATGATAAAGACATCAAAACCCAATTAGGTCTCGACCTGGTGGGTGGTGTCCAGGCATTGTTGGAAGCAGATTTACCTGCTGATGTAGAAGTTTCTGTAGAAAATATGCAAACAGCCCGGCGGATTATCGAAGATCGCGTGAATGGATTGGGAGTCAGTGAGGCCGTGGTACAGCTCGCCGGTGACCGCCGTATTCTGGTAGAACTGCCAGGACAGCAAGACCCAGAGCAAGCGCTTTCCACAATCAAAGAAACTGCATTATTGGAATTTGTTAATTTTGGGGATCTTTCTAGTCAAGAAGTCTCGCAATTGATTCACACCAATATTACAACGGATTATAAAAACTCCAGTGATGAAAACGAGTCTATTAGTTCAAATCCAGATGAACCGATTTTCCACACAGTAATGACCGGAGCCTCAATTAAACAAGTTGGTGTAACAAAGAATGCCTTGGGGAGATACCTGGTCGTCTTCGAATTGACGCCGGAAGGATCCCTAATTTTTCGGGAGTATACAACCAACAATACTGGGAAAATCCTGGCAATTGTACTGGACAATGAAGTGATCTCGGCTCCCCGGATTGAGGAACCTATTATTAGTGGACGAGGATCCATCAGCGGAGATTTTTCATATGAGAGCGCAAACAATTTATCAATCCAGTTGAAATATGGTTCCCTGCCTGTTCCTTTAATAGTTGTCCAAACTGAAACAATCGGTCCAACATTAGGACAAGATTCTCTTGATAAGAGTTTGGTGGCCGGGATCATCGGCCTGGCTGTTGTTATGTTATTTATGGCACTTTATTATCGACTTCCAGGGATCATAGCTGATCTTGCTCTGATATTATATATCCTGGTGACATTTGCTCTTTATCGGTGGATTCCTGTCACATTAACTTTGCCGGGAATTGCTGGGTTTGTCCTGAGTATTGGTGTTGCCGTCGATGCCAATGTGCTGATTTTTGAAAGGATGAAAGAAGAATTGCGAGCAGGGCACTCAATCCAAAAGGCCATTTCACTGGGTTGGGATAGAGCCTGGCCATCCATCCGGGATTCAAATCTTTCCACATTAATAACTTCAGCCATTCTTTACTGGTTTGGATCCTCTTTTGGCGCCAGTATAGTAAAAGGATTTTCACTTACTCTGGCAATCGGTGTTCTGGTTAGTTTATTCACCGCTGTAACGGCGACCAGAACTTTCCTTCATCTCTTGCTGGATAAAATCAATGTATCGAAACATTTAAAGTTGTTTGGTTTGTAGTGAGGTTTCCATGATGAATATTGTAAAGCACCGTTATATCTATTTTGCCATCTCGCTCATTGTGATCATCCCGGGGGTTGTTTCTCTGCTGATGTGGGGTCTTCCTGCCGGGATTGATTTTACGGGAGGCAGTCTGCTTGAAATCCATTTTAACAGCACTCTCCCCGAAACAGATAGTGTGGTTGATATCCTGCACGAATTTGGATTCGCAGACGCCCAGGTTCAGACAGCTGGCAGTGATAAATTAATTATCCGAACAAAAGCCATGGACGAGGGCACTCTATCCTCAATCCTGAACGAATTCAAATCCCAGTTTAATGCAGATCTGGGGTTGGATCGATTTGAAAGCGTTGGGCCTACAATGGGAAAAGAAGTTGCCCAGAGAGCCGCCGGAGCAGTTGGATTAGCCGCCCTGGGTATCTTGATTTACATCACCTATGCATTCAGAGGGGTAGCCCATGCTTTTCGCTACGGGGTTGCTGCTATTTTGGCAATGCTGCATGACGTCATTGTAGTCTTAGGGGTGGAAGCAATCTTAGGTCATTTTCTTGGTTGGGAGGCTGACGCCTTATTCTTGACTGCGCTGTTGACTGTGATTGGATTCTCTGTTCATGATTCGATTGTTGTTTTTGATAGAATCCGCGAGAATGAAAAAATTCACCGCAAAGAGCCCTACGAAACGATTGTCAATATGTCTATCGTTCAAACATTAGCCCGGTCTATCAATACCCAGCTAACCGTGATGTTTACTTTGCTTTCCCTGTTTTTATTTGGGGGCAGCACGATCCACCATTTTGTGTTGATCCTGTTGATCGGTGTCTTTTCAGGAACATACTCTTCCATCTTCAATGCTTCACCGATCCTGGTGGTTTGGGAAAACAAAGAGTGGAAAACCTGGTTTAGGCGATCTCCGGCCTAATAATAAAAGCTGCCTGACCCCGGTGGGATCAGGCAGCTTTTATCAGCCAGTTCTAAAGATATCCCAGTTAAACCGCTTCTACCCGAACAGCGCAGACCTTATATTCTGGGATCTTGGCAACTGGATCAAGGGCGGCGATGGTCAGCTCATTGGCAGAGGCTTCTGGAAAATGGAAGTTGGCATACACCATTCCCGGAGGTACTCGATCGGTGATCATGGCTTGAGCTTCTATTGTTCCCCGGCGGGAAGATACGCGCACTCTTTTATTACCATTCAATCCCAGCTTCTCCGCGTCAAAATCATTAACTTCGATCAGTGCTTCAGGATAGATCTCAAGCAATCCTTTGGACCGGCGTGTCATCTGCCCCCCATGCCAGTGATATAAGACCCGTCCAGTGCTCAAGATCATGGGATATTCCTTATCAGGAAGTTCCGCGGGAGGCACATGTTCAATAGGGCTGAACTGCCCTCTGCCCCGGGAGAATTGCCCAACATGCAGGATTGGTGTGCCCGGGTGTTTTCTATCCTTCACTGGCCACTGAAGCGTTTCCCCGTTCAACAATCGCTGATGGCTTACACCGGCATAGATCGGCGTCAGGGCAGCGATTTCTTCCATGATCTGATTGGTATCCTGGTAATCCCAGGAACCGAATTCAGCCTCCTGGATTTTTCGATCCCCAGTGTTAAGGATCTTTTTTGCCAATTCCGAGATGATCCACCAATCCGGTTTTGCTTCTCCAGGTGATTCTACAGCTTTGTGAACCATCTGGATCCTGCGTTCTGTATTTGTGAAAGTGCCGTCCTTTTCAGCGAAACTTGCTCCTGGCAGCAGCACATCAGCGTAAGGCGCTGTCTCGGATGGGAAAATCTCCTGCAGCACAACCAGCTCACAGGTCTCCATAGCCAGGCGAATATGGTTTGTATCGGGCTCACTCATGATGGGATCTTCGCCCAGTACATGAATCGCCTTCAGCTTTCCTTCCAATGCCAAAGGCATCATTTCTGTTGCGGTTAATCCTACTTCAAGAGAGAGCTGATCTTCAGCCAGACCCCAAGCCTTGGCATATTCACTGCGAATCTCTGGACTGGTAACTTTTTGATAGCCCGGGTAAACATTGGGCAGTCCACCAAGGTCACAGGCGCCCTGAACATTATTTTGTCCGCGGAGTGGATTGGTCCCACCACCGGGAACACCCATATTACCCAACAGCATCTGAAGATTGGCCAGACTCATTACATTCCCAACCCCAGTAGTATGCTGGGTAATCCCCATCGCCCACAATACTGCTGTTGGTTTGTTTTGTGCCATAATCTCGGCAGCTTGCTGGAGCTCCTCCAACGGAACACCGGTAATTTCCGAAACTTTCTCTGGAGTATATTCATCAACAACAGCTTTGAACTCATCAAAGCCTTCTGTCCTATTCTTAATGAACTCTTTGTTTTCCCAGCCATTGGCGAGGATAATATGCATCAATCCGTTCACCAGGGCAATATCCGTACCCGGTTTATGCCGTAAATGCAGCACGGCAAAATCAACCAGATCGATCTTACGGGGATCCGCAACGATCAGTTTGGCGCCGCGCTGGCGGACAGCCTGGCGTATTCGCATGCCGATCACAGGGTGATTCTCGGTAGTATTTGTACCAATCACAAAGAATGCCTGGGCATCATCAGCAATATCATCAATTGAGTTTGTCATTGCTCCCGAACCAAATGCGGTGGCCAGACCGACCACAGTGGAAGAGTGTCAAAGCCTGGCACAGTGATCTATGCTGTTGGTTCCGATCACCTGCCTTGCCAGTTTATTCATCAAGAAATTCTCTTCGTTGAGACACTTCGCAGAAGTTAAGAAACCCATACTCTCAGAACCATGGTCGTCCCTTATCTGGAGCATTTTATCAGCAGTGATTCCCAGAGCTGTTTCCCAATCCACCTCTACCCACTGCCAGGGATTATCTTTTTTCTCGGGATTACGTTTGCTGGCAGCAGGTTTCTTTTTCCCGTCCAGGAGGTATTTCCGGACCCTTGGTTTTTCTAATCGGTCAGGATGATGGACAAAGTCATACCCAAAACGTCCTTTTACGCAGGTCCAGCCATGGTTGGATGGACCGTCCCAGGCTGAATCAACCTTAATGATCTTGTTATCTTTCACTTCCAGGATCAGCTGACAGCCAACCCCGCAATAAGGACAGGTGGTTTGGACTCGCTCAACCTGCCAGGGTCTGCCCTCGCCCAGGGACAATTTTGGCCACAAGGCGCCGGTTGGACAAACCTCCACACAGCTGCCGCAAAACTCACAGGGGCTGTTATCCATCGAACTATCTGCGCCGAATCCAATATAGGCACTGAAGCCACGATAAAAAACACTGATGGCTTCTACACCGTTAACTTCACGGCAGGCACGGACGCAGCGGCGGCAGAGAATGCACTTGTTGCGATCTACCTGGATAAACGGATTGGGATCATTAACTGAATAATGATGCCTGGTACCCTGGAAACGGTCCTCGGACACATCGTACTCATAAGCCAGATCCTGCAGCAGACAATCACCAGCTGCTTCACAGGTCATGCAATCGAGTGGGTGGTCTGAGATCAGCAGTTCCAGGTTGAATTTCCGGGCTGATCGTACTCTCTCGCTATTTGTATCTATATTCAGGCCATCCGAAACAGGATAGGTACAGGCAGGATGCAAAGCCCGTTGACCTTCAATTTCTACCAGGCATATCCGGCAAGCGCCCTCAGGAGGAAGAGCCGGATGGTCGCACAGAATGGGAATATAGATCCCCTTTTCCCGGGCTGCCTGCAAGATAGTCTGGCCAGCCTCAGCCTGGATATTTTGTCCATCAATGGTGAAATTACATGTTCCCATGATTTGGATTTCTCCTTCTGTTTATGCTGTTTCAACCTGGATTACTTCGTGTTTTCTCTTGACAAGAACCGCACCAAAATTGCAGACATCATAACAAGCACCACATTGAATACACGTTGATTGATCGATAATATGAGGTTCTTTCTTCTCGCCGGTTATTGCCTTAGTTGGGCAGGCTTTCAGGCACAATCCACATCCCGTACACGGGTCGGCATCAATTTCATAAGTGAACATATCTGCGCAAACACCGGCTTCACAAAAACCTTCTGTGATATGGGCTTCATACTCTTCCCTGAAGAAGCGCAGCGAAGCCATCACCGGGCCAGGAGTAAGTTGGCCAAGCGCACACAGTGATCCTTCCCGCATATATTTGGAGATATCTTCGATCTCATCCAGATCGTCCAGGGTCCCTTCGCCATTGGTAATGCGGGTCAGGACCTCGAGCAGACGTTGGCCGCCAATCCGGCAGGGCACACATTTACCGCAGGATTCTGCGGAGGCAAAAGTCAAGAAATAGCGGGCAAACTCCACCATACAGGTGTCCTGGTCTACAACGATCATACCGCCTGAACCCATGGTGGCCCCGGCTGCAGTTAGGGAATCAAAATCAACTGCCGTGTCCAGAGCTTCCTCGGGCAGACATCCACCCAGGGGGCCGCCAGTTTGCACTGCTTTGAATTCCTTTTTATCTGGAATACCGCCGCCAATATCATATATGATCTCCCGCAAGGAGATACCCATTGGAACTTCGACCAATCCAGTGTTCTTGATCTTTCCCGTTAATGCAAAAACCGCAGTTCCAGTTGATTTTTCTGTACCGATCTGATTAAACCAATCCGCCCCATTCATCATAATTTGGCTGGCTATGGCAAAGGATTTGACATTATTTACATTAGTGGGTTTTCCCCATAATCCTGAGACTGCAGGATATGGGGGCCTGGGGCGGGGCTCTCCCCGTTTTCCTTCAATGGAAGCGATCAATGCAGTCTCTTCCCCACAAACAAACGCTCCTGCTCCTTCTTTAATCTTCAGGTTAAAAACAACTTTGGAACCAAGAATATTATTGCCCAACAAACCTAAAGTATAGGCCTGTTTGATGGCAATTTTTAAGCGTTCTATAGCGAGTGGATATTCTGCCCGGCAGTAAATATACCCTTCTGTCGCGCCAATGGCGTAAGCAGCGATGATCATGCCTTCCAGCAAGGCATGTGGATCTCCTTCCAATACTGAGCGATCCATAAAGGCACCCGGATCGCCTTCATCCGCATTGCAGATGAGATATTTAGGAGTGTTTTTTGCTTTCCGGCAAAACTCCCATTTCAAACCCGTCGTAAACCCCGCTCCTCCCCGGCCGCGAAGTCCTGAATCCTTCATCTCTTCAATGACCTCATCTGGGCTCATTTGGAACAGAGCTTTTTCAAGGCCTCCATAACCGCCGGATGCCAGGTACTCCTCTAAACTTTCTGGATCGATAATACCGCAATTCTTCAAAGCGATGCGGACCTGTTTGCCATAAAAAGGAAGTTCATCATAAGTAGGAATCCCTTCAACTGTCGTCCCATCCCTGGCAGGAAGCTGCCCATAGATCCAGCGTTTACTGAATTCGCCATTTAAAAGGTGCTTCTCGATGATCTTTCCGACCATGGCCGGTTTCACATTTTTATAGGTTATCCGGGGCTGGCCAGGCTGCTGAATATCCAGCAGGGGTTCATTATGGCACATCCCGATGCAGCCAACATTCACGATTTCAGCATCAAGTTTGTGTTTTTTAAGTTCCAATCGCACGGCGTCCGCAACCTGGTTGGCCCCCGCCGCGATCCCACAGGTACCCATACCAAGGATGATAGTGAGTTTATTATCTTCCCGGTCTGATAATTGGGCTTGGGCTTGTTTCCGAAAATCATTCAATTCGGAGATATTCTTTAACACCGGCATAGGGAATCTCCTAAACTAGCTATTTCTCCACTTCCTTAATGTTTTCCACCAGGGAATCGGCAGTGGTATTTCCATAAACCTGCCCATCCACCAGGGCGATCGGTGCCAGGCCGCAGGACCCCAGGCAATAAACGATCTCAAGTGTATATTCGAATTCCTGATCACTGCCGCCTGCCTTAAGATTAAATTCATCCTCGACAGCTTTGACCAATTTTGGCGCGCCCTTAACATGACAAGCCGTGCCATCACAAACCTGGATGATATGTCGTCCCCGGGGTTCGAGATTGAATTGGGAATAAAAAGTGGCCACACCATAAAGCTGGCTGATTGAGATGCCGCTTCTTTTAGAGATCTCCTGCATGGCATCTTCCGGCAAATAACCATAGAGTTCCTGGGTGTGCTGCAAGATCGGGATCACCGCCCCTTTTTGATCCCGGAATTCCTCGAGTATCGGTTTAATTAATCCAACATCGATGCCATTGTCACTCATGAAATACTCCCTCTTCTGCAAGCGAACCCGATAATTATGTTCTGCAATTAGTCCATTTTTGGCTTAAAACCCAAGCGTTCTGGATTACAGTATACCCGCAGTTTTCCATAGCGGGCATATCCAACAAGGGTGATCTGCCAGGTGCGAGCCAAATCAACCGCGGCCGAGGTCGGAGAGGTCCTGGAAGCTATGATAGGGCACTTCATATATGCACCCTTGCGCAGCATTTCCGAAGAGATCCTACCTGTGGTGATCAATGCCCGGCCTTCCATTTTGATACTCTGCATCAAACAGGCTCCGTGTAATTTATCAATGGCATTATGGCGGCCGATATCTTCAGCAACTTGGAGCAGATGTCCTGTTTCCAGTTCAAGTAAACCAGCGGCATGAACGCCGCGTGATTTAGCATATAAACTATCTTTTGTTTGCAGGTGTGTAAAAGCCTCGAGGATCAAATCCGGTTCAGCAGAGATTCCGAATGGGAGCGGCTCCATACCGGGTCTAGGATCTTCCTGGGTAAGTCCTCCCCCACATCCAGAGGTCAGAACCATTTTCTGGGGAAGATCAACATCCCTGTTCAACCAAACATCAATACAGCATCCATCCGTGGTAACTCTGAGGTCTTTGATCTCTTCCAGATCTTCAATTATGCCCTCATTCATTAAGAAACCGACCGCCAACCAATCCTGGTTCAGCGGCGTTCCCATCATCGAAACAAAATCCACACCATTCACATATATAGTGAGCGTAATTTCCTCAATGACCTCTCCGCTATGCGGCTTCCAATCATGATGAAAATCCCACCAATGAAAAGTCTCTGTCCCGCGATTTTTCATCGCACCCTTCAATTCAAATAAATTAATAAACCAGTAAAGGCCCCTTTTGGAAGGGGATTGAAACCGGGGCCGTTAGATTTTTAAGGCTAACCGCCCCGATCTAGTATTCTTTTTTGAATCAATCAAGAAACAGATCGATTCAGGAAAGGCCAAGTACTTCGCCGGTCTCGAGATCGATATCAATCTCATAATAAGCCGGGCGGGTGGGCAGGCCGGGCATGGTGCTCATCGAGCCCAGCAGGGGATACAGGAAACCTGCGCCAACAGAAGCCCGGATATCTCGAATGGGAACAGTGAATCCTGTTGGCCTGCCTTTTAAGGTCCCATCATGACTCATGCTCAAGTGTGTTTTTGCCATACACATGGGAAGTTCATCAAAGCCCAGCTTAGTGTAAAGCTCAACCTTCTTCTCTGCAAGAGGTTCGTAAGTAACACCATCGGCGCCGTAGATTTCCTTGCAGATGATCTCGATCTTTTCCTTGATAGAGGTGCCTTTCAGCGGGTAGAGGAATTTGAAATCACTGGGCTGTTCACAAGCTTCCACAACAGCCTTGGCAAGATCAATAGCTCCCTTCCCACCCTCCATCCAGTGGCGGGTGACGACGGCGTTGTAGGCGCCAGCCTTCATGGCAGCTTCCCGCACCATCTCAACCTCCGCCTGGGTGTCATCCTTGAAGCTGTTGACGGCTACCACAGTCGTGATACCAAACTTCAAGGCATTTTCAATGTGCACTTCCAGGTTGCAAAGACCTTTCTCCAGCAGTTCCAGATTCTCGGTCACGTAAGCAGGATCCAGAGGAGCGCCAGCGGTAACCTTGGGGCCGCCGCCATGCATCTTCAAAGCTCGCACGGTCGCGACCAGCACAACCACATCCGGAACCAATCCGGAGTAGCGGCATTTGATGTCAAAGAATTTTTCCATACCTATATCGGCACCAAAACCAGACTCAGTCAAAACGTAATCCGCTAATTTCAAAGCAATTTTATCGGCAATTATAGAGCTGTTGCCGTGAGCGATATTAGCAAAAGGACCGGCATGGACAAATACCGGTGTACCTTCCACAGTCTGCATCAGAGTGGGTTTGATGGCATCCTTCATCAATACAGTAACAGCGCCTGCCACACCCAGGTCATCCATGGTGACCGGATCACCAACTCTGCTGGTAGCAACAACTGCTCGTCCAAAACGTTCACGCATATCAGCTAGATCTGTGGTGAGGGCCAGGATAGCCATGATCTCACTGGCAACAGCAATATCAAATCCGGTCCTGCGGGAATTTCCGCCTTCCTTGGGACCTAAGCCAATTTCAATCTCGCGCAGGTGGCGGTCATTGGTATCCACGATCCTTCGCCAGGTAACAGCATCTGGATCCATATCCAGGCGCACAAACTTACCGTATTCTTCCTCTGTTAGATCATCGGGATTGGTTTTATCAATGCCCAGTTTCTTCAACCTGCGGAACATGATAGGGGCGAATTCTCGTTTCCCGTTTTTATCTGGAGGACAAAGCCGTTTGAAAAGCGCTTCATTTGACTGCCGGCTTTCGTGATACATGCGGGTATCAATTGCGGCAGCAACCAGGTTGTTGGAAGCGGTGATGGCGTGGATATCACCGGTCAGGTGCAGGTTAAAATCCTCCATGGGTATGACCTGGCTGTAGCCGCCGCCAGCAGCGCCGCCCTTAATGCCAAAGGTTGGTCCCTGGCTGGGCTGGCGGATGCAGGTAAAGAGGCTTTTTCCCAGGTGCGCCCCGAGGGCCTGGCTCAAACCTACCGTGGTGGTGGTTTTGCCTTCACCCAGGGGAGTAGGTGTGATTGCCGTAACATCAATATATTTTCCGTCTGGTACATCTTTAAGGCGGTCCAGGATATCAAGAGTCACTTTGGCTTTGTACTTGCCGTATAACTCAAGCTCATCATCCAGGATCCCGATCTCATCTGCAAGTTCCTTGATAGGTTTAATAATCGCTGCGTGAGCGATATCGATATCCGAAGGCACTGGATCCAGTAGTTCCAGCGGAGACGGGGTTACGGGTTTCTTCTCAAAAGTCATCTGTTCACTCCTTTGTTGTAATTAGCGACAAGTCCAATTATAGCTGTCTTATTAATTTCCATATGCCAGTTTGGCTGCCCGAACGGTATTACGCAGCAGCATGGCTATTGTCATCGGTCCTACTCCACCAGGCACAGGTGTTAGGTATCCCGCCACTTCAAGTGCTTCCTTAAAATCAACATCCCCTGTCAGGCGGTAGCCTCTTTCTACGCTGGGATCATCAACACGATTCGTTCCTACGTCAATCACCGCTGCCCCTGGCTTGATCCAATCCCCCTTAACCATCTCTGCCCGGCCTACTGCTGCGATCAACACATCTGCCTTAGCACATTTTTCCTTCAGATTTTTGGTCCTGGAGTGACAAATGGTCACTGTTGCATTCTCTTTTATCAGCAGTAATGCGGCAGGCATACCAACGATAAACGATCGTCCTAAAACTACGACATCCGCACCTTCCAGCACCACGCCAGCATTCTTTAACAGGTACAGCACGCCATCGGGTGTAGCTGGTACAAACATCGGCTCACGACCTTTCTGGGCCAAACGTCCGATATTCAAGGGGTGAAATCCATCCACATCTTTTTCAATGCTGATCGTCCTTAATACGCTTTCATCATCCAGCCCGTCCGGCAGGGGAAGCTGGACAAGGATACCATGAACTTCAGGGTCCTCATTTAGATCCTTGACCATCTTCTCAACCTCTTCCTGGGTGGCTGTAGCTGGTAGAACATGGCCAATGGATTTGATCCCGGCTTTTTCACAGGCTTTGTGTTTCATACTCACATATACTTCTGAGGCCGGATTTTCACCAACCAGTACAGTCGCCAATCCAGGCGGATTTTTCCCTTCTGCAACCATAGCTGCTACATCTGCGGCCACAGCATCCCGGACTTCCTTTGCAACAGCTCGTCCATCAATGATTTTTGCGGTCATAAACCACTCCCTTTGTGAATGAGAAATGAATTGTAAATGGATTTGAAAATCAAAGGTGATTTCAAATAAACCTATTACGCCATAATAAAAACTATTATGACGAAAAAATGGATGCTTAGCAAGTTATATTAATCACAATAAGATTACTTAAAATATTGTGAAAAATACTTAATTTGGGCAGGAAAAATTATTACATTGAAACTAATTTTTGTTGCCCCCTTGCTGGATATGGCGTAAAATAGGGGGTGTTCTCAGATCGTTTTGTTTGACCAGGATGTAACAATGCTACTGGACCAGACAAATTCTCACTGCCGAACGACCCACTTCAGGATCATTTCCGCTGACCCCGAAGAACGAATCCTTGACAAAAATACACTCTATTCGATTTCACTCGTTTACTCAGCGGGTGTTTTCATTCTGACCCGGGTCCAATAACCCGAATCAATTTACCCTGGAGGAACTCCTATGACTGACCGCAAAAAAGTCACCATCCGCTCCCTGTTCAACAAAGCCGCCAAAGGTGAACCAATCTCCTGGTTGACCTGCTACGATTACCCGACTGCCTATTTTCAGGAACAGGCAGAAATGGATATGATGCTGGTGGGAGACAGTTTGGGGATGACCATGCTCGGGTATGATGGAACCCTTCCAGTGACCATGGATGATATGATCCGGCATACCCAGGCAGTGCGGCGCGGCGCTCCGACCGCTTTTCTGGTGGGAGACATGCCCTATATGTCCTACCAAGCAAGCGTTGAATCCGCTGTGTTAAATGCCGGCCGGTTTATGGCAGAAGCCAGCTGTGATGCGATCAAGTTGGAAGGCGGTCATGTAATGGCGGATCGGATGAGAGCCATTGTCAACGCTGGAATTCCGGCAGTAGGGCACCTGGGATTAACCCCCCAGAGCGTGGCAGCTTTAGGTGGATTCAGGGTACAGGGAAAAGGAGCCGCCCAGGCCAAAGAGATCATAGACGACGCCAAAGCTCTTGAAGAAGCCGGTGCCTTCTGCATCCTGCTGGAAATGGTGCCCGACCGAGTAACCAAGATCATCACCGAACGGGCAGAAAACTGCCTGATCATGAGCCTGGGATCCGGTCCGGATGCCCATGGGCAGTTGTTGATCTTTCATGACATGTTCGGCCTTTATCCTAAATTCACTCCCAAGATGGCCAAAGTCTACGGCAACGCTGGAGAAGTCCTCCAAAACGGGCTCATTCAATACAATAAGGAAGTCAAAGACAAGACCTTCCCCAAGAAAGAGAATTGGTTCACGATGAGTGATGAGGAGTACACGGATCTCCAAGAGTTGCTGGGTTGATTCCGTAAGAAGTAAGTAGTAAGAAGTAAATAGAAAGGATATATCTTAAGAAGGGGGAAATAGATTTGACTGAAAAATTGCCGTATGCAAAAAGGTATCAGGAACTTATTGCGTACAAAAAAACGATGGATTTGGCAGACGCGGTTTTCCAAGAAACTAAATCCTTTCCGAAAGAGGAGGTTTATTCTCTGACGGATCAATTAAGAAGAGCTTCGAGATCCGTAGGAGCTCAAATAGCTGAAGCATGGGCAAAGAGGAATTACATTAAACACTTTATATCAAAACTCACCGACGCTTCGGCAGAACTTAATGAAACGGAACACTGGTTAGTTATTGCACACAACTGTAATTACATTTCAAAAACAACAAGGGATGATCTTGTTGATTTATGTTACGAAATAAATAGACTAATATATGGAATGATTTCCAAAGCCGAATTATTTTGCCTTTCAGAATGATGAATTAAAATAGCTTTCAGAAACCTGAACACTTCACGAGGATTTTAATCTGCTTACTATATACTATTTACTACTTACTTTGTTAACTTAGCATATCGGAGATAAATATGACAGACCTGCGTTCTCGTTTAACAATAAACCCCTCCAAACTCGACGCCATCAACAACATCCTCCTTAACCCGGATATGGAAGTCATCAATGATTTCCTGGCTGTGGTGGAGAAATACGGCACGCCAGAGGAGATCAACGCCAAAGCCGATCAGGCTCGGGAATTGGATAACCTGCTGGCCATAGTTGAGAAAACAAAACCGGAATATCTGGAAGACCTGAAATGGCTGCAGGAGAAAAAAGAAAGCGGGGTATTTATATCAATCGAGGATTACCGCAAAAAAGTCCTGGGCGACAAAGTTGACAAGACCACATTCAATGATGATTTCGCCGTCACCCTGGAGATCAGCGCCTGCCAGTACTTCCCCTGGGTGCGCATGATCGCGGAAAAGGCCATAGCTGAAGGTATGCTGATGCCGGGACGTTTCATCCGGGTCCGGCAAATGAAAGAGCAGGAAGGGGATGGCGATCTGGCCGCCTTTGCCGCAGCAATGCAAATTGTAGGCGCAAGTTATGTGGAAACACTCGACACCAAGGGCACAGACGGTTCCAACATCCACCTGGGCGGCCCCGAAACGATCACTGGCTATTTTGGCGGTGTCGGACAACCCAACCAGCACGCCTTGGCATGGTTGGATGAGTATCTGTACTATTACACAACCTACGGTGTTCGCCAGGTTTTGAATATCAATCCCGGTACAGTATTGCTGGGATATATGCTTCACCGCATTGGTGTGAATAACGAATTTAAGATCTCTGTATATATGGGGAACGACAATCCCTATGCCGCCCTTTGGACCTTACTGGGTGCCAAACTCTTCACACGTGATGACGGCACCACACCGTTAATTGGATTCAACTGGAGCAATTCAATAGATAATCGAACGATGGAATTAACGGCACAGTTCCGGAAGGATCTGGGTTTTGAGGATATTATCCGCTTTGAACACCACATCACAGAGACTTATAAGAGTATTGTCATTCAGCCCTACAACCGCCGGGATGAATTGATCGAGATTGCCGACCATGTGGCAAATATTTCCGCCAAACATGAAGGCGCCGATCCCGAAATCGATGAAACGAGGGAACATCCTTCCGACATCCTTGATTATTTCCGGGGCAAACTGGAAATCCAGGAATCTGGACATTGGGATTTCATGACCGAAAACTTCATGGACAAATTTATCGCCCTGAATAAAACAGCCCAGCTGTTAACAGAAAATGGATTGTCATTCCTGGCCGCACCTGATTTACATCGATAACACACAGGTTTTTCTAGTAATTTACACTGGAGGTATTTATGAAGGTGATCTCATCTGGCATAGGGGTAATGCTGCAGGCCCCTGATCTAAATGACTTCCGGGAGCACAACCGCGGTAAACCAAGGGGGCTGATTGATAAACGCATGACTGAGAAGGAGGCCGTAGCAAAATTTATCAACGACGGAGATTATATTGGCACAGAGCTGTACGGCACTGTGCGCTGTCCTCAGTCATTGATGAATGAAGTGATCCGACAAGGGAAAAAAGAGCTCCGCGTGGCCGGCCAAGGAGTATATGAACTGGATCTTCTACTGGGCGCCGGATTAGTGAAAGCTCTGGACCATACCTATATCGGCATGGAGGTTTACGGAATTTCCAACTGCCTGCGCAGAGAAGTGGAAAGCGGACGGGTAGAACACTGCGTGGAATGGAGCAATGCCGCCATTGCCTGGCGTTTTAAAGCCACTGCAATGGGTGTACCTTTTTTGCCCACCAGGTCCATGCTTGGAACAGACACACTGAAATACAGCGCAGCCAAAGTTGTGGAGGATCCCTTCACTGGCGATCCCATTGCCCTTCTGCCGGCGTTGATCCTGGATGTGGGATTGATCCATGTCCACCGGGCAGACAAATACGGAAACTGCCAGATCGATGGTATCAGCGGATTCGCGTTTGAGATGGCCCGGGCTTCCAAACGCCTGCTGATCAGCACAGAGGAAATCGTCTCAACAGATGAGATCCGCCGTCAGCCCGACCAGACTATCATACCTTACTACCTGGTGGACGCCGTGATCGAAGCTCCCTTTGGGTCGCATCCGGGGGAAATGTGTTACGTTTATGAGCGAGACGAACCTCATATCAAATCATGGGTAGAGGCTTCCAAGGACCCGGAAACAACCCGGGCTTATCTTCAGAAATACATTTACGATCTGAAAGACCACCAGGAATATCTTGACCTGATTGGCAGCCAACGTCTGCAGGAATTAAAAGATATGGTGCCGGAGGTTTCCTCATGACCGAATCAACCTACAACCCCAACGAGTTGATGATCTGTTCTGCTTCCAGGTTAATGGAAGATAACGCCACTGTTTTCATCGGCACTGGAATTCCCATGCTGGCCGGCGCTTTGGCACAAAAAATGCATGCTCCTAATTTAATATGCATTTTTGAGTTTGGCGGGACGGGCGCCATCCTGGAGGAACTCCCGCTCGCTGTAGGCGAACGGCGGACCTTCCATAAAGCCCTGGCTGCCTCCGGGATCCTGGACATCGTCGAAACCGCCCAGCGAGGTTTTGTCGATTATGGTTTTTTGGGAGGAGCTCAGATCGATCCCTATGGCAACCTCAACTCAACCGTGATTGGCGACCACGATCACCCTAAAGTCCGCCTGCCTGGCAGCGGTGGAGGAAATGACGTTGGCTCCCATTGCTGGAGAACGATTACGATCATGAAACATGACAAACTGCGATTTGTAGAAAATGTTGATTTCATCACCACCCCGGGATATCTTTCCGGCCCGGGTGCCAGAGAGGAAGCAGGGCTGCCTCCCAACACCGGTCCCTACAGGGTTGTCACAACTCTCGGTATCCTTGGATATGATGATAAAAGCAAACGAATGAAACTATTGGCGATCCAGCCCGGCACCAGTGTTGACCAGGTCCTGGAAAATACCGGTTTTGAGCTTTTGGTGGCGGATGAGATCACAGAGAACCCTCCTCCAAGCATTGAGGAGCTGCGGATCTTAAGGGAAGAAGTGGACAAAGACAGGTTTTATATCTAGAACGCAGGGAACAATCCTCATAATTGAATAGGTGTATAATTGGTCAATTCAGAGAATTAGCCCTAAAAAAATACGTATGAAAGAAAAAAAAGCCATCCAGGAAGCCTTCACTGAACTATCCTCGCACTACGAAGAGGTTGTGGATGGTGAACTCAACTTGTTCTGGGGTTGGAGCTACCATAAGTTCCTAGATGAGCTTGTAAATCAGACAGCCATCCATGAAAATCAAAAAATCCTTGATATCGCTACCGGTACACTAGTCATCCCCAGAAAGATCCTGAAAAAAAAGGTGCCCGGCATCCAAATTACCGGGCTTGATATTACCGAATCCATGCTCAGGCAGGGCAAAGAAAAGCTGGTTGCAGAAGGAATTCAATCAGCCATAGACCTGACTTGTGCCGACGCCATGGCGCTGCCTTACGCTAGTGAGTCCTTTGATGTTGTGGTCTCTGGTTTGGCATCCCATCACATGGATATCCCGCTCATGCTTTCAGAGATGAAGCGGATATTAAAACCTGGCGGTTTGTTATCCATCGTAGATGTAGGCACATCTCCTGTTTGGGAAAAGAAGTTGATCAAGGGGGCTGCCAGGGTATTTGCATTCTTTTATTTCCTCACCAAGGAGAATTCCTCCCGGGCCTGGGCAGAAGCAGCTGCCATCAGCAATCTCAGGACGCCCGAAGGCTGGGAGAACGATTTGTCCCTGGTGGGGTTTAACTCAATAAGGATCAAGAAACTGAAGTCCAAATATAAATGGGCACCTGAGCCATTATCCATACAGTCGTCATACTAATTGGAGAAGAATCTATGTCAACATTATCCACACTCATCAAACAAGGCCGCAAAGAAGAAATCTGGACCAAGTACTGCGGTTTTCTCGATCTCACCATGGATGAATTCATGGAGATCCAGGAACGATTGATACTGGAACAAATAGATGTCCTCGGAAAAAGCATGATGGGCCGGATGATCATGGGGGATGTGATCCCGACCAGCATTGATGAGTTCAGGGAAGTGGTGCCTTTAACCACCTACAAGGATTATATCGGCTACCTGGATATTCAACGGGAAGATGTACTTCCACGAAAACCTTATGCATGGTGCCACACATCCGGTAGAACTGGGGAATATAAATTCAAATGGGTACCATATACAAAAAAGATGTATGATCGTTTGGCCGAAGTTGTTGTGGGCGCTATGATCCTTTCATCAGCAAACAAGAAGGGTGACATAAATCTCGAAAACAAAGACACGATCCTCTTGACAACCGCACCACCCCCATACTTTTCGGCTATTATCACCCGAACCACACATGAGCATGCAGATGTGCGATTCTTGCCCGACCTGGATGAAGGGGAAAAAATGGGATATGTAGAAAGAGTCCAGTCAGGCTTCAAGGAAGCGATGATCAAGGGATTGGATTATTTTTACGGTATATCCAGCGTACTGGTCAGAATAGGGGAACAATTTGAACAGGGAGGAACAGGCGCAGGCCTGTCTAAAGATATGCTAAAACCCAGCTTCATTTGGCGGATGGGAAAGGGCTTTCTTAAAGCAAAGCTAAAAGGAAGACCCATGCGGCCGATGGATATCTGGAATATTAAAGGCATCATGACTGGGGGCGCTGATACTGCAGTATATTCAAATCGCATCAAAGATTACTGGGGGCGTGTTCCCGTTGAGGGATATGCCTGCACAGAAGGTGGATTAATGGCTATTCAAGCCTGGAATTTAGAGGGAATGACCTTCTATCCTGAAAACGATTTCCTGGAATTCATCCCGAATGCTGAATTAAAAAAAGAAGAAGCTGATCCAACATATACACCAAAAACTGTTCTCTTTAATGAGCTCGATCTTGGCGTTTATGAACTAATATTCACTAATTTTCACGGTGGCATATTAACTCGATACAGGGTCGGCGATTTATTTGAGGTCACCTCAATGCGTGATGATGAGCTAGATATCAATTTGCCCCAAATGAAGTACTACGCCAGAAGTTCTGATGTAATTAACCTCGCCAATATGGCTTTCCTGACCGAAAAAGATATCTGGTTTGCCATGGAAAAAACCGGGCTTGATTACAATGAATGGATCGCACGGAAGGTAATATCGGATGATAAGACCTATTTGCATTTATACGTCGAGGCAGGCTCAAATCATGGTCTAACGGAAGAAGAATTTCGAATAAAGATCAAACAAAGCCTTCAGAAAGTCAATAGCGGTGTCCAGGATCTAGAAGATATGCTCGGATATGATCCCCTCAAATTCAACCTATTGAACCCGGGCGCATTTCAATCCTACATGGAATATCAGAAAAGCCAGGGCGCAGATCTGGCCCATACCAAACCGCCCCACATGAACCCCACAAAAGAACAGCTGGGTGTATTGATCAAGGAAAAGAAGTTCAAATCCTGACATGATCTGGAATATCAATATTATTGTTCCATTTATAGCTTTTTTCCTCTACGCAGGACTTATTATCCTGGTAGTTGTCTCGCGTCCTCAAACGGCCTCCCGGCGGAGTTTCCGTTTGTTCCTGTTATCCATGGCCTCGTGGTCATTAAGTGCTTTTTTCCTGCTTGTAGATGTAAGCCGGGCTCACTTTTGGATGAAAATGCTCTCATCCAGTGCGATCACTGTAATGGTGACCCTTTATTATTTTGTGGAAACCATTATCGAGACCAGGGCTCGGTGGGCAAGATATCTGGTCTTTTATATGGTCATCAGCATCGGATTAACCTTGTTTTCCGATCTGGTTATTGAATATGCGGTAGTTGTAGATAGTGTCGTTGATTGGGATTTTGGCCCCTTGATTTTATTCATCGCGCCTAGCTATTTAATAATGCTCTACAGTATATATTTGTTAATCAATAATTATCAGGACATTGAAGATCCAAATCAGAAGAACAGGCTGTTGTATTTGACAGTAGCTGTCAGCTTGATAATCTTTGGCTCAATTGTAAACTTTACCGATCTCGGTAAATATCCTTTGGATATTGCAGCAAACGGATTATCGGCCCTTATAATAGCATATTCCATATTACGCCATCAGCTTTTGGATATCCGCGTCGTTATCCGTCAAGGTTTGCTCTACTCTATTCCTACGGTAATAATCGGCACGACATACTTTTTGATCATTACCTTATTCCTCAATATCTTCCATTTTTATTCCGGAGTGGAGATCTTCTTAACTTCACTGGTTGTTGCAGTCATTACGGCCCTGGTTGCCGAACCCTTAAGAATTAGGGCCCAGGCGATTATCGACCGCATGTTCTTCCGCGAGAAATATAACTCCAGCCAGATGCTGCAAACACTCTCTGGCAGTGTCGCCGCTATTCTTGATATATATAAAATCACGAGCATGATTTTGGACGAAGTCTGCTCTACCTTGCATATACCCATGGCAGCCTTTTTCCTGCGGGATCAAGTCACAAGCCGTTTCCAGCTCACTACCCAGATTGGTCAGGATGGGGCCCAGCGAATCGAGTTTCGCCAGGACCACCCAACGGTACTGTGGCTTTCTGCCCACAATAAACCTCTCACCAGTCATGATATGGAAGTCCTGCCCCAGTTCCAATCTCTCTGGCGCACCGAACGCCAGGATCTGAAAGATCTCGGTGCCGAGCTTTTCATTCCCATTAAAGTCCATGATGCCCTGGTTGGGATATTCCTGGTTGGATCCAAACGCTCCGAACAAGCCTACACCCGGGAAGATATCCTGACATTATCCACGGTGGCGAATCAGACTGCGGTCGCGATTGAAAATGCCCGACTTTACACTTCTGAACAAACCCGACTTCGGGAAATGGACGTTCTCTATTCCATGGCGAGAAAGCTGGTCACCACCGACAACCTGGAAGACGTAGTAAAAATTGTTGCCCAGCACGCCGTGGACAGTGTCCAGGCCACCTATGCCAGGATCCTCACCCGGGAAGAATATGGCGAATATATTTGCAAGGCGTTCCACTCCCTTACACACCCAATGGATGACAGTAAGCTGGGAGAAAAAGAGCCCCTGGTTGCAGAACATTATTATAATTGGATCCTGCAGGGAGCCCAGGCAGTGGTTGTTCAGAGCAATGATCCCGATCTTCATCCAGAAGAAAAATCTGTTCTATTCTTTAATGGTGCCAGGTCGATCTGCCTCTCCCCTCTCAAAGGAGTGGATGAGAATATCGGTCTGCTGATCCTGGGCGATGACCACAATCTAAACCAAGAAGCTTTCTCCTCTACCAAGCTGCGCCTGATCAACGTGATCTCGGATTATGCTGCCAGCGCCATCCAACGGGCAATCCTGCACGAACGGCTCGAAGAAACCTTCCTGGAAACGATCGTCGCCCTTGCTAACGCTGTTGATGCCCGCGATACTTATACCGGGGATCACAGCCATCGTTTGGCCGAACTGTCAGCCCAGATCGGAAAGGTGATGGATCTACCCAAAGATGATGTTGAAGATTTGCACTGGGCTTCCATTCTGCATGACATTGGTAAAATTGGCGTTCCTGATGAGATCCTGAACAAAAAGGGGACGCTAACTAAGAAAGAATGGGTTGTCATGAAAGAGCATCCCGTCATCGGAGCACAGATCGTATCCCCCGTAAAA